>Ga0136846_1241214_pt1 | contig 13032 bp, 13 predicted proteins | sample HopSoiMetagenom2_FD_96841 | JGI IMG/M metagenome (GOLD analysis project Ga0136846, IMG submission 96841) | Grasslands soil microbial communities from Hopland, California, USA - 2 Assembly 2016 (version 4) | ecosystem: Environmental > Terrestrial > Soil > Grasslands | place: USA: Hopland... | reverse complement strand
TCTTGCGCTCGAACGCCGAGCTCGACCAGTTCGCCTCGGTCACGTCGCACGACCTGCAGGCGCCGCTCACGACCATCTCGATGTACGCCGAGCTCATCGAGCGCCGGCACGCGGCCGACCTCAACGGCGGCATGGCCCTCGTCGACGGGATCCGCAGCGCGACGCAGGAGGCGCGCACGCTGATCCGCGACCTGCTCGAGTACTCGCGCGCGGGCCGCGGTCAGCTCGCGCTCGAGGACGTCGCCGCCGGCGAGATGGTCAGGACCGCCCTGGACGCGCTCGCCGGACCGATCGAGGCAGCCGGCGCGCGCGTGACCGTGGAGTCGCTGCCGATCGTCTGCGTCGATCGCGCCGGGGTCTGCCGCGTCTTCCAGAACCTCATCGGCAACGCCGTGAAGTTCGCCGCCCCGGGGCGGGCGCCGGAGGTGGTCGTCGGCGCCGAGCGCGACGGGGCGATGTGGCGCTTCGACGTCCGCGACAACGGCATCGGGATGGACCCCGCCGACGCCGAGCGGATCTTCCAGCCGTTCAAGCGCCTGCACGGCGAGGAGGAGTACCCCGGCACCGGCATCGGCCTGGCGATCTGCGAGCGCATCATCAGCCAGCACGGCGGGCGCATCTGGGTCACGAGCCGCCGCGGCGAGGGCAGCAAGTTCTCGTTCACGCTCCCTGCGGCCGGGGCCTGAGCGGCGTGCGCCGGCTGCTCCTGCTGCTCGCCGCGGTGCTCGCGCTCGGCGGCTGCGGCGGCGGGTCCGACTCGTCCGCGAAGACCACGAGCCGCGCGCCGGCGGACGCACCGCTGCGGATCGGCACGAAGAACTTCCCCGAGCAGTTCCTCCTGGGCGAGCTCTACAAGCAGGCGCTCGAGGCCAAGGGCGTCCCGGTCGAGCTCAAGGCGAACATCGGCAGCACGGAGATCATCCACCAGGCGCTGACCGACGGCGCGCTCGACATGTACCCCGAGTACATCGGGGTGCTGCTCTCCGAGGTCGCCAACGTTCGCGCGCGCCCGAAGAGCACGCGCGCCGCCTACGACGAGGCGGAGGCCTTCGAGCGCGGGCGCGGATTCACGCTGCTCGGCATGACGCCGTTCAGCGACGCCAACGCGCTCGCCGTCAAGCCGGCGTTCGCCCGCCGCCATCACGTCCGCACGATCCTCGACCTCGCCAAGGTGCCTGGCGGCGTGCGGATCGGTGCGCCGCCGGAGTTCGAGACGCGCTTCGAGGGGCTCGTCGGTCTCGGCCAGCGCTACGCCGTGCACGACGCGCGCTTCCAGCCGCTGGCCATCGGCCGTCAGTACGCCGCGCTCGACTCCGGCCGCGTCGACGTGGCGGCCGTCTTCACGACGGACGGCCAGCTCGCCGACGGGCGCTACGTGATCCTCGACGACCCGCGCGGCGTGTTCGGCACCCAGCACGTCGCGCAGATCATCAGCCGGGCGGCCCTGCGCACGCACGGGCCGCGCGTGACCGCGATCCTCGACGCGGTGAGCCGGCGGCTGAGCGCGGCGGCGATGCAGCGCATGAACGCGGCGGTCCAGCTCCAGGGCCGCTCGTCGGTCGACGTCGCGGACCAGTTCCTGCGCCGCGCCGGCCTGAAGTAGCCGCGCGGACAGCGGCCCGCCCGGCGGATCGCGTAGCGTTGGCCGGACATGGACGACAGGATCCGCGTAGCGGTGTGCGACGACGCCCGGGCGGTCAAGCTGTTCTTCCGTCAGGTTCTCGAGGAGGAGGGCGACATCGTCGTCGTCTCGGCGACGAGCACGGGCCGTGCGGCGCTCGACGCGCTCGGCCGCGACCGGCCCGACGCGCTGCTGCTCGACCTGCTCCTGCCCGACGTCGACGACCCCGGCGTGCTCGTGCGCGAGCTCCGCGAGCGCTCCCCGGCGACGGCGATCGTCCTCATCTCCAACATGCCGCCGACGAACCTCCGCGACGAGGCCGGCCGGGTCGGGGCGGATGGCTGGATGCTCAAGGCCCAGAAGCCCGAGCAGATGCGCGCCGCGGTGCGCGAGGCGGTCGGCGCCCGCGCCGCCTAGCCTTCAGTCCTCGCGCGGCGGCGGGCGGAACACGATCCGCTTGAGCTCCGAGACCGCCGCGCCGCCGAGGCGCAGGACGGTCTGGAAGCCCTCCTGGCCGAGCTCGCCGGCGTCGAGCGCGCGGCGCAGCTCGTTGATCGTCGCACGGTCCTCCTCCGGGACCTGGTCGCGCGGGATCTCGAGCAGGATCAGGTGGCGCGGGCGCTCGGCCGCGGCCGCCATCCGCACCATGACCTCGCGGGCCTCGGGGTGGACGCCCTCGGCGAGGAGCACGACCGACTCGCCGGCCTCCAGCCGCTTGGCGACCGCGGCGTCGAGCAGCTGGCGCGCGCGATCCTCGACGTCCGCCTCGGGGACGCGTCCGGCGAGCAGCGCGCGGACCTTGTCGAGCGAGAAGATCGCGCCCTTGTCCTCGATCACCCGCTTGGCGAAGCGGTCGCGCTCGGCGGCGGACGCGCTCACGATGACGAGCAGGCTGCCGGGCGAGTAGCGCAGGCGGTCGGCGGGGCGCAGGATGCGCGAGCGGACCGAGATGTCGCGCGGCCGCGGCGGCCGGTTGGCGCGCGGGCGATCCGACGTCCACGCGCCGCGCTCGTCGTCGGAGATCTTCACGCTGCGCGGGCCGGGAGGCGTCGTCATACCCCCCATCGTGCCACGGCGGCCGCCGGTCCCCCCGCACTCGACCCGCGAACGGCGACAACGCATGGTCCGAACCCCGCCGGGCGGTGTCGAATCGGGCGCGATGCAACGGTCACCGGCGCGGCGCGCGCGCAGGAATCGCCCGGCGCGGCCTTCCCGCAGCGGACCCCGCAACGGCGCTAGCGTGGGCAGCGTGACCGACCCCGACTTCGGCGCCGACCTCGGCCCCGAGCTCGAGACGGCGATGGCGGCGCACCGGCGCGAGGTGGAGGCGATCGCGGCCGGCCCCTGGCCGCCGGGATTCGCCGACACGATCGCCGCCCTCGAGGCCTCGGGCGACCGCCTGCACCGCGCCGAGCGCCTGCTCGACGACGCGTCGGCGGCGCGGTCGACGCCGGAGATCCGGGCGCTCGACGCCGAGCTGCGCCCGCGCATGGCCGCCCACCGCGACGCGGTCGCGCTCGAGCCGCGCATCGTCGCGCGGGTCGGCGACCTCTTCGCGCGCCGCGACGCGCTCGTGCTCGGCGCCGAGGAGCGGTGCGTGCTCGAGCGCCGCCACCGCGACGCGATCCGGGCCGGGGCCGCGCTCGGCGAGCCGCAGCAGGCGCGGCTGCGCGCGATCAACGAGCGCCTCGCCGCGCTGACGGCCGAGTTCCGCCGGCGGCTGCTCGACGAGACGCGGGCGCTCGCACTACACGTGACCGACGCCGCGCAGCTCGACGGCCTGCCCGAGCCGATGCGCGACGCGGCGCGCCGGGCGGCGGGCGACGACGGCGGGTTCCGCCTGACGCTCGCGCTCCCCTCGGCCCAGCCCGCGCTCGAGCACCTGCACGACCGCTCGCTCCGCGAGCGGCTGTGGCGGGCGTCCGTCGCGCGCGGGCGCCGCGGCGGCCCGAACGACAACCGCCCGGTGGTCGCGGAGATCGCCGCCCTGCGCGCCGAGCGCGCCGGCCTGCTCGGCTTCGGCTCGCACGCCGAGTACGCGATCGCCGAGCAGACCGCGGGCTCGCTCGAGGCGGTGGACCGGCTGCTCGACGAGGTCGGCGCCGCGCCGGCGGACGCCGCGCGCGCCGACGGCCGGCGGCACGCGGCGGCCCTGCGCGCCGACGGCCACGCCGGCCCGCTCGAGCCGTGGGACTGGCCGTACTACGCCGCCCGCGAGCGCCTCGAGCGCCACGCAGTCGACGAGAGACGCCTGCGCGAGCACTTCGTCCTCGACGGCGTCCTCCGCGACGGGGTCTTCGAGCTCGCGAAGCAGCTGTACGGCCTGCGCTTCGAGCCGTGCGGCGACGCCGCCCGCCCGCATCCCGACGTCGCGGTCTTCGACGTCCGCGACGAGGACGGCGGCGAGCGCGGGCGGCTCTACGTCGACGCCTTCGCGCGCGAAGGCAAGGTCGGCGGCGGGTGGACGGACGCCTATGCGGAGCCCGCGCTCCTGATCGGTCGCCGGCCACTCGTCGTGCTGCAGCTGAACGCGACGAAGCCACGTGACGGCGCGCCGGCGCTGCTCACGCTCCTCGACGTGCGCATCCTCTTCCACGAGTTCGGCCACGCGCTGCACATGCTGCTCTCGGACGTCGCCTATCCGTCGATCGCGGGATTCAACGTCGCCGCCGATGTCGCCGAGCTGCCGTCGCAGATCCACGAGGCGCTCGGCTTCTCGCCCGCGATGCTCGAGCGCTACGCCCGCCACCACGCGACCGGCGCGCCGCTCGCGGAGGCCGACGTAGCGGCGCTGAGCGCGTCCGAGCGCATCGACGCGGCGGCGCGCAGCGTCCGCAGCGGCCTGTGCTCGCGCCTGGACCAGGCGTGGCACCGCCTGGCGCCGGGCGAGACGGTCGACGACGTCGACGCGTTCGAGGCGGCGGTCGTCGCCCGCCACGCGCTCGACGTGCGCGGCCTCGACTTCACCTACCGATCGTCGTACTTCGACCACGTCTTCGACGGCCAGTACGACGGCACGCATTACGCCTACCTCTGGTCGGCGGTCCTCGAGGCGACCGTGCTCGAGTGGCTCGACGAGCAGGGCGGCCCGACGCGGGCGGCCGGCCGGCGCCTGCGCGACGCGCTGCTCTCGCGGGGCGCGGTCGTCGACCCGCTCGACGCGGTCGGGACCATCACCGGCCGGACGCCGTCGGTGGCGTCGCTGCTGCGCCGGCGCGGACTCGCACCGACGGCGTGAGCGCCGGGGCAGGACGCGGCTTTGGCGCTCAGGGCTCCGCGTGCTCGATCCGCGAGGGCTCCTGCGAGCCTTCCGGATACAGGACGAACGTCTCGATGGCGAGGCCTTCGACGGCCGTGTCGATCCCGCTGATGAACGCCTTGACCTTTCGGCCCGTGACGCGCTCGACCGGCTCGCAGAACTCGCGCACGGTTGCGTACTGGAAGAACATGCGCGTGTCGCGCAGGCGCTGGTGCTCCCCCATCGCGACGAGGTTGCGCTCGGCCGGGGTGAGCGTCTCCTCGAGCACCGTCGTGATCATGTCGTCGCTGCACCAGTAGGTGCGCACGCGGTTGGGCCCGCGCCCGAACTGCTCCTTGTACAGCCGGACCATCTCGTCGGAGATGGCCGCGAGGCCACCGACGGGGCCGTTGCCGTCACCGCGGTTCGTTTCGAGGTCCGCCATGGGTGCTGCCTGCTCTCTGCTCCTCTAGGGCAGCGGCTGCGCGAATGGCGGAGGAGCCAAAGAACCGAAACGGCAGCGCTCGAAGTCAGCTTAGCGGCTCCGGCGGCCCGCGGCGCGCCGAGGTCCGTCGAGCGGCGCGGTGCGGTCCGCAAAAAGATGTGTCGTGAGTCGCCGCCGCTGTCGCTACACTCGACGAAACGACGGAGCGGATCGTGCAACCGGTCGCTTCGTTGGCACACGCAGGTTGGACCACCCTTTGCCTCGCGGGGGGGGGGCCGGGACGCCGGGCACTGTTCCCACGCTGCTCGGAGGCACGATGCAGCCGTCCACCGTCCCAGCCGGTTTTCTCTGTGATGTACAGCCCGACCGCGACCGCGTCGTCGTGCGCGTGATCGGCGAACTCGACTTCGGCGTGGCCCCGCAGGTCGCCGCGGCCGTCGACGAGCTCCTCGACGTCGGGTTCGCCCGCATCGTCATCGATCTGCGCGGGCTGAGCTTCCTCGACTCCGCCGGCGTCCACACGCTGGTGTCGGCGCGCCGCTCGGCCGACCAACGCGGGTGTGCGCTCTCGGTCGTCCGCGGTCCGGGCGACGTCCATCGCGTGTTCGAGCTCACGGCGACCGAGTCGCTGCTGAGCTTCGACGACGCCGGAGCGGGCGCTTGACCGCGCTGACGGCCGACGCGGCCGACGCCCCCGCCCTGCCGCGGTCGACCACGCCGCTGCTCCGCGTCGACGCGGCGCTGCGCGAGGCCGTGCCGCCCGACGAGCGCCGGTTCGCCGATCGCGTCCTCGTCGTGCCCCGCCGCGACCTGCCGGACGGCCAGTGGTCGCCCGACACGCTGCTCGGCGACAGCGCGCGGCCGTTCGCGGCCCTGGTGCTCCGCGGGCTGGTGACGCACGACGTCATCCTGGCCGGCCGGTCCAGCGCGAACCTCCTCGGCCCCGGCGATCTATTCCGCCCGTGGCGCTCCGCCGACACGTCGCTGCCGTGCGACGCGCGGTGGACGGCGACGGGCGGCGCGGCGATCGCCCTGCTCGACGAGCGCTTCACCGCGGCCGCCCGCCGATGGCCGGGTCTGTCGGCGGTCGTGTACGAGCGCTTGGCCGGGCAGCTCGACGATGCCGCGGTGCGCGCCGCGATCGTCGCGCTACCACGCGTCGAGGAGCGCATCCTCGCGCTCTTCTGGCAGCTCGCCGACCGCTGGGGCGTCGTCCGGCCCGACTGCGTCCTGGTCCGGCTCGCGCTGACCCACGCCCTCATCGGTCAGCTCGTCGGGGCCCGGCGCCCGACGGTCTCGCTCGCCCTCCAGGCGCTGACCGAGGAGGGCCTCCTGCGCCGCGAGGCGGCCGACGCGTGGCTGCTGCACCACGACTCGTGCGCCACGCTGGGCCCCAACGGCCCGGGCGTGCGCGGCACACCGTCATGCTCGTCGGACAACCCCGCCGACGGTCGCCCGGCCTCGGCGCTGATCCCCGTGGAGCGCTCGTGAACGCCCATCGCGCCACGCACCTCGCTCGCGTCGTGGAACGCATGGGGGCCGACGTGCGCCTGCGGGCACCCGCGCGCGAGACACGGCTGCGGCGCGTCCAGGACGCGTGGGCTCGCGATCGCCCTCAGCGACCCCTGACCGTCGCGACACGCGAGCTTCGGCGGCGGCGGATCGCCGCGGACACCGCCCCGGCGCCCGATCGCGCGGCGTGAGCGGGGCGCTCGCTGCGGTCGGCGGCACGGACGCCGCCTCGAGCGCGGCGCCGGCGCGCCGTCCGCGACCCGTGGACGCCGCATGACGCAGGACTCGCACTTCCAGCGCCAGACGGCCGAGGAGCTCGTCTCGGCCGCCGGCGGCCACATGCCGCACGAGCCCGGTGGCTCCGTGCGCGCGGCGCTGGCGAACGCGATGGTCGGCCTCAAGAAGCAGTACTACGGCCGCGGCCCGACCGCGGCCAAGGCCTGGCTCCTCGACGACTACGTCTTCGTGGCGATGGAGGGCGGCCTGACGCGCAACGAGGAGACGCTTCTGGACGACGGCAAGGAGGAGGTCGTCCGGGCCTATCGCCTCTCGTTCCAGGAGAGGATGAGCGAAGTCACGATCGCGGCGGTCCAGGAAGATCACCGGACGCACGGTGCTCACCTACCACAGCCAGATCGTGTTCGGGCCGACTCGATCGTTCGAGATCTTCGTCCTCGGCGCTCCGGTGGAACGCTAGACCGAGCGCTCCGGATCGCGCGTGGTTCGTAGTCAACCGGGGACGCGCCGGGGTCCGGCGCGTCGGGTACCCCGGTCCAGCGATCCCACCGAGCACTGCCTGGCCGCTCCGGCGCGGAGGCTCGAGGGGCGCTTACGCACGAACGGCTGAGCCGCGCGCCGCCGGCGCCGGGGCAACCGTCCCGTCTGCCCCTCCAGCAAAAGGCCAGGTCCAGAATGACGCTTCGGCTCGCCGAGGACGCGCTGTTCTCCCATCGTTTCGGGGCGAGCGCCCCGTTTCAGGTCGGCGTCGAGGTGCCCTCGCGCGCCGACCTGCGCACCGAGCAGGCGATGCTGCCGCGCGACGCGTTCTTCGCGCGCACCGAGCAGGTCAAGCCGAGCGAGGCGCCCGGTCGGATCAGCGCAGAGCTCGTGACCCCGTACCCGCCCGGCATCCCCGCCGTCGCGCCCGGTGAGCTCTACACCGAGGCGATCGTCGACTACCTCGAGGAGCTCGCCGCGGCCGGCGGCTTCATGGAGGGCGCCGCCGACCAGAGCCTCTCGAAGCTGCGCGTCGTCGTCTGACGCCTCCCGCGCACCCGCATCTCCCCTGAGCTACCCCGCGGGCCGGTCCGCCTCGGAGGCGGCGGCGTCGCTCGGGACGGCCTGGCGGCCCGCTTCGGTCGCCGCCCAGCTCGCGAGGAGGTCGAACGCCTCGGCAGACCGCGAGCCGGGCTCGGCGGTGTAGGCGACGATCATCAGGCCGGCGTCCGCCGTGACCTCCAGCCGCTCGAAGCTGAGCTCGAGCTCGCCGACGACCGGATGGTTGAAGCGCTTGACGCCCTTGGTGTGCAGCCGCACGTTGTGCGCCGCCCACAGGACGCGGAAGTCCTCGCTTCGAGTGGCGAGCTCGCCGACGAGGTCCGAGAGCTCGCGGTCGTGCAGGTTGCGGCCGGCCTCCGAGCGCAGGATCGCCACGCAGTCCTTCGCCGCCCGGTTCCAGTCGCCGTAGAAGCCCGGCGCCACGGGGTCGAGGAACACGAAGCGCGCCCAGTTGGCCGGCTGCCGGCGGTTCGCGCCGAAGAGGGCGGGGTACAGGGCGCGGCCGAGCCGGTTGGCGCCCAGCGCGTCGAGGCGGCCGTTCTCGGCGAACGCCGCCGAGGCGGTCATCGAGTCGAGCATCCACTGCACGCTCGGGCGGACGGTCTGCGCGGCCGAGCGCCGCCGGCGCCCCGCGCTCGGCTGGCTCGCGCGGGCGAGGTCGAAGAGATGCGCGCGTTCGGCCTCGTCGAGGCGCAGCGCGTCGGCCAGCGCGTCGAGGACGCTGTCGGACGCGCCGCCGAGGTTCCCGCGCTCCAGGCGGTTGTAGTAGTCGACGCTCAGCCCGGCGAGCGTCGCGACCTCCTCGCGGCGTAGGCCCGCCACGCGCCGGGCACCGAACGTCTTGAGGCCCGCGTCCTGCGGCGTGATCCGCGCGCGCCGCGACGTGAGGAAGTCGCGGATCTCGCTCTTGGCGTCCATGCGGCGAAGCGTAGGGCCGCTCGCCGCGGGTTGGGGTGCCCTGCCGGTACCTGGAAGAAGCCGTCCTCCCAGCCTCGCCGGTTCGGTGGCACCGTGGGATCCGCATGACACACGACACCGAACAGACGAGGGTGCGGATCGATCGCCGGCGCGATCGCCGCCGCCGTGGCGATGGCCGCACGATCACGAGACGCGGAGTCGGCCACGCCCGTGGCGACGGGCGCGGCGAAGCGCCGGAGCGTCCGGCCACCCGGCTGCCGCTCGTCGTCTACGTGCTCGCGCTCGGCACGTTCCTGATGGGCACGACCGAGTTCGTCGTCGCCGGCCTGCTGCCGGAGATCGCACGCGAGCTGCAGGTGAGCGTCGCCCGGGCCGGCCTCATGATCACGGTCTTCGCGGTCGGGATGATCGTCGGCGCGCCGCTGATGACGATGCTGACCTTACGCCTGCCCCGGCGGCTGACGCTGATGCTGGCGCTGGCCGTCTTCGCGGCCGGCCATGTCATCGTCGCGCTGGGGTCCAGCTTCGCGTTGCTGCTCGCGGCGCGGTTCCTGACGGCGTTGGCGACCGGAGCGTTCTGGGCGGTCGCCAACGTCGTGGCCGCACGCAGCGCCGCTCCCGCCGCGCGGTCGCGCGCGCTGGGCGTCGTGGGCTCCGGCGCGATGCTCGCCAACGTCGTCGGTGTGCCGCTCGGCGCTCTCGCCGGTGAGCTCGTCGGCTGGCGCGCACCGTTCTGGGCGCTCGCCGCCCTCGCGCTGGGCTGCATCGGGCTGATCGCGCACCACGTCGCGCACGATGGCCCGGACCGCGAGGTGGCGTCGATCCGGTCGGAGCTGTCCGCGCTGCGCTCCGGCCGCCTCTGGCTGGTGCTGGCGGCCTGCGCGACGACGACCGGCGGCGTGCTGTCGACGTACTCCTACATCTCGCCGCTGTTGAGCGACCGGACCGGTGTCGCCGCCGGTCTCGTCCCGCTCGTGCTCGTCGGCTTCGGCATCGGCGCCCTTGCCGGCACCCTCGTCGGAGGCCGTCTCGGCGACGTCCGCCCGCACGAGACGACGATCGCGGCGCCCGCGGCGACCACGGTCCTGCTGGTGGCGACCTGCCTGCTCGCCGGCTTCGCGGCGCCCACGGTGGCGCTGGTCGCCCTGCTGGGGTTCTTCGGGCTCGGCGCTAACCCGGTGCTGATGTCCCTGGTCGTCCGCTTCGCCGGCCGCGCGCCGACCCTCGCGTCCGGCCTGACCGTCTCGGCGTTCAACCTGGGCACCGCTGCGGGGTCCTGGATCGCCGGCCTCGCGCTCGCCTCGACGCTCGGCGCGACCGGTCCCGCCGTGGTCGGCGCCGCGATCGCCGCCCTCACCCTGATCCCCACGACTGCCCTCGCCCTCACCCGGGGCCGCCTGCCGGCGGCCATCTGAGAAGCAACGACCGATCGGAGAACAGCTTCATGCGCGCAACGAACATGTACGGTGCCGGCGACGTCCGCGTCGAGGACGTCCCGGACTCCGTCGTCAAGCAGCCCACCGACGCGCTCGTCCGCATCACCGCCTCGTGCATCTGCGGCAGCGACCTCTGGCCGTACGGCTCGATGGCGCCGGCCGATGGCCCCGCACGGATGGGGCACGAGTTCATCGGCGTCGTGGAGGACACCGGCGCGGACGTGACCACCGTCAAGAAGGGCGATCTGGTCGTCAGCCCGTTCGCCGTCTCCGACGGCACCTGCGAGTTCTGTCACGAGGGCCTGTACACGTCCTGCGCCCACGGCGCCTTCTGGGACGGCATCCCCGACGAGGGCGCGCAGGCCGAGGCGATCCGGGTGCCGTTCGCCGACGGCACTCTCGTCAAGCTGCCCGTCGCCGAGGACTCGGCGCTCATGCCGTCGCTGCTGACGCTCTCGGACGTCTTCGGCACCGGCTACCACGCCGCCGTGGCCGGCGGGGTCGACGAGCGCACGCGCGTCACGGTGATCGGCGACGGCGCCGTCGGCCTGCTCGCCGTCCTGTCGGCCAGGCGCCTCGGCGCCGAGCAGATCGTCCTGATGGGTCGCCACCCGGCGCGGACGGAGCTCGGCCGCGAGTTCGGCGCCACGGACATCGTCTCCGCCCGCGGCGAGGAAGGCGTCACCCAGGTCCGCGAGCTCACCGGCGGGCATGGGACCCACGTGGTTCTCGAGTGCGTCGGCAACATGCCCGCCTACGAACAGGCCTTCGGGGTCGTCCGCCCGGGCGGCGTCATCAGCCGCGTCGGCGTTCCGCAGTACGAGGAGGCACCGATCGGCTTCGGCAGCCTCTTCCGCCACAACGTCCGGCTGGCCGGCGGGCCCGCGCCGGTCCGCGCGTACATCGAGGAGCTGATGCCCGACATCGTCGACGGCACCATCGAGCCGGGGAAGGTCCTCGACATGACGACCGATCTCGCGGGCGTGCCCGACGGCTACCGCGCGATGGCCGACCGCGAGTCGATCAAGGTGCTGGTCATGCCGTGAGCGCGTCGATCGCCGGCGCGCGGCGGCCGGCTGGCAGAGGCGCTCGGCCCTCCCTCTGCGGGTGGGTCGGCGAGCGCCTCGCCCGACGAGAACATGCGCTCGCCGACCCGGACGCTGACCCGGCGTCGGCCGTGGGTCGTCCGGTCGAAGAGCGCGGCGCCGAGCTCGCGCTCGAGGGTTCGGACGCCGGCCGTCGTTCGCCGGGTTGCTCGCGCAGGGCGTCGGCGCGCCGCTCACGGTGGTGTTCGTGGTGTTCGTCGTGGTGCGCACGGCGGGTGCGCTCGCGGTCGCGCTCGCCCCGGAGACCGTCACGGCAACCAGGACCATCTCCACGTGCGGAGCATCACCGCGTCTGCAGACACCAGATGACGCGCGAGGATCCCGGGCGGACGCCGGAGCGGCGTTCGCAGGCCGGGCCGTTCCTCGCTGCCCGCCCCGCGATGGCGCGCCGCGTCGCTGTCTGCCGCGGCGCCCCCGCCGCGTCGAGCCGACCGCCGCACCTACGGCAGGCGTCCTTGTGCGCGGCCAGCCAGGACCGGAGCCCCTGCGGGTTGGCGCTGGTGAACTCCCTGGTCGAGATGTAGGTGTCGAACTGGGCGATCTGCTCGCCGCGGACTGCCCGCAGCGCCTGCTGAACGGCCACGCGGCGCATGCGCTGCGCGCCCTGTCCCACGGTCAACACGAGCGTCTTGCGCTGGGCGAGCATCGCTTCGGCGATCTGGGCGCTGATGTCGCTGCCGAGGACGACCGTGCGACCGGCGTGCCTGGTGGCCTGGATGCCCTTCAGCGCGCCGACGGTGCCTCCCTCGTTGGCCGCGTAGAGGGCGTCGACGTTCGCCTTGGCGGTGATGATCTCCGCGGCGGTCGTCCGTGCCTCGTCGGTGAGAAAGCCCGGCTGGTCGGCGAAGTACCGAACGCCCGGGACTTTGGCCGAGAGCGCCTTCTTGAACCCCGCCTTGCGCTGACGGCATGCCTCGTAGCTGATGATCGCCGCCTCGACCCAGTAGCAGCCGGTGTCGGCCGGCGCCGAGGCCCGCATGGCGCAGTTCACGGACCTCATGGCGACGGGATCGCCAACGGCGACGCGCGCACGGAGGTGGCGGCGTCGCGGGCGCGGATCGTGACCACGGCCGACGAAGAGCGCCGTCGGGTGGTCCGGGATCTTCATGACGGCGCGCAGCAGGGGCTCGTGCACACCGTCATCACGCTCAAGCTTGCAGACCGCGCGACGCAGAACGGCGACGAGAGCGCCCCGGCTCTGCTGAACCAGGCGCTCGACCACGCCGAGCGGGCGATGAGCGAGCTACGCGAACTCGCCCACGGCATCCTGCCGGCGGCCCTGACCCACGGTGGGTTGCGCTCGGGAGTGGACACGCTGACCTCCCGGATGTCGGTACCGGTGGAGACCGCCGTGCCGGCGGACCGGCTTTCCCCCGTGGTCGAGGCGACCGCGTACTTCGTCGTCGCCGAGGCTCTCACCAACGTCGCCAAACACGCTCGGGCAGCGCACGCCGCGGTGACCGCGCGCGTCACGGACG
>Ga0136846_1238188_pt1 | contig 13034 bp, 12 predicted proteins | sample HopSoiMetagenom2_FD_96841 | JGI IMG/M metagenome (GOLD analysis project Ga0136846, IMG submission 96841) | Grasslands soil microbial communities from Hopland, California, USA - 2 Assembly 2016 (version 4) | ecosystem: Environmental > Terrestrial > Soil > Grasslands | place: USA: Hopland... | reverse complement strand
GCGTCTGGCAGTGCCGAGTTTGGTGAAATGCTGCGGCGCGAGTTTCCGCCAGGAGCGGCGGAGTGGTGGGATGGGCTCGACCGCCGAAGCTTTCTGAAAATGGCAGCGGCGTCGCTGGCGCTGGCCGGTCTAACCGCCTGCACCAAACAGCCACCGCTGGAAATCCTTCCATACGTGCAGCAGCCGAGCGGCTTGGTACCAGGCGAACCGCTCTTTTACGCGACGGCGATGACACTGGGCGGTTACGCCGACGGGCTCCTGGCGAAAAGTTACGAGGGGCATCCCGTTAAGCTGGATGGGAATCCCGAGCATCCAACGACCCTGGGCGGCTCAAGCGTCTGGATGCAGGCGGGCATCCTGGATTTATATGACCCGGATCGCTCGCAAGCTGTTACGCACGACCGAGAGCTGAGTACGTGGGGCTTGTTCCTTTCCGAGTTGAACCAGGTCGTGAGTGAACAGCAGACGCGGCATGGCGCAGGGCTGCATTTCCTGACGGAAACCGTAACGTCCCCAAGCCTCGCCGCCCAATTGGATGAGTTGCTGAAAAGATTTCCTGGTGCTCGCTGGCATCAATACGAATCTGTATCGCGCGACCATGTGCGGGAAGGTGCCCGGCTGGCTTTCGGCGAATTTGTCGAGCCGCAGTATCGCTTCGAAAAGGCTTCGATCATTGTGTCGCTCGAATCGGATTTTCTCTACACACATCCATTGCGGCTCAGGTATGCGCGAGACTTCGTCAACGGCCGCCGCGTTAGCTCGGGTAAGAAGGAGATGAATCGGCTTTATGTAGTCGAGAGCACACCGAGCATCACCGGCACAATGGCCGACCATCGGCTGGCGCTGAAAAGCAGCGATATCGAAATGGTCACGCGCGCGCTGGCGCGTGAACTAGGTGCTACGGTCCAGGCTGACTCACCGGAGCGAAGTTCGCCGCTCTTTTCTGACCAGCAATCGAAACAATGGCTTGAACTTGTCGTTCGCGATCTGGGTCGGTACCGCGGCCAAAGCATTGTTGTCGCCGGGGAGTGGCAGGCGCCCTCGGTGCATGCGTTGGCGCATCTATTGAATGGACTGCTGGGTAATGTGGGCAACACGGTGTTTTATACCGCGCCTGCGGAGGCGCATCCGCAAAACCAGCTCGCCTCCCTGCACGAATTGTGCAAAGCGATGCAGGCAGGCGAAGTGGAGACGCTATTTATTCTTGGCGGCAACCACGCTTACACCGCCCCCTGGGAACTGAACTTTGGCGAGTGGCTCCCGAAGGTGAAACGCTCTGTGCATCTGGGGCTCGAATTCAACGAAACGGCCGCCTTGTGCACCTGGCACATTCCGCAGGCCCACTTTCTCGAGGCATGGGGTGATGCTCGCTCCGCTGATGGGACGGTGTCGCTCATGCAACCTCTCATTTCCCCTCTTTATAACGGCAAGACGGCGCATGAAATCCTCGCCGCATTTTTTCGCCAGCAACCCGTTCCGAGCGACTATGAAATTGTCCGTGAGTTTTGGCGTAGCCAGAATCCCTGGCCGGATTTTGACAAAGGCTGGCGTCAGGCTTTGCATGACGGCTTCATCTCCCACTCCGAGTTGCCCACCAAAAATGTGCGCGTGCGGCCGGGCTTTGATAGAGCTGACGCTGCCAAACCATCCGCTCGAGCTGATGAGTTGGAGCTTTCTTTCCGACCGGACCCGCATCTTTGGGACGGACGTTTCGCTAATAACGGCTGGCTGCAGGAATGCCCCCGGCCCATCAGCAAACTTTCCTGGGACAACGCCTTTCTCATTAGTCCGCGGCTCGCCGAGCGGCATAAATTGAAAAATGGGGATGTCGTGGAGCTCCGCTACTTGGCGGAATGGCTTTCCGGTCCGGTGTGGATCGCGCCGGGACAGGCAGCGAATTCAATCACGGCGCATCTCGGCTACGGCCGGTCACGCGTCGGGCGAGTCGGGAGTGGGGTTGGATTCGATGCCGGCCGTTTCCGGCGCATGGACGGTTTTTGGAATCGCGGCCCTATAACCCTCGAAAAGACGGCGCGTCGGCAGGTGCTCGCGACGACGCAGAATCAACATCAAATCGACAGCTCCGAGCGCCAGATTTATCGAGCGGCAACCCTGGAGGAATTTTTGGCGCGACCCAGCCTGGTGAAGGATTCGGTCGAGCAACCGGCCAGGCCCGAAACTTTGTATAATCCGAAGGAATACCCCTACACCGGTTACAAATGGGGAATGTCCATTGATCTGGGCGCCTGCATCGGATGCAATGCCTGCGTGCTCGCCTGCGAAGTGGAAAACAACATTCCGGTGGTCGGCAAGGACCAAATTCTGCGTGGCCGCGATTTGCTGTGGCTGCGGATAGATACCTATTACCAGGGCAGCCTCGATCAGCCTTCGTTCAACCACATGCCGGTGCCGTGTATGCATTGCGAGCATGCGCCGTGCGAGCTGGTTTGCCCGGTTGAAGCAAGCGTGCATGATCACGAAGGACTCAATTTGCAGGTTTACAATCGCTGCGTCGGCACGCGTTTCTGTTCGAACAATTGCCCTTACAAAGTCCGGCGATTCAATTTTTTCCAGTACGCCAAATACGACGCCAGTAGCCAGCCTCGCTACAATCCGGAAGTCACGGTGCGCTGGCGCGGCGTAATGGAGAAGTGCACCTATTGTTTGCAAAGAATTGCCTCGGCTCGCATCACCGCCGAAAAGGAAAATCGGCGCATTGGCGAAGGTGAAGTGCGCACCGCTTGCCAACAGGCGTGCCCAACAGAAGCAATCGTTTTCGGCGACCTGAATAATCCGGAAAGCAAAGCAGCGCGGCTCAAGCAGCATCCGCTTGATTATTCCATGCTCGGCCAGCTCAACACCCGGCCAAGAACAACGTACCTGGCCAGATTAACCAACCCAAATGGAGACACTGCAAGGGTCTGAACCACGGGTGCGAGTCCCAGGAGTTCCGTTTCCGGTAACGCCGCTGGGACATCCTGCCGATTTGATTGCCCCCGGCCAAACCTATCGCGGGGCGAGCGACCAGATCGGCGACATCGCTCTCCATCATCCGCACCCCAAAGCCTGGTTCGCCAGCTTCGTCATGGCATTTGGCCTCTTTCTGCTCTTCTGCCTCGCGGTCGGTTACTTGCTGTATCGAGGCGTTGGCATTTGGGGCATCAACATTCCGATCGCCTGGGGATTTGCGATTACGAATTTCGTCTGGTGGATTGGAATCGGCCACGCCGGAACGTTCATCTCCGCCATCCTGCTGCTGCTGTTCCAAAAATGGCGGACAACGATTAATCGTTTCACCGAGGCGATGACGCTGTTTGCCGTGATCTGCGCCGGTATGTTTCCCTTGTTGCACCTGGGCCGGCCCTGGATTTTTTATTTTTTGCTGCCTTATCCCGACACGATGGCCCTTTGGCCGCAGTTTCGCAGCCCCCTCGTCTGGGACGTATTTGCCGTCAGCACCTATTTCACCGTCTCGCTCTTATTTTGGTACGCCGGCATTGTGCCAGACCTGGCGACCCTCCGCGACAAAGCCGTCAGCAAGTGGAAACGCCGTGTCTACGGCATGGGCGCGCTTGGCTGGCGCGGTTCGGCGATTCATTGGCAGCGGCATCAATCCGCCTACCTGTTGCTTGGGGGGCTGGCGACTCCTCTCGTGCTTTCCGTTCATAGCGTCGTTTCTTTTGATTTCTCGGTGTCGCAGCTACCCGGTTGGCACTCGACGATTTTCCCGCCTTATTTTGTCGCGGGAGCGATCTATTCGGGCTTCGCCATGGTGCTGAACCTGATCATTCCCATCCGCCGCTTCTACGGGTTGCAAAACCTGATCACGGTCCGAACGCTCAACAATATGGCATGCGTGACGCTCGCCACCGGATGGATGGTTACCTATGGCTATATCATGGAGGCCTTCATGGCGTGGTACAGCGGCGAAATATTTGAACGGTACGTAATGTGGAATCGCGCCTTCGGTCCTTATGGCTGGCTCTTCTGGGTGCTGATCTCGGTCAACGTGCTTATTCCGCAATTGCTTTGGTCCCGACGCGTGCGAACCAGTGAAGTTGGCCTGTTCTGCGTCGCGCTGTCCGTCAATGTTGGCATGTGGCTCGAACGCTTCATCATCGTCGTGCAGAGCCTGCATCGCGATTTCGTCCCTGCGATGTGGAAAATGTATTTCCCCACCAAATGGGACTGGGCGACGCTGGCCGGCAGCATCGGGCTATTTCTTACGCTGCTGCTTTTGTTCATTCGTTACCTGCCGATGATCTCGATCTCGGAGACGCGTGAGCTGATCGCCCAGGAAAAGGAGGGCCGTCTATGAACGTCGAGCAGCTGAATCGGATCATGACCCTGGAAATCTCCGCGCCATCACGGCAGGAAGAGAAAGTCCTCTATGGCTTCATCGCTGAATTTGAAGAGCACGAGGAACTCCTGCAAGCGGCGCGCCGGACGTATGCCGCGGGCTATCGCAATTTGGACGCGTATTCGCCGTTTCCAATCGAAGAGTTGGCTGAGTCCCTCGGACATCATTTTACCCTCGTGCCTTTGTTTACTTTGATGGGGGGTGTCGCCGGTGGGTTGGGCGGTTACTTCATGCAATGGCTTTCGATGGGACGGCTTTATGCGCTCAATGTTGGTGGCCGGCCATTAAATAGCTGGCCGCAGTTCATCCCAATAACTTTCGAGATGACGATCCTCATTGCGGCGTTGTCTGCCTTTACTTCCATGCTGGTTTTAAATCGGCTGCCGCAACCTTATCACCCCGTTTTCAATGTCCCGGAGTTTCGACGTGCGTCCATTGATCGATTCTTCCTCTGCATCGAAGCCAAAGACCCCTTATTTGAACCGGTCGCGACTCAACGATTCCTTCAGGGTCTGAAACCACATTTGGTTCGGGAGGTCGTCGAGTGAAACCTTCGCTCCCAGCTCAGATACATTCACCCGTTGGGACCACGAGCTCCCAGTCCGCGAAAATCCAAGCCGCTCGGATGCTTCGAAACCGGACTATGGTTCTCCCTCTCCCCTTTCGTGCCGCGCCGAAGTCCGACGGAGGCGGGATAAGGGTAGAGGGCCGGGGTGAGGGGTTGGTCCAGTTGCGAGGACCGTTCATAGGGCGCGGTTGGTCTTTGTCGTCGTGGTTAATTGTGATTGTGTCTCTAGGCCTCCTCTTAGGAACCACCGGTTGCCGGCGGGATATGTTCGAGCAGCCCATCAGCAAACCTTTGCGCCGCAGCGATTTCTTTCAGGACAACCATATGGCCTCTCGTCCGCTCGTTCCAAACACCATAGCGCGCGGGCACTTGGACGCCGACACGGTTTTTTACTCCGGAAAAATCGGGACAAATCTGGTGCAGACGTTGCCGATTGCCATCAACGCCGCTGTCCTCGACCGCGGGCGGGAGCGCTTCAACATATATTGTTCGCCGTGCCACGCCCGCACCGGTCAGGGCAATGGGATGATTGTCCAGCGCGGTTTCCCGCCGCCGCCTTCGTTCCACATTGACCGCCTCCGTGAAGCCCCCGTTGGTCATTTCTTCGATGTCATCACTCAGGGCTATGGCATCATGTATTCCTACGCCAACCGTGTCGAACCTGCCGACCGCTGGGCAATCGCTGCCTATATCCGTGCGTTGCAACGAAGCTATAACGCGCGGTTGACCGACCTCCGTCCCGAAGAAGCAGCCAAGCTTGCCCAGGCAAAACCGGACGCACGCCCATGAATGAACCAAATGGAATGCACAGCGAATCGCTGGCTGCGCGGGTGCGGCGAGTGCAGTCTTTCGCCCTCCTCGTCGGCGGCGTGGCGTTTTTGGCGACCGTCGCGGGCGCTTTTTTCGAGCGCAAACAATTCTTCTTCTCATATCTCTTCGCCTGGCTGTTCTGGCTGGGGCTCTCACTCGGTTGCTTCGTAGTCACCATGATTCATCAATTGACCGGCGGGCGTTGGGGCTATCCTACGCGCCGCCTTCTGGAAGCCGGCTTTTCGCTGCTGCCGCTGATGCTGATTCTCTTCATCCCGGTGCTCTTCGGTTTGCACGAGCTTTATCCATGGGCGCAACCTGCACAGGTTGCCACGGAAAAAGTGTTGCGCGAAAGGAGCGCTTATCAAAATTCCTGGGCATTTATCATTCGTGGATTGGTCGTCTTTCTGATCTGGATTGCCATGGCCAGGCGGTTGCGCCATCTGTCCCTCGAGCAGGACCTCACCAGCGACGCGCTGCCGACGCGCAAAGCTCGCACGTTGAGCGGTCCCGGGATTGTCGCGTTCGCGTTGCTCGCGACGCTCGCTTACGTGGACTGGATTCTCTCGCTTGAGACACGTTGGTACTCGACGATGTTTCCCGTCATCGTCATTGGCGGCCAAATTGTCGTCACCTATGCGTTCTCCGTCCTGCTGGTGACGTGGTTGAAGGATTTGGAACCGCTAGCCTCCGTCGTTACCAGGACGCATTATCATCACCTCGGAAATCTGCTGCTGACCTTCGTGCTCTTTTGGACTTATGTCGCCTTCGGGCAATTGTTGATCATCTATTCCGGAGATTTGCCGCCGGAAATCTCCTGGTATCTTCACCGCAAAGCCGGCAGCTGGAAAATTGTCATCGCTCTCCTCGCGCTCTTCCATTTTTTCTTTCCGTTCCTGCTCTTGCTCTTCCGCCCGATGAAATTCCATGCGCGAGCGCTGGCAACTCTGGCTGCCATTCTTTGTGTCGCGCATGCCGTGGACACTTATTGGCTGGTCATGCCCGCCTTTCATCATGATGGGCTCGCGCTCAGTTGGCTCGACTTCGCGGCGTTCGCCGGAATCGGAGGGCTTTGGTTATTTTGCTTTTTCTGGCGCTTGAAATCCGCGCCGCTGTTGCCGCAACAAGACCCGGGAATGCAGTTCGCTTTTGTCTATGGACACTGAACGCTTTTCCACTGCACAAGGGCACCCGAGTTCGACACCCGCTGGTTTTGAGAAGACCGATGCTCGTGCCGGCTTGATTTTCGGCGCTTTTGTCATGCTCTTTCTTTTGGGCCTGGTGATGCATTGGCTCGTCGGCGGTTATTTCAAACATCTGCAACATAAACCCCTGACCACGGACCAATGGCGTTTCGGCATTCGACCGGCCGGTCCCGACACGGGCGCTTTTCCGAAGCTGCAGGTTTCGCCGCCGGTTGACCTCGAAAATTTTCGTGCCCGTGAAGAAGCGGAGTTGCACGGTTACAACTGGGTCAACTCCACCGCCGGTGTGGTCCACATTCCCATCGAACGCGCCATGGCATTGGTTCTCCAGCAAGGTTTGCCCACCCGTTCCGGCAGCAATCAGGACCAGGCGGGACCATCCAGCTATGAGCTGCAACAACAACGAAGTTCGCAGCGGGACGGAGGAAAGCAATGAATCGAATTCTTTGTCCTGCCCAATCACATCACCTGTGTCGTCGTGCGAAAATTCAAGACGCTCGCATGCTCCAAAACCAGACTAAGGTCCTCCCTCTCCCCTTCAGAAGGGGAGAGGGTGGGGGTGAGGGGTTGCTCGTTGGTGCGCGGGTTCAGGGCGAGGGGTTACTGGTGGGCATCCGAATTCATCGTGAGGCGTTCATTGTTGGCTTCCGAGCCTGGCTGTGGGCTCTTTGCCTGTTTGCCTCCACGCTGCTCACCTGCGCCCAAACTCTTTCCGACCGCGATCTCTCCCAGATCGGTTTCGACCAAAAGCTTGGTGCCAGCATTTCACCCGAATTGGTATTTCGCAACGAGGAGGGCCGGAGCGTCAAGCTGGGCGATTATTTTGGCAAGAAACCCGTCATCCTCGTGCTCGGCTATTACCAATGTCCGATGCTCTGTTCGCTGCTCTTGAATGGGATGGTCGAAGGCCTCGAGGATCTTAAATGGAGCATCGGGCGCGAATTCAACGTGCTCAACGTCAGCATAAATCCTCGCGAAAACGCCGCCCTTGCCATGGCAAAAAAACAGTCATACCTGAAGCGATACGGGCGAGCCGATGCCATTCGCGGCTGGAATTTTTTGACCGGCGACCAGACGGCCATTCACACTCTGGCTGAGCAGGTAGGTTTCCGCTACGCCTACGATGCCCGTTCCGGTCAATACGCGCATGCCAGCGGCCTGGTGTTTATCACCCCCGGCGGCAAAGTCTCTGGATATCGCTTCGGAGTCACCTTTCAACCCAACGACCTTTATGCATCCCTGCAAACCGCCGGAGCAAATCAAACCGGCTCGTTGATTCGCCAACTGGTGCTGCTTTGCTTTCACTACAATCCGCTCAATGGCAAGTACAGCGGTCTTGTGATGGTCATAGTGCGGTCCGTCGGGGCGGCCACCATCCTCGCCTTGCTCTGGCTCATTCTTGCGTGCATTCGCCGTGAGCGCGGCAAAGTTCCAACTGGCGCCCTTCCGCTCTCCTCCGCTCCAACGACCGGAGGTTCGCCGTGAAGATGCCATTTTTTCCGGACCAGGCTTCCGACGTCGCCAAACAGATTGATCACCTTTTCTTTGCCCTGGTTGGCCTCAGCACTTTCGTCGTTCTGCTCATTCTCATTCCGATGGTTTATTGGATGTGCAAATATCGGAGAGGGAAAACGGCCGACCGAAGTCCCGTTCGGCTGCCGCAGACCACCATGGAGGTAACCTGGACCGTTGTGCCAACGATCCTCATGCTCTTCGTATGGGCGTGGGCCGCGCGCGCCTATTTCGTTCTCGAGCGCCCGCCCCCCGGCGCCATGGAGGTGAACGTCGTGGCCAAACAATGGATGTGGAAAATCCAGCATCCCGAAGGCAACCGCGAAATCAACGAACTCCATGTGCCGCTCGGCCGCCTGGTCAAACTGACGCTTACTTCGCAGGATGTCATACACAGTCTTTTCCTGCCGGCATTTCGCGTGAAACAGGACGTCGTCCCCGGACGCTATGTTACCGAATGGTTCAAACCATCCCGCCTCGGCACTTATCATCTGTTTTGCACTGAATACTGCGGCACGCTGCACTCGGGCATGATTGGCAAAGTCGTCGTCATGGACCCCGCCGACTACGAAGCCTGGCTGCGGCGCGGCCAGCCTGATGTCACATTGGTACAGGCCGGAGAACTTTTATTCCGCGAACTCGGCTGCAGCGGATGTCACGTCGGCAACTCGGTTGTCCGAGCGCCGCCGCTCGAAGGAGTTTTCGGCGGACCTGTGCCGCTCAACAATGGCGAGGTCGTCAATGCCGACGAAGGATACGTTCGCGATTCGATTCTCTTTCCGGAGAAACAAATCGTGGGCGGCTATACCAACGCCATGCCTTCGTTCAAAGGCAAAGTCACCGAGGACGAACTGCTCGAACTGGTCGCCTACATCAAAAGCCTTGGCAGCCAGCGTCCCAAATGAAGCGTGCAACAAAGCAACCCCTCACCCTGTCCCTCTCCCCTTATGAAGTGGAGAGGGAAACACTCAGTCTGTCTCAAATGCAATCGAACGCTTTGTGGGCAGCCGCGCAGTTCAGCGGCTCGAAATGACCATGAACTCGCTTGCCTCAAAAATCCAAGTCGCTCGCATGCTCGAAGACCAGACTAACGTTCTCCTTCTCCCCTTCCTAAGGGGAGAAGGCCGGGATGAGGGGTTGCTTGTTTGTGTGCCGCTTCATGATGAGGGGTTGCCCTTTGATGTGCGATTGAAGTTGCTCCCGAAAACTTTATGAATGTGTCTGTTCTTCCCGGGCCTGCCGCGGTCGTTCGCGAACGACCGGCCAAAACCTATCTCACGGAAGGCGGCCGCACCCTCTCATCATGGCTATTGACTACTGACCACAAGCGAATTGGGCTGCTTTATCTTTATTCCATCCTCCTCTTCTTCACGATCGCAGCTCTGGCCGCCGCGATGATGCGACTCGAACTCATCACTCCGCCCGGCGACATGGTCACTTCCCAAACTTACAACAAACTTTTTACCATCCACGGAACCTTGATGGTCTGGTTCTTCCTGATCCCTTCCATCCCCGCCGTGCTCGGCAATTTCGTTATCCCGATGATGATCGGCGCGCGCGATGTTGCCTTTCCAAAACTCAATCTGTTGAGCTGGTATCTCTTCAACCTCGGCGGCTTGTTCGCGCTTTATGCCGTCACCTTCGGCGGCGTGGATACTGGTTGGACTTTCTACACGCCCTACAGCACGTCCTTTACCAACTCGCATGTCGTAACGATGGCCGCCGGCGTGTTCATTGCAGGCTTCGGTTCCATTCTCACCGGACTGAATTTCATTATCACCATTCACAAATTGCGCACGACCGGCATGACCTGGTCGCGCCTGCCGTTATTCATTTGGTCGCTTTACGCCACCAGCGTTATCCTCGTGCTCGCGACGCCCGTCCTGGCCATCACTCTCGCACTCATGTCGCTCGAACATATTTGGGGCGTCGGCATTTTCGATCCCAGCCTGGGTGGCGACCCGATTCTCTTTCAGCATTTGTTTTGGTTTTATTCACATCCGGCCGTTTACATCATGATCCTTCCCGGGATGGGAGTCGTCAGCGAAACCATTCCCTGCTTCGCCCGCAAACCGATCTTCGGCTATCATTTCGTCGCTGCCGCCAGCATCGCCATTGCCGTGCTCGGCTTTTTGGTTTGGGGTCACCACATGTTCGTCAGCAGCCAATCCATTTACGCGGGGATCATTTTTTCGCTCCTGAGCTTTCTCGTCTCGGTCCCTTCCGCGATCAAAGTATTCAACTGGACTATGACGCTCTATCGCGGGTCCATCTCCTTCAGCACGCCGATGCTCTATGCCCTCGGGTTCATCGGGCTTTTCACTGTCGGCGGCTTGACCGGCCTTTTTCTCGCCGCCATCGGCTTGGACGTCCACCTCACGGACACTTACTTTGTCGTCGCGCATTTCCATTACATCATGGTCGGCGGCATGGTGACGGCTTTCATGGGAGGTTTGCATTATTGGTGGCCCAAGATCACTGGCCGGCTGTATCCCGAGCGGTTGGGGCAACTGGCCGCGCTGACAATGTATCTCGGCTTCAACCTCACTTTTTTCCCGCAATTCATCCTGGGATACCTCGGCATGCCGCGGCGGTACCATGCCTATCCTCCGGAATTTCAAATTTACAATGTTTTGTCCACTGCCGGCGCCTCCATTCTTGGCGCGGCTTACCTGCTGCCGCTCATTTATCTCCTGTGGTCCTTGAAACACGGCAAACGTGCCCCGGCCAATCCCTGGAAAGCGACCGGCCTTGAGTGGCAAACCACTTCCCCGCCGCCAAAACACAATTTCGACACGCCACCCATCGTCGATTCGCCACCCTACCAATACAGCCCGGAAGCTCAGGAGGAAATGGTCCATGGCTAGCGCGCTCCATCCACTTGAAGAGCAATTCGACGACCCGGTCCAGCAACACGAGGCTGCCACTCTCGGAATGTGGACCTTTCTCGCGACGGAAATTCTCTTTTTTGGCGGCCTTTTCCTCGGCTACATCACTTACCGCACAATTTACCCGGACGCTTTCGCCGAAGCCAGCCGGCACACACTGGTGCTCTTCGGCACGCTCAACACCGCCATCCTCCTCACCAGCAGCCTGACCATGGCGCTCGCCGTGCGGGCGGCCCAGGAAGGCAAACCTAAATCGGTTGTTCGTTTCCTTTTGCTGACGATCCTTCTCGGGCTCTGTTTCCTCGCCGTCAAAGGTCTCGAATATCACGAGGACATTCAAGAACACCTCTGGCCCGGGCCCCACTTCAAAGCCGGGCTGCCCGTCCAGGCACAGATGTTTTGGTTTCTCTACTGGGCTATGACCGGGCTGCACGCAATTCATGTCACTGTTGGGCTTGGACTGCTTTCGGTGATTGCCTGGCTCGCGCATCGCGGCCTGTTCTCGTCCGCCTATTTTACACCGGTGGATATCTCAGGCCTTTATTGGCACTTCGTGGACATCGTCTGGATTTTTCTGTATCCGCTGCTGTACCTCATCCACCGCTACTCATGAGCGCCACCGTTGTTCCAGTAAAAAGCTACCTCCGGATCTGGCTGATGTTGATGCTGTTGCTTTTGCTAACCTGGGGCGCGGCACAATTCAATCTCGGCAAATTCAACCTTCCGGCCGCCCTGACGATTGCCGTTTTGAAAATGGTTCTCGTAGTTCTGTTTTTCATGCATGTCCGTTCCCAGAAAGGATTGCTGCGCGTATTTGTGATCGCCGGATTTGTTTGGCTGCTGATCATGATTGATCTCACGCTCACCGATTACCTCACTCGCCGCAGCGTGCCCGAAAATGCCGTGTGGACCTGGGAACATGGCGCCTGGCCCGCCCCCGAGCAAAAAAAGCACGACCCTCGCTAGCCGTTGCTCGCGCCTTCGTTCTCTCGGAAAGCCATTGGACGGTGACTCGACGTAGCCTAATCCCGATGTAGCTAAGCTCGATTTTTACGACTGATTCCGTTTGGCTTCTCAATGCTTCGACCATTGAACCCATTCTCCTCGCTCCTGTGATCGCCCACTACCCTTTCTTGCCATTCGCTTCGCCTAATTTGGCCAGGGTCCAAGAGGGGGATTGCAGGCCGAAAGCTTTCCTCATCGGTCGTCGGCCACCTGTGCCCCTCCCCGCCGGATCTAAAGTCTGAAGACTGAACACTGATTACTTTTCTTCCCCTTATCTGGAGCTTGCTTTTGCAGCTTGGACCTTCCTCCCCCTCGCTGCCGCTTCATACCTCTGACAAGCCTCTGTGCGATTATGCGCTCCCAGCTTGCGATCAGCATTCGCCAAGGACTATTGGTTTCCAAGTAATTACAAAAGGCAAACCCGTTGACCTTACGGCTCACCCGTAAGCATCCTGAAACTGGGGAGTCTCCCCAGCGTTTGAAGGCTTTCCGCGTTCGCATGCACGAGGCAAGCAGGCCCAACGCAGGCTGCTAGGATTCGTTCCCCTTTCCCTTGCCCTGTCTAGCACCCTCGTGCCCGACTTTTTTGCAGGTTTTCGGAAGAATCACTCGGTTGGCTCTTCCAGTCGACAATTCTGTTTGCCCCTCGCACGCACGAAGCCCAAGATGCGCGGCGACATGTCTGC
>Ga0136846_1224304_pt1 | contig 13036 bp, 17 predicted proteins | sample HopSoiMetagenom2_FD_96841 | JGI IMG/M metagenome (GOLD analysis project Ga0136846, IMG submission 96841) | Grasslands soil microbial communities from Hopland, California, USA - 2 Assembly 2016 (version 4) | ecosystem: Environmental > Terrestrial > Soil > Grasslands | place: USA: Hopland... | reverse complement strand
TGGGAACCGTCGAGTCCGGATCGACGGTCAGCGACTGGGACGACGACGAGCAGCGACGGCAGATGTCGCTGTCGGCGTCGATCTCGAACCTCGAGTGGCAGGGACGCAAGATCAACCTGATCGACACGCCCGGGGACGCCGGCTTCCAGGGCGACGCCATCGCTGCACTTCGTGTTGTCGAGGGCGCGCTCTTCGTTGCGAGCGCAGTGATGGGCGTCGAGGTGCAGACGTCGCGACACTGGGCCCGCGCTGCCGAGGCGGACCTCTCTCGCGTGATCTTCGTGAACATGCTCGACCGCGAGCGCGCCGACTTCTTCAGGGTGCTCGACGCGGTGCGCAACCAGCTGTCGGACAAGTGCGTCGCCGTGCACATGCCGATCGGCACGGAGCACGAGCTCACCGGCATCGTCGACCTGCTCCACATGCAGGCGTACATGGATCCCGGCGGCCAGCGCGAGAGCGGCCCGACGGACATTCCCGTCGAGCTCCAGGACCAGGTCAACGAGTACCGGGAGAAGCTGCTCGACTCGGTCGTCGAGACCGACGAAGGGTTGATGGAGCGCTATCTCGACGGCCAGGAGCTCGGTGCCGAGGAAGTCGCGAAGGCGCTCAAGGACGCCGTGACGCGCGGCGAGGTCTTCCCCGTCGCCTGCGGCGTCGCATCCAAGAACCTCGGGACGACGGCCCTCCTCGACCTGCTCGTGGAGGGCGTGCCTTCGCCGGCGCGAAAAGGCGCGCCGATCAGCGTCGACGGCGACGGGACGGCTGCGTTCGTGTTCAAGACCATTGCCGATCCTTTTGCGGGACGCATCAACGTCTTCCGCGTTCTCAACGGGACGCTGAAGGGCGACGCGCACGTCGTCAACGCGCGCGCGCACGCCAAGGAGCGTCTCGGCCAGCTGCTCGAGCTCCAGGGCAAGGAGCACGCGCCGGTGCCGGAGCTGGGGGAGGGCGACATCGGCGCCGTCGCGAAGCTCAAAGAGACGCAGACCGGCGACGTGCTGGTCGATGCGGAGCGACAGGTCGAGCTACCCGACATCGGCTTCCCCGAGCCCGTGATGAGCTTCGCCGTCACGCCGAAGTCGAAAGGCGACGAGGAGAAGATGGCGGCAGGCCTACGCCGGCTCGGCGAGGAGGACCCGACAATCCAGATGCGCCGCGATCCGCAGACCGGCGAGCAATTGCTAACCGGCCTCTCGCAGATGCACGTCGAGGTTGCGGTCGACCGGCTCAAGAACCGCTTCAACGTCGAGGTCGAGCTGCATCAGCCGCGTGTGCCGTACCTCGAGACGATCCGCAAGGAGAGCAAGGCCCAGGGGCGCTACAAGAAGCAGACCGGCGGCCGCGGCCAGTTCGGCGACTGCGTGATCGTGCTCGAGCCGCTCGACAGCCATCAGGGCTACGAGTTCGTCGACAAGATCGTCGGCGGCGTCATCCCGCAGAGCTTTCGGCCGGCGGTCGACAAGGGCATTCAGGAGGCGATGTTGCACGGCGAGCTCGCGGGAGCGCCGGTGCAGGGTGTGCGCGTGCGGCTCGTCGACGGCTCCTACCACTCGGTCGACTCGTCGGAGATGGCGTTCAAGATCGCCGGCTCGATGGCGTTCAAACAAGCCTACGAGCAGGCGGACCCGGTCCTGCTCGAGCCGATCATGGAGCTCGAGGTGACGACGCCCGACGATGCCGTCGGCGCGGTCAACGGCGACCTCAACTCGCGGCGCGGCCGCCTGCACGGGATGGAGCCGCGCGGTGGCATGACGAACATCAAAGCCGAGGTCCCGATGGCGGAGATCCTCACGTACGCGCAGGCGTTGACGTCGATGACCGGCGGCCGCGGCGACTACCACATGCACTTCCTGCGTTACGAGGAAGTTCCGTCGCACATCGCGCAGAAGATCATCGAAGAGACGAAGCGCGAGAAAGAGGAAGTCAAGGCGTAAGCCGTCGAGACATGTCCAGGGCCAGGCCCTGGACATGTTCGGAGAGGCCGCGTACTGCCGCGGTTAGACGCTCTGCGGCTCGGGCTGACCGCTGGGCTGTTCGCCCGCGCGGAGGCGCGCGATCAGGTCCGAGACGTCTGCGAGCTCCTGCTCGAGGTCACGCTGGTAGCTCTCGAGTCGTTCCAGAACGTTCTCGCGGTCGTACCAGCGTCGGCCGAGGCCGCGGTGGTGTCGTCTGCGTCCGTGGTGCATGGTCACCTCCCTTCGAAGCGTTGGAGAAACGTGTCGATGCGATCGCGGGAGCGGCGGAGTGCTGCGGCCCATTCGTCCAACAGCCTCCGGCCGGCTGCCGTCAGCTCGTAGGTGCGCTTGGCCGGGCCGGGCTCGCCCACCTCCCAGCGCGAGGTGACGAGACCGTCTTCTTCGAGTGCGCGCAGGACGCGGTAGAGGTTCCCCATGTCGACGCGCGCCTCGCCGGTCAAGGCCGGCAGCGCCTCGAGCAGCTCGTAGCCGTGCGCGGCCCGTTCGCGGAGCAGCAGCAGCAGCGCGGGCTCGCTGAAGCGTTCGACGCGTGCGCGCACACCCCAGTGACCGGGGCGCACCATGCGACGGCAGCGCGCTCTTCGGCCGCTCACGCCGTCACTACATGTAAAACACACATGAGAAAGACCCTAGCAAGAGGGCGCGGTGCTTCGTGGGCTAGGGTCCGCCCATGCGCCAACTCGCGCGACAACCGGTCAAGCGGATCTGCGCCGTCTGCGAGCGAACGCTGCTCACGGGCGAGCGCGCCCTCCGCTTCTCCCCGAACGGCGAGGATTTCGTGGACGTCTGCCCCCTCTGCCAGGAGATCGCGCTCGAGCACGGGTGGGTGAAGGAAGGAAGCCCCACGACGCCGACCGTCCCGAACCAGCGCCGGCGCCGCCGTCGGGGGATCGCGTCGCTCTTCGACACGCGTCGCCAGCCGCCGGACGATCCCGTCGTCGCCGAGCCGATCCTGCGCCGGCTGTCTGTTCGCGAACAGCTGATGGTGGAAGCGGCCGACATCTTCAACGGCAGCGATTACCGCCGGACAGTCGGCGGCATCGCGAAGAGCCTCGGCCAGCCGCGCGCGAGCATCGTCCCGCTCTCGGGCGTCAGCGGCGAGCTCGTCGTCACCGTTGCCTGGGACATCTCCTGGTACCAGTACCGCGTCACTCCCGACTCCGCGCAGCCGGTCCGGCTGGCCGAGCGAGGCCACGAGCTGTCCGAGCTCGAGACCACCTATCAGCGCTGGAACGCCAAGATCGAGGACGACGGGCGGCTCGTTCCTGACATCGAGCGGCTCTAGCGGCTCTGGCGCCGACGCGTCTCGCTCTTACAATCAGAGACGTGATCTATTGCGTGATCCCGCCGGAGCTCGCCGACGAGCTGTTCGACAAGATGGTCGAGTACTACAAGGACAACCCGAACGTCACCGTCATCATCGATCGGCGTAAGGGCCCGGACCGGCGAAATCGCAAGGGCGCGGGGGACGACGGGGCGCGGGAGCAAAGGACGATCCGCGACCGGCGGCGGTCGCGGGTGCCGGGAACCTTCCCCGAGACGGACGCCCCAGCCGACTAACTAGACTCGCCTTCGTGGCGCTCACGGGCACGAAGACATTCCAGAACTACGTCGGCGGCGAGTGGGTCGACGCCGCCTCCGGCGAGACTTTCGAGAGCACGAGCCCGGCGACCGGCGACTCGATCGGGATCTTCCCGAAGTCGAACGCGGAGGACGCCGACCGCGCGGTCGAGGCGGCAAAGGCTGCATTCGAGGAATGGCGGCTCGTCCCGGCGCCGAAGCGCGGCGAGATCCTCTATCGGTTCGCGAACCTCCTGATCGAGGAGAAGGACGACCTCACCGACCTGATGTCGCACGAGATGGGGAAGGTGAAGGCGGAGGCCGGGGGCGATGTGCAGGAAGCGATCGACATGACCCTCTACATGGCCGGCGAGGGGCGGCGGCTCTTCGGCCACACGACCCCTTCGGAGCTCCGCGACAAGTTCAACATGAGCGTCCGCCAGCCGATCGGCGTCGTCGGTGTGATCACACCGTGGAACTTCCCGATCGCTATCCCGTCGTGGAAGATCGCGCCCGCGCTCGTGTGCGGCAACACGGTCGTGTTCAAGCCGGCGACCGACACGCCCGCACTCGGCGAGCGCTTCGTCGAGCTCTTCGCCGAGGCAGGACTGCCGGCCGGCGTGCTCAACATCGTCCACGGCGGCGGTGGTGCGGTCGGCGACCGGCTCGTCAAGCACCCCGACGTGCGTGTCATCACGTTGACCGGCTCGCGCGAGACCGGCGTCGAGGTGATGAGGAACGCGGCCGACGGGCTCAAGCACGTGCACCTCGAGCTCGGCGGCAAGAACGCGATCATCGTCCTCGACGACGCAGATCTCGAGCTCGCGGTCGAAGGCATTCTCTGGTCCGCGTTCGGGACGTCGGGACAGCGCTGCACAGCGGCGTCGCGCGTGATCGTCCAGGACGGCGCGTACGAGCAGCTGCAGTCGCGGCTCGTCGCTGCGGCGGAGAAGATGCGGCTCGGACCCGGCTGGGAGGACGACACCGATGTAGGCCCAGTCATCAACAAGCGCGCGCTCGAGAAGATTCACTCTTACACCGGCATCGGCAAGGACGAAGGGGCGAAGCTGCTGACCGGCGGCGAGATCGCGACCGACAACGGCCTCGACAAGGGCTTCTTCTATCGGCCGACGATCTTCGGCGACGTCGACCCTCACATGCGCGTCGCCCAGGAGGAGATCTTCGGGCCGACCACGGCGCTCATCCGGGTCAAGGACGTGGACGAGGCAATTCGCGTCTCGAACGGGATCAAGTACGGGCTGTCGTCGTCGATCTTCACCCGAGACGTCAACACCGCGTTCCGCGCGATGCGCGACCTCGAAGCCGGCATCACGTACATCAACGCGGGCACGATCGGCGCCGAGGTACATCTGCCGTTCGGCGGGACGAAAGACACCGGCAACGGTCACCGCGAGGCGGGCCAGGCGGCGCTCGACGTCTTCACGGAGTGGAAGTCCATCTACGTCGACTACAGCGGCAAGCTGCAGAAGGCGCAGATCGACACCGCCACCTGAAAGCACGACTCTCGACCGACGGCGGCGCACGCGGCAATCCCGGGCCTGCGGCGTACGGCTACGTGCTCGAGTCAGACGACGGGCACGTGCTCGCTGCGCACGGCGAGGCGATCGGTCACGCGACGAACAACGTCGCCGAGTACAGCGGGCTCGTCGCCGGAATGGCGAAGGCCGCCGAGCTCGGCGTGCGCGAGCTGGAAGTAGTGTCCGACTCGGAGCTGCTCGTGAAGCAGATGCGCGGCGACTACCGCGTCAAGAACGAGGCGTTGCGAGTGCTCTGGGAAGAGGCGAACGACCTCGAGCGGCGCTTCGCGAGAGTGCGGTACACCGCGGTCCGCAGAGCCCACAACGAGCTGGCCGACAGGCTCGTGAACGAGGCTCTGGACGCCGAAAACTGACGGCTATACTGGCCGCGCCACGCGGATGTAGCTCAGTTGGCTAGAGCGTCTGCTTGCCATGCAGAAGGTCGTGGGTTCGAGTCCCATCATCCGCTCTCCGAAAGCCGCTGCACACGGCGGCCGTGTGTAAAGCGCGCGTCTAGCCGGTGTATGCACGTGCCGGGCTGAGCTCTGGAGCCTTCCGAGGGTCGCCGTACACGGGCATCGCCCAGATGACCTCGTTGCTGTCGTTCACGACGGCTTGCACCCTCAATGTGAAGTTTGTGAACCTGACGGAGCACTGCCAAAGCCCGACCTTCTTCTCGCCGTTGTTGAAGTCGGTCGAATCCGGTCCGCGCAGCAGAGGCATGGAGACGACCTTTCGATGCAGGTCCTTGCAGCCCCTGTCTTTGACGCGTGGGGGGCCAGCTCCGGTCGGGAAGACGGAGTCCTCCGGACTAAAGGTGGAGAAGTAGTGCCGCAGACCGGTCTCGACCGTCGGGCGAGGGTCACCGGCACCCCCGCAACCGGCTACCAGCAGCGCCGTGAGTGCGAGCGCAGCGGCGGGTAAGAAAATCAGGCCGACGCAACGCCGATGTTTGAGCTGTCCGTCGCGCTTCCCAACCGGGTTTGCCATCAGGAGATGATTTTAGGGGCCGTCGCTGGTGCCTAGGAAGCGCTCAAACCTTCCGAGTTAGACGTGCGCGCTGATTCCATCCTCATCTCTGGGAACTACCGGCCACGGTCGTGCACGCCAAGGTCGTGGTCGCGGACGACGTCGTCAGCTTCGGCACGGTCAACCTCGACGCCTGGGCTCTCTATCGCAACTGGGAGATCATGATGATCGCCCGCAGCCAGCAGGTCGCGAAACTGCTTCAAGAACGGTTGTTCGATCCCGACATCGCCCGCGCGAAGCGCGGCGATTCACCCTCGGCGAGTCGCGAACGCCTCGAGTGCTGGTTGTGGGACAAGCTCTCCTTCGTCCTCTGAGGCATCATCCGCTGGACGATGAGCTGGGGGTATCGCAAGCGGGTCAAGATCGCGCCGGGACTGCGGCTCAACATCAGCCGGCGCAGCGTCGGCCTTTCGGCCGGGAAGAAGGGCGTCAGCGTAAGCGCCAATAGCCGTGGGCGGCGGAGCCTGTGGCTCGGGTTGGGCGGCTTCTTCTTCCGTCGCAAGCTCTGAGCTCCGCGCGCGGCACGTGTGCCGGTGCGGCTGACGTTTCGGCCCGTCGCCCCCGGGGACGGTTTGTCGCACGGACGCCTTCAAGCACTTCCACGGCAACGAACCGCCCCGCTTCGCACATCCCTCGGAGCTCGAGCTCGCGAGGCTGCTCGACGCGAGCGGCATCCCGTGGCTCTACGAGCCACACACCTTCGCGCTCGAGCACGACGACGCCGGCAACGTCGTCGAGGCGTTCACGCCGGACTTCTTCCTTCCGGAGATCGGCATCTATGTGGAATGCACGACGGCCGAGCGGTCGCTGATGACGCGCAAGCGCCGGAAGGTCCGCAAGGCACGGGCCCTGCACGATCTGATCATCACGTTGCACGAGCGCGACCATCTCGAGCAGCTGTTGCGGCGTTACTCGGATTCGAAGCGGGGCAGCCGTTAGGGTTGCCCGGTGCGGGTCTACTTTGCGGGGCCGCTCTTCACCCCTTACGAGCGGTCGTTCATCGACGAGTGCACAGCGCGGCTCCGATCGGAGGGGATCGACGTCTTCGTCCCGCACGAGAACGCGCTCGCCGAGTCGGACACCTCGCCGGCCACCATCTTCTCGAAGGACTGGGACGGGCTCTCCAATGCCGACGCCGTCGTCGCACTGCTCGACGGGCCAATGGTCGACGACGGCACTGCATGCGAGATCGGAATCTTTTATGCGCTGATGCAGAGCGACCCGACGAAGAAGGGCATCGTCGGGTTTCTCACCGACCTGCGTAGCACGCTCGGTCACGAAGGGCACGGGCTCAACCTGTTCGTGCACGGGTGCGTGGAAGCCGGAGGCACGATCTGCTCGACCCTCGACGAGGTCGTCGAGGTGCTCGCGGCCTGGCGCAGCTAGCCCGCGCGTAGGCTTTACGCCACGTGACTCGACAGGTCAAAGCAGGCGGGCTCGCGCTGGGCATCGTCGGATTGCTCGTCTTGGTTGCAATGGCCGCGCGCGGCGGTCATCCGGGCATGAACGGCGATGTCGCAACACGCCCGGTCCCGAACACTCTCCAGGACTCGTTCCTGACGCTGCTGGCCCTCGTCTACCTGGCCGGGATGGTGGCCGTGATCGTGCTCCTCTTCTACCGGCGGCCGGCGAAGGATCCGCGGGAGGGCCGCTGGCGCCGCAGCTTTCTCACCATCCTGGTCATGGCACTCGCGACGGCGCTCCTGACGTTCGCCGTCAAGCATCGCTACATCGGAGGATCGGGGCAGGCCGGCGCGGGGCGGGGCCAGCCCCCTGCCGCAGTTCGCGACGGACAGCAAGGGCCCGAGTCCGAGCGCGTCGCGCACTTCCAGTGGCCTATGGCGCTCGGCGTGACCGGGCTCGTCTTGGTCGCTGGGCTCTGGTTGTACGTCCGGCGCCGTGCGGAGCTGGACGGTAGCGACCCGGAGTCCGGCCTCGAGGACGAGCTCGTCTCGACGCTCGAAGGAACGATCGCCGACTTGCGGCAAGAGCGCGACGCCCGCAAGGCGGTCATCGCCGCCTACGCGCAGATGGAGCGTGCCTTGACCGCACACGGCGTTCCGCGGAACAGCGCGGAAACGCCGCTGGAGTATCTCGGCCGTGTGCTGCGCGCCCTCGCTGTGCGCGACAGCGCGGTGCGCGCGCTCACCGAACTGTTCGAGTACGCGAAGTTCAGCCCGCACGAGATCGACGACACGATGAAGGACAGCGCGATCGCTGCTCTGGGCGCGGTGCGCGACGATCTCCGCCGTGAGGAGGTGCTCGCCGCGTGAGCACGGTCACCTGGCGCGCGCTGAAGGTGGGCGTGCCGGTGAGTGCGGCGGCCGGAATCGCCCTGCTCGCGACCTCGGGCGGACGCGCGATCTTGCTCGACGTCTACCTGCTCTGCATCGGCGCAGTCCTGTTGCTCGCGCTGGTACGTGCCACGCGCGTCGGAGCGCCGCCGGATCGCGGCTCGCAGCTCGACGCGGCGCTGGCTTCGATGCGGCGCGCACCGGCCGACTCCGGAGAGCCTGAGCTCGTACGCGATCTCGAGCTCTCGAGCTACAGCGCATTTCATCTTCATGCCCGCGTTCGCCCGACCCTGCGGGACATCGCCGCGCATCGCCTGCGTGCTCGCTACGGAGTCGAGCTCGACAGCGAGCCTGGACGCGCGCGCGAGCTGGTGGGGACGACTGCGTGGGAGGTCGTGCGCCCCGATCGCCCGCCGCCGCAGGACCGCCTCGCGACCGGACCCACGGTCGGCGAGCTCCGACGTCTCGCCGACGAGCTGGAAGCCATTTGACCGCAATCGAGCAAGCCGGCGCGCAGGCCGAACGGGTGCTCAACGAGGTCGAGCGCGCGGTGGTGGGCAAGCGCGATGCGCTCGAGCTCGTCCTGCTCGGCTTCCTCGCAGACGGCCACGTTCTGATCGAGGACTTCCCCGGCCTGGCGAAGACGCTGATCGCGCGCTCCTTCGCGCAGGCGTTCGACATGAGGTTCGCGCGCATCCAGTTCACGCCGGACCTGATGCCCTCCGACGTCACCGGTTCGTCGATCTTCAACCAACGTTCCGGCGACTTCGAATTCCGGCCCGGCCCGATTTTCACCAACCTCCTGCTCGGCGACGAGATCAACCGAGCACCGCCGAAGACGCAGGCTGCCCTGCTCGAGGCGATGCAGGAGCGGCAGGTGACGATCGAGGGGACCTCGAACGCGCTGGAGCGACCCTTCCTCGTCATCGCGACCCAGAACCCGATTGAGTACGAGGGGACTTACCCGCTACCCGAGGCGCAGCTCGACCGCTTCCTCCTGCGGCTGCGCGTCGGCTACCCCGGGCGTGACGACGAGTGGGCGGTGCTCGAGCAGCGCGTCGAGCGAGGCGCGGACGACGTGCAGCTCAGCGCAGTCACCGACCAGCGCGGCCTGCTCGAGATGCAGGGTGCGCTCGAGCAGATTCACGTCTCGCCGGCCGTGGGGTACTACATCGTCGACCTCGTCGGCGCGACGCGGACGAGCCAGCGGGCCCAGGTGGGCGCAAGTCCCCGCGGTGCGCTCGCCTTGCTGAAGCTCTCTCGCGCGAAGGCGCTGCTGGCCGGCCGCGACTTCGTCACGCCCGACGACGTGAAGGCCGTGGCCGTGCCCGCACTGTCTCACCGTCTGATGCTGAAGCCGGAGCTGTGGGTGCAGCGTGTGCGGCCGGAGGACGTCGTCCGCGAGGTGCTCGACACCGTCCCGACGCCCGCCGCAGAGGATCTCGCCGCACCTCCGCGGTGACGCGAAGCGCCACACCGAAGCTCGGCGCCTATTCCGGTCTCGCGGCACTGGGGCTGCTCGCAGCGCTCGCGACGCGCCGACCCGAGCTCGTCGCACTGGCTGCACCCTTCGCCCTGGCTGCTGCAACGGGCCTGATGCTGGCGCGACGGCCGGACATCGATGCGCGGGTCGAGCTCGAGCGCGAGCGCGCGCTCGAGGGAGACGAGGTCGAGATTCGCGTGACGCTGTCGGCGCAGGCTGGGGCCGAACGCGTCGAAGTCCTGCTCGAGCTGCCGCGCGAGCTGCGAGTTGTCGACGGCGCGAATCCGCTGCTGCTGCGGCTTCGCGACGGTGAACGTCGTGAGCTCGCGTTCCGTGTGCGCTGCACGCGGTGGGGGGCGTTCCGGGTCGGACGTGTCTACCTGCGCGCGCAGGACGGCTTTGGACTCTTCCGCCACGAGGTCGCTCTCGACCGCCGGCTGCCGTTGAGGATCTATCCCACGGAGGAGCTGGTCCGGTCGTTGCTCCGCCCGCTCGACACGCAGGTCTTCGCGGGCAACTACGTCGCCCGGCAGAAGTCTGAGGGCATCGAGTTCGCCGACCTCAGGCCCTTCACTGCCGGAGACCGGGTCCGGCACGTGAACTGGCGCGCGAGCGCGCGACGCGGCGAGCTGTGGGTCAACGAGCACCACGCCGAACGGAACGCGGACGTCGTCATCCTGCTCGACTCGTTCGCCGAGGCCCGCAGCGGCGATCGCTCGACGCTCGACTTCGCGCTGCGCGCGGCGGCGACGTTGAGCGCGCGGTATCTCCGGGAGAAGGACCGAGTCGGCTTCGTGACCTTCGGCGGGATCCTCAACTGGCTCTTGCCCTCGACGGGTGTGGTGCAGCTCTACCGCATCGTCGACGCGATGCTCGACACGTAGACCGTGCTCAGCTTCGGGTGGCGCGACGTGACCACGGTGCCGCGGCGCACACTGCCGCCGCAGGCCCTGATCCTCGCGCTCACGCCCCTGCTCGACGAGCGGTCGGAGGATGCTCTGCTGGATCTCCGTGCGCGCGGCTTCGACCTCGTCGTGATCGAGATCTCGCCGTTGACGCTCGTTCCTTCGCCGCAGGGTGAGCTCCAGGTGATCGCGCACCGCCTCTGGCGGCTTCGCCGCGATGCGGTCCGCGCTCGCTTCGAGCGGGCGGGGATTCCCGTCGCCGTCTGGGGCGACGAGACCTCGCTCGCCGCAGCACTCGAGGAGGTGAGCTCATACAGGCGACGAGCCCGAGCCGTCGGCGTCTGATCTCCGCGGTCGTGAGCCTCGCTCTTGCCGCGGCTGTGGTGGCGTACGCCGTCCTTGCCGGCGACCGCCTGCCGGAGGTCGTGCTTGGCGTAGGCGCTTTGGGCTGTGCGCTCTTGGCGCTGGCGTTCGTCGCGAACCAGCCGGCCTTGTTTCCGGTCGGCGTCGCCGGCGTTGGCGCTGCCTACGCCGTGTTCCTCAGCCTGCGCAGCGGCGCGCTCGACGCACGCGCGCCGGCTGTTGCCGCGTTGCTGTTTGTCGCCGCCGAGCTCGGCTTCTCGGCGCTGGAGCGTACGCCGTCGTACGCGGAGCCAGCCGTCCTGGGGCGGCAGCTCGGCCTGCTCGCCGCGGCCGCGATCCTGGCCGGGCTCGTGGGCAGTCTCGTGCTCGCGTTGACGGCGGGCGTCGCCGGCAGCGTCGCTCTCGAAGCAGCGGGAGTCGCCGCCGCGACGCTCACCGTCGCGGCCGTCGCCGTCCTGGCCGCGCGCTCGTCAGTCTGAGGTGACGTCGTCGGCGTCGCCGCTGGACGTCTTCGCCCACGGCTCGCCGTCGCTCGACTGATTTGCCGGCTCGTCCTCGTCCTGTTTCTCGAGAGGGTCGCCGGGCTCTTCGAGCTCGTCGTCGAATCGCTGTTCGCTCATGTCGTTCTCTTCACCGAGTGCGTCCGCCAGCAAACCGCAGGCGTAGGCGCGCCAGGCGCGGCCGGGGTCTCCGAGCTGCGCGAGCTCGTCTGACGCCGCGAGCAGAGCGGCGCGGCGTTCCGGCGAGTCGAGGTCCGCTGCGAGCTCGGCCACAGCGGGATCCTCGAGCTCCGGTTCCCGGTGGAGGTCGCCGCCCGCTGCGAACACGAAGAGTGCGCGCCGCAGTGCGGCGTTCCGCTCTTCGTCGCTCAGCGGAACCTGCTGTCCGGCGACATACGCGGCGACGACGAGGTCGACGTCAGACAGTGTGCTCGTCGGCCACCGCGAGCGCCTCGTCGAGGATGGAGATGCCTTCCTCGAGCTCGTCGCGCGTGATCGTCAACGGCGGGCACACCATGACCACGTTCCAGTGGGTCATCAGATACAGCCCGCGGTCGAGCGCAGCCTTGTAGACGCGCGCGACCGGCGCGAACGCCTCGCCCGTCGCATTGAAGGGCACGAGCGGCTCGCGGGTCTCGCGGTTCTTGACGAGCTCGAGGCCCCAGAAGCAGCCGAGACCGCGCACGTCGCCGATCGACGGGTGCTTGTCCTGCAGCCCGCGCAGTTGCTCGGCGAAGACTTCGCCCATCTCGGCAGCGTGCTCGACGATGCCCTCTTCCTTGAACGCCTCGATGGAGGCGACTCCCGACGCGCAGGCGAGCGGGTGGCCGGAGTAGGTGAGACCGCCGGCGAAGTACTTGTCGCGCACCCACTCCGCGATCGGTCTGCGCACGACCATCGCGCCGAGCGGGATGTAACCGGAGTTGATCCCCTTCGCGACGCTGAGGATGTCAGGCACGACGTCCCAGTTGTCGACGCCGAACCACTTGCCCGTGCGCCCGAAGCCGGCCATGACCTCGTCGGCGATCAGCAGGATCCCGTGGCGGTCGCACACCTCGCGGATCGACTGCAGGTACCCGTCGGGCGGGACGATGATGCCGTTCGTGCCCGTGACGGTCTCGAGAATCACCGCAGCGACGGTTTGCGGGCCTTCGTACTGGAGGATCTCCTCCAGGTGCGGGCCGCCGGTGCAGACGGGGCACGGATCGGGGTGGCCGGCGGGGCAGCGATAGGTGTAGGGGTCGAACATGCGCACGACACCCGGGATGCCGGGCTCGGCCGGCCAGCGACGCGGGTCGCCGGTGAGCGTGATCGCGCCTCCCGTGGCGCCGTGGTAGGAGCGGTAGCGCGCGATGACCTTGTGACGGCCGGTGTACCAGCGCGCG
>Ga0136846_1222130_pt1 | contig 13036 bp, 8 predicted proteins | sample HopSoiMetagenom2_FD_96841 | JGI IMG/M metagenome (GOLD analysis project Ga0136846, IMG submission 96841) | Grasslands soil microbial communities from Hopland, California, USA - 2 Assembly 2016 (version 4) | ecosystem: Environmental > Terrestrial > Soil > Grasslands | place: USA: Hopland... | reverse complement strand
GCCACCCGCGCCTCGCCGCCGAGATCCCGAGCGACGCCCCGATCCTGCTGGCGTGGCACCGCCAGCGGCTGATGCAGGAAGCCGTGGCGCGTTGGCTGCGGGGCCGGGTCGCCTGAGAACGATCAGCTCACTCGCGCGTCGCCCGCCGGACCCACGGAAGAAGCGCGAAGGCCGGCAACCCGAAGAAGAAGGTGAGCAGGAAGTAGTGCGCGTAGCCGAACGTCTCGGCCAGGTCGCCGGACGCCCGGCCCGCCACACTGCGCGTGAGCGCCAGCAACGCTGAGAGCACTGCGTACTGGGTGGCGGCGTAGCGCCGCTCGCACACGCTCATCAGGAAGGCGACGAAGGCGGCCGTCCCCAGGCCTGCGGCGAAGTTCTCGAACAGCGCCACGCCCAGGATGAGGGCTTTGGATGGGGCGGCGGCTGCGGCGGCCGCGTAGCCGAGGCTCGAGAGCGCCTGCACCGCACCGAGCAGCCACAACGCCCGGAAGATGCCCCACCGGGTCGTCAGGATTCCGCCCAGAACCGCCCCGCCCACCGTCGCCAGAATCCGTCCGGTGGTCAGAACCGCGCCGATCTCTTCGAGGGTGAATCCGCGGTCCACCCAGAACGGGCGGGTCATCGGCTCCATGGCCGCGATGTCGAGCTTGAAGAGCAGCGCGAAGAGGATCACCGCCCAGATGTCCCGCCGCGCGAGCAAGGCCTTGAGCGGTGCCCAGATGGACTCGTGCCGTGCGGCGCTGCGCTCTCCCGTGGGGAGGAGGAGGGTCGCGAGCGTCAGGATCGCGAGGACGACCGCCCCGGCCTGAAAGGCGGTGGGCCAGTCACTCCGGCCTGCGAGCCAGATCAGCAGGCCTCCGGCGATGAACATCGCGACGCGGTAGCTGGCGCTCCGGACCGAGTTCGCTACCCCGAGCTCCCGGTGGGTCGTGATTTCGATGGTATAGGCGTCGATCGCGATATCCTGCGTCGCGGAGAGCGCCACCATGAGAATCAGGAGTGGCCAGAACCAGTTGGCGAGGTGAGTGAGATCGACCAGCGCGAGCACCAGCAGGAGTGCCGTCAGCCCGGCCATGCACGCCGCGATCCATTGCCGGCGGGTGCCGAGCCGATCGACCAGGGGGGACCAGAGGAACTTGAACGCCCAGGGGAACGTCGCGGCGCTCACCATGCTCACATCGACCAGGCCGGCGCCGTGGGTGCGCAGGTAGATCGGGAGCGTCTCGTTGACCAGGCCGAAGGGGAATCCGGAAGCGAAGGAGAGGGCGCCGATCCAGCCGAGCCGGACGGCGAGTGGTGAGCGGGGGGTGCCCGGCTCGCCCTCAGCCGAGGCCACGCGGCCCGGTCAGAGGAGCACCAGCAGGAGCAAGGCGGCCAGGACCAGGAGGCCGATGGCGATCACCAGACCGCGGGTTCGGCTGGGCTGCGGTTCGGCGACCGCCTCTATCGCCCGGTGCGCCAGTGGCGGCTGCACCACCGGCTCGGTCAGGGTGTCCTCCGGATCGCTGCCGGGGACCTCGTAGCCGTGATACCCGACGTCCTCGGCCGCGTCGGGCTCGGGCAGGCCCTCCCCGTCGAATCGCACGGCGACCACGGTGATGTTGTCGGGGCCACCCCGCTCGTTGGCCAAGTCGATCAGCGCGGTGCACAGCGAGGGCAGGTCGTCGTGTGCGGCCACCATGTCGGCGAACTCTTCCCGCTTCACCAGGCCGGACAGTCCGTCGGAGCAGATCAGGAGGGTGTCCCCGCGGCGGAGCACCTGACGGCTGAGGTCCACCTTGACCCGGGGGTCGGGCCCGAGGGCCTGGAGGATGATGTTGCGCCGCTCGCTCTGCTCGGCTTCCTCCTGGGTCAGCTCGCCCGCGTCCACCAGGCGCTGCATCAGCGACTGGTCCCGGGTGAGCTGGATGGCCGTGCCGGCCCGGACCAGATAGCCGCGGCTGTCCCCGATCTGCGTGAGATAGAGATCCTCGCCGAACACCCCGGCGGCCGTGACCGTCGTGCCCATGCCTCGCACTTCGGGATGCTCGCGGGCGTAGCCGTAGATCTGCTGATTCGCCAGCTCCACCGCTTCCTTCATTCGGAAGGCGAACCGCGCGGGCGAAGCGTCCTCGTCCTGCGCCCAGGCGGTGGAGAGATGACGGTAGATCAGGTCGGCGGCCATCTCGCTGGCCAGCTCGCCGGCGGCAGCGCCTCCCATCCCGTCCGCGACCATGAAGAGCGAGCCGCGCGGGCCGATCTCGTGCTCGCGGACTTCGGGAAGTAGGCTGGCGTTCCCACTGCTCAGGTCCGCGACCAGGAAGGTGTCTTCGTTATGGTCGCGAGTGCGCCCAAGATCGGTCTTGCCGAAGACCGACACCTTGACCGGGCCCGCGCTCACGCGCGCGCCTCCCCCGCGCCGAACCCCTCAGACCCGTCTGCGAGCGATTGACCTGCACGGACGGCGAGAGTCACCTGGCGATTCCTATCAGCAGTTCCTGTCCTGGCGCGGGAGTGTGACGAATCTACGGACTGGGTTTGGGAGCGTCAACGTTGTCTTGGCGTAAGTCTCAGCCACGATGTACCTTGCAGCGCATGGGTCCGGTTCGGCACTTTCCCCTCGCCGCCGTCCTCCTCGCGGGGTGCGCGTCTTCCCACCCGCCGGCCTCACCAGCGCCCACCGTTCCCGGCGCTCCGAAGACGGCTCCGCCGGAGCCCTCCCCCTCGCTCCCGAGCCCCCCGCAGGTGCGCGGACCACTGGCCCTACGGGTGGCGTACCCCTCGCCCGGCGCCCGGATCGAGGCGAAGGACTCGACCTTCATTTACGGTTCGGTCGGCACGGGCGACGCCACGCTCGCGATCGACGGCACACCGGTCCGGGTCTGGCCCAACGGCGCATGGATCGCCTGGGTGCCCCTCGCCGACGATAGCGTCACCCGGTTCCGTCTGGTGGCGAAAACGGCGACCGACAGCGCGGCGCTTGAGTACCCCGTCCGTCGGACCGGGTGGCAGCCGCCGCGGGGTACGGCGCTGTGGCTCGATACGCTGTCCCTCAGCCCCCGAGGGCGCGTGTGGTGGCCCCGAGGCGAGTACCTGACTTTCTCGGCGCACGCATCCGAGGGTGCCGACCTTCGACTTCGACTGGCCGACGGGACAGTAGTGCCGCTCGTCTCGACCGCGGAGCCGGAGCCGGTCTCCGAGGCGGTCCGCGCGTTCGAGCGAGACACCGCGAAGCTCGCGACCCCCGTCCACCACGATCGGTACGTCGGACTGCTCCGCGGGCACCGACTCGGGCCCGACCCCGGGCCGATGCTCCCGTTTCTCGGCGCGTCGGTCGCGGCCGTGGCCTCATCGGCCGGGCTCTGCGCCACGGGCATACTCTGTCCCAGCGACGTCCTGCCCGATTCGGCCTGGGCGACCCTGGAGGCGACTCGCGGATCGGATACGCTACGCGTGCGCTGGCCCCTGCAGCTCACGCTGCTGGACAGCACACCCCGACTGGTGCGGCTCGACGACGACAGCGCCGGCACCGGGACCACCGATGGGATCACGCCGGGGCGCGCCTTGCCGTCGGGGACGTATCACTGGTTCTTTCCGCGGGGGACCCGGGCTCGCGCCACCGGCCGGATGAATGGCGACCTCCGGCTCGCCCTTTCACCCCAGTCGGATGCCTGGGTCGCCTCGGCGGAGACGGCCCCCGTGCCGTTCGAGCCGATGACGCCCGCCGTAGTAGGTTCGGTGCTGGTGCACCCCGACTCCGGCCTGGTCCGAATCAGGGTCCCGGTCTCCCGCCGGGCTCCGTTCGAGGTCACCGAGACGACGCGGGAGATCACTCTCCGGATCTACGATGCGGTGGGGGACGTGAACTGGATCCGGTACGGACCGGCTGACAGCCTCGTCCAGAGCATCGCCTGGAGCCAGGCGGCCACCAGGGAAGTGACGCTGACGGTCACGCTGGCTCAGCCGGTCTGGGGGTACCGGGCCCGCTGGGACCGGAATGACCTGCTGCTCGAGGTCCGGCGCCCGCCGGCTATCGATCATGACCGCCCGCTCCAGGGCCGGCTCATCGCAGTGGACCCGGGCCATCCTCCCGCCGGCGCGACCGGCCCGACCGGTCTCCGCGAAGCGCAGGCGAACCTGGCGATCGCCCTGGCGCTCAAACCGCTGCTCGAGGCCGACGGTGCCCGGGTGCTCCTCACCCGCACGGCCGACGTCCCGGTCGATCTCTGGCCCCGGGTGGACCTGGCCGAGCGCGCCGATGCCGAGGTGCTGGTCTCGATACACAACAACGCGCTGCCCGACGGGGTGAACCCGTTCACCAACAGCGGCAGCAGCGTGTATTACAACCAGCCTCGGAGCATTCCGCTCGCGCGCGCAGTACAGGACGCGCTGGTCCGCCGGCTCGGTGTGCGCGACCTCGGGATCGGCCGGGGTGACCTGGCGCTGGTCCGCCCCACCTGGATGCCGTCGGTGTTGACCGAAGGATTGTTCATGATCCTCCCGGAGCAGGAGGCGGCCCTGCGATCTCGCGAGGGCACCGAGCGGTATGCCGAGGCGGTGCGGGAGGGGCTGCGGCGGTTTCTCCGGGAGCGGGCCGGGCCCTCACCCTAGGCGTGTGCAGCGCCGGGGGGCCGGGCGTCTCCTAGGCTGATGCGCGCCCGCTTCTTGGCGCCACCCGCCCGGCCCCTGGTTAAGTTGCAATGAGGATAGTCGCGATGTGTTGCCCTCATACTCTCAGCGCGCGCCGCCCCCGCGCGGCTTCCCGGCTCCGATGGGGCAGGCGAGCGATCCTGCCCACCCTCGCCCTTCTCGCCGTCGCTCCCCGCCTCTCCGCCCAGACTCCCGACCAGCGCCTCCAGCTCGAGCGGTTCCGCGACAGTGTCGGAACTACGATCGACTCGGTCGGCCTGCTCGCGCTCGAGCGGCACATGATCGACAAGACCAAGGCGGACCGCAACAACGCGCTCAGCCATCTCGAGCTCGGCTTCCTCTCGCTTCGTCTTGGCGAGCTCGGCGGACAGTCGCACTACGAGGACGCCGCCTCCGAATTTCAGTGGGCCATCGACCTCAAGCCCGATTGGCCCTACAGCTGGTATGGGATGGGACTGGCCGAGTACGGCGTCGGCGACTCCCAGGTGTCGTTCGTGACCGGGATCAAGACCATGCTGGGCAAGGACGCACTCACCCGGTCGGCGGCGGCCTTCGCCAAATCGGCCGAGGTGGACCCGGGGTTCGACCGCGGCCTGGTGGAGCTGGCCAACACGGCCCTGCGCCAGCGGGTCAACATCAAGCTCGGCGTCGCGCTCGACGCGCTCCGGCGCGCCGCCTCGACACCGTCGGCCCGCCACACCGACGTTCTGCTGGCGCGGGGACGAGTCGAGCGCGAAGTGGGTGACGGCGACTCGGCGCTGGTCGCCTTCCAGGGGTATCTGCAGGAGGGCGGCAGCCAGGGCTTGGGGCAGCTCGAAGTCGCCCGCACGCTCTTCCTGCTGGGCCGGTTCGATGGGACCGGGCCGTACTACGAGGGCGCGGCGAGCGACGATTCGGCGTCGATCGCCGGCTACCGGGCCGACCTGGCGACCATCGCTCCCGACAGCGTGCTTCGTGAGTTCGACCAGACCTCGGGCGCGCGGCGCGCGGCCTACCTGCGCCAGTTCTGGACCGAACGGGACCAGTCGGGACTGCACGCCGAGGGCGAACGGCTGCGCGAGCACTATCGGCGCCTCTTCTACGCCCGCAAGAACTTCCAGCTGGTCAGCCTCAATCGGCATTACGACATCGTCGAGCGCTACCGATCCGGCAGCCGGGACTTCGACGATCGCGGGATCATCTACATCCGCCATGGCGAGCCCACCAGCCGAGCCACCTACGCCGCCCCCGGTCTCGAGCCCAACGAGTCCTGGCGGTATAGCCGGCCCGACGGCGACCTGATCTTCCATTTCATGGCCCGGGAGGATGTCCAGGACTTCAAGTTGGTCGAAAGCCTGTTCGACGTGCTCGGCTTCAGCAACGCTGTCGTGCTTCGGGGCGGGCTGGGCGACGACCGCAGCGACCCGGTGACCCAGCAGCTCCTGCTCTCCCGGGAGCAGCTCGCGCCGATCTATGCGAAGCTCCAGGCCACGGGGGACGCGAGCACGGGGCAGTTCCAGTCGGAGGAGCGGGCGGTGGGACAGGAGAGCATCGCCGTCGGGACGACCACCGACAGCTACGAGCTGCGGTTCCCCGACGAGCTCAAGGTGCACTCCGAAGTGCTGGCGGTGGGACGGGACTCGACGGGCACCCAGGTCCAGATCGCCTACGCGGTCGCCGGGTCCAGCCTTCAGCCGGTCATGGTGACCCGCGGCTATCTCTACTCGATCCGGGTGCGATTCGCGGTGCTCGACCGCCTGGGGCGGGTGGCCGCGTCGGTCGATACCACCCGCCATTTCGTGTCGCCGGCTCCAGTCCCGAGCGGCGAGCACCTGGTCGGGCGCATCAACGTCCCCGTCCCGCCCGGCACGTACACCTACCGTCTGGCCGTGCAGGAGGGGGAGGACGCGGGCGTGGTGCTCCCGCGCGACTCGCTGCGGGTGGGCCGCCCCACGTCGGCCACCCTGGCGCTGAGCGACCTCGTGCTCGGCGACCGCGCCACCAACCTCTACTGGCGTCGCACGGCCGAGGACACCGTGGTCTTCAACCCTCTCCGGACCTTCCGGCGGGACCAGGACATGGAGCTGTACTACGAGGTGGAAGGTGTCGCGGCGGGGAGTAAGTACGATGTCCGGATCGCGGTGCGGAAGCAGGGGAAGAACGGGGGCCTGTTCAGGAAGGTGTTCGGGGGCGGGTCAGCCCAGCTCAGCCTCAAGTTCGACGAGACCGCCGCGTTTCCGATCACCGCGACGCACCGGAGTCTCCGGCTCAACAAACTCAAACCCGGCTACTACACGCTGGACGTCGAGGTGGAGGACGGTCAGGGACGGCGGGACCGCCGGGCGCAGGGCTTCCAAGTGGTGGACGACAAGAAGGCGGCCGAGACCGCGTCCAGCGATGAGGCGACGGCCGGCAAGTGATGCCCTAGAGCGGCCAGGCCCCCGGGCGCTCGGGGGTCAGCACCAGAAGGGGCTGGACCAGGGCTTCCGCCTTGACCAGCGCCTCCACCTGGACCAGATGCTGGGTCAGCCCGGTCGTGGTATCGAAGGTGGCGATGTGCATCACCAGGGACGCGAGCGGCCGCTGATCCGGCTCCGCCTTGCTTCCCTTAGCCGCCGCGAGGGTGGTGCCCGCCGCGAGGTTGATGCGGGCGTGGCCGAAGAGCCAGAGAGGCATGCCATCCAGGGCCTGGAGGAGCCGCTCATTCAGGGGCAGGCTTTCGCCATGCAGGGTGATGAGACCCAGGCTGGGATGCTCGCCCTGGCGCCGGGAGTGGACCACGAACCCGTAGCCGAAGGCCGGCTCCTGCCCACTCGCCCGACGGAGCGCGGCCCGGAGCTTCTGTTGGCTGAACGCGATCGTATGGTAGGGTACCACCTGCCGCTCCTGGTGTTTTTTAAGGGGGACCAGCAGGATCGCCGCAGCAAGCGTGCCACGGGACAGCGAAGCGCGGCTGCGGGCAGCCCGCAGGGCTTTTTCCCTCGGAAAGCGTGCCCGGCTCCAATCGTCGGCAACTCTCCCACTCTCCGGTCTTCGGCCTGTTTTTTTGCGGCCTCTCATGCAGTACGCCACACGGACTTACGCGCTCGTTCGGCTTGACTAGCGGAGGCGCGTCGGTAGCTTCCGCGCATGTTCTGCTCCCGTTGCGGAAGCGAAATTACCGGCAAGTCCAAGTTCTGTCCCTCCTGCGGTCTCGATCTGATGGCCACCACCCCGATCCACGCGATCGCCACCGGGGCGCTTCAGGAAATGGACCTCGTGCGGGAGGCCTTGGCGTCGGAGTACGAGATCATCGAGGAGCTGGGACGGGGCGGGATGGCCATGGTGTACCGGGCCCGGGACCGCCACCTCGAGCGCGAAGTCGCGATCAAGGTGCTGCCCTTCTCGCTCGCCTTCGACGCTGAATTCGTGGAGCGGTTCCAGCGCGAGGCTCGCACGGCCGCCCAGCTCGAGCACCCCAACATCATCCCGATCTACCGGGTCGGGCGCTCCGGACGGGTCATCTACTTCGTGATGAAGTTCCTCCGGGGCGGCTCGCTGTCCACCGTGCTGGGGGAGCGCCGGAAGCTCACCCCGCCCGAGATCCGGCGGCTCCTGGTCGAGGCCGGCAGCGCGCTGGGCTACGCGGCGCAGCGGGGCATCGTCCACCGGGACATCAAGCCCGACAACTTCATGTTCGACGAGTTCGGGCAGTGCGTGCTCACCGACTTCGGCATCGCCAAGGCCGCATCCGGCCAGCGGCTCACCGGCACCGGCATGTCGATCGGGACGCCACATTATATGAGCCCCGAGCAGGCGCGCGCTCAGGCCATCGACGGGCGGAGCGACATCTACAGCCTCGGAGTGGTGGCGTACCAGGCGCTCACCGGGACGGTGCCCTACGACGGCGAGGACAGCTTCTCGATCGGCTACAAGCACATCACGGAGCCGGTGCCGGTTCCGCAGCTCATCACCGCTGACGAGCGGCGGATCTTCGAGGTGATCAAGCGGATGCTGATGAAGGATCCGGCCGATCGCTTTCAGAGCTGCGAGGAGCTGGTCGCGTCGATCCAGGGGCAACCAATCGCGGCGGCGGGCAGCGTCCGGGCGTCGGTTTCGACCGTGGCGGCGGGTGCGGGCACCGGGGGCGGGTCCGGAACGTTGAGCCCGGTGATGGGCGGCGCTCCGCTGATCGTGAGTCAGCCCACGACGCCGCTGGAATCTCCCTTGGTGAACCGTCGCACGACTCCGCGCGAGCGACGCGATGCACCGCGCCGGGTGGCGGATCGCTCGCTGGCGATGCGGGGCTCGGGGTCGTCCCTGGCCTGGATCTGGGTGGTACTGGCGGTACTGGGCGGGATCGGTGGCGGCCTGTACTACTACAAGTCCCGGGGGTTTGCCACCGGGGTGGGGCTGGAAGTCGATAGCACGAGCGCCGCGGCCTCACCGGTCCCGACCGACACTGCCGACCCGAGGCGGTCGGTCGACTCCGCGCCCGCTCCGCCCAGCGCCCCGCCGGCACCGCGGGCACCGACCCGGAGCGCGCCGGTCCCGAGCGTGCCTTCGCCGGTGGCGCCTCGAGCGAGCGCGGGTAACGGCCGCTCCGGCGAAGCTCCGCCGGCCGCGCGGGGCGACTCCGGGGCGATTCGTCTCGTGGGCCTGCCGCGCGGCTCGACGGTCATGATCGACGAGCGGCCGGTGCTCGATCCGGTCACCCGACTCTCCCCTGGGCCGCATGCGCTGGCGGTGTCGGCCCCGCGGTTCAACTTCTACACCGACACGGTGACGATCAAGGCCGGCGATACCCTGGAGCTTACCCCCCAGCTCCAGCCGATGGGCGCTCCTGCGGCGCCTCGAACCGAGACTAAAGCCGGTCGCTGCGAGCCGGGCCAGGGCTACAACAACGACGGCAGCTGCTTCGACGAGCGGCCGAAGCCGGTGAACCCGCCGTTCGTACCGGTGCCCGAGGGTGTCGAAGGCGAGCCCCGTGCCTCTCTGCTCTGGATCAAAGTGTCGGCGGAGGGACGCACGGTAGACGTGCAGCGCCTGCGATCCTCGGACAATCCCGAATTCGAGCGCGCCGTGCGAGACTTCGTCTGGACCGTGACCTGGCACCCGGCCCTCAAGGATGGGGCGCCGGTCGAGGCCTGGACCCAGATGCTCTTCCCGCCACTGAAGCCGTGACCGCCGGCGCCGGCCAGCGACCCCGCATTCATCCGACCGCCTTCGTCGCGCCCACCGCCTCGGTGATGGGCGACGTCACTCTCGGCCCCGACTCGAGCGTCTGGTACGGTGCCGTGCTCCGCGGCGATATGGCGCCCATCGTGATCGGCGCGGAGACGAATCTTCAGGACGGCACCATCGTGCACGTGGATGACGAGGTGCCCTGTCTCATCGGCGAGCGGGTCGGCGTGGGTCATCGGGCGATTCTGCACGGCTGCGTCGTCGAGCCGAACTGCCTGATCGGCATGGGGAGCACGCTGCTCAACGGCGTAGTGATCGGGGCAGGCAGCGTGGTGGCCGCCGGTGCGGTGATCCCGGAGGACATGCGGGTGCCGCCCGGGTCGCTGGTAATGGGCGTGCCCGGCCGGATCGTCCGTCCGGTGGACGACAGTCTACGGCGTCGGATCGAGGGCACGTGGAGTCACTACGTCATGCAGGCGCGGGCGCATCGCGCGGGACACTACCCGCTGTTTCGGCCAACCGCGAGCTGAGCTTCGAAGTACCCACAGGTTTCCACGTTTTCCACAGCTTCGACCCCAGTTATTTTTGTGATGTGGGAAGGAAGATCGCACGTAGCCGTGCGGGTTTTTCGGACTATTGTGCCGCTTCGCGCGTTGGCCTAGCTTGGCCATCCGCTGTCGCCATGCGGGCCGCAACACGAGGGTCTCTTCTCCTTCCATTTTCGCAAGCGGGGAGCAGTCAATGCCTTCGTCCACGCCAAGGGACGCCGTTCGTCTGTCGCCTAACGCCACCACCGTCCTCGAGAAGCGGTATCTGATCAAGGACGACCAGGGGAAGCCGGTGGAAGCGCCGCGCGACCTGTTCTGGCGGGTGGCCGCGACCATCGCCGAGCCCGACCGCCAGTATGGCGCGACGGCCGCGGAGGTCGAGGCGACGGCCACGGCGTTCTACGGGATGATCGCGTACCGCCTCTTCATGCCCAACTCCCCGACCCTGATGAACGCGGGTCGGCCGCTGGGGCAGCTCTCCGCCTGCTTCGTGCTCCCGCTCGAGGACGCTCTCTCCAACGGCAAGAGCGGCATCTACGATACGCTCCGCGCCATGGCCCTGGTGCACCAGAGCGGCGGCGGCACCGGGTTCAGCTTCTCCCGGCTCCGGCCCAAGAACGACATCGTCCGCTCCACCATGGGCGTGGCCTCGGGCCCGGTCTCGTTCATGAGCCTGTTCGACGCTTCGACCGACGTGGTGAAGCAGGGCGGCACCCGGCGGGGGGCCAACATGGGCATCCTCCGGGTCGATCATCCGGACATCATGGAGTTCATCACCTGCAAGGACGACACGACCAAGATCACCAACTTCAACATCTCGGTCGCCGTCACCGATGCCTTCATGTCGGCGGTGGAGGCCGGGGCCGACTACGACCTGGTCCATCCCAAGACCGGCAAGGTCGCCGGCCGGCTGAACGCGCGGGAGGTCTGGAACCGGATCATCCACGGCGCCTGGAAGACCGGCGAGCCCGGCGTGTTCTTCATCGATCGGGCCAACTACTACAACCCGGTGCCGCACCTGGGCGCCTACGAGGCCACCAATCCCTGCGGCGAGCAGCCGCTCCTGCCCTACGACGTCTGCAATCTCGGGTCGATCAATCTGGGCACCTTCGTGAAGAACGGCGAGATCGATTGGGACCGCCTCCGCCGGACCATCCACCTCGCCACCCACTTCCTCGAAAACGTCATCGACGCCAACCAGTACCCGCTCTCCGAGATCACCGACCTGGCCCAGGCCATCCGACGGATCGGGCTGGGCGTCATGGGGCTGGCCGACCTGTTCGTCAAGCTCGGCATCCCGTACGACTCCGAGGAAGGTGTGGCGCTGGGCGGGCGGGTGCAGCAGTTCGTGGACGAGGAGGCCAAGAACGAATCGGAGCGGCTGGCCGGCATCCGCGGCACCTTCGCGGAGTGGGAGCGCAGCATCTGGGGTCCGGACGAGACCTGTGCCCGTGACGGCGAAGGCAAGCGGGTTCGCCCGATGCGGCGCCTGCGGAACTGCAACGTCACCACGGTGGCTCCCACCGGCACGATCTCGATCATCGCCGGATGCAGCTCGGGGATCGAGCCCCTGTTCGCGGTCGCCTTCATGCGGAACCAGGCCGGCGTGCTGATGCCCGACGTCAACGAGGACTTCGTCGCCATCGCGCAGCGGGAGGGCTGGTACTCCGAGGACCTGATGCGGCGGATCGCCGAGGCCGGGCACATCGACTTCGCCGAGGTGCCGGCCAAGTGGCGGCGGGTCTTCGTCACCGCCAACCACATCAAGCCCGAGTGGCACATTCGGATGCAGGCGGCATTCCAGGAGTACAACGACAGCGCCATCTCGAAGACCTGCAACTTTGCCTACGACGCGACCGAGGAGTACGTCGAGGAGATCTACCGGCTGGCCTACCGGCTCGGCTGCAAGGGCGTCACGGTGTACCGCGACGGGAGCCGGGACATGCAGGTCCTCTCGACCGGCACCACCGCCAAGAAGGTGCAGGAGCAGGCGACGGCCGGCGGGCACGCCGTGGCGCTGGCGTCGAACGAGGTGCCGGAGCTCAAGGGCCAGCTCGCGGAGCTCGAGGCCGAGAACGAGCGGCTTCGCCGGATGGTGCACGATCTCGAGGCCGAGAACCTGCAGCGACGGCAGAAGCGCTCGCGTCCCGAGCTGCTCCGCGGCGCCACCCGCCGCCTCGAGACGCCGCTCGGCACGCTCTACGTCACCATCACCGAGGATGACCGGGGACAGCCCTTCGAGGTCTTCATGAGCCTGGGTAAGGCCGGCGGCGCGCTCATGGCCGACGTCGAGGCGCTCGGCCGGCTGATCAGCCTGGCGCTGCGCTCGGGCATTCCCATGAAGGAGATTTACCGCCAGGTCCGTGGCATCAGCTCGGATCGGACCATCGGCCTCGGTCCCAACAAGGTGCTCTCGGTTCCCGATGCCGTCGGCATCGCCATCGAGCGGTACATGCACGAGAAGCAGGGGATCCAGCAGGAGCTGCTGCCCGGCAACGGAGTGTCTACCGCGCCCGCGCCGATCGTGGCCCAGCCGGCGAGCGGGCCAGGTGGAGAGCAGATGGTCTTGGGAGGGCTGCAGGAGACGCTCTCGGGAGCCTGCCCGGATTGCGGATCCCAGCTCGAGTTCGCCGAAGGGTGCATGAAGTGCCACGTGTGCGGCTTCAGCGAGTGCGGGTGATCGTGGTCATCCGTAGGTAGCGAGGCTGCGGCGGCTC
>Ga0136846_1227135_pt1 | contig 13037 bp, 7 predicted proteins | sample HopSoiMetagenom2_FD_96841 | JGI IMG/M metagenome (GOLD analysis project Ga0136846, IMG submission 96841) | Grasslands soil microbial communities from Hopland, California, USA - 2 Assembly 2016 (version 4) | ecosystem: Environmental > Terrestrial > Soil > Grasslands | place: USA: Hopland... | reverse complement strand
GTGACCAGTTCTGTTTTGCTGAAGTAGCTACTCCCGACACGGAGGTCCCCTGCTGGGCATAGCTGTTTACCGTGACTAATGTACTAATGGCAATCAACGTACGAGAAAACTTCATGTTAGTGTTTTTTTGTTGCAAGTCGCAATTTGCAAGGTTCAGGTTGCCTGTAAAAAGTTTTACTTGATGGTTACATCCTGTGCCGTAGCGCCAAATTCATACTGAATTTTATCTTTGGCTTTAGAGGCATCGGTATGCTGAATGCTTATATTCTTTGTTCTGTCGCCCGCTACGCGGAATAACAGATCAGCATCTTTTTTATAGGTCAGTTTATCAAAAGTGAGGTGGTCGCTGTTGATAATGTCTACAACCGGGTTGGTCTCTTTGCTCAGGATCGTGATATTTTTAAAGCTGATACCCGATGCTTCCTGGCAGTCGATGCCTTTATCAGCCTGCAGGATGCAATCCTCGATGCGAACATCTTTTACATGCATTTCGGGAATGCCGCGGATGAAGATGCCTTTGGCCGCGCCATTACAAACCACATTCTTTACTACAAAATTCCTGAACTGGGGTGTGCCTTCATCTACGGGCAATTTCTCCACTTTGGGTAACTCGCGTTTTTCGCCAGCCAGCGCTACGGGGTCAACCGACATATAATACATATCGAACAGGATGGCCTCGCCGGGGATATCGATCATCTGGATATCGTTGACATAAATATTTTCAACAATGCCGCCGCGGCCGCGGGTTGTTTTAAATCGCAGACCTATATCGGTTCCTATAAACGTACAGTTGTTAACCCAAATGTTGCGGGCGCCGCCACTCATTTCGCTGCCAATTACAAAACCGCCGTGGGCGTGGTATACTTTGCAATCGCGGATAATTACATTCTCGGTGGGCAGGCCTCTTTTTCTGCCGGCTTCATCGCGACCGCTTTTCATACAAAGTCCATCATCGCCTACATCGAAAGAGCTGTTGTCGATCAGTACCCGGTTGCAGCTTTCCACATCAATGCCATCGCCATTTTGTGCAAACCAGGGGTTCTTTACAGTAACGTTTCTTACGGTAAGATCTTCGCTCATGAGCGGATGCAAACACCAGGCTGCCGAGTTTTGAAAAGTTACTCCTTCCAGTAATACTTTTTTGCATTTAGTGATCACGATCAGGTTGGGACGCAAAAAATCTTTTACGCTTTTATAGAATTCCGGTGTTTTGTCGGGGGTTATTTCACCGGGGTTCTTCATTTTAGAAGCTTTCAGCCATTGTTCGGAGGGATACCAGGATTTACCATCTTCACTAACCACGCCGCCGCCAGTCGTCCATTCTTTCCACTGGCTTTCGGTCAGCTTTTCTTTTCTTACCTGGCGCCAGGCTTCGCCGCCGCCATCGATAACGCCGTAACCGGTAATGGCAATGTTGGTGGCATTGGTGGCCGATACGGGACTCTGGTTACGCATTTGCGGAATGCCTTCCCAGTTGCCTTCCACCAGCTGGTACTGGTTAAAATCTTTGGTGAATTGTAACAGCGCGCCTTTTTTCAGGTGCAGGTTTACATTACTTTTTAAAACGATGGGGCCGGTAAGCCAAAGACCGGCGGGTACAACAACTACCCCACCGCCTTTTTTATTACAGGCATCAATAGCAGCATTGATGGCCTGCGTGTTTAACGTTTGACCATCGGCAAGAGCTCCAAATCTGGTAATATAAGTAGAATCCTTTTTGAAACTGGTGGGTTGAATGACCGGTAGTTTTTGGGCCAATAAACCGGATGAACAAGCCATTAAACCAAATACTGCTGCTGCTTTAAACCAATTGTTCATTACACGATGTTTACATCAATAAATTTTAAAATACAAAGGTATTGAGCCCGGTTGAACCAACCCGATAATTTAACGATTTGAGCGTACGCCTGCAGTAGTTTTTGTTTCTGGAAAAGGTAATAAAAGTTGCAAATACGTGCTGCAAAGCAATCGAATTAAAGATAGAAGTTACAGGTTACAAGTGGCAGGTTGCCGGGGAAAACGGTCCCTGAAACCTGAAACGTGCAACCTGCAACTCGAAATACCTGTTTTTCAGGGGCAAGTGTACACAGATATTTAAACCCACCGAAACGAATATGGAATTTTATTTACGCAAACGTTACCGGCAACGATAACATAGTGGCCAGAAATAAAATGCTGGCAATCAACGTAAATTACCCAGAACCATACCCCTTTACGCGACTGCCAGCAAGATTGTGAAAGAAACCTCCTGTAGTAAAACCTATGCTTGAACTCCTAAAACGTTATTTATATCCCTGATTTTGGGGAAATTCACTCTTATTGGTAACGGCATCGATCTGTGATTGCGGGATAGGCCGAACCGTTTGAAAGTCTTTTATGTACTGGGCAGCATCGGGGTTTAGCCTGGTAACCCGGTCTATCAATTTATTCGTTCTCTTCAGATCGAACCAGCGCAATTGTTCACCGCACAGTTCGCGGGCCCGCTCGTCGAGGATAAAATCGAGGTTAACCTGCGCTCCAGTGATCTGCATGGCGGCCTCATGGCCGGGAATAGCAGCCCGGGTGCGCAGGGTGTTCAGGAAACCGGCGGCTACATCAGGCTTTCCAAGGTTGAAATTGGCCTCGGCCGCTACCAGGTACATTTCGGCCAGCCTGATCACGAACACATCGCGGGCGCTTTGCGCCTCCCCGGCGGAAGCGCGGGTTGAATCCTTGAACTTCTTTAACGACACATAAAACTGTCTGTTGGTTGGTATACCAGCCGCATTATATACGCGTGAAATATCGTAGGTGGTATAGTGTTTGGCATTCATGACAGTTGTGTCCAGTGTGTTCTTTGACGTATAGCAAATTGTATCACCTACCTTGAAGGTGGAGATATCCGTGGGTTTAAAATTATTACCGGCTCCGGTGCCTGCTTTATTGCATAACCATGCGGTTTGAAAGGAAGACTGGTACCGGGAATCGTCATTTTCATTGAACAGATCCAGCAATGCCTTTGTGGGCATATACCGGTTAAACGGACGGCCATTGGGCACATCACGAACCAGCAGGGGTTTATTTACCTGGTCGTATACCTGCAGGAATAACATATGTCCACTGTTGCTGCCGCGCGGGTGGCCGCTGGGATAGGCTGCTGATACCAGGTCGTTATTGGCCAGGTTGGTTGAATAATCGATGGCCCAGATCACTTCACTGTTCTTCAGGTTACCCATATTCCACAGATCGGCGAACTTTGGCAATAATTTGTATTTATAGATGTCGACATTATTAATTAAATCAGTCGCTGTGGCTGCCGCTTCCGCATTCATACCCCGGGTCAGATACATCCGGGCCTGAAATGCTTTGGCTATTGGACTGGTAACACGGCCATAGTCACTTGTAGTGGCTGCCAAATTCTTTACCGCATAATCCAAATCCTGAAATATCAGTTTATAGAAGTCTTCCACCGGTGTTCTGTTGGCGGTTGATTCAATTACCCCGGGCGCTGTAGCCTCGGTGGTCAGGTGCACGCCACCCCAGGTTTCTACAATATGCCAGTAGTAAAAGGCACGCAAAAAATGCAGCTCCGCGCTGCGTTGCGATTTTTGCTTATCGGTATAATCGGGTACATTGTCTATTTGCGCCAAACCGGTATTTATTAAATAGATGGCCGCATAAAAATTATCCCATTCCATTCCCAGGGCCGAGGTATTACTTCCCTGCAGGTTGTCGTAGCGCGATAATTGGGGGAACACGTCGCCAGTGCCGTTTGTCCAGATGTCGGTACCCATTTCTGAAAGGCTGTACCCTTCTTCTTTTCCATACCACCAACGGGTATAGGTATAGGCTGCGTTCACCAGGGTTTCAAAACCTTTGGCGGTTGTATAGGTAACATCGGCGGTCATGCCGGTGGGGTTATATTCTGTTAATTTTTTATTGCATGAGGTAAATACCAGGGATCCCGCCAGCACCCAACCCATGACTTTATTTATACTGTTTTGCATAATCCAATAATTTCTAGAAATGAATAAAGTTTAGAACTCAATATTTAACCCGGTAACCAACAGTTTGGTCAATGGCCGGTCAAACGAGCCTTCGCCTTCCGGATCGTAATCCTTTTGCTTCGCAAATGTGAAGTAGTTCTTGGCGCTCACATACCAGCGTAAATTGTTCACATGGAATTTTTGGGAAATTGTTTTGGGAAGCGTGTACCCCAGGGTTATGTTCCTGATCTTTACAAAAGAACCATCCTTATAGCCCAGCGTTGTAGCAAAGGGCATGGAGGCTCTTGAAATATTGGCATTCGGCCTTGGATAGTCGTTTGTTGGGTTTTCGGGTGTCCAGTAATTAACGTTAGCGCCATTCTCGATGGCATTGGGTTCAAACTTATTGGCATAATCCGATACAAAGGTTTGGCCCACCCGGGCGAACACATACACATTCAGGTCGAAGTTCCTGTAGCTGACATCGTTGCTGAAACCGAGCGTATAATTGGGCACTGCTGAACCTACCACTGTTCTATCATAAGTAGCATCCAGTTTATCATCGGGCTGGCATTTATCTCCACTCAGGTCGGCTACGCGAATATCGCCGGGTTTATAACCAAAGCTTTTGGCCAGGGCTGAATCGGGTGTTTGCCAGATACCTTCTTTTTTAAAGTCATAGAACGATTTTACGGGGGAACCGATGAACAGGCCACCAGCCACATCATTTATACCATTCACCAGATCGGTAATGCGTTCTTTATTGCGGGTATATGTGACAGCGCTTGACCAGGTAAGATGTTTTGTTTGCACATTCACGGTGCGTAAGGAAACTTCTATTCCATTGTTACGCGTTTTACCTACGTTCTCCACCACCCTGGTATGACCTGATGAACCTGGCAATGGGCGCAGCAACAACAGGTCGCGGGTCCTTGAATCGTAATAGTCTACGCTGGCGGTTATGCGGTTCTTGAACAAACCAAAGTCTAACCCTATATTCTGCGTACCGGTCAATTCCCATTTCAGGTTGCGGTTACCATTCTGCGGGTCAAAACCATAGGCCAGCATACTGATGTCATTGAAGGAATATGGAATGAGTATTAACCCGGTTGTTGTTGAATATGGTTTAACGGCTGCATTCCCGGCTACTCCATAACTGGCGCGTAATTTCAGATCGCTGAATACATTTTGATCTTTCATGAAATCTTCATCGATGATACGCCAGGCTACTGCTGCAGAGGGGAAGAATGACCAACGGTTCTCTTTTAATAATACGGAGGAACCATCGGCGCGGCCGGTTACTGTTAACAGGTATTTGCCTTTATAGCCATAGTTTACCCGGAAGGCGCCCGACAACAGGTTGCTGCCGATATAATTACTCCAGATGCCCAGGTTCAACGGGTTGTTCAGCAAAGCCTTCCATCCCTGGCCAGGGATAATTTGCCCTGTACCCTGCGCATAAGAGCTATCCACTTTATTTGAAATATAACTTGTAACGGCCGTTACATCTAATGCATGATCGCCAAACTTCTTATTCCAGGTTATGATGTTCTCCCAGATAAGATCGGCCTGCGTGGCATTGGTAACTTTTGCCAGCGAACCGGTTGCCGTAAAGCGGGTAATGGTATTTTCGCCCAGGAACAAACCATTGCGCGAACTACCATTGGTTATACCAAGTGTTGAACGCAAGGTAAGACTGCTGAAAGGCTTCCATTCTGCGTAAGCCGAAGATAATATCCGGGTGGTATTGGTATTATTAATATATGCTCCGGGTAGTTCTTCCATCAGCGGGTTTATCTGGTTGGCGCCACCAGGCTGCCTTACCAACGACCCATCAGCGGCATAGGGAACGTAGTAAGGTATTATTTTGTTGGCTACGGTCAATACGTTATCGGTGCGTCTGTTCTCATTGTAATAAGTTAACTGGCTTTGCAATCCTACTTTAAATGTTCCGATAACAGTTTGATCGATGTTCAGTCGTAACGTATACCGGCCTGAGTAATCATTGTTGAGCAATCCTTTCTCTTTAAAATAATCGAAGGAGAAGAACACTTTTGTTTTTTCACTGCCTGAAGCTACGTTCACGCCATAATCCTGTTGAGAGCCATCTTTTAACAGCAGTCCGGGATAGTAGGTGGAAACGCCGTCCTGTACTGCTTGCAGGTCAGCACCGAACAGTTTGGCATCATCGGCTGAAGAATTCCAGGTACCGGCCGTGCGGGCGCCCTGGCGTTTTAACTCAGCATACTGCGGACCGTTCATCGGCACCGGGTAGCCGGTTTTCTTGTTCACGCCATAATAGGTATTTACGCCTACTCTTACTTTTCCGGCAGCGCCTCTTTTGGTAGTAATAATGATTACGCCATTAGCGCCGCGTGAACCATAAATAGCCGTGGAAGACGCGTCTTTCAGCACTTCCATGGACTGAATATCGTTGGGGTTTATATCCTGAAAGTTCGGGTACTGGATACCATCTACTATAAACAACGGCGTGTTTTGCGCCAGGATCGACCGGTTACCCCGTACGGTTACATTCACGCTGGAACCGGCGCCACCGCTGGTGCGGGTAATATCCACCCCGGCCACTTTACCCTGTACGCTTTCCATTACGTTACCGGCTGCTATTTTTTTAACTTCATCGCCCTTGAGCGACACTACTGAACCCGTAAGGTCTCTTTTTTTCAATGTACCATAACCGATCACCACAATGTTCTCCAGGCTCGATGCTGCAGAGGTCAGCGACAGATTGATCTGTGTATTGTCGCCCACTTTTATTTCCTGTGGGTCGAACCCTACATAGGTAAACACCAGTACATCGTTGTCTTCGGCTGTGATGGTGAATACGCCCTGTTCATTGGTGGTGGTGGCTTTGGACGTTCCTTTTATGGTTACGGTTACACCTGAGAGCGGTGTTCCGTTTGGGTCAGTAATTTTTCCTGTTACCTTTTTCTCCGTGGCCTGGGGGGCAGCATTTTCATTGATCACAATGAGGCCGTTAGCCATAAACTTATACGTAAGTATGGTTTGGGAGAACAAATTGTCGAGCGCCTGGCGAATGTCCACATTCTCCAGGTTGATGGTCACTTTTTGCCTGATGGCCGACAACTGGTTATTGTACAGGAACCGGTAGTTGGTTTGTTTTTCGATATTGACGAGGATGCCGGCGATCTCAGCATTCTTATACCGGAGGTTCAGTCTTTGACCAAATCCCCAGGCCGACACCTGCAGCACAAAAACAAGTAATAAGAAAGTAGTTATTTTCATAACAAGCAGCGCATTGGAAAGCAACGGGCTTTTTATGCCCGTTCTAAAACTTTTCATACATTAGTATTATTATGGGTTAAGAAATCACATCCCCTCCCGCCTGCAAGCGGGTTGTGGAGAAAACGACACCTGAAAATTTTAACCTGTAATGCGCGGAGAATGCTTCCAACATTCTCCGTTTTTTTTGGTTACGTGGAATCCATATATTATTTCGTCGATTTTATAAATACTTCATTGTTAACTATTCTTACATCGAAAGGAACCGCCTCTTTCAATGCCATAAAAGCCTGCTCCACGGTTTCATTTTGCAGGGAGCCATTGAACTTCAACTGACGCACAGTCGCATCTTCAAAATATACTTTGATATTGTACCATCTTTCCAGCTTCAGGGCCAATTGCTCAAAATTGTCGCCACGAAATTCGAGCCGGTTGTATACCCAGGCGGTCTCAATATGTTCACTGTCTTTTATGGTACTGTCGATATGAATGATCTGTTTGATAGCCGGCTCATTAGCAGCAGCAACCGGTTCATTGGTTGTCACCCCTTCGTTGCTGCTGGCGGGTAACACAATTTTTTCGTTGGGATGCAGGTACACCGGATTGCCCTTTGCATCGCCTTTGCGGGTTATTTGCACCAGTCCCCTGATGAGCGTTGTCTCGATCGTTCTTTCTTCGGGATACGATTTTACATTGAAAGCGGTGCCCAGCACCCTGATGTCGATGGTACCGGCATGCACAATGAATGGTTTTTTCTGATGCGTAGCCGGTGAGAGCACCTGTACCACATCAAAAAATGCTTCCCCTTCGAGGGTTATTTCGCGTTCAGGCCCATTGAAATTCGCATACACAATACGGGAACCGGCGTTTAACCAAACAGTAGAGCCATCTGGTAAAATGGTGCGGGTTTTACTTCCCTTGGGCGCCACTACTTCATTTGCGGCTAATGCCTGTTGTTTATTATTCCAGGTCACCAACGCCCAGGCGCTAGCTGCCAGTACAATCAACGCTGCTGCTGCCCAATACCCGGTACGCCGTTTTTTAATAGGAACTACGGGCGCTTCTGATTTCCCGGCTGCAGTTTCCGCTTCGGCCAGTTGTAAAATGCGATTGAGTTTGTCGCTGGTGGCAGGTTCTTCGCCTGCAGGCGCATTTACCGACCATAACTGATGCAGCATGTCATATTGTTGCATCAGCTCAGGATGCTGTTGCAACAGTTCGTTCAGTTCTTCCTTATCCTGTTCAGTGGCATCGCCGCTCAAATTACGAGATAGCAGGAACCAGATTCTTTCAGGTGTTTCCATTGGCGCCTAGTGCGTTTATGTTTATAAGGACAGGCATTTGGGATTACACCATTAATCGTTTTGGAAAAATATTTTTTTATTAAGGTGCAGGTTGACCAGTTAACCAGTTGACCAGTTGACGAGTTGACAAGTTAACACGTTGACAAGTTGACAAGTTGACGCGGGAAAATACAGGAGGTAGGAAGTAAGAGGTACGAAGAGGTAAGTTGATAGAGTTGATAAGGGATGACAAGCCTGCTGAAAGCTTGGAAGGGTTAAATATTGGAGCGAGGTTGCATTAAGGACTTTCACGTTTGCCGTTTCACGTTTCACGATATTGCCGATTGCCGATTCATCACTGCCCTGCCTGCTTTGGTATAGAAAAGCTCCGGGTAACCTTATTGACCTGCAATGCGGTACATATTTTCTTAATCGCAATAGCCATTTGTACATCAACAGTATTGAGGGAAATATTGAGGATCTCGGCTACTTCGCGGTGTTTGAGGCCGTCTTCGCGAACCAGTTTGAAGATCATTTTACAACGGGGAGGTAAATTTTCCACTGCCTGGTGCATACGCTTCATCATTTCGGCGGTGACCAGCAGATTATATGGATCGGAGACCAGCTGACCGGTTTCTATATCCAGGTCATCAAAGGGCGCCCTGATGAGCTCTTTAGCCTTTTTGGAAATGGCATTCAGGGCCCTGTTCTTTACTGCTACATATAAATATACGGTGAGATTTTCTACTTCGTTTATGCGGTGGCGATTACTCCATAACTTCACAAATACATCTTCTACAATTTCTTCGGCAATTTCAGGTGAGCGGGTGATTACACGGGCAAAATGATGCAACCGTTTACTGAATAATTTGTACAGATCTGCCAGACATTGTTCGTTTCCGGCATGTATTCCTTGTTGAATATGTGTCAGGCCAATGGTCATATTTTTTCAATAAGCAATCAATCGGGGTTAAATGTAGGCATTTTTTGGTTACAATGAAATACCTCGGGTGAGCCATCCGCCAGCTGGCGGATGACCCACCTGAGGTATTTACATATCTTATTCAATTCTAAACCAATCTACATCTGCAAAGCCTGCATCGTTGGTGACCGTGGTGCGGGTGCAGAACAATCCCACCTTGGCGCCGATCCATCTGCCGGGCACGGCCGAAAATACATCGCCGGCGGAAGTATAATGCTGTCCGTCTTCACTATACGAGAAATTACACTTGGCGCCTTTGCTTACCTGTACGCGCAAATACGTGGTGGCGCCGGATATTTTACCAATCATCTTTTCCTGTTCTGGTTTTCCGCCTTCGGCTTTATTACAGACCACATAGGAAAGATAAATGCCATCTTCTTTTTTGGTGAGTCCCACAAAAGCATAGTCAGCACCCATCACGATCAACCCGGTTTTCTCTCCTGCCAGCCTGGGTTTAAAATCCAGCTTAACCGTAGCCGTAAATTCCGGGGCAGGAAATTTCTGCATCAATACATTGGGCACAAACCACATATTTTTGGCAGAGTCGGGCACCATGCCGGAGAACAAACGCAGGTAACCATTACCGGGAAAAGCCCAAAAGGGTTTTGGATTGGCCTGCCATTGCCATTGCAATCCCATGGTGATGCCATTAAATTCGTCAGATTCCTGCGGCGTTTGCACCGGGTACGTTTTACCAACGTTTGGTTTTCTATAGGTTTGAACCGGCTCGCCTTTTCCATCGCCATCTTTGTCAATGCCTATCACCGGCCAGTTATTCACCCATTTCATGGGTTGCAACAGCACTACGCGTCCGTATGCTTCCAGGTCCTGGAAATGCAGGAACCAGTCTTCACCGGTTTGGGTTGTTACCCAGGCGCCCTGGTGCGGACCATTTATAGCTGAGCTGCCCTGGTCCATCACTACTTTTCTTTCATAAGGGCCATACACATTTTTCGACCGCATTACCAGTTGCCAACCGGTTGACACGCCGCCTGCCGGGGCAAAGATGTAATAATAGCCATTGCGCTTATAAAACTTAGGACCTTCGAGCGTGGGGTCCTGGTCGTGACCATCGAACACCATTACGCCGCCATCGAGTACCTTGGTTCCGGTTGCATCGAGCTGTTTTACCACTACAATACTTTTTATTCCGGCGCGGCTGCCTGCAAAGGCATGAACAAGGTATACTTTGCCATCATCATCCCACAACGGACAGGGATCGATCAATCCTTTGCCGGATTCTACCATGATGGGGTCTGTCCAGGGACCGGTGATGTTTTTTGATTTTACTACATAGATGCCAAAATCCGGATCCGGATAATAAATGTAAAACTCACCATTGTGATACCGGATGGAAGGCGCCCATACGCCATTGCCATGCTGGGTTGTTGAAAAATGATCGTAAGGCGGCTGGCGTTTTAATGCATGGCCAATGATGCTCCAGTTTACCAGGTCTTTTGAATGCAGAATAGGCAACCCGGGAATACCATCAAAGCTGGATGCCACTAAATAATAATCATCACCCACCCGGCACGCATCAGGGTCGGAATAATCGGCATACAAAACCGGGTTCTTATAGGTTCCGTTCATATTATCCGATACCCACACTTTTGATACGTAGGGTTGCTGTGCGATGCTACTTAAACTTAAGAGAGAAAATGCTAATACAAATAGTTTCTTCATTATATCGTGTTTCTTGAATTGTCAATGATGGAAAAAGGCAAAGGGCCCTCCTACGCTAAAGCTTGCGCCTCCGCTAAAGCTTCAGCGACACGCGGACGGAGGGCGAAGCAGAGGGCAAAGATGGCTCGCGAGGATGCAACATTCCTCTCTATTTCCATTTTTCACTACTTTTAACACTTGGCCCATTATCAACCCTATCAACTTTTTCAACCCTATCAACCTCCTGCTTTATTCCACCTAACCTTCTTCTTTCACGTCAAACTGTTAACCTGTTAACTTGTTAACTTGTCAACCCGTCAACTGATCAACTACTCCGAAGGAGCCCAGTCCCCAAAGATATTCCTCAGCGTATAGGCTGCCGCTTCTTTTTTGGTTAATTGGTGCGACCAGGCAGCGCGGCCTGAGGTATTGGCGCCGGGGCCGCTGCTGTTGTACTCTGCATAGAACGCTGTCTTTTCATTTTCGGGATTGCGCCAGTTGTCCCAACCAATGGGAGCAATATGTTCGCCCATTTTTGTATTGATATAAACAGTTCTTGCATATGGGCGCCAGGGCCGGCCCAGCAAGACCTTTTTTGCTGCGGTATCGGCAATGAGGGTGCAATCGAAAAATACAAATCCATATGACTGGCGCGGCGTGGTTGAGGCGGCCGTGATGTAAGAATTCATCAGGCTTTTGATGGTACAATTTTCAAACACACAGGTGGCCGGACCAAAAATAAAATCGGTAGTGCCTTCTATAAAACAATTTTTATAATACTGGCGGCTGCTGTCGATGCCCACATATAAAGTATCCTGGTTGCCGAGTAAACGACAGTTTATTATTTCGCAACGATCGCTTTCGGCATGCAGGGCTACGGCCTGCCCAACCCGACCTGCGGCATTTTGTATGGTGAGGTTTTCGGCCCTGAAATCATTGCCCTTTACTATTACAGTATATGAATTAAAGGTGCTGTATTTATCCCGCCCGCTGGCAGTATCGAGGCCATGTGGCAGCGGTTTGCCACTGAAATCGTCATTGGTGATGATGGTGCTGTCGCGGCTCTCCCCTAACAAGCTAATGTTTGTCTTCCAGGACGGAACAACCAGCTTTTCATGGTACACGCCTTTCTTAATAAAAATGGTTACGCGCTCCTGGGAAAAATCGCGCATGGCATTTACCGCTTCCTGAATGGTTTTATAATTTCCACTACCATCCTGCGCCACTGTTAAATATTTTGGATAAGTCTGTTGTTGGGCGCTTACATATACAACTGGCGCCAGTAAAAACAAGAGAAAACAGATTCTTTTCATCCCTTTGTTATTGAGTTTGTAAGTTATTGAGTTCGTAGGTTCATAAGTCAAATAAATAATTGAGCTACCAACTTAATAACTCAAGAACTTATTAACCTATAAACTATTTCAAAAATCCCATTTCCAATAACCAGGCTTCACATAATGCTGTCCATTGCTGGGTAGAACCGGGATTGTTGCGCAGGGCAATATTATGGCCGCCCTGTGGAAACACATGAAAGCTGGCAGGAATATTTTTATCCAGCAATGCCTGGTAGAACATCAGACTGTTACGCGGATCAACGGCTTTATCATTGAACGCATCTGCAATAAAACAGGGAGGCGTGGTAGATTTTACCTGCAACTCCATGGAAAATTTATCAATCATTTCTTTTGAAGGATTGGCGCCCAGTAAATTTTCGCGACTGCCTTTATGAGCATATTGTCCCAGGGTGATCACCGGTGATACCAGGATGGTAAAATCCGGACGAAAGGATACACTGTTGAGCGAGTCGCCAATAGCTGCTACATCATCGCCGGTATTGCCCAGCCAGGCTGCCAGGTGACCGCCTGCTGACACACCCATAATGCC
>Ga0136846_1211619_pt1 | contig 13038 bp, 14 predicted proteins | sample HopSoiMetagenom2_FD_96841 | JGI IMG/M metagenome (GOLD analysis project Ga0136846, IMG submission 96841) | Grasslands soil microbial communities from Hopland, California, USA - 2 Assembly 2016 (version 4) | ecosystem: Environmental > Terrestrial > Soil > Grasslands | place: USA: Hopland... | reverse complement strand
GCACAGCTACACGATCAGCGCGATGAAGCCGCGACCCTCAGCCCCAGCCCGACCAGCACGGTCCCGCTGACGGCTTCGAGCCGCTGCCGCACGGTCGAGCGGCGGAACCACGCGCCGGCGCGGGCCACGAACGCCGCCAGGGTGAGGTAGAAGCACAGCTCGATGCAGACCTGCAACAGCGCCAGGACCGCGGTGGTCGCGAACAGCGGCTGGTCGGACGGCACGAACTGCGGGTAGAAGGCGATCATGAAGACCGCCGCCTTCGGGTTGGCCAGCTGCACGACCAGCCCCTCGCCGAAAGCCTTGAGGGCGCCCGGGCCACCGTCCGCGACCGGCGCGTCGGCGGGACCGGCCCCCTTGCCCTCCCGCCAGGCGCCCAGCCAGGCCCGGACGCCCAGGTAGACCAGGACACAGGCGCCGACGGCCTTGAGCGCCCAGTACGCCGCCTCGGAGGTGGCGACCAGCGCCGCGAAGCCGGCCGCGGCGGCCAGCTCCCACAGGTAGAGCCCCAGCTCGAGGCCGAGGACGAGAGGTACGGCGGTGCGCATGCCGTGCAGCGCAGTCCGGCGCAGGATCAGCGCCAGGGCCGGCCCCGGCGAGGCCGAGATCAGCAGCACGGCGACGACGAACGCCGGGAGTGAGACCGACAGGTGCACGACAGAGAGCCTAGAAGCCCCGGTCCGCCTCGCGCAGCCGGGAGATGGCGTCGGCTGGCCCGTCGAAGGTCACCTCGCGCAGCTCGTTGCGGCCGAAGAAGAACAGCACCAGCTCCGACGGCCGCCCCGTGACCACCACCGGGTCCTCGCCGCGACGGACGCTCGCCTCCTGGCCCGACCGGTCGCTGCGGCGTACGACGATCGCGACGCCGCCCTTCCGGGTGGCGAGCTTGGCGGAGCCAGGCAGCAGCTTCCAGAGCTCGTCCTCGTCGGCCGCCGGCAGGTCCCGCGGCTCCCAGCCCGGCTGGGCCCGGCGCAGGTCCTCGTGGTGGACGAAGTACTCCAGCGTGTTCGTGAGCCGCTCGACACCCGGCAGCCGGTACGGCGTGATGCCCGGGTCGTACAGCTTCTTCACCATCTCGGGGAACGGCGCCCGTGCCGCCTTGGCCATCGCTCGGTCGGTGAACCCGGCCATGGGCGGGAACGTGATCCCGGCGGCGCCGAGCATCGAGTTCTCGCGCACCAGGAGGTGCGCGACCAGGTCACGGGCCGTCCACGGGTCACACAGGGTCGGGGCGGCGGGGCCGAGAGCGAGAGCCGTGTCGCACAGCGCGTGCCGCTCGCGGCGGACGAGGGGGAGGGTCACGTTGCTCAACGGTAACGGTTGGGTCGATGTCCCCGGCCGGGAATAGCCTGCAGGTCCCTGCCGGTTGCCGGGGTGGGTCCCAGGTCGAGGAGAGCGTGGTTCGGTGAGCGAGTCGGTTGGGACCACGCGCACGGCCACCACCATGGAGGGCTTCCGGGTCATCTGGGTCGCGATCAAGCGCGAGCCCTGGGTGTTCACGCTGTCCACCATCGGCAGCCTGCTGTTCGGTGCCTTGACCGTCGCCGATGCCTGGGTGCTCGGCTGGTCGACCCAGCACGTCGTGATCCCGGCGTTCGAGAACGGCGAGATCGACAGCGAGCTGCTGGTCGCGGTGCTGGCGCTGTTCCTCGGCGTCGCGCTGCTGCGTGCGGTCGGCATCGTGGCGCGCCGGCTCGGCGCCGGCGTCATGCAGTACCGCATGCAGGCGCACAGCCGCCGCGCGGTCACCCGTCAGTACCTCTCGCTCCCGATGGAGTGGCACCAGCGCCACCCGACCGGTGAGCTGCTCTCCAACGCCAACTCCGACGTGGAGGCTGCGTGGGCCCCCATCGCGCCGCTGCCGATGGCGGTCGGCACGGTCGCGATGATGGTGATCGCGGTCGTGCAGATGTTCGTGGCCGACCTGGTCCTGGCGTTCGTGGGGCTGCTGGTCTTCCCTGCGGTGATCGTCGCCAACCTCGCCTACCAACGGCTGGCCTCGCCGTTGATGACCCGCGCGCAGGAGCTGCGCGCCGAGGTCAGCGAGATCGCCCACGAGTCGTTCGACGGGGCGATGGTGGTCAAGACCCTGGGTCGTGAGGGTGAGGAGACCGAGCGCTTCGCCGCCAAGGCCCGCGAGCTGCGCAACGTGAACATCCGCGCCGGCCGGATCCGGGCGGCTTTCGACCCGATCCTGGCTGCCCTCCCCAACATAGGTGTCCTGGTCGTGCTCGCGGTGGGCGTGAGTCGGGTGCTCAGCGGTGCCACGGTCGCCGGAGATGTGGTCACCGTCGCCTACCTGCTCACGATCGTGTCGTTCCCGATCCGCTCGATCGGCTGGCTGCTCGGCGAGTTCCCGCGCAGCGTGGTCGGGTTCCGCCGGGTGAGCCGGGTGATCGAGACCACCGGCGAGATCCCCTACGGCGTCGCGCCGGCCCCGACCGGCACGCATGGCGCCCGGCTCGTGGTCGACCACCTCGGCTACTCCTACGTGCCGAGCCAGCGGCTGCTCGACGACGTCGACTTCACCGTCGAGCCGGGCCGCACCGTCGCGATCGTGGGCGCGACCGCCTCCGGCAAGAGCACGCTCACGGCGCTGCTCGCCCGGCTGGTCGACCCTGACCGCGGCCGGATCCTGGTCGACGGGGTCGACCTGCGCGACCTCGACCGGGGCCAGCTGTCCGGCGTCGAGGCCCTCGTGCCCCAGACAGCGTTCCTCTTCGACGACGACGTCCGCGGCAACGTCACGCTGGGCGCCGACGTCTCCGACGAGCAGGTGTGGGCCGCCCTCCGGGCCGCGCAGGCCGACGGCTTCGTGGCCGCCCTGTCCAAGGGGCTGGACACCAAGCTCGGCGAGCGCGGCACCTCGCTGTCCGGCGGCCAGCGACAGCGGATCTCGTTGGCCCGAGCCCTGGTCCGCCGCCCGCGGCTCCTGGTCCTCGATGACGCGACGTCGGCGGTCGACCCCGAGGTCGAGGCCCGGATCCTCTCGGCCCTGCGCGACCAGGACACGGACTCGACCCTGGTCGTGGTCGCCTACCGCAAGGCGACCATCGCGCTCGCCGACGAGGTGGTGCACCTCCAGGACGGCCGCATCGTCGACCGGGGCACCCACGCGGAGCTGCTGGCCCGCTCGGAGTCCTATGCCCGGCTGGTCAACGCCTACGAGCACGGCGAGCACCCGGAGTGCGACCCGATCGAGCTCGACGAGCTGGCTGGCCGAGAGATCATCGAGGGGTCAAGGTGACCACTCTCGCCGATCCGGGCACCGTGATGGACTCCGGCGAGGACATCGCCGCCCTCGACACGATCCGCCGCGGGATCGCGGTCAGCCCAGAGCTCACCGACGGGATCCGCGGCACGCTGGCGCTGGCCGTCCTGGCCTCCCTGGGCCAGGTGATCGTGCCGATCGTGGTCCAGCAGACCCTCGACCACGGTCTGGCTGACACGGGCGGACCGGACGTCTCGTTCACGGTGCTGATGGGCGTCCTCGCCGCCGCGGCGATCGTGGTGACCAGCATCGCGTCCTACCTCATGACCAGTCGGCTGTTCACGACCTCTGAGCGCGGCCTGGCCACGCTCCGCATCAAGGCGTTCCGCCACGTCCACGACCTGCCGCTGCTCACCCAGAACACCGAGCGCCGCGGCGCCCTGGTCTCGCGGGTGACCAGCGACGTCGACCAGGTCAGCCAGTTCCTGGTCTTCGGCGGCCTGTTCTTCATCATCAGCGTCGGCCAGGTGCTGATCGCGACGATCGTGATGGTCATCTACAGCTGGCAGCTGGCGATCGTGGTCTGGGTGGCCTTCGCACCGCTGTTCCTCTCGCTGCGCTACTTCCAGCGCAAGCTCTCCGCGGCCTACGGCGTGGTGCGGCGCCAGATGGGTGCGATGCTCGCCGCGGTCTCCGAGCCGGTGGTCGGCGCCGCGGTGGTGCGCTCCTACGCCGTCGAGGACCGGACCCAGGCTCGGATCGACGACGCGATCGAGCAGTTCAAGGCGGCCTCGACGACCGCGCAGAGGTTCACCGTCGTGTCGTTCTCTCTGGGCGGCATCTCGGCCGGGCTGGCCAACGCCGGGGTGATCATCATCGGCGTCTGGCTCGGCTTCACCAACGACATGACGGCTGGCACCGTGCTGGCCTTCTCGTTCCTCGTGACCCTGTTCGTCGGCCCGGTGCAGATGGGCACCCAGATCCTCACCGATGCCCAGAACGCCATCGCGGGCTGGCGCCGGGTCATCGGCATCCTCGAGACACCGGCCGACCTGGTCGACCCCGGCGCGGACGGCGAGGTGCTGCCGCGCGGCCCGATCGACGTGCGCTTCGACCACGTCTCGTTCGCCTACCCGGGCGGACCACTGGTGCTGCAGGACATCGACCTCGACATCGGGTCCGGCCGGAAGGTCGCGGTCGTCGGCGAGACCGGCTCCGGCAAGTCGACGGTCGCCAAGCTGCTCACGCGGCTGATGGACCCGGGCGTGGGAGCGGTGCTGCTCGACGGCGTCGACGTACGCCGGATCTCGCAGTCCTCGCTGCGGCGCAGCGTCGTCCTGGTCCCGCAGGAGGGGTTCCTCTTCGACGACACCATCACCGCCAACGTGCGCTACGGGAAGCTCGACGCCACCGAGGACGACATCCGGGCCAGCGCGGGCCAGCTCGGCCTCGCCGACTGGCTGGCCACGCTGCCCGCAGGGCTCGACACCCAGGTCGGTCAGCGCGGCGAGTCCCTCTCCGCCGGAGAGCGCCAGCTGGTCGCGCTGCTCCGCGCCCACCTGGCCGATCCCGACCTGCTCGTGCTCGACGAGGCCACCAGCGCTGTCGACCCCCAGCTCGAGATGCGGATCGGCCGTGCCCTCGAGCGGCTGATGAGCGGTCGCACGTCGGTGACCATCGCCCACCGGATGTCGACCGCCGAGTCAGCCGACGAGGTCGTGGTCGTCGACCGTGGCCGGATCGTGCAGCGCGGCCCGCACGCCGAGCTCGTGCGTGACCCCGACGGGGTCTACGCCGGGCTGCATCGCTCGTGGGTGGCCCAGCAAGGGCCCGCGGGCGGGGCGAGCCTGCGAGCCCCGAGCGCGAAGGGGCCCGCAGATTGAGGAGTGTCGGCGTAGTCCGGAGCGCAGCGACGGTCTGCGCGACACGAAATCACGAAATACGAGGCTGGGACCATAGAACGGTGACGACGAGCCTCGACCCCGCCATCGCCGCCCGGCTGAAGCGTTCGGCCGACGGCCTCGTGCCGGCGGTCGTGCAGCAGCACGGCACCGGCGAGGTGCTGATGCTGGGCTGGATGGACGACCAGGCGTTGGCTCGGACGCTGACCACCGGCCGGGCGACCTACTGGAGCCGTAGCCGGCAGGAGTACTGGGTCAAGGGCGAGACCTCGGGTCACCGGCAGTGGGTCCGGGGAGTCCGGCTGGACTGTGACGGCGACGCGCTGCTGGTGACCGTCGATCAGGAGGGGCCCGCTTGCCACACCGGAGACCGCAGCTGCTTCGACGCCGACGTGCTGCTGCCGGAGGCCGCCGAAGGCGCCGATGGCTGACCGGCGCAGCTTCGGCACCGTCGTCGGCGCCGGTCTCGCCTCCGCGGTGCTGGCCGCCGTGGCCGGCCGCCAGCCGTGGGCGCACGGCAGCGCGCCCGGGGGGCTCGGCGAGCTGTCCGCGACCGTCGAGGCCGGCAAGGTGCCCGCAGCGAGCGCGCTCTCCCTCGTGGTGCTGGCCTGCTGGGGCGTGCTGCTGGTGACGCGCGGCGTCGTGCGCCGGGTGGTCGCCGTCCTGGCCGTGCTGGCCGCGGTCGGGCTGGCCGCCGCGGTGGTCGTCGGTCACTCCACCGCGCCCGACAACGTGCGCGACGCCTACCACGCCCTGGGCGTGGACCACCCCGACGTCGGCCTCTCCGGCTGGTACTGGGTCGCGGCCGTGGCGACGGTGCTGACCCTGCTCACCACGCTGGCCGCCGTCCGCCTCGTGCCGTCCTGGCCCGAGATGGGCCGGAAGTACGACGCGCCGGCCGACGTCGCTCCGGGCGCGGCCGAGCGGACCCCCGAGGAGCAGGAGAACCTCGACCTCTGGAAGGCGATGGACGAGGGTCGCGACCCCACGGCCTGAACCCTGGGCACCGACCGACAGGTGGTTCCTCTGCGGCGCCGATCCAACGGCGGGGCGGGACCGGGAACGACCGGTGGGGACCCTCTAGACTTCGGCGCATGGCAGCACACCATGGGAACACGCCCGCCGCTTGGGCCGCCGTCGTCGTGGCCCTGGTCGGCTTCACCGTGGGTGGTGTCGGCCTGATGCTCGACCCGGTCAGCTACCCCGTCTTCTGGGTGGGCGTGGCGATCACCGTGGCGGCGGCGGTGGTGTTCGTGGTGATGGACCGGATGGGGCTGGGGGACCACTGACCGCCCTGACCGTCCCTCCTGCACCACCGGTCGCCCGCGGGCGTCGGATGGTCGGACCCGTGGTCACCATCGGCACGCTCGCCCTGGCCACGCTGGCCCTGCACTACCGCGACCCGCACCAGCACGGCAGCTGGGGGCTCTGCCCCCTCTACGCCGCGACCGGGCTCTACTGCCCGGGCTGCGGCGGCCTGCGAGCGGTCAACGACCTCACCGACGGCCACGTCGGCGCAGCGCTCTCGAGCAACATCCTCGTGACTGTGTTGATCCCGGTGAGCATCGCGCTGCTGTCGCTCTGGGCGCTCGACAAGTGGCGCGGCACCACCCGGCAGGTGCCCTGGAGCCGGCTCCGTCCCTTCGTGGTGGCGCTGCTGGCAGCGATGTTCCTGTTCGCCGTCGTCCGCAACACCGGCAGCGGGGCCTGGCTGGCGCCGTGAGCCCCGCTCCGGCGGAGTTCAGCTCATGCGGATCGCGATGTTCGCGATGATGCCGATCACGGAGAGCACGGTGCCGATGATCCCGCAGATGTAGCCGGCGTTGACGGCCCCCGATCCTCCGATGGTCCCGCCGGACGCTGCGATCTCCTTCTTGGCGGTGTTGCCCAGGATGATCGCCGGAATCCCGGTGAGCAGACCGCAGCAAGGAATGCTGAGGATGCCGAGCACCAGGATCAGCGTCGCCCGCGGGTGGTTGGCGCCAGTCGCGCCGGGCATCGGGGCGCCGTACTGCGGCGGCGGTGGGGGAGGGGGCTGGTCATAGCTCACGGCGTTGGGCTCCCAACGGGTCGGGCCGGTGCGACGTGCCCGGCCGAGTGCTCGGGACCCTACCGCCGCCCGCTCGGTTGAAACACCAATGACAGACTTGATCCCGACTTCGGTTCACCACCACCGCCGGGACCCATGCCACCAGGGAGGCCGCATGTCCGTGCTCGACGACATCGTCGCGGGCGTCCGGACCGACCTCGCTCGACGGCAGGCCACCACCAGCGAGGCGGACCTGCGGGCCGCCCTGGCCGACGTGGACCCGCCGCGCGACCCGATGCCCCACCTGCGTCGCGCGGGCTCGAGCGTGATCGCCGAGGTGAAGCGACGCAGCCCGAGCAAGGGCGACCTGGCCGAGATCGCCGACCCGGCCGGCCTGGCGCTCCAGTACGCCGCCGGCGGGGCCGCGGCGATCAGCGTGCTCACCGAGGAGCGCCGGTTCGCCGGCAGCCTCGACGACCTGCGCGCGGTCCGCGCCGCCGTGGACACGCCGCTGCTGCGCAAGGACTTCCTGGTCGAGCCCTACCAGCTGCTGGAAGCGCGGGCAGCCGGCGCCGACCTGGTCCTGCTGATCGTGGCTGCGCTCGACGACGACACCCTCCGCCGGCTGCACGACCTCGCCGGCGAGCTCGGCCTGGCCGCGCTGGTGGAGGTCCACGACGAGGCCGAGACCGCCCGGGCGGTCGAGCTCGGCGCGGACCTGGTCGGCGTCAACGCCCGCAACCTCAAGACCCTCCAGATCGACCCGGACACCTTCGGCCGGCTGGCGCCGCTCATCCCCGACGACCGGGTCAAGGTGGCGGAGTCCGGCATCTTCGGCCCCGTGGACGTGAAGCGCCACGTCGCCGAGGGCGCGCTGGCCGTGCTGGTCGGAGAGGCCCTGGTCAAGGAGGGCGACCCGGAAGGTTCGGTCCGAGCAATGACCGGTATCACCGCATGACCGACCTGACCCACGACGGGACCGAGTACGACGCCGACGAGCGCGGCTGGTTCGGCGACTTCGGCGGCCGGTTCATGCCCGAGGCGCTGGTGGGGGCACTGGACGAGCTCACCGTCGCCTGGCACGAGGCCATGGCCGACCCGGCCTTCCTGGCCGACTTCGACACGATCCTGCGCGAGTACGCCGGCGTGCCGAGCCTGCTCTACGACGCCACGAGGCTCACCGACCACCTCGGTGGTGCCCGGATCCTGCTCAAGCGCGAGGACCTCAACCACACCGGCGCCCACAAGATCCGCAACGTGCTCGGCCAGGCCCTGCTCACCCGGCGGATGGGCAAGCGCCGGGTGATCGCCGAGACCGGCGCCGGCCAGCACGGCGTGGCCAGCGCCACCGCGGCCGCCTACTTCGGCCTCGACTGCACCGTCTACATGGGCTCGGTCGACACCAGGCGACAGGCCCTGAACGTGGCCCGGATGGAGCTGCTCGGCGCCACGGTCGTCCCGGTGGACTCCGGCAGCGCCACGCTCAAGGACGCCATCAACGAGGCGCTCCGCGACTGGGTGACCACCGTCGACCACACGGCGTACCTGTTCGGCACCGCCGCGGGTCCGCACCCGTTCCCGAGCATGGTCCGCGACTTCACCCGCGGGATCGGCGACGAGGCCCGCGCCCAGTGCCTGGAGCTGACCGGCCGGCTGCCCGACGCGATCGCCGCCTGCGTGGGCGGGGGGTCCAACGCGATCGGGCTGTTCACCGCGTTCCTCGGCGACCCGGACGTGCGCATCTTCGGCTTCGAGCCCGGCGGAGAGGGCGTCGACACCGGCCGGCACGCCGCCACCATCACCGCCGGGGACAGCGGGGTGCTGCACGGCTCCCGCACCTTCGTGCTGCAGGACGAGGACGGCCAGACCATCGAGTCGCACTCGATCTCGGCCGGGCTCGACTACCCCGGCGTCGGCCCGCAGCACGCGCACCTGGCCAAGAGCGGCCGCGCCGACTACCTGCCGGTCACGGACGCGCAGGCGATGGACGCGCTGGCGCTGCTGGCCCGCACCGAGGGCATCATCGCCGCCATCGAGTCCGCGCATGCGCTGGCCGGCGCCTTCGAGGTGGCCCGCGAGCTCGGCCCCGACGGACTGGTGCTGGTCAACCTGTCCGGCCGTGGGGACAAGGACATGGAGACCGCGCGCGAGTGGTTCCACCTCGGACGTGAGGCGTGAGCGTAGCCACGGCCTTCGGGAAGGCCCGTGCGGACGGCCGCGCGGCGCTCGTCGGGTACCTCCCGGCCGGCTTCCCGGACGTCAGGGGCGGCATCGAGGGGCTCAGGGCGATGGTCGGGGCCGGCTGCGACGTGATCGAGGTCGGGCTGCCCTACAGCGACCCGGTCATGGACGGCCCCACCATCCAGGCCGCCGCCCAGCAGGCGCTCGACCGCGGCGTCCGCACCGCCGACGTGCTCCGGACGGTCGAGGCGGTGGCCGCCACCGGCACTCCCACCGTCGTCATGACCTACTGGAACCCCGTCGAGCGGTACGGCGTGGACCGGTTCGCCCGGGACCTGGCCGCGGCCGGAGGAGCGGGGCTGATCACCCCCGACCTCACGCCGGACGCGGACCCGATGTGGCCGGCCGCCGCCGACGCCCACGGCCTCGACAAGGTCTACCTGGTCGCACCGTCCTCCACCGACGAGCGGATCGCGATGACGACCGCGGCCTGCCGCGGCTTCGTCTACGCGACCGCGGTGATGGGGGTCACCGGGGCCCGGACCACGACAAGCGAGCTCGGCGCCCCACTCGTCGCCCGCACCAAGGCTGCCATCGCCCGGCAGCACACCGAGCTGCCGGTCGGCGTGGGCCTCGGCGTCAGCAACGGCGACCAGGCCGCCGAGGTGGCGACGTACGCCGACGGCGTGATCGTCGGGTCCGCGTTCGTCCGCGCCCTGCTCGACCACCCCGACGACTCTCCCGCCGGGCTCCGGGCCCTGACCGCGCTGGCCGAGGACCTCGCCGAGGGCGTAAGGCGGGGCAACGATGGCTGAGGTGCGAGGAGCGCCAGCGACGCCAGTACTGAGGCGCGAGCGCAGCGAGCCTCGAAGGAGCGTCGAAGCCTCCGCAGCGATGGAACGTGGTCGAGATCCAGCCAAGGGTCACCAGGCTTCGAGGCTCGGCCGTGGCCGGCCTCGCACCTCAGCCACCGTGTTGGCGTCCATGTTCGCGGCTCTGATCGCCCTGAGTGGCTGCAGCGCCAGCAACGTCAAGGCCGGGGACCTGCACGGACACGTCCTCGACCCGCCCTTCGAGGTCGCCGCCACCGCTCTCGAGGACACCGACGGCCAGCCCTACTCGCTCGTGGACGACACCGACAAGCGGCTCACCCTGGTCTTCTTCGGCTACACCAACTGCCCGGACATCTGCGGGACCGTGATGGGCAACCTGGCCTCGGCGATGACCCGGCTGGACGACCGCGACCGCGGCCAGGTCGACGTGGTCTTCGTGAGCACCGACCCCGCGCGCGACACCCCCGACGTACTGCGCCGCTGGCTCGACCACATCGACAAGAGCTTCATCGGCGTGACCGACGACCCCGGTGACGTCGCGAAGATCGCGGCCGTGGCGAAGTCGGTCGCGGTCGGCATGGGCGACCTGCTGCCCACGGGCGGCTACGACGTCGATGCCCACACCACGCAGGTCACCGGGATCGACAGCGACAACGAGGCCCCGATCTACTGGGGCCAGAGCACGTCGTCCCTGCAGTTCGCACAGGACATCCACACCCTGCTAGGGAAGCCCTCGTGACCCTTCTGTCCATCCCCAGCCCGGCGCAGGGCGTCTGGCACCTCGGACCGCTGCCGATCCGCGGCTACGCGCTCGCGATCATCCTCGGCATCGTCGCCGCGATCTGGATCGGCGAGCGACGCTGGGTCGCCCGGGGCGGCCGGCGGGGCGAGGTCCAGGACATCGCGGTCTGGGCGGTGCCGTTCGGCCTGATCGGCGGGCGGCTCTACCACGTGGCCACCGACCACGAGCGCTACTTCGGAGCCGACGGCGACCCCTGGCAGATGCTCTACGTCTGGCGTGGGGGGCTGGGCGTCTGGGGTTCGATCTTCCTGGGGGCGGTCGGCGCGATGATCTGCGCCCACCGGCGCGGCATGCGCATCGCCCCGATGTTCGACGCGTTGGCCCCCGGTCTGCTGGTGGCGCAGGCGATCGGGCGGTGGGGCAACTGGTTCAACCAGGAGCTGTTCGGCAAGCCGAGCGACCTGCCCTGGGCGCTCGAGATCGACCCCGCCCACCGGCCGCCGGGCTACGAGGACCAGGCGACCTTCCACCCGACGTTCCTCTACGAGTGCTGCTGGGACCTGCTGGTGTTCGGTGTCCTGATCGCGCTCGACCGCCGGTTCAAGTTCGGCCACGGGCGGATGCTCGCCCTCTACGTCATGGGCTACACCCTCGGCCGAGGCTGGATCGAGATGCTCCGCATCGACACGGTCGAGCTCAACGACGTGCACGGGCTCCGCTTCAACGTCTGGACGTCGATCGTGCTGTTCGTGGTGGCCGCGGCCTACTTCGTCATCAGCGCCCGGCTCTGGCCGGGCCAGGAGGAGTCGCCGTACGTCGACGGTCACCGCGAGGACCGGCCGACGCCCACCACCCCCGAGGGGGAAGAGGCTGCGCCGGGCGGCGCACCTGAGGCCGAGGTCGAGGGTGCCCACGACCCGGAATCGCGTGCCGGGCCGGGCTCGTCTGCTTGATAGGCTGACCAGCGCAGCTCTGGGCCAATGTCGTCCCCTGCAGACTCATCGAGCATCGCTCGCACGACCGGACGCAGTACTTCGACGACGGGAGATGAACCTGTGCCGTACCCGCACTCGTTCCCGCCGCCCCAGGGCCTCTACGACCCGCGCCAGGAGCACGACGCCTGTGGCGTGGCCTTCGTCGCGACCCTGACCGGTGAGGCCAGCCACGACATCGTGCGCAAGGCGCTGACGGCGCTGCTCAACCTCGACCACCGCGGTGCGGCGGGCGCCGAGCCGAACTCCGGCGACGGCGCGGGCATCCTGGTCCAGGTCCCCGACGCGTTCCTGCGCGCGGTCACCGCGGAGGCGGGGTTCGAGCTCCCGCCGCCCCGCTCGTACGCCGTGGGCACGGCGTTCCTCCCCGGCGACGACGAACAGGTCGCCAAGACCCGCCGCCGCATCGAGGAGATCGGGGCCGAGGAGGGGCTCGACGTCGTCGGCTGGCGCGACGTACCCGTGGTCCCCGGCTCGCTCGGCCAGACCGCCCGCGGCGTGATGCCGCAGTTCGCACAGCTGTTCGTGACCGCGTCCGGCCAGCGGTTGACCGGGATGGCGCTGGAGCGGCTGGCCTTCTGCCTGCGCCGCCGGGCCGAGAAGGAGACCGATGTCTACTTCCCGTCGCTCTCGTCGCGGACGCTGGTCTACAAGGGCATGCTCACCCCGTCCCAGCTCGACGAGGTCTTCCCCGACCTCCGCGACGAGCGGATGGCCACGGCGCTGGCGGTCGTGCACTCGCGGTTCTCGACCAACACCTTCCCCAGCTGGCCACTCTCGCACCCGTTCCGGTTCATCGCCCACAACGGCGAGATCAACACCGTCATGGGCAACCGCAACTGGATGCGGGCTCGCGAGGCGCTGCTCGACTCCGACCTGATCCCGGGCGACCTAGAGCGCCTCTACCCGATCTGCACGACGGGCGCATCCGACTCCGCGTCGTTCGACGAGGTGCTCGAGCTGCTGCACATGGGCGGTCGCTCGCTGCCCCACTCGGTGCTGATGATGATCCCCGAGGCCTGGGAGAACCACACCGAGATGGACCCGCAGCGCCGGGCGTTCTACCAGTTCCACTCCTCGCTGATGGAGCCGTGGGACGGCCCCGCCTGCGTGGTGTTCACCGACGGCGACCAGGTCGGTGCGGTGCTC
>Ga0136846_1232757_pt1 | contig 13039 bp, 14 predicted proteins | sample HopSoiMetagenom2_FD_96841 | JGI IMG/M metagenome (GOLD analysis project Ga0136846, IMG submission 96841) | Grasslands soil microbial communities from Hopland, California, USA - 2 Assembly 2016 (version 4) | ecosystem: Environmental > Terrestrial > Soil > Grasslands | place: USA: Hopland... | reverse complement strand
TGCTCCTGAATAAACCCGGCAGTTCTCGCGGGTCAATTCTTTGAAATCAGGCGTTAGCACACAACTTCGATTTGACTGCGCTTTCCGGTGTCAATGAGTTCAATACAAAGGGATGTCAAGAAAAAAACTCCGCCTCGACCGAAATCGGGATTTGTTTCTCGAGATCCAGCCCGGATACCAGCCGGTTCCCGGACGAAGAAACGAAGGCGCAAGTCGTCGCGGGCTTGCACGAATTGGGCAACTATGCGCCAAGCGTGTGCTGCATAATCACACAAGCACCGAAATTCAGCTCGGTCGATAACGGTCGCAGGCATTGACGAGAGAGTCGCGGCGAAAGCCCTGACGCACCTCCAACAAATTGCGACTGGAAGGATGACTGCCTTATCGGGCGAATCCATTGCAAGGGCGCCACGCCCCCTGTCAATCGTTATAACAGCGGTAACGCTCATGTTCGTCTTTGATGATCAAAATCGCTTTCGATGCTGGTGAGCGCAGTCATGTAAAGCTCGTGCAGGCGATTGAGGGTCTCGCGGCAGGACTTCTCCGACTTGAGAAACTGACTCACAGTTGTGAGCGCTTGAACCTGAAACTGTTCGAAACCGCCGAAACGCGGGCGCAACCACGCGTTCTCGAGCGCGGGAAGTGTTGACATAAAGTAGCCGTTGGTTAATTCGTTGGGGTGAGAATCGACCCACGCCGCTTTACTGGCGGGCTGTCCTCCTGATTCGACGTATAAAGTCCGCTGGCATTCCGCGCCAGCTATCCACAAAGAGTATTCAAGCGCGATATCGCGATCCTTACAAGTCTTCGAAATCGCAATTCCAGCGCCACCTAAGGTAGCACCCACGGGCCCTCGCCCGCTGGATGGTATGGAAGTGAACGAAATTAATTTTGAGCGATATCCGTTACGCGCATAGTTGGAATAGCCGAACGCCAACGGGCAATAGGCGATCTCGTCGGAGGAACTCATCTTTTCCCAGATAGCAATGGGGTTCGCTGACAGCGCGCCATCAAACGAGTGTTCAGCCAGGGTACGCAAGTGCTCGAGAGCACGCTGCCCAACTTCTTTACTCACTATCGCATCGGTTCCGCTGAATGCAGGTTCACCCAAATTGGCGCAGAGCGTGAAGAAGCACATCAGGGAATCCAAGGGTGACAAAGCGGGACTCACGAAACCTCGCCTGAATCTTGCCAATGCAAATACATCGTCCCACGTTCGGGGCACTTCGAAACCATTCGCCTGCAGGAGGTCTGCGCGGTAGCCGGCAACCTGGGCGGCCGCATCGATGGGAAGAGCCCAGAGGTGACCATCGAAGAAGTAACTCTGGTAAGACTGCCCTACGCTGTCCTGCTCGAATTCCGCGAGTTGCGCAGGTGCGAAGTGCTGCTCGAGCGGGAGAAAACATCCTTGCTGTGCAACTTGTCCCATATAAGGATGGTCTATGACTACAAGATCGTAGCGGTTGGCAAGGACTTGGATAGAACCCTCTCCAAATTCTTGCAGGCTGCGCGCTTCCCATTCAATCACGACGTCCGGATGCTTTTCGCTGAACCGCCGCGCGGTGGCCAGCAGGGGTGCCAGTCCGCGATCGTGTTTCCACGTCATTCCGCGCAGAGTTTTTGGCTTACTCTGCATGTTGTGCAATAACTCCGTTGCGGGAAAATCGTTCAATGTCGCTGTCTAAGTATCCAATCTCTTTCAGGATCTGCCGACTGTGCTCTCCCAGGAGCGGCGGTCTCTTCACGCTTGAGGGAGACCGGCTGAATTTGATTGGGGGCCCAATGGTCCTAAACTGCTTGACCTTCGGGTGATCAAAACTGACCACCGTCTGGTTGTGCCGAACTTGCGGGTCGCTCTCCATCTGGGGAAAACTGTTGACCGGCGCCGCCCAGATATCGGCCTCCAGGAAAATGTCCATCAGTTCAGCCGTGGTCTTACGCGCGAAACCTGGCTCCAATTTTCGCTTCACGTCATCGCGATTGTCGAGCATGTTTCGCGTGTCATTACCCTCGAATCCGTCTATTCCGACCAGGTCCGCAACTTTGCCCAGCGGCATCATCGCGACGACTATATATCCGTCACTCGTTTTGTAAACACCCATGGGAGCGCCAACGCAGGGATGACCGATTCCCGCTGCGCTGCGCTCCGGCTCGGAACGAGTGTTCATGTACAGAGTTGCTTCCTGCGTGGCCAAGCTCAACACCGAGTTCAGCAGATTGATGTCGATCCGTTGACCCTCGCCCGTGCGATCGCGATGATAAATGCCCGCCAGAATTGCGCTCACAATGTGGAACGAAGCAGTGATGTCCGCAATTCCCATACCCACCGGACTTGGGGGATCGCCGGCCTTACCATTCAAATAAAGGACCCCCGCCATGGCCTGTGCCAATAAATCCTGGCCCGGGCGGGTCACGTAGGGGCCGTCCTGACCCCAACCACAACTTGCACAGTAGATCAGCTTGGGATGGAGCTTGGAAAGAGTTTCATATCCCAAACCCAAACGATCCATAACGCCGGGCCGAAAGTTCTCGAGCAAAACATCGCTCGATTGAATGATCTTCAGTGCGGCCTCTTTGCCCGACGGATCCTTGAGATTCAACGCGATACTTCGTTTCCCTCGGTTGAACGTGAGGAATGAAACGCTCTCGCCATTGATGTAGGCGTCCTTCAGTGACCAGTTTCGCTGCCAATCTCCATGGAGCGGCTCGATCTTGATTACATCCGCGCCCATGTCGGCAAGCATTTGTGTCGCATTTGGCCCTTGAACGAGTTGGCTGAAATCTGCGATGCGCAGTCCTTCTAGAGCTCCACTCAAAAGTTTCTCCTCTATTTCAAACAGTAGATTTCATAAGTTCTGCAGTGGCTGGCACTGAACCTCGCAGCTCGCAACCATCTCTGCCTCTGCATTAAGAATGCGTTGAATCATCGCCAGCCGTTCTCGTCCGGGTACAAATTCAAGTTGCCGAATTCCAAATGGATCAACCTCTTCACGGATCAGGCGCAAGTCTTCTGCTGATGGTGCCTCGGTCAGCGGAAGCGGGTCCGCAACTAGAAACTCTCCCCCCGTCTGAGCTTGAACTTTATCGAGCGAAACGCCGGGATGGATACTGACGAGGCGAAAGCGCTTATTCTCGGGATCTAATTCGAATACTCCAAGATCGCTGATCAGCTTGACCTTCCCAGGTTGAAGGCCGGCGTGTTTGCGTTCCTCGTCGGTGAGCAATCCGCGGGATGCCGTGCAGAATTTGACGGCTTCGACGAAGCGTTCTGGCGAATGTCGCGTTAAATACAGGATGAAATTCTTGTGCAGGTTTGCCACGTCTGCCATGCCGCCTTGACCGGGCAAGCGAAGCGTTTTCCCTTTGCTCGCGATCCACGCATTGTTGGTGCGGCCGTGCACATCAACTTGAGCAACGGTGATTACCTCGTGAGTGATGCGCCCCTGCTGGTAATACCAATGATACGTTTCATCGCCTCCCCAACAGACCTTCGCGCTGCCGAATTCGAGCGGCTCTGCCAGAGTGAGGGACATCGGGTGGAAGTCGATATCGATGAAGCCTCCATTCAAAGCGATGATCGTCAGCCGAGGAGCATGAGTCTTTTTCGCTAACAAATAAGAAACCATCGCCAAAGGAGAGACGGAGCCAACCGAGCAGATACTGGAGTTATCGTATTCACGCGATAAGCAGGCGGCCATCAGTTCATCGATCGTGCAAGACGGATCTTTTGAACTGACGCGGAAACGTGAGAGAACACGAGGCGTAATGGCCGAGGTGCGAGTGTGCGCGCAAGTCGAAAGAAACGTTCGTCGCTGCGCATCTGGCACCGTGCGCAGTGCGTTTGTTTCAGATTGCGCAAACTCGGTGGGTGGAGTGGAAGTTTGTGTTTTCCAAAGGCGCTGTTCAGTTTCGACGTAGTTTAAAAGCTCCTGATAATCGGTCGAATAGTAGGGGAGGCATGAGGTCGGATACGCTCCCCACGGGATTGTCGCAACCGCTGTGATGAATTCCTTTGGCAAGAGAAAGGCCCGCGGCGCGCCAAGCGTCCCGGGTTCTACGACTTCTTCCACCGTTACCAGAACTTTTTTCGCGGCCCCCAGCAGACTGGGATCAAAGCCGCGGGCTCCCTGGATTTCTATATTGCCGTTTCGATCCGCGCGCTGGGCATGCATTAGCAATAGATCGATATCGAGTCGGCGGGCTTGTCCCACCGGTTCGCCGGAAAACACAGAGGGACTCTGCTTCCAAAATGTTCCCGCGTTCATCAAATCCGAACCGACGGGGATTTGAAACGGGAATTCCGGCAGGTTGACATGCGCGGCGTGGAGCGCCTGAGCCATCGCCAAAGCAGTCCATTCTTCAATTTCAATCTTCTTGTTTTCTAGTGCATCCCGGAAGCGGGGCGCAAGTCCGAAAATATCCAGGCTCGAAAAGCAAAAGATCAGTTTGCGCACAGCATCAGCTTCGAGAAACAGTTCGAGCGGCAACCCGCCGCCCCAGCTGGTGAACACAAAATCCTTTTTGCCACGTGCCAGGACTTGTCGGATCAACGCAATTGGCAGACGCGACAGATGCACGCCACCGATTCCCAGTCGTATCCCATTGGGAACGCTCTCCGCCAGTTCGTCCAAGCTTACGATGTCGGCCATACGAGGAACCTTGTGGGAGGGATTGTCATTCCGGCAGGACTGAACAGGAGATGCCGCCATCAATCGAGAGACACTGGCCGGTGATCCAGGAGCTTTCATCGCATGCCAGAAACAGCGCTCCCCAGGCGACATCGATGGGCTGGCCGATTCTGCCCAACGGGTGCATGCGCTCCCATGCGCGGCGCAATTCGGCCGGATTCGGAACACGTTCGAGGACCTGCACATTCATCGGAGTCTCAACCGTTCCGGGGGCAATACAGTTCACCCGAATCCCATCTTTGGCATACTCCCGCGCCATTTGTCGCGTCAAGCTGATGGCTGCGCCTTTGCTGGCGGCATAGTGCGGATATCCGGGAAAGCCAAACAATCCCTGAACTGAAGTGATATTTACGATCGAGCCGCGCTTAGCCGCCATCATTCCCGGCAACACGTACTTTGAGCACAGAAACATGCTGGTCAAATTGACTGTCAGGATCCGGTTCCAATCGGCGAGTTCAAGAAGGTGGGCCGGCGATTCGTGCGCGATCCCGGCAACGTTGGCCAGTACGTCGATATTATGTCCAAACTCTTTTTGTCCGGCTGCAACCGCCGCTTTAACTTCAGATTCAAGACTCACGTCGGTGCGTTGAAAAATGCACTGACCTCCGCTTGCTCGAATTTCTTCTGCGGTGGCGCTCCCAGCTTGAGCATTGATGTCGGCCGCAATCACCTTCGCCCCGTGCTCGGCGAACAACAACGCAATGCCTTTGCCTATCCCCATCGCGGCGCCCGTTACGAGCGCGACCCGGCTTTTCAGACGCACAATTGCACCTCGCGGTACAGCCGAAGAGACCGAAACTATCACACCACGCAATCGTTGTTCAACGAACAATCCAAATAAAAGTTGCCCGTTCACGTGAGTCTTTCAGGATGTTTCGCTGAAGGCTGTGCACGCCGTCCCGCGGCATTGACAGGCATTGCGCGGGGTAATATACAGGTCTCTCGTCTGGAACCCAGAGGCAATGATGTTACTTGCAACTTTAATTGTCGGATCGTCAGGCGCTGCCATACTCGCCTTAGGGGCAGGCGTACTCAACGGAAGTTTCGCCACGCCTACCCGTTTCATGACCCGGTGGAAGTGGGAAAACGTCTGGGCACTTTGGGCAGTGCTCGCGATGTTTGTGTTCCCTTGGATAGTAGCTTTTGCTACCGTGCCACACTTGATTGCGACATATCAGACGCCAGAAGTGCGCCATGCTCTTCTGCTTGTAATTGTCTTCGGAGCCGGCTACGGGATCGCTGCCATCTGCTTCGGGCTGGGAGTTGATGCGATCGGCATTGCCCTGAACTTTGCAATTGCGCTGGGAACGGCTACGGCCGTGGGCTCGGCAATTCCCCTGGTCTGGTTCCACTCAGCGTCGATTTTTACCCGGCAGGGGCTGGTCATCGAAGGCGGCATAGCGTTGATTGTTTTCGGTATTGTTTTGTGCGGGGTTGCGGGGCGCGCCAAAGAACGGGACCAGGCGAAGCAGTCGATAGCGACAAAACGTCCAGGTTCGTCCAGCTTTGCAAAAGGACTCATTCTAGCCATCGTGGCGGGGGCTGGATCTGCACTGCAAAATTTTGGACTTGCTTTCGGAGTACCACTGCTTCGCCGCGCCGCCGAACTCGGAACCGAGCAAAGCTATCAGGCGAATGTCATCTGGGCTCCCCTTCTTACGGCGACGCTTATTCCGTATCTGGTTTTCTGCGCGCGGCTCTGGAAAAAGAATCACAGTTGGAATCTTTTTTTCGCCCCAAAAACGGCACGATATTGGTTACTTGGCCTTCTGATGGGCAGCCTCTGGTTTTCCAGCATCGTTATTTATGGCGCGGCAGCGACTCGTATGGCAGACATGGGACCCGTTCTCGGATGGCCGCTTTTCATGTCCGCAATTATTCTGACCTCTAACGTGTGGGGGTTCGCGGTTGGCGAATGGAAGGGCGCTTCCCGCGCATCTCTTATAACGATGTTCGCCGGACTAGGTGGCCTGATCCTTGGTTTTTGTACATTGGCGTGGTCTTCGCATCTGGCATAGATTTTTCGTGGGTTTCGGTATGAAAACTGATTTATCGCAGCGAAAGAGTACTCGCGCACAGGGCCCGATTGAGGTTGTGGCCGACTATGGAGATTTGTGTGGCGAAGGTCCCTTATGGGACGACCGGAAAAATATTCTTTACTGGACGGATATAGACGGAAAGAAGTTCTATCGCTACCTCTGGAACGAGCGCCGGCACGAACTTGTCCATGACGGCTTTCAAGTCAATGGATCGACCATGCAGGAAAACGGTGGGTTTGTAGTCACCAATAGCTCGGGAATCTGGCTATGGGACCCGCAAAAGCCGCCGACACTGCTGGCCTCCGAAGTTGATGGCAAAGATTGTTTGATGAACGACTGCATTGCTGATCCTGAAGGTCGTGTGTACTCCGGTTCCTACCACTACAATCCAGACGGCGTTGCTGCGCCGAGTTACTTATTTCGGATTGATAAGGACGGTTCCGTTCATGTCGCGGACGAAGGCATCCAATTTTCAAATGGTTTGGCATTCTCAATCGATTGCAGCACGCTTTATTTTTCAGATACGGTTGCGCATTGTATCTACTCATACAGGTGGCACCGCGAGACTGGAAAGCTAACGGACCGGCGTGTTTTCGTTCGCGTTCCTCGTGAAGAAGGCTTTCCGGATGGATTGACCGTAGACGCGGAAGGCTTTCTCTGGTGCGCCCAATGGTTTGGCGCCCGAATCACGCGTTATGACCCCGACGGAAAAGTCGAACGTGTTGTGCGACTACCGGCAGCCCAAACTTCTTCGCTAACCTTTGGTGGTCCAGACCTGGATACGATCTTCGTCACGTCAGCGTCGCTGAGCAACATGCTGAAGGAGGCACCGCCTGGTTACGATCCCAACAAAGTTTTTGTAGGCGGACGGCTATATCAGATGCGATCCGATGTTCAGGGCAAAAAGGAACATCGCTCACGAATCAAGAAATAATAATTCGAATTCGCTGGAGGTTGCTGATAGTTTGTCGGTTGACTCATGGTGAACACCTGTTCGCTGCTGTCTCCTGAACTACGCGAGGTCCGGCTCTGTCCACGCGGCTGGATGAGGATGCCAGGTGTATTCTCGCCTGGGGCCATTAGGCTTCGATAAATGTCACGGGGACCTGCGGCGTTGGCATGAGCCACCGAGACATCGGGGCACAAGGATCCGTAGTGTTTAGAACAGCGTTTTTGCACGATAAAGTTGATGCGGGATGCGCAAGCAAAAACGTGTGCGCCCGGGCGTTTGATCTCCGTCTACGCGCCGTTCCTGTTGCACTCATGTGCACACTGGTATTGGGAACGGCTTTCTCGCAGAACCTGTCATTCGGATCGCAAGATGCAAAGCCTGTCCCACCGTGGCTTTCAGGGTCGAGCGTTTACGAGCTGTGGCTGAACGCATTCAGCGTTGAAGGGAATCTCCGCGGCGCGCTCCCCGGGCTGCAGCGCATTGCCGATCTGGGCGCAACCATCGTCTATCTGGGACCGATTGCCAGGCGATCGGCGAATCCAAAGGCGTCGCCCTACAGCATCGCCGATTACAACGCGATTGACCCTGAAGCGGGCACTGACCAGGATCTTCGGGACTTTGTCGCCGCGGCCCATAAGCTCCACCTCAAGGTAATGCTGGACATTGTGTATTACCACACCGCGCCAGACAACATCATGATGCAGAAAGATCCGAGCTTCTTCGTGAAGACGGGGGATGGAAAAATCGCACGCGGTTTCTGGCCCCAGCCTCTTCCAGACTTTAGCAAGCCGGAGGTGAGGAAGTATTTAGTGGACAGCCTCGTGCACTGGGTCCGCGACTTCGGCATCGACGGGTTTCGCTGTGATGTCGGCGGCGGGATTCCGGAATCTTTCTGGGCCGAAGCCAGAAAGGCGCTCGACAAAGTCAACCCTGAGGTTGTGCTGTTATCCGAGTCCGACCGGCCCGACGATCAACTCGAAGCTTTTGATATCAGCTACAACTTTCATTATTATTTCGCGCTCCGCTCAGTGCTGCGAGATGGAGCTCCGGCGATCGCCGTCCGAAAGAGCTGGGAAACCATGCACGCTACTATGCCCAAAGGAGCCAGGCTGCTGCACTTCAGCGACAGCCACGATTGGTCGCGGGCCGTATTGCAGTTCGGAGAGAAGGGTGCGCTGGCAGCTTCGGTTCTCGACTTTACTCTAGACGGCATTCCTTTCATCTACAACGGGCAGGAAGTTGACGATCCCACGGCAACGGCCTGGCGAAAGCTCGCGCCCATCCGCTGGTCGGATACCGGCAATCCAGCCGACGAAAAATCAATTCAAGAAACTCTCGCGCTGTACAAGAAGCTGTTTTCAATGCGAGCAGCCGAACCCGCCCTGACCTCAGGCAACGTGATCTGGATCGACAACGATCAGCCCGAGAGCGTGCTGAGCTTTCTGCGCAAGCTGGGGAACGCTGAAATTCTGTGCATCATCAATCTATCGAACCGGGATGTGCACGTAACCATCGACCTGCCAGTGATGGATTACTTTGCGGTTCAGAACCTCCTCACTCCGGAAAAGACCTGGTTCTCGCTTTATTCCGGACGCGTGTCGGCTGATTTAAGCGCTTTTGGGTACGTCGTCGGCAAAAAGATTCCCCTGGCTCCTCTGGACAAGTAACACGTCACCTTCGGGGTTTCAATCAACTGATCACTTGCTGACGCGCATATTCCAGAATCGCCAATCAGGACCAGATTCGCGCTCCCGGTCAAACAATTCCTCTCGCGCATCACGATATTCGGGCCATTATTCAGATCATGCGACATGGCGCGAACCACGCGGCTTTCGGCCTGCTCGCGGACCTCATTTAGATTGTCGACCTTGAACCGACTCGTGCTTCCATCGAGCAGAGACGCATCGAACTTCCGCTTCGCCGCAATTCCTTCCAAATCTCGTTCACCAGTCCACTCGCTGCTGGTGCTCCCGCCCAATCTGAATGGCCGCAATGCGGCGATGAGTACGACGCTATTTGTCCTCGCAGCCAGAACGAATGCTAGACCCACTCGGGTGTTAGTTCTCGGATCGATGGATTTTGCCTGTAATCGAGTATTAACAAACAGTTGACTTCCGGTTAGCCGCCATACGACTAGAATCCGGGCTACATCTGGTTCATCCAGATAATCGCTGGATCAAGTTTTGTCGTCAGGATCGGACGAGTTCGCGCTACACTCGTCCTGCGATAAGGATTCCCTCACGGCGCTCGCCTGCCTATAATGCGGCGCGAGTTTAGCCGACACCATCGTTGCGTCAGAGCAACGACACTAAGCCGCTTCAATATTTAGCATCTACATGGCTCGGACCCCGTTGCTGGCTGCTCAGGGCGCGTACCAGAAGGCGCAGCTGCCCTGTGCCCGAGGAGACGCAGTCACTAGAGAGTCGGCTTCGAGCCGAGCCAAAACAAGTGTGACATTCACTAGTTTCGAGCGTACTATTCCAGCAGTTCTCTCGGGGCCGTCTCGTGCGGTCTTGATTTCTTGTCACAACTACCCATGGGCAGCGTGGGTTCCGATGGGGAGGTCTGCCTATGGACGGATCAATCGTCCAGGTTCTCGTAGTCGATGATTTCCGTCCTTGGTGGCGCTTCGTCGGTTCGATGCTTCAGGAACAGCCGCGCTTGCGAATTGTCGGATTAGCATCGGATGGCCTGGAGGCGGTCCAGAAAGCCCGAGAACTGCAACCCAATCTCATCCTGCTCGATATTGGTCTTCCCACGCTGAATGGAATCGAGGCTGCACGTCGTATCCGAAAGCTGTCCCCCGAGTCCAAGGTCCTATTTTTGAGCGAAAATCGCTCTTGGAACATCGTAGAAGAAGCTTTGCGGACCGGCGCTGTAGGCTATCTCGTCAAATCGGAAGCGGGACGAGAATTGTTGTCCGCCGTAGAAGCCGTTCTTGAGGGCAAGCGGTTTATCAGTGCCAGCTTGCGCCAGGATGAGCACAGCTCCAATCCGACTAACATCAGAGTCGTCCTGCCGTTCCCACCACAGAACTTGCGGATCCCCCGTCGGCACGGGGTAGGATTTTATTCAGATGATGAACAACTGTTAGATGACCTTACGCAGTTCGTTGTAGGCGCTCTTAAGGTCGGGAATGCAGCGATCGTGGTCGCGACCGAGTCGCACCGGGAAGCCCTTCTTCCAAAGTTGCAGGCCTGCCGGATTGATGTCAGTTCTGCTGTTGAGGAGGGCAGATACGTCGCGTTGGATGCCGCTGGTGCATTGTCGGCATGCATGCTCAACGGCTTGCCAGATCCAAGTCGATTTTTGAAATTGTTAGGGGATCTCATTGCGGGAGCGGCGGAAGCTGCGAAAGGAGGGCAGTCCCAGGTCGCAGTATTCGGAGAGTGTGTGCAACTCCTGTGGGCGCAAGATAACGCAGAGGCAGCGATTCAGATGGAGACGCTCGCCAACGAACTAGTCAAGATATACGACATCAATATTCTGTGCGCATATTCTTTAAGTAGAGTTCAGGGCGGAATGGACGACCAGATCTTTCGAAGAATCTGTGCAGAACATTCAGCCATACATTCATCCTGAAGGGACGTTAGTCGACTTTTCGGCCTTTCCCTGTGTCCCAAACCGACGCGCCCGCAACCGGGGTACCGTGAACAAGCACGCTCAATTCTCTTTCAGGAACCTTGAACTCAGCGAAACCGCAATTCAAACACACCTGCACCTCGGGAAATACCCAAACGATAGGCTTGTCCAGACCTTCGAGGCCACGGAAGTGAATCGCAAACTCACCACTGAAGGTGCTCTCGTTAGCTGATTGGCATGACTTGCAGAGAGAACTGCTTCGGGCTGCCATAATACACCTCGTTTAGAAAGTCTCTGCCCCCCGAAGCCACGTCAAAAACTCTGAAATAATATAACTCAAGAATTGCCGCGCAAGGCTTGTCTAAAGTGGTTATCCATGGAGTTGCAAAACAACGACGGCTCATAACGATAAACTCCCATATCGCTCATTGAGCGTTGTGGGGGAGGTGAGCGTCATTGCTTGAGAACAACGACATCGAACCGCTGGAAAGCTAGTCTTGTTTTGCATGGATCCGTTGCTGCGCCTCCCCAGGCCGCATTGGAAGATACGGTTGCCCGAGCAGAACGCCATAATGAGGTCGATCTCGAGATTGCCATAAGAGGATCCGATAGTCACCCTCACTTCGGTTAGTGAATGCGACGTCGTCACCAGGCTGCCGTCGCTCACCTGTCTTCATTGGTGTGGATTGGTTCTTGCTCAAGAAGGCATCGCATTGAATGCCCGCCTTTGGCTTCACTCTTAGGAGTTCTTATATGAATAAGGAATTGGCTTTTGAGGCGGGTAGGTTGCAGATTAAAAGATTCATTCACGAAAACGGCGGTCGGGACGCCCGAGTTCTATTTGTGCCCAATAAGGCCAGAAATCTGTGGGAAGTATTTTGATAGGAGCAGCAAGCGTTGTGAAATTTCTATCAACCTCATGCAACGGGGAAGCGACCTCGCGGCGGCGGTTCGCAACGCAATGCTTAATCCGACAGTCCTCAGTTAGCAGTTAGGGGTAACTGTTTGTAATCGCCATGACACTCATTTGAGGGAGGTGAACGCTTGCCTAAGCTCTTTGGTTCGCCGGGTCGGGAACGTGTGATCGCCTCAAGCGCTTCTAGAATTCGAATCCTCGCTGCCTTGGCTCATCGACTCATCTGAGATCGCGGTGGCGAGCACCACCGCCTTCCGCCTGAAACCCAGGATTCACGCATAGATGAGTAGCCGAGAATGCTAGCACCGATTAAACTCCGCGATAACGGCGCGAGGGTCTCGGATGAGGTCATGTAACCTTTTTTCGATGGCGGAACACCGCTCGGCGGACTCTCTCAACTGGCTCACCTCGGCCGAGATTGGCTTTGAGGCGGCAATCTTTTCCTGCACTAGTTCGGCGTAACCGCGCACCACGCAAAGAGTATTTCTCAATTCAAACTCGAGACTTACCAGAATAGGCCTCAACCCCTGCCACGTTGGCTCATGTTGCATAACGTCTACTGAAACGAGATCCTGCGTGACACTTACGAATGATAGCTGTTGTAACCGTGCCTTATCACAATTGCGCTTTTGCCTAGCTCGTTGAGTATCGAAAATTGACGACCATGACGTGGTGGGTCGACCTCCACAAATGGTGCGTTTAGTGGTGTATAAATTCCGCCGTTGGTTTTTCAATGTTAGCTAAGTTTGAGTCGTCAACGGTGGTCGTTACTCTCAGGCTTCCGTGTGGGAAAGTGGCGCAAGATCCCGATTCTCTTTGGACTCGCCCTGCATCAACTCAACGATAACCGCAAACAGACGAT
>Ga0136846_1224146_pt1 | contig 13039 bp, 15 predicted proteins | sample HopSoiMetagenom2_FD_96841 | JGI IMG/M metagenome (GOLD analysis project Ga0136846, IMG submission 96841) | Grasslands soil microbial communities from Hopland, California, USA - 2 Assembly 2016 (version 4) | ecosystem: Environmental > Terrestrial > Soil > Grasslands | place: USA: Hopland... | reverse complement strand
GCGGTCGCCGGGCTTGAAGCGAACCTCGCCTTCGACCGCGCGCGCGAGATCGTGCTCGAGGCCACGGACGTCGACTTCGTCGTAGGCCGTGGGCGGCGACGCGAACCGCCGGTCCGGATGGGCGGGGACCCTCATCAGGCGGCGAAGCGCTCCGCGTCGGCGCGCTTGAGCTCGAGACCGTTGCCCGGACGCGAGCGATCGGGTCGGAGCGAGTCGCCCTCCGGCTCGAGGACGCCGTCAAAGAGCATCGGCTCCAGGCGCACGTGGTCGTGGAAGTACTCGAGATGTCGGAAGTTCGGCACTGCGCAGCAAGGCGCAACGCTTGCGGACGGAGCGCAGTGTGCGGAGAGCTCGAGCTCGAACGCCGCTGCGAGCGCCCCGGCGCGCAAGAATCCTGTGATGCCGCCGCAGCGGGTGACGTCGGCCTGCAGGCAGTCGACGCAACCGTTGACAATGAGGTTGCGAAAGTCGGCAGGCAGGTAGGCGTACTCGCCTGCGGCGATCTCGAGTCCCGCAGGCACGCTGTCGCGCAACAACCGCAATCCTTCGAGGTCCTCGGAGCTGACGGGCTCCTCGTACCAGGTGACACCCCACTCGTGCGCGAATCGCTCGGCCCAGCGGAGCGCCTGCTTGCGCTCGAGCGCGCCGTTCGAGTCCACGTAGAGCTCCGTTTCGTCGCCGATCGCCCGACGCGCGGCTGCCAGCCGCTGCGCGTCTCGCTCCGGCGCGCGCGAGACTTTCATCTTCACACGGGGAATCCCTTGCTCAACCCAGTCGGCGAGTTGTTCGCCGATCCGGGCGAGCGAGTAAGAGGTGAAGCCGCCGCTTCCGTAGATCGCGGCTCCGTCACGTTCAGGCCCGAGCACGTCGACCAGCGGCACCTCCAGCAGTCGCGCCTTCACGTCCCAGAGCGCCAGATCGACTGCGGAAAGGGCGCAGAAGCCGATCCCGGGGCGTCCGGCATTGCGCAGTGCGGCACTCATGGCGGCCCACGTGGTGCCGATCGCGAACGCATCGCTTCCTTCGACGACCTCGGCCAGCTTCTCCTCGATGAGCTTGCCTGCGGCAGCCGGCGCATAGGTGTAGCCGAGCCCGGTCGCACCTCCAGCGCTCAACTCGACGACGACGATGGTCGTCGACTCCCACTCCGCTGTGCCGTCCGACTCCGGCTCCTCGGTCGGGATCGTGTACGCGGCGACGCCAACGCTCTCGACGGTCGCCTGCGCGCCTTGCCGGACTGCGGTCGCGCTCACCGGCCTGGAACGAATCCCGCCAGCTTCTGCTTCAGCGACTCCATGAACATCGCGCCGCGATCGGGGTCGCCGGCGAGGGCCTTCAGGTAGTAATGCGCCTGCTCGAGTGTGATGTGCGGAGGTAGTGGCGGCACCTCCGGATCGGTGATCGCCTCGTAGAGGACCGGCCGGTCAGCCGCGAGCGCCTCGTCCCAGGCGGGCCCGACGTCGTCAGGCGCGTCGACGCGGATTCCCTTGAAGTCGAGGAGCTCCGCGTAGCGCGCGTACGGGAAGTCCGGGAGGACCTGCGAGGCCTCGTACTTCGGATCCCCCTCCATCGCCCGCTGTTCCCAGGTGACCTGGTTGAGATCATTGTTGTGCAGCACGAGCACGATCAGGCGCGGGTCGCTCCAGCGCTGCCGGTACTTCGAGATCGTGATCAGCTCGTTCATCCCGTTCATCTGAAAAGCCCCGTCCCCGACGAGCGCGATCACCGGTCGTTCGGGATGCGCGAACTTCGCCGCCACGGCATAAGGGACACCGGGGCCCATCGTCGCGAGCGTGCCGGAGAGCGAGCCCAGCATTCCTTTGCGGAGCTTGATATCCCGTGCGTACCAGTTTGCCGCCGAGCCGGAGTCGGCCGTCAGGATCGCGCCGTCGGGCAACCGCTTCGAGAGCTCCCAGAAGACTCGCTGCGGGTTGACCGGATCCGCGTCGAGCAACGCGCGCTCCTCCATCAGCTTCCACCAGTCGTGGACGCTTCCCTCGATCTCCTCACGCCAGGCGCGGTCCTCCTTGCGTTCCAGTCTCGGGATCAGCGCCTTCAGCGTCTCCTTGGAGTCGCCTATGAGGTTGACCTCCATCGGATAACGGATCCCGACCATGCGGCCGTCGAGGTCGATTTGCACGCCCCGCGCCTTGCCTTCCTCGGGCAGGAACTCGGAATACGGGAAGCTCGAGCCCACCATCAGGAGGGCGTCGCAGCCCATCATCAGGTCGTAGCTCGGTTTCGTTCCGAGCAGGCCGATCGAGCCGGTCACGAACGGCAGGTCGTCCGGCAGAGCCGCCTTGCCGAGCAGCGCCTTCGCGACGCCCGCGCCGAGCGTCTCGGCGACCTGTACGACCTCGTCGGCGGCGTGCATCGCACCCTGGCCGATCAGCATCGCCACCTTCTCGCTTTCATTGAGTGCTCTCGCCGCGCGCTCGAGGTCGCCGTCCTCGGGCACGACCTTCGGCCGTGAGTAGCCGGTGCCGGAATGAACGGTGCCGTGCTTGCGCGGCGGTGTCTCGACCGCCTTTTCTGACGCGAGGTCGTTCGGGACGACAATGCACGTGACCGTGCGTTGGTCGAGGGCGATGCGCACTGCGCGGTCGACCAGGTGCCGAATCTGTGCCGGGTCGGTCGCCATGTGCACGAACTCGTGCGCGACGTCCTTGAAGAGAGTCGTCAGGTCGACCTCCTGCTGATAGCTGCCGCCGAGCGAGGCCATTGCCTGCTGCCCGACGATGGCGACGACCGGTTGATGGTCGAGTTTCGCGTCGTAGAGGCCGTTCAGAAGATGGATAGCGCCGGGGCCTGAGGTCGCGATGCAGACCCCGACGTCGCCCGTGAACTTGGCGTGCCCGCAGGCCATGAACGCCGCCATCTCCTCATGGCGAACCTGGATGAACTCCGGGTCGCCCTCGGCTCGGTCGAAGGCACCGAGGAAGGCATTGATCCCGTCACCGGGATAGCCGTAGATTCGATGGACCCCCCACTCGGTCAGCCGGTTGAGGACGTGATCAGCGACTAGATTCGCCATTGGACCGGTCCTTTCGCCCGCCGTTCGCTCCGTACACAGGACGTTGCTGCCCGGGGCCCGTCAGGCGAAACAAGGGAACCGACCGCCCGGTCATGAGCCCTCGGCTTGCTCCTTTTCGGGGTGTGGGACCGGCGCGGCTGCCCGGGAGGCCGGCTCCTTGACGAGGCTGAGGACGCGCATGCCGTGGACGTAGACGATCGCTCCGCCGAGCCAGCCGCCGAGGGTGAGCAGGCCGAATCCGATCAGCGTCAGCACAAAGGCGCCCGAGCTGACGTCTCCGTGCGTATAGCTCGCGTGGCCGAAGATCGCTGCGAGGCCGAAGAAGATGGTCGCGCTGACCATCGCGGCCATGTGGATGGTCGCCGTCTTCCAGATCTCGCTGCCCCACTCCAGGGTCAGCCAGTCTGCGAAGCCGGTGAGGGCGGTGAGGACCGTGGTGATCAGACCGATGACGAGCGCGATCCACCAGCCGTAGGCGCCACTCGAGTGAGTAATCCCGACGACGTCGAGGAAGGCCGCGATCGTGGCGAAGGTGTAGATCCCGATCGTTGCATCGGTGAGTGGTGGATGGATCGGGTGGCCGGGTAGACCGTGCCAGAGGTAGCTGAGCTTCACGGTGTGCCTCCTGGATCAGTCAGCAATGAGTAGCCGTCTCTATCTACGGTTACCACGTTTCTAGAAAATGATGCATCGGCTCGACGCACTCGGGGATTGGGGACTTCGCGAGACGCTCTTGTTCGCGCGTGCACAGGAGCTGCCGGTGACAGCGGACGAGGTGGCTGCCGCCCATCGGGTTCATCGAAACGTCGCACGAGGTCGACTCGAGCGGCTCGCCCGAGCGGGGCTCTTGATTGCCTCCTTCGAACGGCGAACCGGAAGAACCGGGCCGGGAGCGGGGCGGCCGGCCAAGACCTATCGTGTGGCTCCGGAGCTGAGCGCCATCGAATTCCCCAGGCGCCGCTACGAGCAGTTGATCGCGCTCGCTGTCGATGCGCTCCCCGGGGACGGGCGCCGCGAGCGCCTGTACGAGGTCGGGGTCGCTTTCGGTCGAGAGCTCGCTCGCGAGGGTCGAGTCCGTTCCGCAAAGACGTTCCGGACTGCCTTGGCCCGTGTTTGCACCGCTCTGGGGAACCTCGGCTATCAGGCGACCGTCGCGGAGGTAGCCGGTGACCGCGCGGTGATTACGACCGCCACCTGCCCGCTGCGCCCGCTTGTCCGGGCACACCCGGAGCTCAGCCCGGTCGACCGCGGAATGTGGGCGGCGCTCCTCGCGCGTGCGCTCGAAGGCACCGCCGTCGTACAGATCGGCTGCGATACCCGCAGGTGCCGGCGCGAGGACGGTGATTGTCGCGTCCTGCTCACGGTCCTTCGCGGCGCAATGGGCCGGGATTCCGAGGCTTAATAAATACCGCTTCGCGGTATAAAGACGGACTTCTGCTCGCCGTTACGACCCAAAGGAGGCGGACATGAAATGGGCTGCGCTCATCGCCTGGCTGATCACCGCAGGCGGCGGCTTCGTGTTGCTTTCGATCTGGCTGATGCGGGGCGGGATGAAGCAGCAGCAAGAGGCGGGTAACCGGATCCGGCCCCCCTTGATCCTGAGCCATTTCCTGCTCGCTGCAGGAGGACTGGTCGTCTGGATCATCTACCTGATCTCGGATAACGACTCGCTTGCCTGGATCGCGTTTGCGATCCTCGCGGTCGTCGCCGTGCTCGGTTTCACGATGTTCGCGATCTGGCTTCGGCGCCGCCAGGCAGGGGCCAGTGGGACCGAAATCGCAGCGCCCGGCGTTCCTGCGGAACAGCACTTCCCGGTCTCGATCGTGGGGGTGCATGGACTGCTAGCCGTCACGACGGTCGTGCTGGTGCTGCTCACTGCGTTGGACGTCGGCGGCTCGTAGACGACGCGCACGCTTCTTCCGGGAGAAGCACAAGGACGCGATCACCGGCGGAGTCGCATCGGTGCCGAAGCCGCGCCGACATAGGTGCTTGGGCGAGATCTCTGAGCGGTCGAATACGAACGGAGGTAATTTCCAGATCGTGTTCGTGGCCCCACCGAGAGGAGAGAGCACGTGACGGTTCAGGACATGATCAAGTCACATCCAAAGCCGACAAGTGTCGATCACAAAGCCCTTCTACGCTGTATCGAAGAGTGCCTCGACTGCGCCGCCAGTTGCACGAGTTGCGCCGACGCCGATCTCGCGGAGGACGACGTGCGCGAGATGGTGCGCTGCATTCGCCTCTGCCTCGACTGCGCTGACGCCTGCGACACGACCGCCCGGATCGCGATCCGTCAGACCGCGCCGGACCTGCGCGTCCTGCGGGCGATCGTCGAGGCCTGCGCGGCGGCGTGCCAGGCCTGTGGTGCTGAGTGCGAGCAGCATGCCGCCCATCACGAGCACTGCCGTATTTGCGCCGAGGTCTGCCGCCGCTGCGAGCAGGCGTGCAATGACCTAGTCGCAGCGATTGGTTGAGATCAGACCGACGGGCGATCGGTCAGCGCGGCCTCGATCCGTTCGAGCCGCCGAGCGATCTGCCTGAGCTGCTCGTCCGTCGAAGGGATGTCACGGGAGGGCGTCAGGTCGCCGCGTGAGCGTGACACGAAGCCGCTCGTGATGGCTGCGGTGATGACCGTCAGAAAGCCGATCCCTACCAGCATCACGAGCGCGGCGACGAGCTTGCCGGCGTCAGTCGCCGGAACATGGTCGCCGTACCCGACCGTGGTGACCGTCTGGACGGCCCACCAGAGCCCGGATCCGATCGACGGAAAGCTCTTGCGGTCGGCGACGGTCATCAGTATTCCCGCCCCGAGCGTGATCACGGTCGACACCGTGGCGATCACGACAGCCGCCCCGCGCGGCCTCGTAGCGTGGGCCACGAGACGGTCGAGTCGGCGTTCGAGCCTCGTCTCTTCTGCCATCATCGGTCGAGTTCGCGGCCGCTGCAGCCCATCCTGCGGCAGAACCCACCGTCCTTTTGATGTTCATCCCCTCGGGGTGAAGCCTGGGCAGGCTCACTGATGTCTGAATAGACGACGATGTGTCGCTGGCTTGCGTATTCGGGCTCGCCCGTTCTGCTCGAGGAGCTGCTCTATGGGCCTAAGCATTCGCTGATCGTCCAGAGCCTTCACTCGCAACTCGGAGCGGAGGAGACCAACGGTGACGGATTCGGAATCGGCTGGTACGGGACGCAAAGTGCACCAGCCGTCTTCCACAGCACCGAACCGGCCTGGAACGACCGCAACCTACGCGAGCTTGCCGGCCACATCAGTTCCGAAGTCGTCTTTGCGCACGTCCGCGCTTCCACCGGCTCTCCGGTCCAGCAGACCAACTGTCACCCGTTTCGCCACGGTCGTTGGCTCTGGATGCACAACGGCCTCATCCACGACTTTCATCGGGTGAAGCGCGACCTCTTACTTGCGGTCGACCCGGTGCTCTACCCCGAGATCGAAGGCACGACCGACTCGGAGATCTTCTTCCACCTCGCGCTCACGCTGGGCCTCGAAGACGACCCGCCCGGAGCGGTCGCGCGTGCTGTTGGGCTGATCGAAGAGACTGGGCGCGGGCACGGCGTCGAGCACCCGATCCAGATGACCGTCGCGACGACCGATGGTGACCGGGTCTGGGCCTTCCGCTACTCGAGTCAGGGCAAGTCGCGCTCTCTGTTCTACAGCACCGCCATCGACACGCTTCGCGCCCAGTACCCGGACAATCCGGTGTTCCATGAGCTCTCCGACGAGACCCGGCTGGTCGTCTCCGAACCGCTCGGGGATCTCGCCGGAGCCTGGAACGAAATCCCCGAAGCGAGCTACGGCGTCATCAAGGAAGGGCAGGACGAGCTCCTGCCCTTCACTCCCATCTACGCGGAGGCGTGAAGCCCAGGGTGCAGTCTCAGAGCCGCGACGCCTTCGCCTTCCGGGGCAGGATCGGCGCCAGGCACGCCGTGAGCTGCTGACGATGCTCGTCTGTGCCGAACCTGTGCAAAGGGTGCGGAGGCAAGTGGTGCTCCTCTAGGTGGCCACCCCGACGCAGGTACACGACCGGGATGACGGTCCCGTCGGCGTCGTATTCGACCGCAACTGCGCAGGCGTCACCATCGTCGCGATCCACGAAGTCTGCGAGCGGCACGATGCCCTCGTCGCGAATCCCGTCGCCATCGATGTCGACCACCCGCGCGAGATATCCCTTCTGCGTCCAGAGCTCGGGCGCATGCGCGAGCTCCCCCAGCAGATGCGGGAGGACCTCGTCTCGGTTGAGCAAGCTTCGCTCGCCCCCTAGCCCAAAATGCTTCTCCGCGATGTGCCGCGCGAGGACGCGCGCGTTGTAGCGATACCCGTTGACCGATCCGGAGCTGCTCGTCGCCCCGTGCTTGCGGAGGCCGGGCGAAGCCTGGGTCGTGTTGCCCGCGAAGTAGATCCCGGGGACGGAGACGCTCTCCCAGTAGGGCGTTTGCGCCGGCATCCGGCCGTCGTTGACCATCGCCACGCCCATGGTCGGCAAGTCCAATGTGGGAGCTCGGAAGCCCGTCGCCGCGATCACCTCGTCGACTTCGAGCTCGAGCTGGCCCTCCCAGGTCGTCCCGCTCGCATGGATGCGGTAACCGTTCGCGTGGCGCTCCACGCGCTCGATCGCCGCGTCGACGACGTAGCTCCCGGTTCCGCCGCGTACATGCTCGGTGTACGGCGAGAGGTACCGGATGCTGAGCGGCGAGAAGGCGAGCATGGCGGTGTCCACGGGGCGCGGAGAGCCGAGCACGATGCGGCGCGCCCAGGGCAGAAGACCCTGTGCGAGCTCGAACCCCGAGTTCCGCTTGCCGACGATGAAGACGCTCTTGCCTTCGTAGGTCTCGGGTGCGTTCGCCGCCACATAGTGCGGCGCTGCCTCGAGCCCGGGAATCGGAGCAACCCACGGCTCCGTCACGCCGATCGCAAAGACGCAAACCCGGCAGCGGTACTCGCCGTCCGACGTCCCGAGCACGAAACCCTCGCCCTCGCGCCGCGTCGACAGCCACTCGCAGCCGTAGCGAACGCGTACATCACCGCGCGTCGCGAACTCGACGAGCGCCGCCTCCATCTCCGGCCGGGCCGGAACATCGAACGTGCGATCCATGAACTCCGGTGCCAGCGCTTGATGCTCACGCTCGTCGCCGACGAGACTGTTGTGGTCGTACCACTCGTACTCCCGCGTGCCCCGCTCGAACGGCGCGTCCGGCTTCGTCCAGCTGATGAGGCGCTGATAGACCGGGAAGCGCCGAAACATGCCGCCCGGCGCCGGGTCTCGCGAGATCACCGCGCAGCGGGGGATCCCCGTACGGGCGAGGCTGTACGCGGTCTGCAGTCCGCCGGGCCCGCTTCCCACCAGCACGACGTCATAGTCGCCCGGAGGGAAAGGACGCTCGTCTAACGATTCCAAACGTTCGCGGCTCGCAACCGCCGCGCTTCGACCTGGAGCATCCGATACATCACGCTCGGCTGTTTGAGCAGAAACGCCTTCAGCTCGTTGTCGGGGATGATCAGGCAGCGCAGAACGGACGTCGCAATCACGTCGGCCGCCGGCGCCTCATCCGTCAAGATCGAGATCTCCCCGAAGAAGTCGCCCCGGGTGAGTCGCGCACGCTCCGTGCCGTCGATCACGACCTTTGCCTCGCCGTCGAGGATCACGTAGAAGCCGCCTCCGGTCACGTCCTGGCGCATGACACGCTGTCCTTCGGCGAAGACTTCCTCGTCGAACGAGTGCGCGAGCCCCTCGAGCTGAGGGTGCGGCAGGTCGGCAAAGAGACTCAGCCGCGCGAGCGCGTCGACGTAGCTGGCTGTCGGTGCATCCACGGCGGCCAAGCCTAGCTGCACCGCGTTCGCCAATCCTTCGAACGGTCGCGGCAGTACGGTCTCGGGTGTGGACGACGTGAGCCCGGCCCCGAGCCTCCGCGAGCGACTGGTGGCGCGGCTCGCGCTGATCGGCGCAGATCCGCAGGACGATGTCGACACGCGCGCGAGCAAGGCGCTCCTCGTGCTGATCTCGGTGCTGATCCTGCCGGTCTCGTTACTCTGGGCGGCCCTCTATCTCGCCTTCGGATCGCCTGTGGGCTGGGTGCCGCTCGGTTACTTCTTGGTCCTGCTGGCGGCCATCGTCGTCTTCTCACGGACACGGAACTTCGACCAGTTCCTCTACGTCGGCCAGGTGGCGATCCTGTTCGCTCCGACGCTGTCGATGGTGCCGCTCGGGGGCTTCCTCGCCTCCGGCGGAGTCGGACTGTGGGGAATCCTCGCCCCGCTCGGCGCACTCGTGTTCGGCGACGTGCGAGCCGCGGCTCGCTGGTACGTCGCATACGTTGTCGTGTTCCTGGGCTCGGGCATCGCCGGAGAGCTCCTGGGCGGAGTGTCGCCCACTGTCCCCGAGTGGTTCACGAGCACGATGCTCGCCCTCAACGTGACGGTCGGCGGCACGATCGTCTTCACGCTGCTGGCCGTGTTCGCCAGCCAGCGCCGGCACGCGCTCGCCGCATTGCGCGAGGAGCAGACGCGATCGGAAAGCCTGCTCCTCAACATCCTGCCGCGGTCGATCGCCGACAGGCTCAAGGCCCAGACGCAGACGATTGCCGACCAGTTCAGCTCGGCGTCGATCCTGTTTGCCGACGTCGTGGACTTCACCCCGCTCGCGGAGCGGCTACCGCCCGCCGAGGTCGTGGGCGTGCTCGACCGCCTCTTCACGCACTTCGACGTGCTCGCCGAGCGGCACGAGCTCGAGAAGATCAAGACGATCGGCGACTGTTACATGGTGGCCGCGGGCGTCCCCACCCCCCGGCCTGACCATGCACACGCGCTCGCCCTGATGGCGCTCGACATGCAGGCAGCGATGGGCTCGGTCGGCGAAGTCGGGCATCTCGGGCTCGAGTTGCGCGTGGGGATCAACTCGGGACCGGTCATTGCCGGCGTGATCGGCCGGAAGCGATTCCTGTACGACCTCTGGGGTGATGCTGTGAACACCGCGAGCCGCATGGAGTCCCACGGAACCTCGGGGCGGATCCAGATCACACGGGCAACGAAGGAACTGCTCGAAGCCGAGTTCGTCTGCGAGCCGCGGGGGACGATCCCGATCAAGGGCAAAGGCGAGATCGAAGCCTGGTATCTCGTCGGTCTGCGGTAGCCGAGCGCCTCCTCAGAGGCGCCCGACCCTGGCCCGCGCCTCACGCTGCGAGCTTCGCCAGCAGCGCGTCGACACGCGCGAACCCGCTCTTCGCTCCTTCCTCCACGCCGTATTGCATCGTCGTGTCGCGCTCCTCGGTCGTTGCGAAGCGCATCGTCTGCGTCAGCTTCGTCTGCTCGCCGAGATCCTCGAACTCGAGCGTCTGCAGGTGGTTCATGAACGTCTGCACGAGCCGCTCGGGCGGCTCGACCTCGTGGAACTCGCCCTCCACGACACCAGACGCGGTGGTGAACCGGTAGGTCCCGCCGGGACGGAGGTCCAGCTCTTCGACGACGGTGCCGTCGCCCCACCATTCCGGGATCAGCTGCGGATCCGTCCAGACCGAGAAGACGTGCGTTCGCGGTGCGTCGAAGATTCGCTCGACGCGGATCTCGAGCTCGTTCGGGGTAGTGACGGTGGTCTCGGGCATCTCAGCCCACCGCCTTCTTCACGAGCGCGCCGATCCTGGCCTCGTCGGCCGCGGTCAGCTCCTTCACCGCGAAGGCGACCGGCCACATGGAGCCGTCATCGAGCTTCGCGCTGTCGTTGAAGCCGAACATCGCGTACCTCTCCTTGAATTTCGTCGCGTTGCGGAAGAAGCACACGACCTTGCCGTCCTTGGCATACGCCGGCATGCCGTACCAGGTCTTGGGCGAGAGGTCCGGAGCGGTGGCCTTGACGAGCTCATGGAGCCGTTTGGCGATGGCGCGATCTTTCGGCGACATCGCGGCGATGGCCTCGCGGACGGCGCTTTCCCCGTCCGTCTTTTCCTTCAGCTCTCGGGCGCGCGCCCTCATCGCGGCCTTTTCCTCGGCTGTGAACCCTTCTGTCTTCGTGGTGCTCTTGGCGGACTGCCTTTTACTTTTCGTAGTGCTCATCGTGCTCCTTTCGTGCGTTCGACGACCTGCGCGAAGCGGTCGAGCCGCTGCAGCCACGCGCTGATGCCCTCGAAGGCATAGGGCACGAGCGTGCATCTGCGGGCACGGCCGACCTTCTCCGTCGTGACGAGCTGCGCCTCCTCGAGCAGCCGGATGTGCTTCTTCATCCCGGTCAGCGACATGCCGAACGGCTCGGCGAGCTCGCTGATCGTCGCGCTGCCGGCGCCGAGCCGCTCGAGCACGGCGCGACGGTTCGGGTCGGCGAGGGCCGCGAAGACGCGGTCGACGGTCGGAGGATACTGAACCATTGAGTTCATTATTGCAGACACGTCCGAAGAGGGCAAGTGGGTCCTGCGAGCGCCCGGCCGGGGCCGACGCCGAGGTGGGTACACATGAGCGTTCCTCGCATAACGTCCGGCCGATGGACGTCACCGCTCAGGCTGCACGGCGTTTCCTCGTCGCGCGGCAAATGCTCGCGCCCGCACGTTCGGTCGAGGGCGGGCCGGACGGAGTGCTCGAGGTCTTCCGCCGGCTCGGGTCGATTCAGTTCGACCCGCTCTCTGTCGCGGGGCGCAGCCACGACCTGGTTCTCCACGCGCGCGTCGCAGGATACGAGCCCGCCTGGTGCGATTTGCTCTACGAGCGGCAGGAGATTTTCGAGGCCTACAACAAGGGTCTTTCACTCGTCCCCACGAGCGAATTTCCATGGTTTCGCGGAGTCCTGGCAGTGAATGCGCGGCGCGTCCTCGCCGAGCACCCGGACGTCGCGGAGCAGGTCGTCGAGCGGATCCGTGCGGAGGGCCCCCTCACTGCGCTCGACTTCGAGCGCCGGCAGGGCTCCCTGGTCGACTGGTTCGGCGCTCCGACGAATGTCGTGCGGGCAGTGCTCGAGGCATCCGCCGTGACGGGAGTGCTCGGTCTTGCTCGTCGGGAGGGCAATCGCCGCTACTACGACCTGATCGAGCGACTCGTGCCTCCCGACATTCTGGCGCGCAAGTTCCCTTTGAGGGAACAGCTCCGATACAAGCTCCTCTCGCGCTATCGCGCGCATGGCCTGCTCGGTATCAGCGGGCCGGACATCTTCGGCGGCCTGGGCAAGGCAAAGCCGGATCCGGGATTACCGGAGTCGCCGGGGCGCACCGCGCTGCGCGAAGAGCTGATCGAAGAGGGTGAGCTCGTTCCCGTCACGGTCGAAGGCGTGCCTGGCAAGCGCTTCGTCCTCCGTGATGACATCGAGCTGCTGAAAGCGCCGCCCGAGCCCGGGCACTCCGTTGCGTTCCTGGCGCCGTTCGATGCGTTCGTCTGGGACCGCGCCCTGCTCGGGTCACTGTTCCAATTTGAGTACGTGTGGGAGCTCTTCGTGCCTCCGGCCAAGCGGCGCTGGGGCTGGTACGTGTTGCCAATCCTTTTCGGCGATCGGCTCGTCGGTCGGATCGAGCCCCGCATCGACCGTAAAGAAGGTTGTGTGAGCGTGCTCGACGTGTGGTGGGAAGACCGCTTCGACCTGCGTCGCGCCGCGGGGTTCGTCGAGGCGATGCGCGCCGCGCTTCGCGCCTATCTTCAGTTCGCCGGCGCGAGCCGACTCGAGTGGGCACCGCAGCTCGGGACGGAGCGAAAGTTCTTCCGTTCATTAGGCTAAAAGGGTCGATGACCGAGCTCGAGCTGATACGCACACCTGGTGATCGCCGCCGCTACGCACTGGAGGACACCGGCACGATTCACCTCGAAGGCCTCTTTGCCCGTAGCGCAAACGCCGAAGCGGGCAGTGACCATTGGCACTTCGTCCGCAGCGGCTTCTGGCAGAGAGTGATGCAGGCCACAGACGCGACGGGGATCGTCGTCGGCGAGTTCCGGCCACGCGATCTACGCCGGGGCGGGACGCTCGAGTGGGCAGGACGCGAGCTCAGGCTTCGCCCGGCCAGCAGCTGGCGCGAGCGCTATGCGCT
>Ga0136846_1237964_pt1 | contig 13040 bp, 12 predicted proteins | sample HopSoiMetagenom2_FD_96841 | JGI IMG/M metagenome (GOLD analysis project Ga0136846, IMG submission 96841) | Grasslands soil microbial communities from Hopland, California, USA - 2 Assembly 2016 (version 4) | ecosystem: Environmental > Terrestrial > Soil > Grasslands | place: USA: Hopland... | reverse complement strand
GCTTGCTGGGCGCCTAGAGTGCGGCCATGAAATCCACGTTCGAACCCGACGAAACCAATCTTATTTTTGCCGCCGACCTTCAGCCCATTGGCCCGCGCCAATTTCAGCGCGCATTCAGTCGCCTCTGAGCCAGTCGTGAGCAGGAAGACCTTTTTCAACCCTTCGGGCGCGAGGCCGGCGAGACACGACACCAGTTGCGCACGTTCTTCGCTGGGGAAACAATAGTTGTGCAGCAAGCCGCTCTTGACCTGGTCCAAAATCGCTTGCTTGATTTCCGGCGCGCCGTGTCCTGCGTTCGTCACCAACACGCCTGAACTCCAATCGAGCCATTGGTTGCCATATTTGTCGAAAACGAAAATGTCCTCTGCCCGCTCCCAAACCAGCGGTAGTTGCCCGCGCATGGATTGGGGCTCGAATTTTCGCAATGCCTCGATGGTCGCCAGTGAATCCGGGTGGGGAAGCTGACTGACAATCCGACGATATTTTGTCGAAACAGGCGCAACGGTGCGGGGAACGATGCTGAACTCTTTGCCCATGTGTTCGAAAGAAACGATATAATGATGAGCTCCGAACACCAAGCCCAACCTCGGTTTGGAGCTTACGGCGCACCGCCCAAGGTTAATGCAATAGCCGAAAAAAAGTTCCCCTCTCCCCCTTAATTGGGAGGAGGGAGGGGGAGGGGGAACGGGCTGGGAACGTGGGCGGAATCCCAAAATCGCCTCCCGGTTCCGCTCATGGAGCGGACCGGGAGAGCCGCGGGCATTAAGTGCAACCGCGAAGCAGGAATAGTATTAACAAGACGGGCAGCGGAATGCCCAGCAACCAAAGAAGAATCCACCCTACCCTGCCTTCTTCGATTTTCTTTTGAATGTCGATCTTCATATCGGATCTTTCTCTTTATTTGGTTTTTAATAGTGGCCCGGTCCCCTACCGGGCCACTTGGGCGCCAACAATCGTCCTGGTTGTCACAACTCCGGTCGAACCCGGCCCACCAGCGAGACAAAAGCCATCACCAGGCATACGACGAACGAGACTTGCGCGATGCTCGCCGCTGTTCCGGCAATGCCGCTGAAACCAAGCAGAGCCGCGAGCAGCGCGACACTCAAAAATAGCAATGTGCAATTCAGCATAGATTCCTTTCCCGAGCCAGGACCAGACGCCAGTCGTCCGTGGAGGCTGCCAGGAAGCCCTTGCCCTTTTGGATTTCGATGACCATCGGCTCGCCTGCCTGCCAGTCAATCTTCAGATTGAATGGCTCCGGGCGAGTCCCCTTCCGTTTTGCACCTGCCTTTTTCATATCTTCAGTTTTGAAAATTCGTTTCAATCCGCTTGCGCTTAACTCTTAGCTGAATGCATGCCAAGGAGACTAATCGGGACAAACCTCGCGAAATGCTACGATTTCGCGACATTTCCGCTGGTATGCCGGAAGCGCGCGGGCGGGAGGTCTTGCAAACTGCAACTCTCGCGTCGCCGAATGTGCGCATTTTGCGATTTTGAAAAATCTCGCCGAGCATAAAGTACGGTGGTAAGAGTTTTCCGGAGTAATGAAAACCGTGTTGCTGGTTGAAGACAATGATGACGACGTGTTCGCTATGAAGCGGGCATGCCAGCGAACGGGTATTCCTCATAACCTGCAAATCGTTACGACTGGAGATAGTGCCATTGATTATCTGGCCGGCAAAGCGAGCTATGCCGACCGCGCGCAACATCCGTTTCCCGACCTGGTTTTTCTCGACATCAAGCTGCCGGGCCGCAACGGCCACGAAGTCCTCGAGTGGATTCGGGCTCAGCCGGGACTCAAAACATTGCCGGTGGTGATGCTCACTTCCTCTGATGAAGTATCCGACATCAAACGGGCTTACGGCCTTGGGGTGGATTCCTACGTTCGGAAGATTGCTGGCCCCGCCGAGTTCGGCCAGGCCGTCCGGGTCATATTAAAGTACTGGCTCGAGCTGACGATTTCTCCACCTGTCCTGCCAGACAAGCGCGGGTGACCGCGGTTTTGGCAGAATGCGGCGTGACGTGCCGCTATTTTGCAAATTGCGGCGACCTCCTCCTGCTCGCCCGGGCCAAGCGCCCCAAAAGCGCGTGGCATGTTTCTAGCAAATCGTTAATCCATTATGTTAGAAACAATTGCAATCATACTGGTAGTGCTATGGCTGCTGGGGCTGGTTTCCTCATTCACCATGGGGGGATTCATCCACATCCTGCTCGTATTGGCGGTCGTCGTGATCCTTATTCGCCTGATCCAGGGCCGTGGCGTTTAGCAGCGCCGGCATAGACGCCGTTATCAACAAAGTACCGCTCAACAACAACAACACCTATGAAAACACGCGCAAAAAAGACCGTTTCCGCACGCGTTCAAGAACATATGGACGACGCGCAGGACCTCGTCAGCGCCACGGCAGATGTGGCGGAAGAAACCTTCACGGCGGCGCGCGAGCGCCTGGATTCCGCGCTGGATGCAGCGCGCGCTTATTCCAGGGAAATGCAGCGGAAGGCGCGGGCGGCGGGCAAGCTGATGGATGCCACTTTCCACGCCCGCCCCTATCAGGCGCTGGGCTTGGCAGTGGGCCTTGGCGTTCTGCTGGGCCTAATGCTCAGACGCCGACGTTAATTAAAAACCACGCGAACGCAACGGGCGGCCCGGTTCACGTGCCGAGCCGCCCGGGGTCTTTTACAGGCAAAATTTATGGAGCAACGTGCCGTCAATCGCGGCACGCGGCGCAGTCCGCCCACTCGACAGTTTGGCCAGCCATGGCTATCTTACGAATCGAGTGCATGGGACTTGCGCCGCGCGATAACGCCGGCTGCGCCGAAACGGCGGTCCCAATGGACTCGTCAGAATCGGGAAGACGCGATGACCCAGGCGACGCCTGAAACGAGGGCTCTTGACCGGCTGCTGGTCGTGGACGACCAGGAGGCGGACATTCAGGAGTTGACCTCGAAGCTGGGTGATCTCGGTTTCGAAATTGTTTCTGCAAAGAACTGGCAGGCAGTGGAACGTACGCTGCAGAACTCGCGCCCTGATCTTATCCTGCTCAGCCTCAATGTCGCCGGGGTGGATGGTTTTGATTTATGCCGCCGTATTCAAGAGCGGGGCGATTGGTCGGATATTCCGATTATTTTCGTTTCAGCTGTCGATGACCACGACCTGCTGGTCCGCGCCCTGGAAGGCGGCGGGGTGGATTACATCTCCAAGCCATTGAGAATCCCTGAATTGCTGGCGCGTCTGCGCACGCAGCTGATGCTTAAGACCGCGCTCAATCACGCGCGCCGCCTGGCCCAGGACAAAGACGAATTGCTCGGCGTCATTTCGCATTATCTGCAAAATCATTTGGCGGGCCTCAATATGAGCGCGCAAGGCTTGCTAAACCGGGCTCAACACATCGAGGACTCAAAGCTTCGGTTGATGGCGGAAAATATTCGCGCTTCGACGATGAAAATGCGGGCGTTCGTCCGGACCTTTCTGGCTAATTCCGCGGCTGAGCATGGGCTGGCCATTAAGTTGGAGACGGTAAACCTGCGCGACGCGGTGTCGCGTGCCGTCGCTCATTACGAGGACGCCGCCAAACAAAAGGAAGTAAGCTTCCGCGTCAAGGAAGAGGCGGAGAGTTTAGCCGCCCTGGCCGATCCGATGGCGCTGGACCAGGTGCTGGATAATTTGGTTTCCAATGCGCTGAAATTTTCACCTCCAGGCAAAGATGTCTTCGTTAGCTTGCGTGCCCACACGGGATATGTCGAATGCCTGGTGCGTGACCAGGGTTCAGGATTTACCGAGGAAGACAAGCCGCGCATGTTCAATCGGTACGCGCGGTTGTCCGCCCGGCCGACTGCCGACGAACCGTCCACCGGCCTGGGATTGAGCATTGCCCGAAAGCTGATGCGCGAAATGAATGGCGAGCTGAGCTGTGAAAGCATCGCCGGCGCTGGCGCGACCTTCATTGTGCGGCTCCCGGCAGCCAATGCCGGCTCTTGAGATCGGATTCGTTTCATGGACTTCCTAGTTATCGATGATGAAAAAATATTCCGGGATGCCACCTGTCTGCTCATCGAAGACGAAGGGCACTATGGCGAGGCGGTCGTTTCCGGAGAGATAGGCCTTCAGACGCTGCGGCAGGATAAGTTCGACGCGGTGCTGCTGGACATGAATCTCGGCCGGGAAAAAGGCCTGGATGTGCTGCAGAAAATCCTCGAGGAGAATCCCGGTCTGCCCGTGATCATCTGCACGGCGCAAGGGACAGTTTCTACCGCGGTCGAGGCGATGCGGCGTGGAGCGGCGGATTTTCTCGAAAAACCTTTCACGCAGGAACAATTTCATTTGGTGCTGGCGCGGCTGCAGCGGCTCAGCCAAATGACGAAAAGTATCGAGCGCCTCGAGCAAAAGGTGAAAGAAACGGCCTCGCAAACCCCGGAACTGCTGCTCGATTTCGCCTCGCCAATCATGCGCGAAGTGATGGATGTGCTGGGGCGCGCCGCCCGGACTCCGGCCTCGATCCTGATTATGGGCTAAAGCGGCACGGGCAAGAGCCTGGTGGCGCGCTACGTCCACGAGCAAAGTCACCTGGCGGACAAACCGTTCGTGACGGTCAGTTGTCCGAGTCTTTCGAAGGAATTGCTCGAGAGCGAGCTATTCGGACATGTGAAAGGCGCATTCACCGGAGCGGTGCGCGACCATTGGGGAAAAGTAAAGGCGGCCGCCGGCGGCACTTTGTTCCTGGATGAGATCGGCGATTTGCCGCTGGAGATTCAGCCAAAACTGTTGCGGCTGCTGCAGGAGCGCGAGTACGAACGGCTGGGTGAAAATGTAACACGCAATGCCGACCTGCGAGTGATTGCCGCGACAAATCGAGACTTGAAAAAGCGGATGAGCGAAGGCGCCTTTCGCGAGGATTTATATTTTCGATTGAACGTGATTACCGTCGAAATGCCGCCATTGCGGGCGCGCACGGATGACCTGGTAAGGTTCGCCGAGCATTACTTGCAACATTTTGCCCGACGTACGGGCCGGAGCGTCCATGGATTCGCGGAACCGGCATTGCATGCCTTGCGTGGGTATCCATGGCCCGGCAATTTGCGAGAGTTGCGTAACGCGATCGAGCGGGCCGTTATCCTGGCGAAAGGCGAGCAAATCGAACGGGCCGACCTCCCGCTGGCAGCGGCGGATGGCTCACCTAACGGCGGTGGTGACGCAGAACCGCACCTCGGCGACCTCGTTCCTTTGCAAAAAGTGGAGGAAACACATATCCGCCGTGTGCTGGAAAAGACCGCCAACGTGAACGAGGCAGCGAAGGTGTTGGGAATTGATGATGCGACGGTCTATCGAAAGCGGAAAAAGATGAATTTGGATTGAGCGGGAACAGGCCGGACGGCACATCCGTACAACCACGAATTTTGCACTTGCGCCAGATAAGGTAAATTGACGATGAGTTGCTGAGCCTTGACGCAGAAGAGCGCCTGCTTGTCGTGAATACCATTCCCGAGATCAAAGTCAAATTGGTAGACGGCAAAGCAAATGGGCTCAACCTGAGAAAGGTAAAAGTATGAAACGCGGGCTTTTCAAGAGATCCATCCTGCTCACCACGCTGCTTGCTGCCCTGCTGACGGCACTGGTTTCGTGGCACGGCAGTGGGGCGCGGGCTGCCGCCGCTGCGGATGCTAATACTCCAACGGATGCTGGAGACGCGGTGACTGATGCGCCCGCCAAGCCGGTCTCAGAACCCGCCAAGCCAACGACGAAATTTCGCAGCACCGGGCCTGCCGCCGAGGTCGTCAAAATGGCCAATTCGGGAGTGCACGAGGATGTGATACTGACTTACGTGAATCTCTCCAGCACCGTTTTCAATTTGAGCGCCGACGAAATCATTTACCTGAAAGATATCGGCGTATCGAGTTCGGTGATCAGCGCGATGCTGAAGCGGGATGACGAGGTTCGACAGGAATTGGCCAGAGCCAACGCCGCTCCTCAGGTCGCGCCTGCGACCCCCGTGCAATCACAACCTGCCGAGACTGTCGCAACCGTGCCCGCGAATTCGTCGGATTCCCTGACTGCGCCAGCGCTCGAAGTGGAGTCGGGCAATTTCTATGAATCGCTCGCACCGTACGGAAGCTGGGTGGACGTCGAAGGCTATGGCCGCTGCTGGCAACCAACGGCTGCTCGAGTCAGTTCGGATTGGCGCCCGTATTTCGATAACGGTCATTGGCTTTACACGGATGCAGGCTGGTACTGGATGTCAGATTATTCCTGGGGCTGGGCTCCATTCCATTATGGCCGGTGGTTTCAGCACAATCATCTTGGCTGGTGCTGGTTGCCGGACACTACCTGGGCGCCATCCTGGGTTTGCTGGCGATATAACGATGATTATTGCGGGTGGGCGCCGCTTCCACCTGCCGCCGAATTCACGGCGAGCTTCGGTTTGACGTACCACCATCGAGTTGCGGCCACCGGATTTGATTTCGGCCTCTCCGCGGACTTCTTTCCGTTTGTGCCATGGAATCATTTCCGGGACAACCATCTGCGCCCGCATCTTTTGCCGCCGCCCAGGGCCCACGAGGTTTTCGCACGAACGATTTGCGCCAGCCCGATTGCACAACGCAACAACATGATCGTCAACCACGGCGTGCCGCCGCAACGCGTGGCGAGTGCAACGCATTCGCCTGTCCAGCCCATCTCCTTGCATTCAGCGGGAACTCGACCGGCAGGCGGCAAGGCTGAACATCTGGATCCAAACGGAAAGTCATTGACGGTTTACCGTCCGCCGATGTCCTCACCTGGTCCTCGTCCTTCGCCTTACAGCCCAGTCCAAAAGAACGGACCGACGCCGCCACCGAGCTCCTCTCCGTACAGTCCCGTTCAAGCTGGCAGGCAAACATCTGGCAACAATTCCGGCCCTGGCTCGCCATTGGCTGGCAATTCCGGAACGCGCCCAAACTCCGGCAATAACGTGGCGCAGGAAGTGACCTCTCGAAATCCCGGAACCGGATTGGGCAATGCTAATTCCAGTCGCCAAAGTTCATCTTTCGGAAACACGGGTCATCAAGCACCGTCCTTTGGCAACAATTCTTCCGCCGCAAGTCCATCACGTCCTCCGGCTGCCGTGCCATCCAGTTCCAGTCAGTCGACTTTGCCCTCGCGCGGGGACAACAATCTAATAATCCGCGGGCAGGAGGTTGTTGCCACGCCCGCGCGACCCGCGCGCCCGGTCCAAACTTCGTCTGGCAACTCTTTAGTCGTTGTTGGACCGCGCGATTATCGGCGAGGCATGCCAGAATGGCCTCAATCCTCTCCTTCGGTTCCTTCGAATGCCGGCGTTTCTGCGAATGAGCGCCCTGATTTTTCCAGGAGTTCTGCATTTCAGGCGCCGACCCGCAGTTCGCCGCAGGAAGTGCCGCGCTATAATTCTGGTCCAGCGTATGGTTCTCAACCGCGTTCCTACTCGCCGCTGCCCCAGTCTTACTCCGCGCCTTCACGTCCATCCGCGCCCATTCCCGAAGCGCCTCGATATTCCGCGCCGCAGCCGCAGCCACGCAGCGGAGGCGACGCCCGACCAGCGGCGTCCAATTCGGGAAACAACAATAATAACGACCGGCGTCGACCGTGAGTAGGCACGGCACATTCCACGACGTCGGCATGGCGCAACCGGGTAACTGCATCGGCATGGAAGGCCCCACAGTGTAATTTTTGTGTTACTTTTTCCTTGCAATATCCCTGCGTTTACCATTTCATATTAATGGATTTGATTCGGGTGCGGGATCGTTTCCTCAGCGGGATTCCCCATCCCCACCTCCTTGGCGACCCGTGCCCGAATCGTCTCTTCTTTTCAAAATTCCGCAGGTTGCTGTTGCGTCAGGCAATGCAGCGTTCCGAACCCAAGCACCAAATCCACCGCATGGATGCCCACCACCGGCCGGTCGGGGAATAATTCACCCAGGATCCCCAGCGCGAGGCGGTCATTCGGATCATTGAAAGTGGGCACCAGGACCGCGGCGTTTGAAATGTAAAAGTTGGCGTAACTCGCCGGTAACCGTTCGCCATTAAAATAGAGCGGCGCCGGCATGGGCAACGGAATGATTTCCGGTCTTGAGCCATCCTCCAACCGCAATTGCTTTGCTCGCTCCCAGTTTTCGGCCAGCGGCTTGTAATTGACGTCTTTGCGATTTGTTTCCCGGATCAGCACCAGTGTGCGCGGATTCACGAAGCGGCAAATATCGTCGATGTGCCCGTGGGTGTCGTCACCGACCGGGCCGGCCACCAGCCATAGCACGTTGGTCACGCCCAAATAGTTCTTCAAAGTCTCCTCGATATCCCTCTGGCTGAGACCCGGATTGCGCACCTGGACCTTCGGGTGGAGATAACATTCCTCGGTGGTGAGCACGGTGCCGTGGCCATTCACTTCGATGCCGCCGCCTTCGATGACAAAATCTTTGTCTTTGCATTCGGCGTTGAACAGTTTCTTGCGCAGCCGTTTCGCCGCCGTCTCGGGCACTCTGCGGTCGAGCTGCCAATCACGATATTTCGCCCAGGCATTAAAATGAAAATGAACGATGGCCGTGCCGGGCTCGCCCTCACCTTGTCCGTCGTTCCGGACGAAAATCGGTCCGCTATCGCGCGTCCAACCGCGATTGGTGGGATGCGGCACAAATTCAACTGCCTGCAGGTCGCATCCGGCGCGCTTGAGATAGCTGCGAGCGAGTTTTTCCTCCGCCTTATTGTTGATCAAAATGCGGACCTTCTCGCCGGCGGAAATTTTGCGGACCATCTCGCCATAGACCCATCGAATGGTGTCGAGTTTGCCGGGCCAATCCGTTTCGTTGTGCGGCCAGCCCAGCCATGTCGCCTCGTGCGGTTCCCATTCCGCCTGCATGGTGTATCCGAGCCCGATTGGCGTGGTCATAAACTTTTCCAGGACTTTCGACATAAGGCGCGGAAGATAGGGATGTGGGGAGGTTCGAGCCAGACCAAAAAACCAGGCTTGCAATGGCGAGCCCTTTCGCTATCTTACCCGGCTCTCGTCGCCGATACCTGGCGGGAGGTTCATTCAATTTGAAATAGATAGAAAAGATATGGCAACAGCAAACGATCTTCGCCGCGGAATGGCGATCAGCTACAATGGGGACGTCTGTGTGGTCCTGGACAGCCAGCACCGGACCCCTGGAAATTTGCGCGCCTTCGTGCAAGCGACTCTGCGCAGCATCCGCTCCGGGCGCTCCTCCGATGTCCGTTTCAGTTCCACGGAAAAGATCGATGTCATCCCGATGATGACGAAGAAAATGGAGTTCAGCTACAAGGACGGCGAGGACTTTGTCTTTTCGGATCCGGAAACTTATGAAACGGTGACGCTCTCGGCCGAGATCGTCGGCGATTCACGAAATTTCCTCGTCGAGAACGGCGGCGTGACGGTGACATTCGTTGATGACAAAGCGGTTTCGATCGAAATGCCCTCAAGCGTCGTGCTGACGGTGACCGATGCGCCTGAAGGCATTCGCGGCGATTCAGCGAACAACGTGCAAAAACCGGTGACCATGGAGACCGGCATTACGGTTCAAGCCCCGCTCTTCATTAAGACCGGCGAGAAGATCAAAATTGATACCCGCACCGGCAAGTACATGGAGCGCGCGTAAGCTGAAAATATAGACACTCGGCCGGAGTGCATCTGCCGGCACCCCTGCTTTAGTCTGATTTTCCAGGCGCTTTGTTCAAGCCGAACTTCTTCGCCAGCGCCAGCGAAGCGCTGAGCGATTTCACACCCGCGGTGCAAGTGGCATCCGAAAGCGATGCCGCCGCCAGGCAAACGCCAGTAAAGAGGCAACGCGGCAAATCCCATTCTTCATGCAGTCCGAGCAGGACGCCGGCACAAAAGGCGTCGCCGGCTCCAGCGGTGCCCGCAATGTACTTCGGCGGCAGCTTCAATGAGGATTGCCAGAAATCCTCACCGGTGCGCGTGCGGGCGAATGCGCCTTCGGGAAAATGGATCACGACCAGTTCGCGCACACCCTGTTGGAGCAATGCGCCCGCCGCGTGACGCAGCGCGGTTGGATCGAGCCGACCTTCCGGATTGCGGACTTTGAACCCGGCCGTTTTGCCGGCTTCGATTTCGTTCAGGATGCAATAATCCACATGCTTCAACGAGGGGTTGACGATCCTGGCGAAGCGATCGCTTTCTTCGCTGACGACATCCACGCTGGTCTTCATGCCAGCAGCCTGGGCGGCCGCGAGCAGCCTGGCGGCGCGTGTCCCGAATTTTGGATCCGGCAGGTCGAGCGCGTCGAGCAACAGCAGGTATCCCAGATGAAACAGGCGCGTTTTGATCCGGCTGAAGTCCAAATCGCTGCCGTCCCACAGCGCATTGGCGCCGCGCGCATGGAAAAAAGTGCGGCGTCCATTGCCCTGCTCGGTCATGACATCGGTATAGGAGGTCGGCGCCTTGCGAGTGGCCGTCAGGTGCCGCACATCAATCTTATGTTGGCGGCAATCGTCGAGGATGGTGTCGCCGAGAGCATCTTTGCCGACCAGGCCAGCGCCGAGCAAGGGAAAGGACACGCCGGTACGCGCAAGATCGATCAACACATTGTAAGGCGCCCCGCCGGTCCCTTGAGATTGGCTGCGGATATTGCCCAACTGCTCGGGTTGCGGATAAACATCAATGATTTTGACCTGGTCGATGATCCAATTGCCGCCGGCCAGAAGCCCGCAGCGACCGTTGCCATTTTTGGTTCTCGTCATATCCGCCAAGGGAGTTGTTGCGCGAGTAGTGAAAGTAAAAGCCGGTTCGGCTGGCAAGTTAAAATTGCCGGATAAGATGACCCTTTCCAACCGCATAAGCATGGGTTACAAGTTGCTCGTGCCAGAGCCGCAGCCAAAGGGAGAATCAATTTACCGGGGCATTCCGGTCTCTTCCGGCGTATGCCGCGGAAAAATCCTGGTGCTCCGGCGCAATCGCCCTTCGGTCGGCAAAAAATCGGTCTCCGATTTGGACGTGGCGGAGGAAATTGTCCGGCTCGAAAAAGCGCTCATCCAGACGCGCCACCAGATTCTCGAAGTCCAAAAGCGGGTCAGCCAGGGAATGGGCGCCGCCGAAGGCAGCATCTTCGACGCGCATTTGCTCGTGCTCGAAGACCGGACGTTGCTCGATGAAGTCGCCAAAGTCATTCAGGAACAAAAAGTAAACGCCGAGTACGCCTTTCATACCGTTGCGGAACGCTACGCAGCGACACTTGCCGCCATCGAGGATGATTATCTGCGTGAGCGCGCCACCGACATGCGCGATGTCACTTCGCGGGTGCTTAACAATTTGCTTGGGGTCGAGGAGGAGGCCAACCTGCGAAACCTCAAAGAACCCTGCATCATCATCGCGCACGATCTGACCCCGTCCAACACGGCGCAAATGGACCGCAAAAAAGTGATTGGCTTCGCGACCGACGTCGGCAGCAAAACTTCGCACACCGCGATAATGGCACGCTCCCTCCGAATTCCGGCCATTGTGGGCCTGAAGGACGCCAGCTCGCGCCTGGAATCAGGTGAGTATGCTTTACTCGACGGGTTCAACGGCGTCATCGTCGCCAACCCAACCGATCAAACGCTGTTCGAATACGGCGAACTCATCCGCAAACAAGTTTCCTTGCAGGAAAAATTGCGGGACCTGCTGGTCAAACCCGCGGTCACTCTGGACGGGCACCGCACGTTGTTGTCGGCCAATATCGAACAGGCCAGCGATACCGAGCAGGCCAAAGCCAACTGCGCGGAGGGCGTCGGCCTGTTTCGCACGGAATACCTGTTCATCAATCGCGAATTTCCGCCGGACGAGGAACAGCAATACCAGGATTATCGCGCGGCTGCCGCCTCGCTCAAGCCGATGCCGCTGGTCATTCGCACGCTGGATTTGGGCGGCGATAAGTTAATGCCGCATTTGTCGATTCCACAGGAGATGAATCCCTTTCTTGGCTGGCGGGCCATCCGATTTTGTTTGCAGGAGACGAGCATCTTCCGCGCGCAACTGCGCGCCATTCTGCGCGCGAGCGTCGAAGGCAATGTAAAAATCATGTATCCGATGATTTCAGGTCTCGAAGAACTGAAAGAGGCCAACGCTTTGCTCGAAGATTACAAAGCGGAACTCCGCAAGGAAGGCGTGGGCTTCGATGAAAACCTCGAAGTCGGCGCCATGATTGAGACGCCCTCGGCCGCTATCGTGGCCGAGTCGCTGGCCAAACGGCTCAAATTCCTGAGCATCGGCACCAATGATTTGATCCAGTATTCGCTGGCGGTGGATCGGATGAACGAAAAAATCGCGCACCTCTACGAGCCCACGCATCCCGCCATTTTGCGGTTGATTCGCCTGACCGTCGAGGCCGGACACAAGCACCAATGTCCGGTGAGCGTCTGCGGCGAAATGGCCAGCGACCCGGTGCTTGTGCCATTGCTTCTGGGCCTGGGAGTTGATGAGTTGAGCGTCTCGGCAGCGCTGTTGCCCCCGATAAAATTCATCATCCGCCGCCTGAAGCTTGGCGAGGCCAAGGAATTGGCCGAATTTGCGCTCAACTGCGAGTCATCGCGCGAAATCCTCGGCCGCTGCCAGGAATTGGCGCGGCAAATCGCGCCGAGCTTGTTCGAGGAAAAATAGCAGCGCGGACATTCCTGTCCGCCCACGCTGCGAGAGCCCAACGCACGCACAAAAAGCTGGGCAGCGAATGCGTTGTCGCCGGTGTTTTCTTAAATAAAAAGGCGGACAGGAATGTCCGCGCTCCATCGAAAACAGAGTAATGAATCGCATTACTCTTTTGCCACTTTCTTCATCTGGCGGTACACGAAAAAGTAATACATCGCGCCGATGGCCAGCATCGCGCCGCCAAGCCAAATGCCGACGGTTTTGCCGACGTTCTCGGATTGTTTCAAGTCCTGGCCAAACTTGATTCCCACGTAACAAAGCACACCGCACCAAAGCGCCGAGCCAACAACGGTGAAGAGAGAAAAAATCCGGTAATCCATTTTGACGATGCCGGCCGGAATCCCAATCAGATGCCGCACTACCGGCAGCAGCCGAGAG
>Ga0136846_1224152_pt1 | contig 13041 bp, 16 predicted proteins | sample HopSoiMetagenom2_FD_96841 | JGI IMG/M metagenome (GOLD analysis project Ga0136846, IMG submission 96841) | Grasslands soil microbial communities from Hopland, California, USA - 2 Assembly 2016 (version 4) | ecosystem: Environmental > Terrestrial > Soil > Grasslands | place: USA: Hopland... | reverse complement strand
TTCTGCGTCGGCGCCGACCTGAAGTCGTGGGCCGCGGATTACCTCGGCAAGCCGCGGGAGTACTGGAAGTGGTTCGGCGCGTTCAAGGACATGCACGACAAGCTGCGCGAGATCGGGAAGCCGACGATCGCACGGATCAACGGGATCGCCGTCGGCGGCGGCAACGAGCTGCAGATGGCGTGCGACCTCGCGGTCATGGTCGACGATGCGTTCATCCGTCACGTCGGGCCCGAGCACGGCTCCGTTCCTGCGGGTGGCGCGACGCAGTGGCTTCCGATCTTCGTCGGCGATCGACGTGCCCGAGAGATCCTGCTGCTCTGCGACGAGATCCCGGCGCCCCAGGCCGCCGAGTGGGGGCTCGTCAACCGCGCCGTGCCGGCGGCGGAGCTCGACAGCGTCGTCGACTACTACGTCGAGCGGCTCGCCGTGAAGCTTCCACAGACGATTCGCTACACGAAGCAGCAGCTGAACTGGTGGCGCGACGTCTCGTGGCACGAGACGGTCAATCACGCGCGCGACTGGCTCGCGCTTTCGATGCTCGGCGACGAGGCGCAGGAGGCGGTGAAGGCATTTCTGAGCCGCTCGTCCACGTAGAGCGCGCGCCGCCGATCGCGGTTGTGTTGCTGAACCGGCCGAAGCAGCTCAACGCGCTGTCCGGGGAGCTGATGGACGAGCTCGTCGCGGCGCTGCGCGACCTCGACGACGACCCGGGCGTTCGCTGCGTCGTGCTCGGCGGGAACGAGCGCGCGTTCGCCGCCGGCGCGGACATCGCCGAGCTCGCCGAATCGACGGCGATCGACCTGTATGCGAGCCGTCGGATCGACCAGTGGGACGCGATCCGCGCGCTCCGGACGCCCCTCGTCGCTGCGGTCTCCGGGTACTGCCTCGGGGGCGGTAACGAGCTGGCGATGGCGTGCGACCTGATCGTCGCGTCCGAGTCGGCGCGGTTCGGGCAGCCGGAGATCAACCTCGGCGTCCTGCCGGGCGCGGGCGGAACGCAGCGCCTCACGCGCGCGGTCGGCAAGGCGGTGGCGATGGACGTCATCCTCACCGGCCGGATGCTGACGGCGCACGAGGCGCTCGCCGCCGGCCTTGTCGCCCGCGTGGTCGCCAGGGAGGCGTGGCTCGCCGAGGCAAAGCGCGTCGCGCACGAGATCGCCGCGAAGAGCCCGGTCGCCTTGCGGCTCGCGAAGGAGGCGGTCGACAAGGCGTTCGAGGCGCCGCTCTCGGTCGGCCTCGAGTACGAGCGGCGCGCGTTCTACCTCGCTCGCGCGTCGGACGATGCGGGCGAAGGCTTGACGGCGTTCACCGAGAAGCGGACGCCGGAGTGGCGCGGCCGCTGATCGCCGCTGCGGCCATCGCCGCAGTCGTGCTCGCACCACTCGCCCGTGCGGGCCCTCCGTCCGCAGCGATCTGGGACCGCGCCGGCGTCCTCGTCGGCGACACCCGGAATTTCCCCGGGCCGGACCGCCTCGCGGATCAGCTTTCGGCGTCCGGGTTCGCCTGGGTCGCCCTTCAGGTGCACAAGGGGCTCGCGGCGCGCCCTGTCGATCCGGCGTGGCTGCAGGCGTTCCGTGCGCGCGGCCTTGCGGTCGGCGGCTGGGGCATCGAGCGCCTACATCCGGAACGGGAGGCACGTCTGGCGGCGCGACTTGTCGACCGCAACGGCCTCGACTTCTACATTGCGAACGCTGAGGCGCCGTACAAGACGGACGCGGGCGGGCGCTGGGGCCGTTCGGCTGCGTTCACGCGCGCGTTCAGGAGCCGCGAGCCCGCACTGCCTGCGGCACTCGTCACCTACGGCGCTGCGAGTTGCGTGTGCGTGCTGCCGATCGATTTCGCTGCGTGGCGCCGCGCGCGCTTCGCGTTTCTACCCGAGGCGTACTACAACGAGTTCCCGGGCTACCGGCCGGACCGGACGCTCGCGCACGCGCTACGAGCGGGGTGGTCGCGGTCGCAGGTCCATCCGGTGATCGGCGTCTATCACCGGTTTCCCGCTGCGCGCTACGTGCCGCTCCTGCGCCGGCTCGGGACACGTGGCTTCTCGGTCTTCGTCGCGGACGCCGCGCGGCCGTCCGACTATCTTGCACTCGCGCCGCTGATCTCGGCGGAGGCGCGCGGCCTCCCGGTCTACTCGAGCGGCGATGCGGCCGGCCCCGCGAGCGTGGCGCCGCCCGTTCTCGCCGGACGCCCGCTCGTCGGTACGAAGCTCGTCGTCGCGCCGGGCGCGTGGCTCACGCAGACGCCGTTGACGGTGCGCTACTCGTGGGAACGGTGCCGCGCGCGGACGTGCGCTCCGATCGACAACGCCGAGGGCGCGACGTACGTCCTCGGCCCCGACGACGCCGGCAGCCGGGTCCGAGCCGTCGTCGGCGCCGGCTCGATCACCGGTTCCGCGACTGCCCGGAGTGCTGCGATTGCGGTCCGTTACGCGGGCGGCTGGCAGCTGCTCCCGCCCTTTGCGGACCGGCCGTGAGCGATCTGTCCCGTTTCCTCGAGCCACCGCGCCTGCGCACGATGCAGGAGGACGGCGAGGACGACCGGCGCGCGACGTGGCTCGAGCTCTTCTTCGACCTCGTGTTCGTCGTCGCGGTCGCGCAGGCGTCGTATCTGCTCACCGACCACTTGACGGTCTCGCGGCTGTTCGGCTACCTCGGGATCTTCGTCCCGATCTGGTGGGCGTGGATGGGGTTCACCTTCTACGCGAATCGCTTCGACACCGACGACCTGCCGTACCGGTTGCTGATCCTGCTCGCGATGCTCGCGATCGCTGCGCTCGCCGTGAACACGCGGGACGTTCTCTCAGGCTCGTCCGTCGGCTTCGCACTGTCGTACATCGCCGTCCGCCTCGTCCTGATGACGCTCTACGCGCGCGCGCGGCGCAACGTTCCGGCGGCGCGGCGCCTGACGACGATCTTCCTGACGATGTTCGGGACCGGGATCCTCGTCTGGTGTGTGTCACTGCTCGTGTCGACGCCGGCGCGGTTCTGGCTCTGGGGCGTCGCGCTGACGCTGGAGCTGATTGCGCCGGTGTTCGCATGGCGATCGATCCCCGCCGCTCCGATTCATCCGCGACACATTCCTGAGCGGTTCGGGTTGCTGACGATCATCGTCCTGGGCGAATCCGTCTTCGCGGTGGTCGTCGGCATCGCCGACGTCAGCTGGCACGCCGCCACCGTTGCCGCGGCGATTGCGGGATTCGTCGCGGCCGCGTCGTTGTGGTGGATCTACTTCGACTTCCTCGACGAGTCGATCGTCCAGCGGAACATCCTCGCCGGCCTCACGTTCACGTACTCGAACTACCTCGTGATCGCGGGCATCGCGCTGCTCGGGACGGGCGTCAAGATCGCGGTCCTTTCGACGGGTGGCTCGTCCGTGCTCGAGCACGAGGGCTGGGTCGTCGGAACCGGCCTTGCGTTGTGCATGCTCGGCCTCGCAATCGTCCATCTGGCAACGCCGCCCGCGCTCTTCGACACCGACGTCGCTCTGCGGCTGAGCGCCGCAGTCGTCGGCCTCGTGCTCGCGTTTCTGCACGGCAGCATCTCGCCGCTGCTGACGATCGTCGTGATCGCCCTCGTCTTGCTCGCGCAGGTCGTCTACGAGCTCGCCGCGCACGAGGAACACCACCCGCTCCCAGCCGACTAGCCCTCCAGCTCGGCCGGCACGAGCTCGACGCTGAGGCGGCGGCCGCCACGGATGACGGAGACGGCGAGTGTGCGACCGATCGCGTCCGAGACCATCAACCGGTGCAGCTCGTCGACGCTCGCGATCGGCCTTCCGTCGATCGACACGATCAGGTCCTCGGCTCGCAGCCCCGCGCGCGCAGCCGGGCTCGCGTCGACGACCTCCACGATCTCGACGCCGGCGCTCTGACCGAGCTCGCGGGCGAGTCTCGGCGGCAACGGGCGCGGCCCGCCCGCGATGCCGACATACGCGCGACGGAACCGGCCGTCGGCCATCAGCGCCGCGATGATCCGACGTGTCGCCGCGTTGACGGGCACCGCGAGCCCGAGCCCGACGCCCGCAACGGCCGTGTTGATCCCGACGACGCGTCCGCGTCCGTCGGCGAGCGCGCCGCCCGAGTTGCCGGGATTCAAGGCTGCGTCGGTCTGGATCACGTTGTCGACGAGGCGGACGTTCGCGCCGGAGCGCGTCGGCAGCGACCGGCCGAGCGCCGAGACGACGCCTGCCGTGACCGACCCGGCGAAGCCGTGGGGATTGCCGATCGCGACGACGAGCTGACCGACGCGGAGCCGCTCGGCTTCGCCGAGCTCGGCGGCCACGAGGTCGCGCGCGTCGGCGCGGAGAACGGCCAGATCCGAGAGCGCGTCCGCGCCGACGACCTCGAAATCGACCTCGCGGCCGTCGACAAACGACGCGCGTCCGGTCCCGTCGGTCCGGTCGACGACGTGTGCCGACGTGAGCATGTAGCCGTCGGCGGTGACCACGACGGAGCTGCCGCCGCCGTCGAAGGTGCGGCCGCCGCGCGAGCGCCGGGACACGCGCAGGTTGCCGACGCTCGGCGCGAGCCGTTCGACGACGGACGTGACGGCACGCGAATACGCGTCGAGCGCTTCGTCGTCGTTTGCGTCCGGGTATGAACCCGGCTGTTGCGGCCCGAGGATCGCGTCGATCGCCGTTAGCGACATCGCGGCCACGCTAGCAACGGCCTGCGGCGCTACGTCGGCCGCGCCGCCCCGGGCGGGCGATCTGCGAAAGTGCGCGCGTGCCAGAGGTGGAGACAGCGCGTGCCGGTGCCGTGCTCACGATCACGCTCAATCGGCCCGACGTGCTCAATGCGTTCAACGCGGCGATGCACGCAGCGCTCGCGCGTGCGCTGAAGGACGCACGGGACCCCGAGGTGCGCGCGGTCGTGCTCACGGGTGCGGGCCGCGGCTTCTGCGTCGGCCAGGACCTGACCGAGTTCCGCGACGCCGCCGGCGACATCGGTTCGCGGCTACGGGCGACGTATCACCCGAACGTGCTTGCAATCCGCGCGCTCGAGAAACCGGTCGTCGCCGCCGTCAACGGTGCGGCTGCCGGTGCCGGCCTGTCTTTCGCATGCGCGTGTGACATCCGCATCGCGTCGGACGCGGCGGCGTTCGTCCCGGCGTTCATCAACATCGGACTGATCCCGGATTCGGGCGGTTCCTTCTTCGTGACGCGTCTGCTCGGGCAGGCGCGTGCGTTCGAATGGATGACCTCCGGCCGCAAGCTCACGGCGGCGGAGGCGCATGCGTGGGGCCTCGTGTCCGAGGTGGTCGAGGCGGATGCGCTCGCCGGCCGCGCGGCCGAGCTCGCTGCATCGCTCGCCGCGATGCCGACGCGCGGGATCGGCATGACGAAGCGTCTCTTCGACCGTGCGCCGACATCGAGCCTGGAGGACCAGCTCGAATGGGAGGCGCAGCTTCAGGCGGCGGCGACCGAAACGGACGACTTTCGCGAGGGCGTCACCGCGTTCCTCGAGAAGCGGCCGCCGCGGTTCCGCGGCGCCTAGCCCTAGCGCTGCGTCTGCGCGCAGGTCGTCGCGCCGAGGCCGTTTGCCAACCGGTCGCTGAGGCGGTTGTCCCGCGTTGCGCCCGGGATGAGCCGCTGCACGCCGCGCAGATCGTTCGCGGCCGCGCGATCGCGGATCCTCGCGACGTCGGCATGGAGTTGCTCCATCGAGGAGAGCCACCTGCGTGCGGCGGCGTCCTCGTCCTTCGGCGGCCGCAGCTTGCGGAGCCTCCGCGTCGCGGTGTCGAGCGCCGGCAGCGTCCGCGCGGAAAGCTGCGCGAGGTCGTGCATCGTCGTGGCCCCGCCGAACGACGTCACCTGCCGGTTGAACCGCGCGCAGATCGCGTTCGCGCGCGCCGCGTAGTCCGTCTTCGAGAGACGGTTCCCGCCGTCTCCTCCGCAGGCTGCGAGCATCGGGACGACGGCGAGGACGATCAGCGTCCGTCGCATGGCTTTACGGTAGCGACGTGGCCGAGCGGCCAGTCGTCACGTTCGACCGCGATCTTCGCCGGCGTCGTGCGGCCGTGCTGTTCCGCGCCCTGCTCGCCGTTCCCGCACTCATCCTGCTTGCCGGCTTCTCGGTCGTCGTCACGGGGGTTGCGGTTGTCGCGTGGATCTTCGCCCTGCTGACTGCGCGCGTTCCGGCTTCGGTACACCGCGTACTCCGGGTGTACGTGCGCTACGCCGCGCGCGTCGCGGCGTGGCTCACGTTGACCGCACGCCGGTATCCGCGCGTCCGCGGTGTCGCGCCGCCGCTCGTCGAGCTCGAGCGCGCACGGCAATCTCGCGGCTCGGTTCTCGTACGGCCGGTGCTCGCGCTTCCGTCGCTCGTCCTCGCGGGTGCATTCGGAAGCGTGCTGCTGGCCGCGTCGGTCGCGGCATGGTTCGTCGCGCTCGCGCGCGGGAGGACGACGGAGGGGCTGCGCGAGCTCGGCGCGTTCTGCATCCGATACCAATCCGAGGCGCTCGCGTTCCTGCTGCTCGCAACGCCGCGAATGCCGCGGCTGGATCCGGCTACGCGAGCGCCGCGATGATCTCGTCGGGCTCCGGGTAGCGGCCCTCGCGCTGCTTCGAGAAGATCGTCCGGCCGTCGGCGACGACGTCGAACTGGCTCTTCTCCCCGGAAACGATCGACGCGTCGTGCTCCGTTCGCTGATTCAACTCGGCCGCGAGACTCGCGGCCCGGCGGTCATAGCCGCTTCAGACGGGGCAGTAATAGATCTCGACGCTCGCCACGGCGGAACCTTAGCCGCTTGCGCAGCCGTCGCCGGGTATGCGATACCTGGATGATCGAGAGCGCGCGGCCCGAGGACCCGCCGTCCCCCGTACGGACCAAGGAGATTCCATGACCGCCGCCCCCTCGCACGACGATCGACCGCCGATCGTGTTGATCCACGGGATGTGGATGACGCCGCACAGCTGGGACAAGTGGATCGCGCACTATGCCGAGCGCGGGTACGACGCGATCGCACCCGGGTGGCCGGGCGTCGATCGAACGCCCGCCGAGCTGCGCGCGGATCCCTCCGCGCTCAAGGGGCTCGGCCTCGCGAAGATCGTCGACCATTACGACCCGATCGTCCGGGGGCTCGACCGGCCGCCGATCATCATCGGCCACTCGTTCGGCGGCCTCGTCACCCAACTTCTCCTGAACCGCGGCCTCGGCGCGGCCGGCGTCGCGATCGCGACCGCTCCGCCGAAGGGCGTCGTCGTGCTGCCGCCGTCGACGCTGCGGACCGCTTGGCCGGGGCTGAAGAATCCGCTCAATCGCAACGGGCTCGCCCCGCTGACCCCCACGCAGTTCCAGTGGCGGTTCGCGAACACGCTCGGTCGCGCCGAGTCGGACGCGATCTACGACGAGCAGTACATCCCGGGGTCGAACCGCGCGTTCTTCGAAGATGCGTCCGCGAACCTCAGCCGCCATTCGCCGGCCGCGATCGACTTCAGCAATCCATCGCGGCCGCCGCTCCTGCTCGTCGTCGGCAGCGAGGACCACGTCAGCCCGCCGGGCCTGAACAAGTCGGTGCTCAAGCTGCAGCGGCAGGCGCCGTCGGTGACCGAGTCGAAGGAGTACCCGGGCCGCACCCACTTCACGGCCGGCATGGACGGCTGGGAGAAGGTCGCCGACGACGTGCTCGACTGGGCGGTGCAGCACGCGGCGGCGGACTCTCCCGTTGCAGCCGGCGCGCCGCCGCCGGCTGGGAGCGCTCTCTAGACACGATGTCGAACGGGCCGAAGGTCGACCCGCCCGCGGCCACGCGGGCGGCTGCGAAGCCGACCCTCCTCGCAGGCGGCAACCCTCAGATCGCGAAAGGCGACGGCGACGTCCCCGTCCAGGCGTACATCGCGGCTATGCCCGGCTGGAAACGCGACGTCGGGCGCCGCCTCGACGCGCTCATCGTGCGCACCGTCCCCGACGTGCGCAAGGCAGTGAAGTGGAACTCGCCGTTCTACGGTCGTGAGGGCCAGGGCTGGTTCCTCAACTTCCACTGCTTCACGGCGTACGTCAAAGTGGCGTTCTTCCGCGGCGCTTCACTGCGCCCTCTCCCTCCGGCCGAATCGAAGGACAAGGACGTGCGCTACCTCGACATCCACGCGGACCAGCAACTCGACGAAGCACAACTCGCCGATTGGGTGAAGCAAGCCAGTCGGTTGCCGGGCTGGAGCGGTCCTAGATCGTCTTGAACTGCTCGAACGGCTGCTTGCAGCTCGTGCAGTAGCGCAGCGACCGGCACGGGGTCGGCCCGAACAGGTTCTCGAGCCGCGTGTCGGTCGAGCCGCAGTACGGGCAGCGGAAGATCGCGCCGTTCAGCTGTAGGAGGTTCGTCGCGGCGCGCGGCGTCGGCGGCGCGAAGCCGGCCTCGCGAAGCTTGTCCCGCCCCGCCGCCGTGATCTTGTCCGTCGACCACGAATCGTCGAGGACGATCTGTACGTTTGGCTCGGCGCCGAGCGAGCGCACGCTCGCTTCCATTGCGTCGCGCATCACCTCGAGCGCCGGGCAGCCGAGGAACGTGGGCGTGAACTCGATCCGAACGTTTTCGGCGTGCACCTCGACGTCGCGGATGACGCCGAGATCGACGAGCGACACGACCGGGATCTCCGGATCGGGGATCTCGGCGAGCGCCTCCCAGACCTGCGCGGCCGTCACCATGTCGCGCCCGGCACGCTGCGGCGCACCATCGTCATCTCCTCCCACAGCTCGCCCAGCTCGTCGGATTGCCGCTCGCGCTCGACTGCTTCGACGGGCTCCAGGCCGACGCGGCCGGCGAGCTCGGAGCGTTGTCCCGGCGCGAGGACGCCGAGCGCGAGTGGCCACAGCTCGCGGATTGCGTCCTGGTAGCGCGGCTCATCGCGCAGGTGTTCGTTCCACATCCGCGCGTGAAGGCGGTGGTACTGCTCCTCGCGGTCCATCTTCGCGGCGAGGCCGGCAACGTCCGCGTCGTCGGCTTGCTTCAACACCGCGAGGCGGATCTCGTCCGCCGTCTCGTAGAGGTAATGGCGCGCAATCGTGTGCGCCCAGTCCATGCGCCGCTGCTCGACGAGCGGCGCGCTTCGGTACTCGGACGGGTCGCGGTCGAACGCGAGCCCGTCCGCGGTCGTGCCGATCTCGCGCGCGGCGAGCTCGTAGAGCGCGCGTGCGTGGCCGATCTCGTTCTGCGCGATCGACGAGAACGCGACGTCCTCCTCGAGCGACGGCGCGATCCCCGTCCACTCGCTGTCGCGCCAGCCCAGGATCAGCTCGTCGTCAGCTATCTCGAGCAGTGCCGGCGCGTTCACGTGCCTCCTTGAGCTTTGCCTTGAGCGAGTAGCCGTCGACGCGGTGGTACGTCTTGTTCAGCTCGTCGGCGAAATCCGTGACGGCGCGGATCGCGTCGCGCGGGACGACCCAGAGAGCCTCGGACTCCTGCCTGCGGCCGTACTGCTCGCGCGCGAACGCCTCGGCGAACGTCGCGTCCGGCGCGGCGACCGAGCCGGCGTGCGCGAACGCCGCGCCCTTCTTCTCCTGCCGGAAGACCTCGAAGATCATCCAGTCGGCGCGTGCGACCGCTCGAGCAACTCGACCACCTTGCGCGCCGCGTCTCCGCCCTTCTGCGCGTGCACGATCAGCGGGATACCGTGTGGCCCTCTTGTGTCGACGAGTTCCGGCCGTTCCGCGAGTGCCGCTCGCACGACGTCCGTGTAGCCGAGCATCGCCGCCGCAAACAGGTCGAGCCTGGCGCCGCGGTCGAGCAGGAAGAGCGCGATGTCACGCCTGCCCATGTGCGCGGCCGCACCGAGGCCGGTCTCCCAGTCGCCGCCGCCCCAGTCCCAGGCGGCGTTGACGAGCGCCGGCTCCTGGGTCAGCAGCTCGCGAACCTTGTCGAGATCGCCATGCGCGTTCGACACGAACGGCTGCACGAGCTCGTCGGTGAGCGGCGGCGGACGCTCGTCGGTCATGCGGCCTCTGCCAGGACGACGGAGCGCACCCAGGCTTCCTGCTCGAGGAACCTGCGCCGGAACTCGAGGCGCTCCTGTGTCTTCGGCCCGTGCCCGGTGACGACGTGCTTCAGCTCCGCCCAGTCCGGCTCGCTGTACTCCCACACACCGTCGTCGCGCTTGCGCAGCTTCGGGTCCGGGACAGTCAGGCCGAGCTCCCAGATCTGCGGCACGTAGCCGTCGAGGAACTGCTGCCGGGCCTCCTCGTTGCCCTGCGACTTGATCCGCCAGACGTACATCGGATCGTCTTCTTTCGGGATCGGGTTGCCGTGGAACTGCATCAGCGGCCCCCACCAGCGCGTGAGCGCTTCCTGCACGAGCTCGCGCTGCTCGTCGGTGCCGTTCATCATCGTCAGGATCACGTCGCGTCCGTGCAGGATGTGGAACGACTCCTCCCAGCAGATCTTCTTCATGATCCGCGCGTACGGCGCGTACGAGCATTTGAGCAGCGCCTTCTGCGAGATGATCGCCGCCGCGTCGACGAGCCACGCGATCACGCCCACGTCGCCCCAGGTCTTCGTCGGGTAGTGGAAGACGTTGTGGAATTTCGCCTTGCCCGAGATCAGATCGGCGAGGCACTGCTCCCGCGGCTTCCCGAGGTCCTCGACGACCCGGTAGATCAGCTGCGAGTGCCCGACCTCGTCCTGGACCTTCGCCGTCAGGGCGAGCTTCCGTTGCAGGGTCGGGGCGCGCAGGATCCATTCGCGCTCCGGCAGCACGCCCATCAGCTCCGAGTTGCCGTGCATCTCGATGAACTTCACGAGCCGGGCGCGGTACTCGTCCGGCATCCAGTCGTCGGTCTCGACCTGGCCGCCGGCCTGGACGTACTGGAGGAATGCGTGGTCGTCCATACGAACGATCGTTAGGGTACCCCACGTGGCGACTCGACGAAACGAGCTCGTCCGGCAGGCGGCCCGGCTGTTCGCGGAGAAGGGCTATCACGGGACGTCGACGGGCGATCTCGCCGAGGCGATGGGTGTGCAGAAGGGCTCGCTCTACGCGCACATCGATGCGAAGGCCGACCTGCTCTGGGAGGTCGCACGGGAGGGGGCGGCAGCGTTCCACGCCGCACTCGACGGCGTGCCGGAAGAGCTGCCGGCGGTCGAGAAGATCCGCCTCGCCCTGCGCGCGCACCTGCGGGTCGTCGCGGAGCAGCTCGACGTCGCGACCGTCTTCATCCGGGAGTGGCGGTACCTCGAAGGTGAGCGGCGTGAGACGTTCGTGGGCGAGCGCCGGCGGTACGAGGATCGCTTCCGCGCGCTCTTCCGCGAAGGGCGCGAGCTCGGCGAGCTCCGTACCGACCTCGACGACGCGACGGCGACCCTGCTCGCTCTGTCGGCCGCGAACTGGACGTACACGTGGCTGCGGGCGGACGCGGCAACGGACGAGCTTGCCGACGGATTCTTCGCCGTCCTGCTCGACGGCATGCGCGGCTACGCGACTCCATAGCGCTCGTTGCCGAAGCTCGCGCTGATCGTCAACCCGCTCGCGACGTCCGTCGACGAGCACCGGATCAGGCTCGTCGAGAATGTGCTCGCGCGCAGCGGCAGCGTCGAGACGACGCTGACGCAGCATCGCGGTCACGCGACGGAGATCACGCGCTCCCTCGACGGCGACGTCGATGCGATCTTCGTGTTCTCGGGCGACGGCGGGTTCAACGAGGTCGTGAACGGGATCGGCGCCGACGGGCCGCCGGTCGGCTGCATCCCTGGCGGTGGAACGAGCGTGTTCCCGCGCGCGCTCGGCATCCCGCGCGATCCGGTTCGCGCGGCCGAGCATCTGTCCGCGCTCCTCGACCAGCGACATGTGCGTCGCATCAGTGTGGGCCGTGTCAACGGCCGCAGGTTTCTCTTCAGTGCCGGCCTGCTGTTCGACGCGGAGCTCGTGCGCCGCATCGAGGCGCACCGTTCGCGCGCGGGACGGCCGGGCGACGCCGCCTTCGTCGCGACGTTGCTCAAGCTCGTCGCCGAGCAGCACGGACGCTTCGAGCCGGTGCTCGACGTCGAGGGGCTCGGCCGGGCGGCGTTCCTCCTCGTGGCGAACGCCGACCCCTACACGTTCCTCGGCCGCTTCCCGGTCCGTGTTGCTCCTACGGCATCGCTGGAGGCCGGGTTGGACGCCTTCGCGCCGGCGAACGTCCGTCCCCGCACGATCGCGAGGCTGCTCGCGTACGTGCTCACCGGCCGCGCGTTGCCGCGATCGGTGCTGCACATGCACGACGCCGACCGGATCTCGGCCCGGTGCGACCGGCCCTTGCCGCTGCAGGCCGACGGCGAAGACCTCGGCGACGTCACGCACGTGGTGTTCGAGGCCGAGCGCGGCGCCGTGTCCGTCCTCGCAGCGCCAGGCGGTAAATAGACTTCGCCCGATGGCGCACGTAGCTCCCGCGGAGCGCGATCTGCGGCGGGTCATCGGCGACGCGGACGGCAGCGGCGACCGCGAGATCGACGGCCTCGGCGAGCAGGAGCTCCTCGACCTCTACCGGTCGCTCGTCCTCCTGCGCACGTACGACGAGCGCTCGGTCGTCTACCACCGTCAGGGGCGAATCGGCACGTACGCGATCTTCTGGAACCACGAGGCGATGCAGGCAGGCGCGGTGCACGCGCTCGAGGACGACGACTGGATCTTCCCGTCGTACCGGGAGTCCGCGATCGGCCTCCTCCGCGGGATGCCGCCGGCGACGGTGCTCTCGTGGTGGCGCGGTCATCCTGCCGGCTGGTGGAACCCGGCCGACTACAACGTCGCGTCGATCTGCGTCCCGATCGGGACGCACGTGCCGCACGCAGCCGGACTTGCCTGGGGCAAGAAACTGCGCGGCGAGCGCACCGTCGCGATCGCCTTCTTCGGCGACGGCGCGACCTCGGAGGGCGCGTTCCACGAAGGCGCGAACTTCGCGGGCGTGACGAGCGCTCCCCTGATCCTCTTCTGTAACAACAACCAGTGGGCGATCTCGACGCCGGTCACCGCGCAGACGCGGGCGGAGAAGCTCGCGGACAAGGCAGCCGGTTACGGGATTCCGGGCGTGCGCGTCGACGGAACCGACGTCCTCGCCGTGTACGAAGCGACACGCGA
>Ga0136846_1211568_pt1 | contig 13041 bp, 10 predicted proteins | sample HopSoiMetagenom2_FD_96841 | JGI IMG/M metagenome (GOLD analysis project Ga0136846, IMG submission 96841) | Grasslands soil microbial communities from Hopland, California, USA - 2 Assembly 2016 (version 4) | ecosystem: Environmental > Terrestrial > Soil > Grasslands | place: USA: Hopland... | reverse complement strand
CGGGTCACCCTCGACCTCGGCGTGCCGGTGATGGAGCAGCTCGCGACGGTCCAGCTGCTCGAGGACCCGCTCGCCACACTCGAGCCGCACCGGACCCGGCTGCGCGAGCAGCGCGACGCGCTCGCCGCCGCCGTACGCGCGGCCCTGCCCGACTGGAGCTTCCGCCTTCCCGCCGGTGGCCTCTCGCTCTGGTGCGAGCTGCCCGGCCCGAGCCGTGGCCTCGGCATCGCGGTGGCCGACGAGGCCGAGCGCAACGGCGTGATCGTGGCCCCCGGCCCGGTCTTCGCGCCCGACGGCGGCCTCGACCGGTTCGTGCGCATCCCCTACACGCGCCGGGTCGACGAGCTCGAGCAGGCGGTGGCCGCCATCGCCGAGGCCTGGGCCGTCGTCACCGCACGGCAGTCGACGGTCAGCCGGTCCCGGGGCCGCGTGATGGTCGCGTGACCAGACGGATCCTCGTCACCGGCATGTCCGCCACCGGGAAGTCCAGCGTCGTCCGAGCGCTCGTCCAGCGCGGGCACCGGGCGGTCGACACCGACGACGGGTGGACCGTGCCGCTCCCTGACGGGCGCCAGGAGTGGGACGAGCCTCGCATCGAGGCACTGCTCGACGAGCCGGCCGATGTGCTGTTCGTGGCCGGCTGCGAGGAGAACCAGGTGCGGTTCCACGCCCGGTTCGACGCGATCGTGCTGCTCAGCGCACCGCTCGACGTCCTCGAGCAGCGGCTCGCCGCCCGCGACACCAACCCGTTCGGCAAGGACCCGGGCGAGCTGCGGCGGATCCGGCAGGACGTACGGGACGTCGAGCCCCTGCTGCGCCGGGTGGCCACCCACGAGGTCGACACCACCAGGCCGCTCCACGAGGTGGTCACCGAACTGGAGCGGATCGGGGCGAACGAATCCTGGGAGCCTGACTCCTAGACCAGGTCGGCGGCGCGCACCTGCACGGCGTCGATGGCGTTCTCGATCTCGAGGAGGGTGTCGGCCGGGATGGCCGAGTCCACCGACAGCGCGACGAGCGCCAGCCCGCCCTTGGAGTCGCGGGAGACCTGCATGCCGGCGATGTTGACACCCGCCGCGCCGAGGATGCCGCCGACGGTGCCGACCATTCCGGGCCGGTCCTCGTAGCTGAAGAACGCGAGGTGCTCGGTCGGCTCGAGGTCGACGTCGAAGCCGTTGACCTCGACCAGCCGCTCACGATGGTGGATGCCGATCAGGGTGCCGCTCACCGATACCTGGTCGCCGTCGGCCAGCGTGCCGCGGATGGTGATCAGGTTGCGGTGGTCCGGGCTGTCGGCGTCGGTGACCAGGCGTACGGCGGTGCCGCGTTCCGCCGCCAGCAGCGGGGCGTTCACGTAGGAGACTTGGTCCTCGACGATGTCGGTGAAAATGCCCTTGAGCGCGGCCAGCTCGAGCACCTTGACGTCGTAGTCGGTGATCTCGCCGCGCACCTCGACGTCGACCTGCTGGGCGACCTCCCCGGCGAGCGCCGTGAAGATCCGGCCCAGCTTCTCGGTGAGCGGGATCCCCGGCCGCACGTCCTCGGCGATCACGCCGCCCTGGACGTTGACCGCGTCCGGCACCAGCTCACCGGACAGCGCGAGCCGGACCGAGCGGGCCACCGCCAGGCCCGCCTTCTCCTGGGCCTCGTCCGTGGAGGCGCCCAGGTGGGGCGTGGCGACGACGTTCTCGAGCTCGAAGAGCGGGCTGTCCGTGCACGGCTCCCGGGCGAAGACGTCCAGCCCGGCGGCCGCCAGCCGGCCCTCCTTGAGGGCGGCGTAGAGCGCCTGCTCGTCCACGATCCCGCCGCGCGCGGCGTTGACCAGGACCAGGTGCGGGCGGACCTTGTGCAGCTCGGCGTCACCGATCAGCCCGATGGTCTCCGGGGTCTTGGGCAGGTGCACCGACATGAAGTCGGACTCGGTGAGCAACGTGTCCAGGTCGACCAGGCGGACCCCCATCTGGGCGGCGCGACCGGCCTGCACGTAGGGGTCGTAGGCGATCACGTTCATGCCGAACGCCGCGAGCCGGTGGGCCACGAGTACGCCGATCCGGCCGAGCCCGACGATCCCCAAGGTCTTCTCGAACAGCTCGATCCCGGTGTACTTCGACCGCTTCCACTCCCCTTGGCGGAGCGCGGCGTTGGCCGGGCTGACGTGGCGGGCGGCGGACAGCATCAGGGCGACTGCCAGCTCGGCGGCCGAGACGATGTTGGACGTCGGCGCGTTGACGACCATCACGCCTGACTGCGTGGCCGCACGCACATCCACGTTGTCGAGTCCGACCCCGGCGCGGGCCACGACCTTCAGCCGGGTTGCGACAGCCAGCGCCTCGGCGTCGACCGCGGTGGCACTGCGGACCAGCAGCGCGTCGGCCTTCGGGAGCGCGGCCAGCAGCTCGGCGCGGTCGGTGCCGTTGCAGAACCGGACCTCGAAGTCGGGGCCGAGCTCGTCGATCGTGGCCGGGCTGAGCTCCTCGGCGATCAGGACCACGGGCTTGTCGCTCACAGCGTCTCCTGGCGGGTCGGACTCTGTCGGATCAGGGGAAGACGCACGACGCTGTGCGGCCGTTCACAGTACCCCGCGGGGTCGCAATTGGAGTGCGACCGCCGCATGGCTCACCTATTGTGGCGATCGTGGAGTGAACCGGTGCCCGCCCTGCCCGCTCTGTTCGTCGAGCAGCCCCGAGGAGCCACCGTGCCTGCCCCCACCCAGTCCGTCCTTTCCTTCTCCCGCGCCCGTCTGACCTGGCCCGACGGGTCCGTCGCCTTCGACGGCCTCGACCTCCTGGTCTCGCCCGGCCGGTCCGGGCTGGTCGGCGCGAACGGCTCCGGCAAGTCCACGCTGCTCAAGCTGGCCGCGGGTGTGCTCCGGGCGTCGTCCGGCTCGGTCTCGGTCGCCGGCGAGGTCGGCTACCTGCCGCAGGACCTCACCCTCGACCGGTCCTCGCGCGTCGACGACGTGCTGGACATCGGTACGGCCCTGCGAGCGCTGCGCCGGCTCGACGCGGGGCTCGGCGATGCAGCCCAGATCACCGCCGACCTCGAGGCCGTGGGCGACCAGTGGGACGTCGAGGAGCGGGCGGTGGCCGAGCTCGAGCGGCTCGGTCTGCCCCCCTCGGTCCTCGACCGGCGGCTCGGCGAGCTCTCCGGAGGCGAGGTGGTCCGGCTCGGGCTGGCCCGGCTGCTGCTGCGGCGCCCCGACGTGCTGCTGCTCGACGAGCCGACCAACAACCTCGACGCCGCCGCACGGTCCCGGCTCCACGACGTGCTCGGCAATTGGCCGCGGACCCTCCTCGTGGTCAGCCACGACCGCGAGCTGCTCGAACGCGTGGAGCGGGTCGGGGAGCTCCGCGACGGAGCGGTCCGCTGGTACGGCGGCGGCTTCTCGTCGTACGCGGCCCAGGTCGAGGCCGAGCAGGAGGCCGCCGAGCAGGCGGTGACCGCCGCGAAGTCGGACCTGCGTCGGCAGCAGGCGGACCGGGTCGAGGCGGAGCGGATCCTCGCGCAGCGCAAGCGGCAGGGCACGCGCAGCGCGGTGCGCACCAACATGGGAAAGGCCGCCCAGGACTTCTGGCAGAACCGGTCGGAGAAGCACGCGTCGTCCTACCGCAAGCTGCACGACGAGCGGCTGGAGGATGCCAAGGGCCGGCTGGGCGAGGCGGAGGCCCGGCTGCGCGACGACCGCACCATCCGCGTCGACCTGCCCGCGACCGCCGTTCCGCGTGGCCGGGTCGTGCTCACCACGGACGAGCTGGTTATTCGCACCGGTGCCTACGTCGAGCTCGACCTCCGCGGCCCCGACCGGGTGGCCGTCACCGGGCCGAACGGTGCGGGCAAGACCACGCTTCTCGACACGGTGATGGGCACCGTGCTGCCGCGCTCGGGCTCAGTCCGGGCACACGTGCCTGCCGCGCTGCTCCCGCAGCGGCTGGACGTCCTGGACCCTGCGCTGTCGGTCGTCGACAACGTCGCGCTCCGGGCCCCGGGCCTCGAGGTCAACCCGATCCGCGCCCAGCTGGCCCGGTTCCTGTTCCGCGGGGCGGCCGCCGAGCAGCCGGTCGGCACTCTCTCCGGCGGCGAGCGGTTCCGCGCCACCCTGGCCGCCCTCCTGCTCGCGGACCCGGCGCCGCAGCTGCTGCTGCTCGACGAGCCGACGAACAACCTGGACCTGACGTCGTACGACGCACTCGTCTCGGCACTGTCGGCCTACCGCGGCGCCCTGCTCGTGGTCAGCCACGACGCCCGCTTCCTCGAGGACGTGAGCGTCGACCGCGCCCTCGAGCTCCAGGCCGTTCTCTAGTGTCCGTGGTCAGAACAGTCCCTGGGCCAGGTAGCTGCCCTTCTTCGGGGCGGGCGGCACCGCGAAGATGCCGGACCCGATGTGGGCGATGTACTCGTTCAGGGCGTCCGACCGGCCGAGCCTGGTCTGCAGCTGGATGAAGTGGTCGGGGTCGTTCATGTACGCCACGAACATCAGCCCCGCGTCGAGCTGGCCGACCTCGTTGATGCCGTCGGTGAAGTTGTAGCCGCGGCGGAAGATGCGGATGCCGTTGTTGTGCTCGTGGGCGGCGTGGGCGTCGTGGGAGGTGGGGTCGATGACCGGCTGGCCGGTGTCGTCGGTGGCCGAGAAGTCCGGGGTGTCGAACTCGTGGTTGCCGGTGAGAGGGGCGCCGTCCTCCTTGAAGCGGGCGAAGATCCGCTGTTGGTCGGCCACGTCGTCCGCGTCCCAGATCTCGATGTCCATCCGGATCTTGCGGGCCACCTGGTAGGTGCCGCCGCCATTCATCCAGTCGACGTCGTCCTCGACCCACACGAACTCGTCGAGGTCGGCGCTCTCCTTGATGTTCCGGGTGCCGTCCTTGAACCCCATCAGGTTGCGCGGGGTCGACTGCCCAGGGCCGGCCGAGGCGCGGCCGAAACCGAGCACGACCCACCGGGTGTTGACGACGCCGCGGCCCATCCGGGCCAGGTCGCGGACCGCGTGGTAGGCGACCTGGGGGTCGTCGGCGCAGGCCTGGACCGACAGGTCGCCGCCGCTGAGCTCGGGGCGGAGCTGGTCGCTGGGCAGCGCGGGCAGGTCGGCGAGGAGCTTCGGCTTCCGGCTGGCCAGCCCGAGCCGCTCGTCGAAGACGCCCGGGCCGAGTCCGACGGTGACGGTGAGGGAGGCCGGGCCGAGGTCCAGGGCCTCACCGGTGTCGACGGCCACCGCGCCGGCCCGGTCCGGGGCGACGCTGCCCACCGGCTCACCGGCCATGCACTGGGCGATCGCAGCCGACCAGCGCGCCAGGAGGACCTGCAGCTCCTGGGCCGTCGACGCGGTGAGGTCGAAGGTCATGAACACGCAGTAACGCTGCTGGGGCGTGTCGATGCCGGACTGGTGGGCGCCGGTGTAGAAGTCGGTGCTGCTGTTGAGGTCGACGGCGTCGAGGCCCCCGGTCGGGGCGGCGGACGCCGTACCGCCGTCGGTCCAGCGGCCGACGCCGAAGCCGGCAGCCGCGCCCACAGCGACCCCCGCGCCGGCGCCTCCGAGGAGGCGTCGGCGCGAGAGGCCGGAGTCTGGTGCCGCCATCAAGCGGTGGCCACCTTCTCGGCCAGCCGGGACAGCGAGTCCTGGAGGGCCTGCACGGTCTGGCTCAGCTGGTTGGCTTCAGACTTCTTCAGCTCGGGCGTGTAGCGCTGGTAGCCACCGAGCTCGTTGGGGTCGCGGTAGGTGTCGAGCATCGCGGTGACGTCGTCGAACCGCTGCTCGATCGTGTCCGTCAGCGTGCCGTCGATCTGCCCCAGCCCGGGCTTGAGGTAGGCGAAGGACTGCTGGGCGCCCTCGACGTTTCCGGCGAAGTCGACCAGGTCGATGTGGCTGAACTCCTCCTCCTCGCCGCTGATCTTGTTCGCCTGCACCTCCTCCAGCAGGCCGGCCGCGCCGTTGGCGAGGTCCTCGGGCTTGTAGGTGAGCGTCTTGGCCAGCGTGCTGAGCTTGGTGACGTTGTCGGTCAGCTCAGCGGCCAGCTGCTTGGTCGAGCCGGTGATGGCCTGGCGGCCGAACAGGTCGCGCTCCACGGCGTGGAAGCCGTGCCAGCCGACGTCCGGGTCGAGGTTCGAGGCCCGCATGTCGATCAGGTAGTCGAGGTTGCCGTGGTTGTCGGTCGGCGGGAACCCGTCCAGCACGAAGCCGTCGACGTCGGACTCGATGCGCTCGTAGTAGATGCGGGCGTTGGCGTATGCGTTCTGGGCCGCGGGAAGGTCACCGCTCTCGGCCGCGGCCTGGAGCCCCTGGGCGCCCCGCACCATCGAGGCGACCTGGTCATCGACGTACGTCGCGTAGTCGGTCGCGCCGTCCTGGAGGGCCTGCTGGGTGTCACCCACCGGCTCGGTGGCGGCCGCGCCCGTCACCGTGAAGGGCACGAGCTCCGGGTCTCCACCGGGGCAGTAGATCTGGTAGTCGCCGCCTCCGAGGGTGACGGTGAACTCCACGGACGGCAGCCCCGGCGCCAGGCTCTCCTTCTCACCCAGGATCTTCTGGTCCTGGAGGAGCTCCACCTCGGTGAGGCCGGTCGCGCTCTGGTTGGTCACCGTGAAGGTGACCGGGCCGGCCTGCGCGGAGTCGTGGTCCAGCGTGCAGGTGTCCGCACCCCCCTGGTTGGCCATGGTGATCGCGACCTGGGACACCCCGCTGTCGCTGGCCCCCTCTGTCGAGCTGCCACCGGACGTCGAGTCCGAGCCGGCGGCGTCGGTCGACGAGTCGTCGCTGCCGCAGCCGGCGAGTGAGGCGGCCACGGCGGCGGCGGCCAGGAGGCCGACCCCGCTACGTAGGCGTGATGGCATGGCATGCTTCCTTCTCGCTGGTGGTGGACGAGGGTCAGTGGACGGCGGAGGCGTGGGCCGGCGCGGGTTCGACGGGGGACGCGCCGACGGTTGTCGGATCGGGGCGCGTGCGCCGTTGCGTGCGCAGGACGAGCGCTGCGGCCGCGACGAGGAGGAACCCGGGGAACCAGTACTTCCACAGCTCCCGGTCGGAACGGTGCTGTCCTGCCTCGGTGATGGCCAACGAGGTCTGGCTCGTGTAGTCCGGATCGACGGTGAAGGCGCCCACGGAGTCGACCGTGAGCACGCGGGGTGAGGTCAGCCCGCCACCGCTGAGCGTGAGCACCAGGCCGGTGGCGGCGCGACCACCCACCAGCCCGTCGTCGCGGGTCAGCACGGTCCCGGTGCCCTTGCTCTGCCACGTGGCGTCGAAGGGTCCCGGGGTTCGCTGGAGATCGAGGCCGACCGGCTGGCGATGGCCGGTGTAGGTCAACAGGGTCGCCGCATCGAGCGTGCCCGGAAGCTCCGTCATCGACGGGTTCGCCGTCCACTCCGTGTCGGCTCCACTGGTCGATGCCGGCTTCGGGTCGCTGAGGGTCCAGGCCGTCGAGCCGCCGTCCGCGTCGGTGAGGGTCAACGTGCCGCGCTGCCCGTGGACCTCGACACCGGCGGTGCCACCGCCGTCGACCGGCCCCCGAACCGGCACCGCGATCGCCGGCATGGACACCCCGATGAAAAGGATCGCGGCCACGGCCACCATGAGTCCGGCGACGGCCAGGCTCACGCGGCGTACGACCCGGGCGGGCAGCCGCCACGTGGCCGGCCAGAGCGTGAGGGCCATGACGGGGACGAGGAACAGGGCCCAGCCGAGCAGCTCGACCTGGCGCGGGTCGCGGGGCATGCCGAGAACACCGCTGATCAGGGCGGTCCGGATGGCACCGTTGGGCGCCAGCCAGGACAGGTCCACCGTGGTGCCCTGCCCGAAGGTGACCCAGCTCGCCTCGTGCGCCGTACGCAGTGCCTTGAGGACCAGCCCCGCCGCAACCAGGACCAGGAAGACACCCGTCACCTTGAAGAAGCGAGCCAGGTTGAGCTTCACCCCGCCCATATAGATGCCGTAGCCGATGCCGATCGACACCAGGATTCCCAGCAGCGCTCCCCCGGCCGCGCTCTGCGGGTTGGTCGAGGCCTGGAAGGTGCCGAGGAGGAAGACCGCGGTCTCGAACCCCTCGCGCAGCACGGCGAGGAAGACCATCACGGTCAGGGCCGTGGTGGTGCCGTCGCCGAGCGCGGTCTCCGCGGCACTCTCGAGGTCCCGCTTCAGGAAGCGCGCGTGCGAGCGCATCCACAGGATCATCCCGGTCACGAAGACGACTGCGACCACGGCGATGACCGTCTCCAGCATCTCCTGCTGCCGCTGCGGGAGGGCATGGTCGACGGACTGCAGCGCCACGCCGACCCCGAGGGAGAGCACGACCGCGGTGGAGGCCCCTATCCACATCCCGCGGAGGCTCGCGCCGTTGCGGCGCAGGAAGGTCGCGATGATCGAGATGATCAACGTCGCCTCGAGCCCCTCGCGGAGGCCGATCACGAAGGTCGGCAGCACGGTCGATCACTGTACGCCAACCAACTTAGGGTTGGCTAACCTAGGTGAGGTTCGCCTCACCCCTACGGATCAGATCGCGCAGCCGTCCGGCCCGCAGGCGTCGGCGCCTGCTCCCCCGACCAGCTCGACGGCCGGGTGGCTGTCCCCCCACGCACGGTCCAGCAGCTGGCTGAACACCTCGGTGGGCTGGGCGCCGGAGACGGCGTACCTCTGGTCGACCACGAAGAACGGGACACCGGTCGCGCCGTAGGCGCGGGCTTGGTCGATGTCCTCGTGTACGGCGTCGAGGTACTCGTCGCTGTCGAGCACCTCCTCGACCCGGGCCGGGTCCAGCATGGCCTCGACAGCCACCTGGCGAAGCACGTCGTGATCGCCCATGTTCTCGGCGCGCAGGAAGTAGGCCGCGAGCAGTGCCTCCTTCAGCTCGGCCTGGCTCGAGGGCCCGCCTTCGTCGAGCGCCAGGTGGAGCAGCCGGTGCGCGTCCACCGTCCTCGCGTGCGGCGCGTCGGCGTGGTTGAAGGTGAGCCCGACCGAGGCGGCCACGCCATCGGCGCGCTTCATCAGCTCGCGGGCGCCCGCCACGTCGGTGCCGAACTTCCGGGCCAGCGACTCGACGGTCCTCTCGACCGGCACCTCGGGCGTCGTGGGGTCCAGCTCGAACGAGCGGTAGACGACCTCGACGTCGTCCCTGTGGTCGAAGCGCTCGAGGGCCGTCTCCAGGTGCCGCTTGCCGATGTAGCACCACGGGCAGACGACGTCGGACCAGACCTCGATGCGCATGAGAGGAGAACCGCGCCCACTGAGGTTGTGTTCCCGACCCTCGGTGGCCGAGGCGCGAGGCCGGCCACGGCCGAGCCTCGAAGCCTCGCGAGCCGAGGCGCCTGCGCCACACCCAGCTCCAGGTCACCTGGCTCGAGGCTCGTCGCTGGCGCTCCTAGCACCTCAGCCACGGCAGTGAGGGGCACCCCTGAGATCACCTAGGGGTTCGGCAAGGGGTGGCTCGGGACCGCTCCCCGATGTGGCCGACCCCCTGCCCACGGGAGCGTTGTCCCCATGATCGAAGTCACCGCACTCACCAGGACGTACGGCGGTCTCCGGGCCGTGGACGACGTCACCTTCTCCGCAGAGCCGGGCCGGGTGACCGGGTTCCTCGGTCCGAACGGCGCCGGGAAGTCGACGACCATGCGCGTCATGGTCGGGCTGACCCCCGCGACCTCCGGGACCGCGACCGTCCTCGGCCGCAAGTACGCCGACCTGCCCAACCCGGGCCGCGAGGTCGGCGTCCTCCTCGACGCCTCGGCCCAGCACGGCGGCCGCACCGGGCGGGAGACCCTGAAGGTCGCCGCCCTCACCATGGGCCTGCCGATGAGCCGGGTCGACGAGCTGCTCGACACCGTCTCGCTCTCGCCCAAGGAGGCCGAGCGCAGGGTCAAGAACTACTCGCTCGGGATGCGCCAGCGGCTCGGCATCGCGACCGCACTGATCGGCGACCCCGAGGTGCTGATCCTCGACGAGCCGGCCAACGGCCTCGACCCGGCCGGCATCCGCTGGATGCGCGACCTGCTCCGCGGCTTCGCGAACCGGGGCGGCACGGTGCTGCTCTCGTCGCACCTGCTGCACGAGATCGAGGTCATCGCCGACGACCTGGTCGTCATCGGCCAGGGCCGGATCGTCGCCCGAGGCACCAAGGCCGCGCTGCTCGCCACCGCCGGCACCCTCGTCCGCTCCAGCGCCATCAGCGAGCTGACCCGGGCCCTCGCCGAGAACGGCATCCACGCCGTCGCCTCCGGCCCCAACGGCCTGCGTGCCGAGGCCGACGCCGACCAGATCGGCAAGGTCGCCCTCGCGGCCGGCGTACCACTCACCGAGCTGCGCGCCGCCGACGGCGCCGGCCTCGAGGAGATGTTCCTCGAGCTCACCGCAGACACGTCCCGAGAAGGAGCAGCGGCATGACCGCCACCACCGTGGAAACCCTCGACCGCGCCCCTGCGCACGCCGCCAGGCGTCCCGCACCGGCCCCGATCCCGTTCGTCCGGTTGCTCAAGGTCGAGCTGGTCAAGATGTTCGACACCCGCGCGGGGTTCTGGCTCATGATGTCCATGGCCGGCGCCGCCCTGATCGCGACCGTGTCGGTCCTCGTGTTCGCGCCTGAAAGTGCGCTGACCTACGACAACTTCGGCGCCGCCATCGGCGTCCCCATGACCCTCCTGCTGCCGGTGATGGCGATCCTGTCCGTCACCAGCGAGTGGAGCCAGCGCAGCGGGCTGACGACGTTCACCCTGGTCCCGCACCGCGGTCGGGTGATCCGGGCCAAGCTCGTCGTGTCGGTGGCGCTGGGCGCCGTCTCGATCGGCGTCGCGCTCGCCATCGGTGCACTCGGCAACCTGGTCGGCAGCAACATCGCCGGCGTGCCGACCGTCTGGGACATCTCGGGCAACCAGATCGTCATGCTGGTCCTGGCCAACGTGCTCAACCTGCTGATCGGCTTCATGCTCGGTGTGCTGATCCGCAACTCCCCCGGCGCGATCGTCGGGTTCGTCGTCTACTCGTTCGTCCTCCCCGGGCTCTCGGTGCTGCTGGGCAACTTCCAGCAGTGGTGGGTGGACCTTCGCCCCTGGCTCGACTTCAACTGGGCCCAGGGTGAGCTGTACGACGGCCACCTGACCGCGACCGAGTGGGCCCAGCTGGGCACCTCCGGGGCGATCTGGCTGGTCGTCCCCCTGATCGTCGGCCTGGTCATGGTGATGCGGTCGGAGGTCAAGTAGCGCCTCCCGAACGGCACCAGGTCGCACGTTGAGGACCCCCGGCGAGCACAGCGCCGGGGGTCCTCGCCCGTCGGCGTGCGGCGTAGGTCACACCGAGCCGGTCTCCGACCGTGGTCGGACGCCTCCGCGCCGGTGCGCCGGATAGCGTCGAACGGTGCTCCCTCTCGGACGGCTTGCCCTGCCCGTGCTGCTCGCGGCCGGTTCTCTCGCCCTGGCGGGGCCCGCCGCCGCGGACGTCACCGGAGGCACCTCCACCAACGACGTGGTCCTGTACGACCACTGCCAGCAGCACCCGATCTCCTACGACGTGCTCGTCAGCCCCGGCACGACGCTGTGGAGCGTCGAGATCCAGGTCTTCGACCCCGACGGCTTCGGCTCCGAGGGGACCGTCCTCAGCTCGACGACTGGCTCGCCCACGTCCGGCACCGTCCACCAGACCTTCTGTGGCTCGGAGCAGGCCGGCACCTGGACGGTGCGGACCACTGGCTTCTATGAGGTCCTCCCGGCCGTGCGGATCCCCGTCACCCTTCCCGAGACCACCTTCCGGGTCCGCCCGGTGGCGACCCGCACCACGCTGGTCGAGAAGTCCCTGCGCCACGGCCGCCACCTGCTCACCACCCGGGTGCGCGAGGAGACCCAGAGCGGCTTCGACCGCAGCAACGGGGTGACCGTCCGCCTCGAACGGCTCGTACACGGCGAGTGGAAGCGGGTCCGCGGCGCGACGCTGACCACCGTGCACGGAGCGGCCCGGGCCACCGTGACCGGGCCCCCGGGGAGGCAGCTGCGCGCGATCGTCCCGGCCCAGCACAACTACTCCGCCTCGACCTCGCGGGCGGTCATGCTCTAGACCCACCTGGTGTGGAATCGTTCGCGTCGCGATGACGAACGACCCCGACCGCGGTGCTCGCCGCCGGCTCCTGGCCGCGCTCGTGACGATCCTCGGCGTGGTCGCTCCGGCCCTGCTCCTGCAGTCCGCGCCCGGCGCCTCGGCCGCGAGCGACGAGACCGCGGTGTACGACCCGACCGTCCACCGGGCCGACTGTGACCTGCTCGGTCGAGCGTTCGTCGACCGGCTCGGCTGCTCACGAACCCGGTGCGAGCAGGGCGCGGTCCTCTGGCGCAGGACGTACGGCGCGGAGGCCTGCGCGCTGCCCGGTGCGCCGAAGGGCTACGGCTTCGCGGCCACCGTCGACGTGCGCCAGTGCCGGGCCCTGCACCGGCGCTGGATCGCCCAGGTGAACTACTGCGCCTCGGAGCCCGATCGCAGCACCGGGACCCTGTTCAACGCGCCGCAGTGCGTGCGCCCGGCGACCGTCTACGTGACCCTCCAGGAGAGTGAGGGCTACGACGACGAGTGCATCACCATCGACCGGGCCAGCGAGCTGGTGGAGCAGTCGCAGGCCGACGGCGCGAGCATCGAGGACGAGGTCGCGCTCCGGTCCAGCACCCAGTGCCCCTACCGCCCGGGCCACGTCTTCGTGGACGGCGCCTGCGTCGCCGACCCCGGCTTCCACCCCGCCGGCGGCGGCGTGCTCATGGTCGGCGACTCGCTGACCTGGCGCGGCTCCGACGAGCTGGCCCGGCTGCGGCCGTCGTTCACGCTTGATGGCGAGCCCAACCGCCCACCGACCGAGCTTGCGTCCCGGCTCGCGTGGTACCGCTCCGGACACGGCGACCCGGACGGGCTGATCATCGAGCTCGGCACCGTCCCGGCTGCGGACGTCGACCGCCACGACCTGTCCGGAGTGGTGCGCAGCCTGCCCCGGTCGACCACGGTCATGTTCGTGCTGCCCCACCACGAGCTGCGCAGCGACCCGCTGGTCGTCACCCCGCAGTCGCAACGCGTCGACGGCTGGATGGTCGACCTCG
>Ga0136846_1221495_pt1 | contig 13042 bp, 11 predicted proteins | sample HopSoiMetagenom2_FD_96841 | JGI IMG/M metagenome (GOLD analysis project Ga0136846, IMG submission 96841) | Grasslands soil microbial communities from Hopland, California, USA - 2 Assembly 2016 (version 4) | ecosystem: Environmental > Terrestrial > Soil > Grasslands | place: USA: Hopland... | reverse complement strand
GACACGCCGGTTGACGGCGTGCCGGCTCAATCCGGCTCGTTGCGCCTGCGCAAGGGTGAGGACGCCGTCCTGACGACGCAAATACTCTTCGAGCACTCATGATTGACGGTGCGCTACATGCAAACGGTTACGCCCCAGGCGATTTGTGTGCGTTTTGTTGCGCTCAGCGCTCGTATTTGCACACAAATCACTAAGCGCCGTCGATACGACGGGCGCCGAGCTCGTTCTGTAGTAGCTCTAGCGCCGCTTCTTCCGGGTCGCGGCGCGGCGCCTCGGAGCTGTCGTTGCCGACCTCGGCCAGCATGTCCTCCTCTTCGTCGTCACGCTGCGTCGGTGACGAGGCAACGCTTTCCGGTTCGCGTGCAGCCGCCGGTGCCGCAGGACCCGCTTCACACCGGAGCTTCCAGTCCACACCGAGCGCGTCCTTGAGCGCCTCGCGAATGACATCGGAATTGCGTTGCTCCACAAGCCGTTTGGCCAGCGGAGCCGACTCGTGGCTGAGCACCAGGGTGTCGCCGTCGATGGTGCGCACGATCGCACCTGCCAGCATCACGTCGATGGTGCGGCTGCGTTGACGGACCTTCTCGCGCACGGTGGTCCACATGCTGCGCACCGCGGCGGCGTTGGGTTCGCCACCTGTCGTTGGTGCCGGAGCTTCGACCACGGGGTCGGACGGCGGGCGCACCGGCGGTGGTGACGGCGGCGGCTCGGGGTTGGGCGCAGGCGCCGGTTCGGGTTCAGCCTTGGGCGCCGGCGCCTCTGTCGCGGCGCTCTTGCGGGCGTACTGCTTCGGCGGCGCGGCCGGCTGCGACGCCGAAGCCTCACCGGAGGGAATCGACATGTCCAGCCGCGTCTCGATGCGTTCGACGCGCTGCAGCAGCGCCGATTCGGTGTCGCTGGCCGACGGCAGCAGCAGCCGCGCGCACACCACCTCGAGCAGCAACCTCGGCGCAGTGGCGCCGCGCATCTCGCCCAGCCCGGCATGCACCACTTCGGCGTATCGGGTCAGGGTCGCGGTGCCGATCCTGGTGGCCTGGTCACGCATCCGCTCCAGCACGTCCTCGGGCCCGTCGACCACGCCGCGGGCGATCGCGTCGGGCACCGACTGCAGCACGATCAGATCGCGGAAGCGCTCCAACAGGTCGGTCGCGAACCGTCGCGGGTCGTGCCCGGCGTCCATCACCGCCTCGACCGCGCCGAACAGCGCGGCGGCGTCGCCTGCGGCCAGCGCGTCCACCGCGACGTCGATCAGCGCCACGTCCGTCGCGCCAAGCAGCGCCAGCGCCAGCGTGTACTCCACCCGGTTTTCATCGGCACCGGCCAGCAGCTGATCCAGCACCGACAGCGTGTCGCGGGGTGAGCCGCCCCCGGCCCGAATGACCAACGGGTATACCGCGTCGTCGACCGACACATCCTCGGAGGCGCAGATGCGCTCCAGCAGCGACCGCATGGTCCGCGGCGCCAGCAGCCGGAACGGGTAGTGATGGGTGCGCGACCGGATGGTCGGCAGCACCTTTTCCGGCTCCGTCGTCGCGAACACGAAGATCAGGTGGTCCGGTGGTTCCTCGACGATCTTCAGCAGCGCGTTGAAGCCTGCAGTGGTGACCATGTGCGCTTCGTCGATGATGAAGATGCGGTAGCGCGACTGCGCGGGCGCATAGAAGGCCCGGTCGCGAAGCTCACGGGTGTCGTCCACGCCGCCGTGGCTGGCCGCGTCGAGTTCCACGACGTCGACGCTGCCCGGACCGTTGGGGGCCAGCGCCACGCATGAGTCACACACCCCGCACGGAGTGGGCGTCGGGCCCTGCTCGCAGTTCAGCGAGCGAGCCAGGATCCGCGCCGACGACGTCTTCCCACAGCCCCGCGGCCCGGAGAACAGGTAAGCGTGGTTGATGCGGCCGGCCGCCAGCGCTGTGGACAGCGGTTCGGTGACGTGCTCCTGGCCAACCACGTCGGCGAAGGTTGCCGGTCGGTACTTGCGGTAGAGCGCCACGCTCAGCAGGCTACCGAGAAGGTCCGACGGTGGAGCACGTCAGTCCTTGAGCAGGGACTCGGTCGCCGACAGCAGCGCACAGGTGGCCAGGCCGTCGATCGCGTCGCGCAGCTCGGGCAGCCCGGGGAACGACGGCGCGATCCGGATGTTCTTGTCCTCCGGGTCTTTTCGGTACGGGAATGCCGACCCCGCCTCGGTCACGGCGATGCCCGCGTCCTTGGCCAGCGCAACGGTCCGCTTGGCGGTGCCGGGCAATACATCGAGGCTGACGAAGTAGCCACCCTTGGGTTCGGTCCACGATGCGATCTTCGATTCGCCGAGCCGCTCGGAGAGTATCTCCAGCGCCAGCGCGAATTTCGGTGCCAGCAATGACTGGTGGCGCTGCATGTGCAGGCGCACTCCGTCGGCGTCGCGGAGGAACCGCAGGTGGCGCAGCTGGTTCACCTTGTCGGGGCCAATGGATTTCTTGCCGGCGTACTGCAGATACCACGCGATATTGCCCAGAGAGCCGCCGAAGAAGCTGACACCGGCGCCGGCGAAGGTGATCTTCGACGTCGATGAGAACACCAGCGGCCGGTTCGGGTTGCCCGCCGCCTCGGCCAGCCCCAGCACGTCGACCTGCTTCACGAAGTCGTGGGTCAGGGTGTGCACGGGATACGCGTTATCCCACATCAACCGGAAATCTTTTGCCGCCGTTTGCATTTGCACCAGCCGGCGGGCGGTCTCCCACGAATACGTGACGCCGGTCGGGTTCGAGTAGACCGGCACACACCACATGCCCTTGATGGCTGGGTCGGCGGCGACGAGTTCCTCGATCAGGTCGACGTCCGGGCCGTCCTCGCGCATCGGCACGGTGATCATCTCGACGCCGAGGCTCTCGGTGATCGCGAAGTGCCGGTCGTAGCCGGGCGATGGGCAGAGGAACTTTATTTTGGACTCGGCGATCCATGGCCGCGCGGAATCCACGCCGCCGTGCAGCATCGAGTACACCACCACGTCGTGCATCAGCTCGAGGCTCGCGTTGTTGCCTGCGATCAGGTTCTGCACCGGGATGCCGAGCAGCTCGGAGAAGATGGCACGCAGCTCGGGCAGGCCGTGCAGGCCGCCGTAGTTGCGGGTGTCGGTGCCTTCACCGTCGCGGAAATCGTCTCCAGGAAGGCTCAGCAGCGCATTGGACAGGTCGAGCTGGGCGGGAGACGGCGTGCCGCGGGTGAGGTCCAGGTTCAGCTTCTTGGCCCGCAGGTCGGCATAGTTTCGGGTCTGCAGCTCATGCTGTGCCTGCAGTTCGTCACGGCCAAGGGACTGAAACGACACCGCGCGCCTTCCACCAACGTCAGGATCCGGGAAAAGTAGGGGACCCCGCGCACCCGCCAGAGCCCATTGACCCTTGCTGCCTTCCGGCCCTGGGGGAGTTCACAGGATAGACGCCGCGCGGGGTCCACAGCGAGTGTAATACCGGCGCATCGGCGGGCAGGAGCGGAGCGACCCGGGAAGCGGCACCAACAACTCGACGGACGCATCAGCCAGGTCGGCTACCATGGCCCGCGGAGGATTCGCCTAGTGGCCTATGGCGCTCGCCTGGAACGCGGGTTGGGTTAACAGCCCTCAGGGGTTCAAATCCCCTATCCTCCGCACTCGGTCCGGGGTGCGACCAGCTGATCGACGGCCTGGTCGCCCCCGGCCATAAAAGCAATAGGAGGGGTATGAGCCGCACCGTGGCGGTGGTTTGGCACGCGTCGTTCTCTATCGCCGCCGGTGTCGGATACTTCTTCTTCGTGTTGCCGCGCTGGCCCGAGCTTCTCGGCGACACCTCCCACACTCTGGGCACGACGTTGCGCATCATCACCGGTGCCCTGATCGGCCTTGCCGCGCTGCCGGTGGTGTTCACGCTGCTGCGCACCCGCCGACCGGAGTTCGGCACGCCGCAGCTGGCCTTGACGCTGCGCACGTCGTCGATCGCGCTGCACGTTTTGGCGGGTGTGCTGATCATCGGCACCGCGATCAGCGAGATCTGGTTCAGCGTCGACAGCGCGGGTCAGTGGCTGTTCGGCATCTACGGTGCCGCCGCCGCTATCGCGCTGCTCGGCATCTTCGCGTTCTACCTGGCCTTTGTGGCCGAGCTGCCGCCGCCTCCGCCCAAGCCACTCAAGCCCAAAAAGGCCAAACAGGGCCGCCGCGGTCGTCGCAAAGCGGCCGAAGAGGCCGCCGACGAGGCCCCAGAGGCTGACGAGGTGACGACGGAGGACGAGACCGAAGACAGCTCGGAGTCCGACGAGAAGCCCGCCGAAGTCACCGCTGAAACCGCTGAGCCGGAGTCGACGGCCGACGAGCCTGAGCCGACGGCGCAGGAAGAGCCCGCCGTCGAAGACGAGGTGTCTGACGAAGCGCCGTCGACCAACGGCAGGCTGCGAAATCGTCGGCGCAGACGGTTGCGCGGTGGCGTCGCCGTCGAGGACTAGCGTCGTCCCGGCTGAAAGCCAATGAACAAACTGTGGGCGTGGCCTTTCGTGGTGCTACTCGGAGTGGCGCTGATGGGCTGCCACGTCGACGGCGCGGCGCGTGCGGACGTCCCCGAGTTCGGCCTGAACGAAGCGTTCACCTTGAGCGGCGGTCAGGAAGGGCTGATTGCAAGTGAGGGACTGCGGCTTCGGTTCGCCGAGGTCGTGGAGGACTCGCGCTGCCCAACGCAGGTGAACTGTTTCTGGACCGGACAGGCTCGGATCGCTCTTGACGTGCAGCCCGACCGCAGCGGCTCGACCCGGGTCGAGTTCAACACCAATCCCGCGCCAGGCCAGACGGTCACGGCGGCGACAGTCGGGCAGTACAGCATCGAGTTGCAGTCCCTTGACCCAAATCCGCAGACGCCCGAGCACCCCATCCCGTTCGAGGATTACCGCGCCACGTTGGTAGTGCACAAACGCTAGTGGCACGACGCCGTCCGTCGCGGTACAGGATTTAGCAGGCAAGAGTTCGGGCACTATAGGCACATGGGCATATCCCTCTTGCGCCGCCCGCTGCCGGCATTGCTGATCGCGATTGCCGCGGTCCTGGCCCTCGTCGCACCCGCGACGTCGGTCGCCGCTCCGGCAGATATCGCGGCGGCCGCTGCGGCGGTCGAGCCCGCTGTCGTCCAGATCACCACGAAGATCGACTACCAGCAGGCGATCGGAACGGGGACCGGAACAGTCATCGACCCGGGCGGTGTGGTGCTGACGAACTACCACGTCGTCGCGGGCGCCAACACCGTGACCGGCACCGTGGGCGGGCGCGACTATCCTGCCGATCTCGTCGGCTACGACCGCAAGCACGACATCGCCGTCATCCAGCTGCGCGGCGCCGGCGGGCTGCCGGCGGCACCCATCGGCGACTCCGGACACGTGGTGGTGGGCGAACCGACCGTCGGTCTCGGCAACGCCCGCGGCGTGGGCGCTCCCCTCACCCACGAGACGGGCCCGGTGACCGCGCTCAACCGAACGGTCAACGCCGAAGACTCGTTGACCGGTAGCTCGGAGGAAGTCAACGGGCTGATCGAGGTTGCGGCCGACGTGGTGCCGGGCGACTCCGGCGGTCCGCTTGTGAACAGCGCCGGACAGGTCATCGGCGTGGTCACCGCGGCGTCGGTGACCTACCAAATGGGCCCTGGCGGAGAGGGTTTCGCGATACCGATCAATGACGCGATGGCCGTTGCCGGGCAGATCCGGTCCGGGGCACCGTCGGCCACAGTGCACATCGGGCAGCCGGTGCTGCTCGGCGTAGGTGTCGGCACCCAACCCCGCAGGGCAGGCGGCATCATCGTGCGCGACGTCATGAGCGGCGGACCGGCCGACCAGGCCGGCGTGGCCATCGGCGACGTCCTCACGGTGCTCGACGGAGCGTCATTGGACTCGGCCACCACGCTGACCAGCGTGCTGGACCGGCACTACCCCGGCGACGTCGTCGACCTGACGTGGATCGACCGCAGCGGACAGCAGCGCACCGGCAAGGCGACATTGGTCTCCGGACCATGAGTTGACCCAAAATCCCCCGATCCGTCGGGCGCGCCACCCTATGCTGAGCGAGTGCACAACACCGCCCCTTATCGGGTCGTCCAGTGGACGACGGGAAATGTCGGAAAGAGCTCCGTAGCGGCCATCGCGGCCAATCCAACTCTTGAACTCGTTGGTTGTTACGCCTGGTCGAAGGACAAGGCCGGGCGCGACGTCGGCGAACTCGCGGGCATCGAACCGCTGGGCATCGAGGCCACCAACGACGTCGACGCGCTGCTCGGGCTCAAACCCGATGTCGTCGTCTACAACCCGATGTGGATCGACGTCGACGAGTTGGTCCGCATCCTGTCGGCGGGTGTGAACGTCGTCGCCACCGCGTCGTTCATCACCGGACACAATCAGGGCGACGGCCGCGACAAGATCGCCGACGCATGCCGGCGCGGCGGGTCGACGATGTTCGGATCGGGCATCAGCCCCGGCTATGTCAACCAGTTGGCGGTCGTGGCGGCGGGCATCTGCGACCGGGTGGACAAGATCACCGTTAACGAGGCCGCCGACACCACGTTCTACGACTCCCCGGCAACCGAGAAGCCCGTCGGCTTCGGCCAGCCGATCGACCATCCGGAGCTCCAGGCGATGACCGCGCACGGCACCGGGGTGTTCGGCGAGGCCGTGCGGATGATCGGCGACGCACTGGGCATCGAGTTCGACGAGGTGCGCTGCGACGCCGAATACGCCAAGACCACCGAGGATCTCGACCTCGGCTCGTGGACCATCCCGGCTGGCGGCGTCGCCGGCGTCTTCATCAGCTGGAAAGGCATCGTCGGCGACAAGACGCGCGTCGAGCTCACCCTGCGGTGGCGCAAAGGCCAGACGCTGGAACCGGATTGGAAGATCGACCAGGACGGCTGGGTCATCGAGGTCGCCGGCCGGCCGACCGTGACCATGAAGGTGGGCTTCCTACCCCCGCCGGATTTCGAGGCAACCACCCTGGAGGAGTTCATGGTGCTCGGCCACATCATGACTGCGATGCCGGCCATCAACGCGATCCCTGCTGTCGTCGGCGCACCGCCTGGCATCGTCACCTACAACGATCTGCCCCTGATCGTGGCGAAAGGCGTCGTGCCTCGGGGCTGACTTCCACGCGGGATCAGCGACGTCCGGCGACCCGCTTCTTGGGCGCTTGCTGACCGGTTTCGCGATAGCGCGCACCGTACCTGGGCACGGCGAGAGCGCCCGCATGTCGCGCGGCCGTGATGGCGTTGCGCAGTGGCCGGGCCAATCCCGCGAACGAAGCCATGTCCAGAACCATCGGGGTGAGCAACCGGTTGTGCACGAACGCGAATGCGCTGCCCGACTGCGGATCGGCCCATCCGAGGGTGCCACCCAGGCCAAAGTGACCAAAACCTTTGAGTAGTCCGGGGATCGGCGATTCGTGATAGCCGAGGTGGAACGGCATTGGCACGACGATGTTCAGATCCGGCCACAGCCTTGGCTTTCCGATGAGGCCCTGTGCCAGCTCTTCGGACAGGAACTGGTTGTCATCGATGCGCCCGCCGTTGGCGATGGCGGCGTACATCTTTGCAAGGCCGCGGGCGGTGACGACGCCGTTGGCGGCCGGAACTTCGCCGTCCAGGAATGGAATATCGCCCTGCACAAAGGATTTGATGCCGGGAAAGAACATCGCCCCGAATGCGCCGGAGAGCGGCAGGCCGGCCACCTTCGGCGCGACGAAGTTGAACACCGGGTTGCCGCGTGAGCTCTGCGGCGCAAGGATCCGTGCGACCTTCGTCGGTGATCCCGCAGGCGGGCGGCCCAGGTGCAGGCCGTCGGTGTCGAGGGGACGGGCCACTTCTTCGCGGATCAGCTCACGCATGCCCTGACCTGTCACCGCGCGGGTCAGCCCGGACAGCAGCCAACCGTACGTCAGCGCGTGGTAGGCGGGCCAGCCACGCAAATGGTCGACCGACGCGGCGGCCAACCGCTCCTCCATCAGCTCATGGTCCAGCAGCTCGTCCTTGCTGACGCCCTTCAGGTGTGACAGTCCCGAGCGGTGTCGCAGCACGTCGCGAACGGTGATGCTGTCCTTGCCGTTGGCGCCGAACTCGGGCCAGTACGCCGCGACGGGCTCGTCGTAGGACAGCACGCCGCGATCGACGAGTCGGTGAATGACGGTCGCCGCGACTCCTTTCGTCGCGGAGAACACCATCGCGCCGGTATCGACGGTCCAGGGCTGTTCACCTGCGCGATCGGACCAGCCCGTCCAGACGTCGACCACCGGTCGCCCATCGATGAACACCGAAAGCGCGCCACCGCCGAACCGCCGCCCAGGGAACAGACCTGCGAACACTCGGATGACGTTGGAAAACCGCGAATCGGCGGCACCCTGCACACCGCGGGGCAGGCCTTCTTCGGCGCGAAGCAGCGACGCCTTTGTCATAGAACTAACAATGCGTCGGGAACGCCGCCGTGCATGCGGAATCGCAACATTCAGCCGATCACCTGCAGCACCACGGCCTGCAGCCGGGCAGCGGGCGGTCCGTCGAGCACTACGTCCTTGAGGATCTTCGCCTGACTGCCCTCGACGGTGAACTCACCGGGCTGCGGCTGGTCGCCACCTTGCACCTCATATTTGACAGTGAACGGGGTGGTCGGCAACGGATGGAAGCCAATGTATTTCGGCTCGATCGTGTACTTGTAGGCACAGCCCGGGCCTGGCTCACAGTTCTGCTCGGTGACGACCACGTTGATCGTGAACTCCGTGGGTGTGGGCACCGACGGTGGCGGCGGCGCAAGCGTCTTTCGCGGCGAGGCCGTCGGCGCCGAAGGTTTCGAGTGGTCGCTGAAGATCAGGGCCGCCGCGATGCTGATGCCGCCGATAAGCATCGCAACGATCGCGATCGCCGCGAGCAATCTGCGGATGGTCTGCATCTACTCCCCTGTCGGGCAACTCGTCACATTGCAAAGCTGCATGCGAAATCGACCCGCATCGCAGATGGTATGCGCACTGGGCCGCCGCGAGGCCCCGGTTTGGGCGCCGAAATTTGCTAGCGTGCCATCTCTTCCTTGATGGCCGCGATGAGCGCGTCGACGTCGTCCTCGGTGGTGTCGAAGGAGCACATCCAGCGGACGTCGCCCGCCGCCTCGTCCCAGAAGTAGAACCGGAAGCGCTGCTGCAACCGCTTGCTGACGTCGTGCGGGAGCCGGGCGAAGACGGCGTTGGCCTGCACCGGGTAGAGCACCTGCACTCCGTCGACCCCGCGCACCGCCTCGGCCAGGCGCCGGGCCATCGCGTTCGCGTGTCCGGCATTGCGCAGCCACAGATCCTTGGCCAACAGCGCCTCCAGTTGCACCGAGACGAAGCGCATCTTGGAGTGCAGCTGCATGGACAGCTTGCGCACGTGCTTCATGTGGCTGACGGCGTCCCGATTGATGACGACAACGGCCTCGCCCAGCAGCGCGCCGTTCTTGGTGCCGCCCAGTGACAAGATATCCACGCCGACGTCGGTGGTGAAGGCGCGCATCGGTGTGCCCAGCGACGCTGCGGCGTTGGCGATCCGGGACCCGTCCATGTGCACCTTCATGTTTCGCGCGTGCGCGTGGTCGCAGATCACCCGAATCTCGTCGGGCATGTAGAGCGTGCCCAGCTCAGTGCTCTGGGTAATGGAGACGACCTGTGGCATCGCCCTGTGCTCGTCGTCAGCGCCCCACGCCTGCCGGTCGATCAGCTCCGGCGTGAGCTTGCCGTCCGGTGTGGGCACGGTCAGCAGCTTGAGCCCGCCCATCCGCTCGGGCGCGCCGCCTTCGTCCACGTTGATGTGTGCACTCTCGGCGCAAATCACCGCACCCCATCGATCGGTAATCGCTTGAAGCGCAACGACGTTGGCGCCGGTCCCGTTGAATACCGGGAATGCCTCCCCGGTTGCGCCGAAGTACTGCTGGATGATCCGCTGCAGGTTCTCGGTGTAGACGTCATCGCCGTACGCGACCTGGTGCCCTTCGTTGGCGAGGGCCAGGGCGGCAAGCACCTCGGGGTGAACCCCGGCGTAGTTATCGCTCGCGAATCCTCGTACGTCCGGATCGTGACGACGCCGGGCATCTGTTGTAGGAGGGTTCACGTCTTCTTCCGGTCGGTGTCGCGGCTCACCGGGTTCCCCTCGTCGTCCCAATTCGCCGCCACCTTCTTGCTCGGCTGCACCCGAGGCGGTTCGCCTGGCATCTTCGGATAGCTCGGCGGATACGGCAGGTCGCCGAGCCCGCGTTCCTCGTCGGCCTTGACCATCTCCAGCAGCGGCTCGAGCGACTGGGCCGTCGAATCGATCTCGGCCCACGGGTCGTCGCGGCCGGCGACTACGCCCGGTGCGGTGGCAATGGTGTAGTCGTCGGGGTCCGCGTCGCGCAACTCTTCCCACGACAAAGGCATCGACACGGTTGCGATCGGCGTCTTGCGCGCCGAATACGCCGACGCAAACGTGCGGTCGCGCGCGTTCTGGTTGTAGTCGATGAAGATCCGCTGGCCGCGTTCTTCCTTCCACCACGACGTGGTCACCGCGTCGGGTGCCCGCCGCTCGATCTCGCGGGCCAGTGCGATACCGGCTCGCCGCACCGCGATGAAGTCCCAGTCGGGTTTGATTCGCAGGAAGACGTGCACGCCGCGGCCGCCGGAGGTCTTCGGGTATCCAACGAGGCCCAGTTCGTCGAGGATCGGCTTGAGCACATCGACCGCGATCGTGCTCGCCTCCTTGAACGCCGTGCCCGGCTGCGGATCCAGGTCGATGCGCAGCTCGTCGGGATGCTCGGTGTCCGGGCACCGCACCTGCCACGGATGCAGCGTGATGGTGCCCATCTGCGCGGCCCAGACGATTGCCGACGGGTGTGTCACCTTCAGTGCGTCGGCTGTGCGGCCGGACGGGAATGTCACCCGGCATGTCTGCAGATAGTTCGGGGCGTGCTGCGGAATTCGCTTCTGGTAGATCTCCTCGCCGTCGATGCCGTCGGGGAAGCGCTGCAGATGCGTCGGCCGATCCAGCAACGCCGACAGCATCGGGCCGCTTGCAACGGACAGGTAATACTCGACGAGCTTGCGCTTCGTGCCGTCGGAGCCCAGCCTGGGGAAGTACACCTTGTCCGGGTTGGTAAGCCGGACCTTGACGCCCTCGACGTCGAGTTCCTCTGCGGGCGTTGCCATTTCAAGACTCCAGTACGTCGTAGAGGTCGTAGTTCAGCGGGACATCGAGCTGGTCGAAGGTGCAGCTGTGCGGATCGCGGTCGGGCCGCCACCGCACGAACTTCACCGCATGCCGAAACCGCTGGCCGTGCACGGTGTTTCCTTCCATTTGGTCGTAGGCCACCTCACACACCTTCTCGGGGCGCACCGGGATCCACCGCTTGTCCGCCGCCGAATTCCACCGGCTGGGCTCCCCGTCGACCATGTCGTCGCCCTTTCGCAAAGGTTCCAGGTCGGCCAGCAGTTTGAGCCGGTCCTTGGCGGTGAACGAAGCGGCGCCGCCGACCATCTGCAGTTCGCCGTCGTCGCGGTACAGCCCGAGCAGGATTGACCCGACACCCTCGCCGCTCTTGTGGATGCGGTAACCGATTGCCACGCAGTCGGCATCGCGGGCGTGCTTGACCTTGACCATCTCCCGCTTGCCCGGCAGGTACGGGCCCTCCAGCTTCTTCGCGATCACCCCGTCTAGTCCGGCGCCCTCGAACGTATCGAGCCACTGCGCGCCCTTCTCCGGATCCTCGGTGGTGCGGGTGACGTGACACCACTGTTTCTCGTTCACCGATTCGGACAGCACCTGCCGGCGGACCCGGAACGGCTCATTCAACAACGAGGTGTCGCCGGTGGCCAGGGCGTCGAAGCCGATGAAATGCGCGGGCGTCTGTTCCGCCAGCATCTTGATACGGCTCGCGGCGGGATGAATGCGCTGCGACAGTGACTCCCAGTCCAGCCGGATCCGCCCGCCGATCTCACGCGGCGCGACGACTTCGCCGTCGAGGACGCAGCGCGGCGCCAGCTCGTCACGCAGCGCCTGCTCCACCTCGGGGAAGTAGCGGCCGAGGTCCTTGCCGCTGCGCGAGAGCAAGACGATTTTGTCGCCGTCGCGGAACACCAGCGCGCGGAAGCCGTCCCACTTCGGTTCGTAGGACCACACCCCGGCTTCGGGGGGCACCTTGGCCTGGGCCTTGGCCAGCATCGGTTCTAATGGTGGCAGCACGGGAAGGTCCACGGTTTCCATACTCAACTAGACAGTCGAACCCAGGCAATGTCATCGGTGAGCGAAAATCAGCCGACACAGCCTGTGAGCCAACGTAGGCCCATCGATCCATGTCACCTGCCGACACGAAGGATCTCGCTGGAAATGCTGAGAGGGACATGCCGATGTTCCCCAACTGCGATTAGACGGCCGGGAGGTCGGCGAGAGCGAGCCCGAATCCCTCTTCGAGGGGTCCGTCGGTCTGCATGCCGCGTTCGAACAGGAGCTTGCTTCTGGCCTGGGTCTCTGGGCGACTCAGGCCTGCGAGGAACAGCTGACTGTCTTCGTGCAGGGCGTCGACGCTTGGTAGAGCGATGTCGTTGACGCGTCGTTTCGCATCGGCGATGGCCGCCGTCGGGAATCGCGCGATGCGGCGTGCGAACGTCGAGATGAAGGCGGGTAGTTCGTCTTCGGGCAGGGCCCTGTTGATCCATCCGTAGCGTTCGGCGAGCTCGGCGGGGAAGTCATCGGCCCCGAGGAGGGCTTCGAGCGCGCGTCCGCGCCCCATCAGCCGGGTCAGGTGTTGCAGGGCACCGGCGCCTGGGACAGCGCCGACTCCGATTTCGGGCTGGCCGAAAACAGCACGGTCGCTTGCGAACCGCATGTCACAGGCCAAGATGAATTCGCTGCCGGCTCCGCGCACCCGTCCGGTGATGGCGGCGATCGACACCTGGTCGAGCGTGCTGATGCGACGGTACAGGGCGCCCAACGGTGCGCCCGGTTTCAGCCGGGCCAGCTTGCTGCCCAACTCCGACGCCCGATACATGTCGACGTGGGCGCTGAAGAAGTCCGGGCTGGCGCTG
>Ga0136846_1243251_pt1 | contig 13043 bp, 7 predicted proteins | sample HopSoiMetagenom2_FD_96841 | JGI IMG/M metagenome (GOLD analysis project Ga0136846, IMG submission 96841) | Grasslands soil microbial communities from Hopland, California, USA - 2 Assembly 2016 (version 4) | ecosystem: Environmental > Terrestrial > Soil > Grasslands | place: USA: Hopland... | reverse complement strand
TTGCTCGACGGCATTGTGCGACCGACCCTCGAAATCACGCTTGTGGAGGCGCCGGTTCACTTGCGTCGTCGCAAGCGTCCTGAATTCGGCGCCGCCTTGATCGATCTGAATGCGTAAGGTTGGTAAGCACCTGCCCGGTTCCCTTGCCATCAATGGGGGATGCCTCTGCGGCAAGATCCGATTCAGCGTCGGGATCGAACCGAGGGTTCACTACTGCCATTGCGATATGTGCAGACGAGCGACCGGCAGCGCGTTTGCAGTTCTTGCCTGGATGCCCTGCCGAAGCCTGACCTGGAATTCGGGAGCGCCAACATATCGCAAGTCGTCGCCAATCGCCCAAAGAGGCTTCTGCCCAGAATGCGGGTCGCCGCTCAGCCTTTGCTACGACGCATCGCCAACCGAGATCGCGCTGCACGTCGGTGCGTTCGATGATCCGGCTCACCTGGAGCCTCAATATAACTATGGTTCAGCGCAGCGCCTTGGTTGGGTGTGCTGCGGGATAGACCTTCCGGACCGCGACACTGAGGAACGCTGGTAGCGCCGCCTTTGCGAACGACCCAGATTGCCGATCGCCATGCAACAGGACAGCGCACCGGCTGAACATTCTGGACGAGATTTCTTTGAGGACACCCGGATGCCGGCGGATTTAACTGAACCCGTTTTCGGTCTGCGCTCCTCGCCTTGGGACGCGAGTTTCGATCCGGAGGCATACCGAGAGACAAGACGGCCTCTAGACGTAGGTGAAGCCTGTGCGGGAATTGCCAAAAAACATTGACGCCGATGTCCTTATCGAAATCAGCAGATTGCTGGACGATAGCCCGTATGAGCGCATGTTTGCGCACGGATACCAACTATCGAGCTGGATAGTCGTTCCCGCGCTTTGAGAGGCGAGAGGCAGATTGCCGTCGGTTGATACAGATCGCATCCAAAAGAATGCGAGTACCAATCGCCATTCGCCGTGGCGCGAAAGTGCCGTCTCGATCTGCCGTCTTGCCGACGTGGCCAGATCGTCGACATCCTTCAAGTGTTTAGCCGGTTTTGATCTTTTGGGGGTCCGCTTTGCCTATCGCGAGGTAAATCGCTTCGAGCAGATCCTTGTCCTCGAAGGGCTTGCCGAGCAAGGTCACGTCGGCTGGGCGATCGGCAATTTCCTGGACGTCGGCATAGCCCGTGATCATCACCGCTGGCCAGTCGGAGCGTAAATTGCGCGCGAAGCGGATCACATCCACGCCGGATACGAGTGGCATCGCGAAGTCGGTAACGATGACGTCGAAGTCGTCGGGAGTGCGTTCCATCATGGCCAGCGCCTCCGCTCCTCCCCCCGCGCAGGTCACCTCGAAACCACGCTGGCGAAGGGACTCGGCGGTCAATTGCCGCAAAACATGGCTGTCGTCGATCAGGAGGATTGATGGGTGCTCCATTCCGGCATCGGTGAACGCTCGGTCAATGTCGGGTTCCACCACAGGCTCGGCCGGCTGTTCGGTCGAACGTGGCAGCCAGAGTTGCATGGTCGTTCCGCGGTTGACGACGCTTTCTATGCGAAGCGTTCCGCCTGACTGCTTCATGAAGCCATAGACCGTGCTGAGACCCAATCCCGTTCCCTTACCGACTGGCTTGGTGGTGAAGAACGGTTCGACGACCTTGGCCAGAAGATCGGGCGGTATGCCGGATCCCGTGTCCTTGACAGCGATCACGACATAGTCACCTGGGGGAACATCGTCCGTTTGCTTCCCGATCGATCGATTGTGAGCCTGCACGGTTATTGTCCCGCCAGATGGCATGGCGTCACGCGCGTTGAAAACCAGATTCATCAAGGCCAATTCAAGTTGGCCTGCATCGACATGCACCGGCCAGATCGTGTCATCGATCTGCCAGTCGAACCGGATCAGCCCCCCCAGCACGGGCGCTACCAGTCCGTTCATCGTGTCGCCCAGCGCAGGAAGGCGCACCGCTTCCGGCTTTAGCGTCTGGCGCCGCGAGAAGGCCAGCATTCGCGCCACAAGGTCAGCGCCTTGTTTTGCCTAACGGCGCGTCAGGTCGAGTACCTGTTGTGCCTGATCATCCAACGTCGCCCGGCGTTCAAGCAACCCCAGCCCACTGAGAATTGCGGCAAGCAGGTTGTTGAAATCATGCGCCAGGCCGCCGGTGAGCTTGCCGATCGCGTCGATACGCTGGGATTGCAGCAATTGGTCCTCCAGCCCGCGCCGCTCGGTGATGTCAAGCAATGTGCCGATAATTTCAGGTTCACGGCCGTCAGAACCGTCCGACATCACGCCTTGGTCGAGAAAGATGCGATACTCGTCATTGGCGCACTGCCAGCGGAATTCGCACGTATAAGAGCCGGAGGTTTTTGCGGCCAGCAGCGCTTCCTTTAACCGCGGCAGATCGTCGGGATGGACGCGGCTGAGACCGAACCCCGGATCCGATGTCAGATACTCAGGCGCAAAGCCGGTCAAGCGCTCGACACCCTCGGTGACAAAGCGCGCCGCGAAAGGCGGCTCGGCCGCCCGTGCATGAAAGCAGACCGGCAGCGAATTCAGGATTGCGTCCTGCCGCTGCTCGGCGCTGCGCAGTAAGCGTTCGGCCTGAAGCTTGTCTTTCTGCGCCTGCAGCGCCTGCGCCAGCAGTCCCTGCTCGACCTCCGCCTTGCGCTGGATTTCGAGCGTCTTCTCGTGGAGTTCGACGAAGACCGCGACTTTCGAACGCAGCATGATCGGATCGAATGGCTTGAACACATAGTCGACCGCGCCGGCGTCATAGCCGCGCAGCATATGCGCATCCTCCTTGTTGATGGCGGTCAGGAAGATGATTGGGGTGCGCTTGGATTGCTCGCGCTGGCGGATAAGTGCGGCCGTTTCATACCCGTCCAACCCTGGCATGAGAACATCGAGGAGAATGACGGCGAACTCCTCTTTCAGCAGAAAGCGCAGAGCTTCTTCGCCCGATTGGGCGCAGATGACGTCTCCGATGGTGGCAAGCACTTCGCTGATCGCCAGCAGATTGCGCTCATCGTCGTCCACCGCGAGGATACGGGCTCTTGCCGGCCCTTCGGCAAGAGCTACCACCTCAAGTTTCCTTACTCTGTTTCTAGCCAGCTTTTGCATCGGACGGCCGTCAGTTCACTGCCAGGAGAATCTTTTCCGGGGTCTCGATCCGGGCACGCGAACGCCCGATCCAGACACGAAGCAGCGCCAGCAACAGATCCAGGTCGACGGGTTTGGCGATGTAGTCGGAAGCCCCGGCATCCAGACATTTTTGCCGATCCCCCTTCATCGCTTTGGCCGTGACCGAAATCAGCGGGATATGAGCAATCGCCGGTGTGGCGCGGATCCGCCGCATCGTCTCGTAGCCGTCCATCTCCGGCATCATGATATCGATCAATGCCGCATCGACGTCGGGCGCCTGTTCAAGCAGCGCGATACCATCACGGCCCCGCTCGGCATGCAGAACCTGTATGTCATAGGTCTCCAGAACACTGGTGAGCGAATAGATGTTGCGAATGTCGTCGTCGACGATGAGAACTTTCGCCCCGGCGAGATCGGACTTGCCGTTGTGTTCGGTATCTGCCCCGGCCTCTTCGCGACCTTCTCCCGGCAGCGTTGCCGAAATATGCAGCGCCAACTGAGCGAAGTTCTCCGCCCGCGGTGCGTTCGCCAGGGCCGGGTTCAAGGCCAGCACCTGTTCAAGTGCGTCCGGGTGAGGCGTAAAGAACAACAGCTGCGGCAAGGCTTCGCCGAACTGGCCGGTGATCTCGTCCAGCGCCTGTGCATTGTCCTTGGCCGAGCGTCCAAAGCCGAGAACGATGGCGTCATACGAGGCGACGCCAATCTCTTCGGCATTCGCCGCAACGCGACCGATCGCGGTGACCGACGTTACACCGTCGCGGATTGCCTCGACCAGCGCCAGGCGCCGTTCCGGGTCGGGGTCAGCGACCAGGACGCGGCGCTGAACGCGAAGCTTCTTCAAATGGATGTCCTGAAACACCTTCATCAGCTCGTCCGAGGAGACGGGCTTGGTGGAAATGCTGGACGCCCCCTTGCGTGCAAGACTGTCGATATCTTCGGCACCCGAAATGACATGGATGGGAATTCCCCTCGTCTTCTGGTCATGACGCAGCAGATCGAAAAGCACCCAGCCATCAATGTCCGAAAGCCCCAGATCAAGGGTGATTGCGTCGGGAACAAGCTTGCGGGCCAATGCCAATGTGCCGGAACCTGCATTCGACAGAACGCCTTTCAGCCCGGCCGACCTGGCAAGGCCAAGCAGCAACCCGCCGAAGGTCGGATCGTCCTCGACGATCAACACGATCCGATCGGTCGGCAGGATTGAATCACGGTCATCGATCAACTCAGCCGAGGGCGGACTGCTCAGCGGAGCTGGCGCAGCAAGTGCCTCCGCTGCCGGAGCCAGGGTCGACTGTACTGTCGTCACGCGAGGTCCGTCGAACGGGATGACCAGCGTAAATGTCGAGCCCTTGCCCGGCGTGCTTTCAACCCGCAATTCGCCGCCAAGCAAACGGGCAATTTCCCGGCTGATCGACAGCCCAAGACCCGTGCCGCCATATTTGCGGCTGGTGGTGCCGTCGGCCTGCTGGAAGGCCTCGAAGATCAGCTTCTGCTTGTCTTCTGGAATGCCAATGCCGGTATCGGTCACGGCGATCGCCAGAGCCTTCACCGGCTGCGCGGTGCCATTGCGGCGGCCGGCCTTTTCGACGCGGAAATTCAGACTAACTTCGCCTTCCGAGGTAAATTTGAATGCGTTCGAAAGTAGGTTCAGGACAATCTGCTGCAGGCGCTTCTCGTCTGTGCGGACCGTGTCGGGAAGCGCCGGATCGACCTTGATGGTGAAGCCAAGTCCCTTGTCGGCCGCCAGCTGACGGAAGGTGCGTTCCATATGCTGGCGAAGATGCGTCACCGGCATGTCGTTGATATCGATGGAAACAGTGCCGGACTCGATCTTAGACAGGTCGAGAATATCGTTGATGAGGCTGAGAAGGTCGGTTCCCGCCGAATTGATGGTGCGGGCGAATTCGACTTGTTTTTCGTTGAGGTTGCCCTGCTGGTTGGTCGCGAGCAGATTTGACAAAATGAGTAGCGAATTGAGTGGCGTGCGGAGTTCGTGGCTCATATTGGCCAGGAATTCAGACTTGTATTTCGACGTAAGCGCCAGCTGCTCAGCTTTCTCCTCCAGCGCGCGACGCGCCATCTCGATTTCGAGGTTCTTGTTTTCGACCTGCTTTTTCTCGTTTTCGAGCAGCTGCGCCTTTTCCTGCAGCTCCTCGTTCGTCGTATGCAGCTCTTCCTGCTTTTTGGTCAGCTCGGTTTGGCGTGCTTGCAATTCCGACGTCAGCAGTTGCGACTGCTTGAGCAGGCCCTCCGTGCGCATCGTCGCCGCTATGGTGTTGAGAACGATGCCGACGGATTCCATGAGCTGGTCGAGGAACGACTGGTGCGTGTCACGAAACTCGCCGAACGAGGCGAGCTCGATGACGGCTTTGACTTCATCCTCGAACAGGGCGGGCAGGATGATGACGTTGGCCGGCGAGGCGCTGCCAAGACCGGATGTGACCCGAAGGAATTCCGGCGGCACATTGTTCAGCATGATGGCACGCTTGTCGGCGGCACTTTGACCGACCAGGCCCTCGCGCAGATCAAGGCGCTGCTTGATGGCGGCTTTGCTTTCGGCGCCATAGGATGCCGCCAGCTCGAGATAGGCTTCCTCTTCGTCGCGATTGGTGACGTAGAACACCCCATATTGTGCGTTCACCAGAGGCGCGAGTTCGGACATGATGAGCCGGGAAACGGTGGCAAGATCGCGCTCGCCCTGCAGCATCCGCGAAAACCGGGCGAGATTGGTCTTCAACCAGTCCTGCTCGGCATTCTTCAGCGTCTGATCCTTCAGATTGCGAATCATTTCGTTGATGTTGTCTTTTAACGCGGCGACCTCGCCGGAGGCTTCGACGCTGATCGAACGGGTAAGATCGCCCTTGGTCACCGCCGTCGAAACCTCGGCGATGGCACGCACCTGGGTGGTCAGATTGGCAGCGAGTTGATTGACGTTGTCGGTGAGGTCGCGCCAGAGGCCAGCGGCACCTGGCACACGCGCCTGACCCCCGAGCTTGCCCTCGATGCCCACTTCACGGGCGACGTTGGTCACCTGGTCGGCAAAGGTGGCAAGCGTCTCGATCATGCCGTTGATGGTGTCGGCCAGCAAGGCGATCTCTCCCTTCGCGTCGACCGTCAGTTTGCGCTTGAGATTGCCTTGCGCGACCGCCGTCACTACATCGGCGATGCCACGCACCTGATTGGTCAGGTTGGTCGCCATCAGGTTGACGTTGTCGGTCAGATCCTTCCAGGTACCGGCGACACCTTCGACACGCGCCTGGCCACCAAGCTTGCCCTCGGTGCCAACCTCACGCGCAACGCGGGTGACCTCGCCGGCGAAGGAGTTCAACTGGTCCACCATCGTGTTGATGGTCGACTTGAGCTCGAGGATTTCGCCCTTTACATCGACCGTAATCTTCTTCGACAGGTCGCCGCGGGCCACGGCGGTCGTGACTTCGGCGATGTTGCGCACCTGGCCCGTCAGGTTCTCGGCCATCGAGTTCACATTGTCGGTCAGGTCCTTCCACGTTCCGGCAACGCCACGCACCTGCGCCTGGCCGCCGAGTTTGCCTTCCGTGCCGACCTCACGCGCGACGCGCGTCACTTCCGAAGCGAAGGAGTTGAGCTGGTCCACCATCGTGTTGATGGTGTCCTTGAGCTCCAGAATCTCTCCGCGAACATCGACCGTGATCTTCTTCGACAGGTCGCCCAGCGCCACGGCAGTGGTCACCTCGGCGATGTTGCGCACCTGGCCCGTCAGGTTGGCAGCCATGGCGTTAACGTTGTCGGTCAGGTCCTTCCAGGTGCCGCCGACGCCGCGCACCTGCGCCTGGCCGCCGAGCTTGCCGTCGGAGCCGACCTCGCGCGCCACGCGCGTCACTTCCGAAGCGAAGGAATTGAGCTGGTCGACCATTGTGTTGATGACGTCCTTGATCTGCAAGATCTCGCCCAGCGCGTCGACAGTGATTTTCTGGGTCAAGTCGCCGGTCGCGATGGCCGTTGCCACCTTGGACACGTCGCGCAACTGCACCGTCAGATTGCCCGCCATGGCGTTGACGTTGTCGGTGAGGTCCTTCCAGGTACCGCCGACGCCTTCGACATGCGCCTGGCCACCAAGCTTGCCTTCCGAACCCACTTCACGGGCCACACGCGTGACTTCCGAGGCGAAGGAGTTCAGCTGGTCGACCATCGTGTTGACGGTGTCCTTGAGCTCCAGGATTTCGCCCTTGACGTCGACGGTGATCTTTTTTGACAGGTCACCGCGCGCCACGGCGGTGGTGACTTCCGCAATGTTTCGAACCTGGCCAGTCAGATTGGCGGCCATGAGATTGACGTTGTCGGTCAAATCCTTCCACGTGCCACCGACGCCCCGCACCTCGGCCTGACCACCCAGCTTGCCTTCGGTGCCGACCTCGCGTGCCACGCGCGTCACTTCCGAAGCAAAGGAGTTCAGCTGGTCGACCATGGTGTTGATGGTGTCCTTAAGTTCCAGGATTTCACCTTGCACCGCGACCGTGATCTTCTTCGACAGGTCGCCCGATGCGACTGCCGTCGTCACCTCGGCAATGTTGCGCACCTGGCCTGTCAGGTTCTCAGCCATCGAGTTGACGTTATCGGTGAGATCCTTCCAGGTGCCGGCGACTCCGCGCACCTGCGCCTGGCCGCCGAGCTTGCCTTCGGTGCCGACCTCGCGCGCCACGCGGGTCACTTCGCCAGCGAAGGAATTCAACTGATCGACCATGGTGTTGATGGTCGATTTCAGCTCGAGGATTTCGCCCTTCACATCGACCGTGATCTTCTTCGACAGGTCGCCCAGCGCCACCGCCGTTGTCACCTCGGCGATGTTGCGCACCTGGCCCGTCAGGTTCTCAGCCATGGAATTCACGTTGTCCGTCAAATCCTTCCAGGTGCCGCCCACACCTTCGACCCGCGCCTGGCCGCCGAGCTTGCCTTCGGTGCCGACCTCGCGCGCCACGCGCGTCACTTCCGAAGCGAAGGAGTTGAGCTGGTCTACCATCGTGTTGATGGTGTTTTTCAGTTCGAGGATTTCACCTTTCACATCGACGGTGATCTTCTTCGACAGATCGCCCGACGCGACCGCGGTCGTGACTTCCGCGATGTTGCGAACCTGTCCGGTCAGGTTCGTGGCCATGGCGTTGACGTTGTCGGTCAGGTCCTTCCACGTGCCGGCAACGCCCTTCACACGCGCCTGGCCGCCGAGCTTGCCCTCCGTGCCGACCTCGCGCGCCACGCGCGTCACTTCCGAAGCAAAAGAGGCCAGCTGGCCGACCATGGTGTTGACGATCTTGCCAATACGCAGGAATTCGCCGCGCAGGGGTCGGCCATCAATTTCGACCATCATGGTCTGCGACAGGTCACCCTTGGCGACGGCGCCGATGACGCGGGCAACCTCAGCCGTTGGCTGAACCATGTCTTCGATGAGATCATTGACTGAACGGACGCTGGATTCCCAACTGCCGGTAGCATTGCGAACCCGGCCGCGTTCGCCGATCCGCCCTTCCTTGCCCACGACCCGGCTCAAGCGCTCGAACTCGCGTGTCACCTGATCGTTGAGTTCAACGATCCCGTTGAAGGTTTTTGCGATCTCGGAATCGATGCCTTCATAGACATTGTCGATGCGGACGGAAAAATCGCCGCGCCGAAAAGCTTTTAGAGAATTCAGGATGCTTCGACGGTCCAACTGCTTCTTGGATGCCTGCATGATCACAGCGCCACTCCCAGCCCTAAGGATTAATACTGGTTAGAATGCCCCCGCGGCCAAGTGTTACATCTCGCCGCAATCCCTAAACGCGGCGTTTTCAATTTTGTTCCATCGTTACGCAGCTCGGTTTTGAGACTGGCGCCGTGCGCTAGAATCGATTGGAACTCGAGGCCGTCGTGCTTGGTGACCCTCGACCAGCCGCATCTTCGATTTTCATCGCCCGGGCATGGTCGGGTCTCTCATGTGAACTAGTTTGATCGCTAGGGTTGCGCCACAGTTCGCGCAAAGCCGCTGGGGAGAAAAATGCTGTCTGATCCGACCGTGCTTATTTTGATGTATTTCGTCCTGCCACTCTGGCTTGTGACCGGTTTCGCAGACTGGCTATGTCATCGCGCCTCGCATATCGAGACGACGACTGGCGCCAAGGAACCTCTCATCCATCTCTTGATGTTCACCGAGGTCGACATTCCGCTGCTGGCCGCGACGTTCCTCGATATCAAACGCTTTGATTATCGCAGGCATGCTCGTTGCGTTTGTCCTCCACGAGGCCACCGCCATGTGGGACGTAAGCTACGCGACGACGGCGCGGACCGTGACGCCGTTCGAACAGCATGTTCACAGCTTCCTGGGATCCCGCTGATGGGGATCATCATTGTCGTCTCTCTGCATTGGGGCCAGTTCCTCGCGCTCTTCGGTTTCGGATCCGAGCCGGCGCGGTTCAATCTGGTTTGGAAATCAGAACCTCTGCCTGTTTTTTACATCGTAACTATGCTGGTCGTCGTGCTGTTGTTCGAAGCCCTGCCTATATCGAAGAATTCATCCGTGACCTCCGTGCCAATGCTGGGAAGCTGATCCCCGAGAAGGCCCGAGACCACCCGCCGCTGAGTTTGCCCCCGAAGCCACGATTTGTCTTTCGCCAGATCCTCCCGCGCTCCAGGAACCATATCTGAGCCTCGGAGTTCCACAGGTTCGGTTGCGATGCCGCAGCGCGTGGGAAGTACCGAGTATGGGTGAACTCGCTACACCGAGGCGATATCCGTTCCCCGTTCGTCTCGGCAGTCGCCGATCAACATGAGACGGTCGAGAGAATCCCGCCAGGATGCGCGCTCGCGACGGTGCAATTCGACATGTCGAGATAAGTTCGAGCGGTCAGGCCGAAGGCGGCGGCACAAAACGCGTTACTTCGTTGTCGTCGCTTTTGAAGGGAGTGATGAAGGCGACTTGTTTACCGCCTACGGCCCCGCGGATCAGCAGAGCGGGGAACGCGCCTTGCGAGCGGCCAAGGCGCTCGCTTCCAAGCACGCGGCGTCATCGCGTGGAGCCGCGATGCAGATCTGGAGATTGTTGATTTGGAAATGCTGGCCGCGGCCTTGTCTTACTCGGCGCCCTCAAGCCAGCAGGTCAGGAACGATTCAAGCTTGGCCGGTCAAACGCAACTTTTCGGTGTTTCGCTTAACGGCTTGGGCCACCGCCAAAGGCCATTCGGAACCCAAGGCCAATAATGAAGAGGCCGGCGATCCGCTGCTGCCAAAGCCGCACACGAGGCCGCGTCAGGATCCAGGCGCCTATACTGCCCGAGGCCACGGCGTAAGTTCCCAACACCAACACGCCCGTCATTTTCTGAGTTGCTCCCAGCAGCAACAGTTGAAACGTCACGGAACTCCCGTGCGGGTCAACGAACTGAGGCAGGAACGCAACCATGAACGTGATGGGCCACGGATTGAACAGATTGGCAATCATGCCTTCCCTTGCCGCGGCAAGGGCCTTGATCGGGGTCGTAGCCGGCCGCGCCTGTGTTTCCGGCTTCGTGAAGACCAGCCCTAGCCCGAGCCATACGAGATACGCCGCTCCAAGCCATTGGAGTGCATCAAGAGCCAGCGGGGAGGTTCGCACGAGAGATGAAACACCGAACGCTATCAGGGGAAGCTGAACCATGCCGGCGCCGGCCGTCATTCCCAGTACCGTAAACAGCGCAACTCTGCGTCCCTGCCCTATGCCGCGCGCCATCACCAGCATGCTATCTGGCCCCGGAGGCATCTGTAGCAGGATGACCGTTCCGACGAACGCTATCCAGGGGGCGGGATCGATGACTTGTTCCTCTGAACAATGATGCTCTTGTTGGAATTGGAGCGGCGATATCGCCGGTCAACGAGAAGCGGCGGCACCGCGCCCGTTGCGCAGAAGTTGCTCATCGGATGTCGCGTTTAGCATTGACTGCGTAGCCGCGACCGCCTTCCTCCACGATCGTCTCGGCAATGTATTCCTTCAGGTCGCCGACTTCATCCTGAATGTCCTCGGGAGCGATGCCTTCATCGTCTGCGTCCGCGATGCATTGGCTTGCGAGTTCCTCTGCGGCATCGACACCCTCCGGTATGAGAGCAGGCTTTTCGATCACATGCTCCTCAATCCATTCTCCGACAAAATGGGCTGTACGGTTCACGATGAGGTCGGCGTCTTCCGAGAGTTGCGCCTCAGTTTTCAAATGGTCCCTGGTCGACACTTTCATGGAACTCACCTCGACAAATGGGCTCCCTTCCAACGCCGATGGGTTGCCAAAAGATGCACCGTACCGATGAAAAATCGCTGTCGAGATCGACAGAATTTTTCCCCGCCGGACATTGACCGCGCACCGAGCCCTCGCCCTAGGAACAATTCGCACGGAAACGCGTTGCCCTAGCTGGAACAGGATAAGCAAAAATGGTCGCGCCACGTGCTGCCTGGAAGGGCTTCTTGAAGGTTGGTTCGGTTACTTGCGGCGTGAAGATTGTCGGCGCCACCAGCGAAGCATCCAAGATTCATTTCAAGATTTTGAGCCGCAAGGACGGTCTGCCGGTCAAGAGCGTCTACGCCGACGAGGAGACCGGAAAGCAGGTGGATGCAGCGGATCAGGTGAAGGGTTTCGAGATCGAAAAGGACGAATTCCTCCAGATCGAACCTGACGACATAAAGGCATTGAAGCTGACGTCGAAGCACACGCTCGAAGTCGGCGAATTCGTATCGATTGATGACATCGATACGCGCTATCTCGAGAAGCCCTATTACCTGATCCCGGCCGACGGTGCCGCCATCGAGGCGTACGGAGTGATCCGCGATGCTATGAAGAACAAGGGCGTCGCGGCCCGCTCTTGCGTGGTGCTCTACCAGCGCGGCCGCGAAGTCCTGATCCAGCCCTATGGCAAGGGCATGGTGATGACCGAGCTCCGCAACCACAACGAAATGGTATCGGAAAGCACTGTGTTCGATGGACTGACCAAGCAGAAATACGACCCCGATCTGCTCGAAATCGCCGGTATGCTTATCGACAAAAAGGTGACGACCTTCGACCCCTCGAAATTTGAAGACACCTATGAAGACGCGCTGATCGCCATGATCGATGCAAAGCGCAAAGGCAAGAAGCCGCCGAAGCCCGCACCCAGGCCAAAGGAGAACGTCATCAACCTCGCCGAAGTGCTGAAGAAGAGCCTCCAACAGGAGGGGCTGGCGAGATCCAAGAACAGAGCCTCACCGAAACGCAAGACTGCATAGTTGATAACTGCCCGGGCGAGGCGGTCGCACAGCGGGCCCAGCCGTCCCTAATCGCACGGAACAATTCTCGCGGTTGGTCGTTGGCCACCGAAGGAGAATGCAGCTTGGCCGAGATCAAGAACGTCAACAGGGCAGTCGTCAAAGAGCCAGAGGCAGCGGATGCGCCCAAAGGAGCCGGAACACAGGACTCCGATCGGGCGCCGGCAAGCCCCACCGCTGGCGCCATCGATAAAAATACACGCGGTGTGAAAGACCCTTTCGCTGCAAGACGCAGCGGCGCGCGACCCGTGGCGGGCAAAACCCCACGCCCAAGCGAAAGACCCGGAGAATAGATTTGCCCCCCAAACCAGAGCCGACCGAAGAGCCACCCGTGGATGCGCCGACATGGACGCCGGACATACGCGAGCCTGATCCCGATCTTCTTCCCGACGAATTGCCAGTCCCTAACCCGGACGAGAACCGTGATCCGCCAAAGCGAGCCGTGGTGACAGACTGAACAACGGTTTGGTCCGGTATCCTCCTGCAAAGGCGCTTGTCTCGCCGCCGGGTTCAAGATCGCCAGTGAAATGCGACTGGATTTGGCTGCGCCGAATGTTTGACGGATTTGGTCTCGATAGTGTGGACCTGCCGACGCTTCACTAATCCTTATTTTCCAAGTATTTGTTCAAACGTGCATTGCTTCGGGCTTTTGT
>Ga0136846_1221225_pt1 | contig 13043 bp, 11 predicted proteins | sample HopSoiMetagenom2_FD_96841 | JGI IMG/M metagenome (GOLD analysis project Ga0136846, IMG submission 96841) | Grasslands soil microbial communities from Hopland, California, USA - 2 Assembly 2016 (version 4) | ecosystem: Environmental > Terrestrial > Soil > Grasslands | place: USA: Hopland... | reverse complement strand
CCCGGTTGGAGCCGTCTTGCTGGTCTCCCTCTTCTCCCGGGGAGGGGGGTTGGGAGGGGGCGGGAGAAGAGGGCCGGGGTGATGAGGGTCTTGGGAGGGGGCGCTCCGAGGCCGCCCGCGCCGCCCTCGGGATCGCGCCCGATGAATTCGTCGTCGCAACCTTCGGCTTTCTCACCGCTGCCAAGCGTCCCGAGGTGCTCCTGCGCGCCTTCTCCCGCCTGCGCCGAGAGGTGCCCCGGGCGCGGTTCCTGATCGTAGGCGAGGTCTCGCCGCATTTCGATTTCGAGCGGATCTTCACCTCCGAGCTGCGGGAGGGCGTCACCATCACGGGCCGTCTCGATCTCGACCGCTTCCTTTTCTATATGCAGGCTTGCGACGTGGCCGTGAACCTGCGCCACCCCACGGCCGGTGAGACCTCGGGCACGGTGGTCCGACTGCTGGGCCTGGGTAAGCCGGTGATCGTCAACGATACTGGCGCCTTCGCCGAGATCCCGGACGACTGCTGCGCCAAGGTCGATCTCGATGACACCGACAATACCGAGGAGGAGCTGCTCCTGGCCTACCTGCGCGCCCTCGCCGGGGACGAGGGCCTGCGCCGCCGCCTGGGTGAGAACGCCCGCCGCCACATGGCCGAGCACCACACCCTCGCCGGCTCAGCTCGCGGCTACGCCGACTTCCTCCGCGAGACGGTGGCGATGAACGTCCAGCCTTTCCGCGCCGTGCCGCCGCTCGCCGCGTATCCGGAGGACGACCTGCTCTCGGACCTGGTCCGCGAGGTCACGACGGAGATGGTGGACCTGGGGGTCGGGGAGGACGATGACCTGCTGCGGGAGGTCTCGGCGGCGATGGTGGAGCTGGATTTGGACCGGACCTGAGAAAAGAGGGAACCATGCCCGCCATCGAACGCGTCCTCGAAACCGCGCTGTATTGCGATGACCTCGACCGCGCCGCGGCGTTCTATCGCGACATCATGGGCTTGCGCATCCTCGACGCCGGTCCGCGCCTGGTGGCGGTGGACGCCGGGCAGGCCAGTGTTCTCCTCCTCTTCAAGCGCGGTGCGACCCTCCAGGGAGCGGATCTGGGCGAGGACGGGAGAATCCCGTCCCACGACGGCAACGGCCCCGTTCACCTGGCATTCGCCATCCGTCCCGAGGAGCTACCCGAGTGGGAGCGCCGCCTGAGGGAGCATGGCATCGTCGTCGAGAGCACCGTGCGATGGGAGCGCGGCGGCACGAGCCTCTACTTCCGCGATCCCGACGGCCACTCCGTCGAGCTCGCCACGCCGGGGATCTGGGCCACGTACTGAACGGGAACTACTAGGCCTTGGGACGCACCGGCTTGAGGTCCTCCCAGCGGGCGGGCTCGATCTCGACTTCGTAGAAGAGGTCTTTGGTTTTCTCCGCCTTTTGGAGGGCGGCATCAATCTGATCCGCGGCGGGCTGGAAGATGAAGGGCCGGCGAGGGTAGAGGCGATCGTTGACCCAGTAGCGGCTCCATTCGTCGGTGGTGGCGATGAACTCCTGGGTGAAGCCGGTTGCAGTGGGGTATTTGCCCTCGACCTCCAGACAGCCGTGGATGCAGATGTCCACGTAGGACTGCACCATTGGGAATTGGGGAGTGGGCAGGTTGTCGTCGAGTTGGTCCGGCGGGATCAAGTTGATGTAAGCCCACACCAGCCCATCGAGGGGAGTGGTTTGGCCGTCGAGCATCTCGATCTTGTCGCTCTCGATGCGGCAGCGCTGATAGCCGGCGCTCTCCCGCCGGTCGGTCGCGGCGAGCTCCTCGGCGGAGACCTTGTAGATTACGCCGTTGCACGTCACTGGAGGGAGCGTCTTGGGATCAGCGATGACGGCGCCGAGGTAGGTCGTGGTCAGCCCGCTCGCCGCCCCGCGCGCCCACCAGCCGCGGCGGATGCCCGTCACCCGCGCCGGCCAGGCATCGCGCGCCGACGGCGTGGTCCGCTGGCGGGACTCGTCCTCGATGAGCGATCCATAGCCGAAGATAAAGTTCTGTGGTGCCTTGGGGTCAACGCCGCCGATTTTGACGCAATGCATGCCGGTCCTCCTCAGCTGTTCGCCTTCAGCTCGCCGATGATCATCTGGATCTGCTGATCGGGCTCTGCCATCAGCGGGACGCTGCCGGCGCCGCGGTGGCCGCCGCCGCCGTAGCGCGCGGCGAGCTCGCCGACGTTCGTCTTGCAGGTGCGCCGGAAGATGCTGTGGCCGAGGATCAGCATGGGAAACTTGCGGTCCGGACCCCAGTGGATGCGCGCCGAGACGTTGACGTCGGGGAACAGCGCGTAGACCAGGAAACGATTGCCGATGGGCGTGTAGTCGAGCGCGCGGAAATCGGTGATCACCACGTTGCCGTCCACCCGGCTGTGCGCGCGCAGCGCCTCGCAGAAGTGCTGGTTCTCCCCCTCGATCAGCATGCAGCGGGCCTTCACTGCCGGGTCGTCGAGGACGTCCTCGATCGGCGTCTCGTTGCGCAGCAGGTCGATCAGATCGTGGAAGTAGTCCTCGAAGTGGCCGATGCCGGTGCGGCCGTCGATGGTGAAGCCGAGCTTGATGTAGCCCTGGGGATCGAGCACGTCGTCCGGCGTCAGGTTGGCCGAGTCGAGGCGGTCCGTCTCCCGCACCAGCTCGGCGAACTGGGGCATGGCGGCTTCGCCGCCGTAGTACTCGTAGACCAGCCGTGCCGCCGACGGCGCCTCGGCGAAGGCGCCCTTGAAGCCCACGGGGACGTGCGGCGTCGCCGTGTGCAGGTGGTGGTCGAACCACAGGCCGCAGTTGGGATGATAGGGGAGGTTGGCGATGACGTCGTCCGGCCGGATGTCCGCCCGGCCGTCGCTGATGTCCTGGGGGTGGATGAGCGAGATGGCGGTGATGTCCTCCTGGCTGGAGAGCAGCACGGCACACGTCAGCCCGTCGAGGTCGCCACGAGTTACGAGTCGCATGGTGGACGGGATTATAGCGCCGTCGCGGGGGAACGGTGCGGTGGGTCCCGCGGCAGAGAGCAAGGACACAAGGACACCAAGGACTACAAGGACGAGAAGATACTGCCGAGAACCGAGGCTGGGGCCCTCCCCGTCCTTGGCGTCCTTGGTGTCCTTGCTGTCCTTGTTTCGGCTACGCTTCCCCCCTCATGGCCCGACTCCTCGTAACCCCCGAGATCTTCGCCCTGTTCCCCGACGCCGTGCTCGGCGTGATCGTCGCCCACGAGATCGACAACACCCGCGGGGACGAGAAGATCCAGGCGGGCCTGCGGGAAGAGGAGGCGCGGGTGCGGGAGCTGTTCGCCGCGCAGCCCATCCCCGAGCACCCCCGCATCGCGCCGTGGCGGGAGGCCTACCGGAAGTTCGGCGCCAAGCCGAAGGACCATCCGTCCTCGATCGAGAACCTGGTGCGCCGGGTGGCGAAGGGGCACGCCGTGCCGAAGGTCAATCCGCTGGTGGACCTCTACAACACGGTGTCGCTGCGTTTCCTGCTGCCCGCGGGCGGCGAGGACCTGGACCACACCCAGGGAGATATCCGTCTCACCGTGGCCGGCGAGGGAGAGGCGCCGGTGCGGCTCCTGGGCGAGCCCGAGGCGCGGCCGCCGTACCCCGGCGAGGTCATCTACAAGGATGACCTGGGCGCCATCTGCCGGCGCTGGAACTGGAAAGAGGCCGACCGCACCAAGCTGACGCCGCAGACCCGGCGGGCGATCCTGGTCCTGGAGGGCCTGCCGCCGGTGGGGGTCGAGCAGATCGTCGAAGCTACGGGAACCCTCGCCGCTTTGCTCTCCGTATACTGTTGTGCTCGTATCTCCACGGCCGTGATCGACCGCGGCCAGCAGGAGATGACGCTGGAGGCACCATGAACAAGGCGATTCTCCTCTCTCTTCTTGCCGTTCTCGTGGGGTGCGCCTCGGCGGGAAACAACTCCGGAGCCAACACCAATAAACTGGAAGTGAACGTGCAGGCCTTCGTGGATCCGGGGCTCTCGATCCCTCCGGGCAGCTCCTTCGCCACTGTGCCGATCGACAAAGCCGAGAACAAGCTGCTGGAAAAGGAGCTCCTGGCCCTGGTGAGAGAGAGGCTGGAAGCGAAGGGCCTGCGGTACGACGAGACGAAGCCGGACTTCCTGGTCGCCGTCGCGGGTTACCTGGGAGGTTACGGCGACCCCTTCCCCCGCTTCACGGACTACTTCCCCAGCGCGGCAGCTCCGGCGATTCAGTCCCCCGACATCACCGGAAGCGCCGAGGTTCCTCCGCCTGCCGCTGGAACGCAGCCGAGCGCGCCGCCGAGCCCGACGACCAGCCCGGCTCCCAGCCCGAGTCCGGGCAGAGAGGACGTCAGGAACCGGCGCCGGGGCTCCAGGACGTTCCAGTACACTCCGTTGTACATCCGGATCATCGACGTCTTCGTCGGCAAACGCGTCGGGGGTGAGGGGAGAGCGGCCGCAGAGTCCGTCTGGGCCGGAAGAGCGCAAAGCACGGGCGCGACGGAAGACTTGGCGCTGGTGGCGCCGCCCCTCCTGGACGAGCTGTTCACGGAGTTCCCAAAGCGCTCCGGCCAAGATCCCCACCGCGTCGTCAACTGGAGCGCGCCGGCGAGCGCCAACTAGGCCCTTTCCATATAGCCGTTGCCGATGACTTTCAGACACACACGACCCACGGTCGGATCGGTTCGCTCCTGGAGCGGCTTGACGACGCACCCTTCCCGGACGTGGTCGGCGCCGGGGACCAGGCTGGGGCCTTCCGCCAGCTCCAGAATCCGGTCGAGCTCGAACGGCAAGGCCTCTGAAATCGTTGGTACCCAGGGTAGGCCGAACGGCGTCGACCCTTCGCGAGCCGCGATGGGATGTTTCCATTCGCTGCCGACCAGGATGTCGAAAGCGGCAAATCGAACCTCGCCCTTCTTCGTGCCATACCGCAGGTCCTGGACCTGACCGTAGACCTCGCCGTAGACCGTGACACCTGGATTCGCCGTCAGGAAATCACGCAGCCCCTGCGTCTCCCGCAGCGCCCGCCACCAGAGGTTGTCGGCAGACTCCTGCTTCCACTCGGTGCGGGAGCCGCAGAAGAAACCGCCGTCTTCGAGGAAGGTGAAGCGTCCGTTCGCGCCGTGGATCTTCTCGCTGACGAACACGGTTTCACCGGGAATGAAAACTGAGGCGTAGCGACGCAGGCTCTCGACGTCGAACGCCGGCCGGTAGCCGGGAGGCGGCTTGATCGACTCTCCCCCCGTGCTGATCGGCAAGGGCGGATCGTAGTGCGTCACCCCCAGCAACCCGGCCACGTCGTCGCCGACGCCCGAGCCTTCGGGGGCGGGAACCAACAGCCCCATGCTGATGATCCCGCGCAGCCGCCGGACCTTGATCCGGCGGTGGCCGTCGAGGAAGGCGAACTGCTCGGTGTCAGGAACGACGGAATCCGGCGGAATATACGCGCCCAGCTCACGACCGATCCAGTCCGCGGTGCGGACGCAGACGGTGTAACCGTCGAAGACGCGGACGATGGAGAGCGAATCCGCGTTGGGATGGGGCTCCAGGTGAACGGGGACGACTTCCACTCGGTGCGTGCTATTCATGGTTGACTCCAATCTCAGGCGGCCCCACCCCCGCCAACCCCAACACCGAAGGCACCCGCCCCGGCTCCGCCATCCGCAGCAGCCCCAATCCGATCCCGGCGAAGCCGTTCATCAGGCCGGGGGATTCGATACTGGCGCGGGTGCCGCAGAGCCAGCCGTCGCGGTCGAGGCTGGCGAGGACGATCTCCAGAAAACGTTGGACGTCCGCCGCCAACTCGGCGCTCGGGAGGCGCTCCTGGACCTGGAGGAGGAAGTCGAGGTTGCCGAGGTCGCCGTGGCAGAGGCAGTGGTTCTGGCCCGGACCGCGTTGCAAGGTACGGCGGACGGCCTGATCGATCTCGTCGCGAAAGGCCGCGCGCTCCTCGTCGCTCCGGGCGTGGGGGAAGGCGTAGAGCCTCGTGAGACCCACTCCCGGAGCGCCGTAGCACCAGGCCATGGCGACCGTGCTCTCCTGCGGCGGTTTCTCGCCGGGGGAGCCGCGGAGGAGCCGGTCGAGGTCCCCCCAGAATCGCTCCCGCTCGCCGGCGAAGCCCGCGAGGCCGGCGTCGAGGAAGCGCCGGTCTCCCGTAGTGGCTCCCAGCCGGGTGAGGGCGAGCGCGATGCCGCCCACGCCGTGGGAGATGCCGGCCAGCGGCCGCTCGGCCGCCAGGCGGGTGCGCCAGCCGAGCCCCGATCCCCAGGGCTCGGCCCGCGCCAGGAGACGTTCTCCGCATTGGATCGCCACGTCCAGGACGCGTTGCGATCCGCAGGCCTCGCGGAGGGCGAGCAGGCCGAGGATCGCGCCGGCCGCGCCGCCGATCAGGTCGAGCTCCTCGTCGCCGGCCAGCATCGCGGGAAAGCGCTCCACCATCCGTTCCGCCGCGGCGAGAAGCTCGCGGTCCCGCCAGAGGTGGCCGAGTTGGGCGAAAGTCCAGACGATCCCTCCCCAGCCCTGGAAGGCGCCGAGCGAGGCGGCCGGCTCGGGCGCACCGGGCTCGCCGTCCGGACGGACCTCGACCTGCAGCCGGAGGGTGGCGATGGCGGCCCGCGCCAGCCCGGTCGCGGCCGGATCGCCGGCGACTTCGCCGAGGAAGCCCAGGAACAGGGCGATGCCGGGCAGGCCGGCGTAGAGGTCTTCCGGCGTGGGCTCCAGCGACCAGCGCTTGTTGCGGTATTCGAGACCGATCCAGGATGCGTAATCCCCTTCCCGCACGGCCATTTCGGCGAACCAGTCGCCCACGGCGCGGGCGTGGCGCAGCAGGCTCTCCCGCAACGCCTCGGGCGCCAGCCGCGGCGCCTCCGGGTCGGGCGTGTAGCTCGTCCATTCGGTGTCTTCCCGGTTCAGGAGCTGGGTGCCGAGGGAGAGGCGCAGGAGCCAGAGCTGGCGCCGCAGGTCCTCGCCGCCCAGCAGCTCGATGCGGCGCCGGACGAGCTCGAAGGAGGGCTCCTCCAGGAAGTCGGGGATGCGCTCGCCGCGGCTCGTCCACAGGTCGCGCGAGGAGGGGAGGGTCGAGAAGAAGGGGATGTCCCCTTCCGCGAGGTCGCGGTGCTCGGCCGCAATCACCCGGGAGAGGACCGGCTGATGCACGGCCTCCAGCCAGAGGCGGTCGAGCAGCCGGTCGCGGTCGAGGGCGTCGCGCAGGTAGTCGGGGTGGAAGCTCTCCATGAGCAGCAGGCCGTAGATCTGCGTCGGACGCAGCACGACCCGCACGGGGGCATCGGCGAACGGGGCGAGCCGCCGGCTCAGCTCGTCGCGGCGAGCGGCCAGCACGGCATAGACGGCGGCGAAGCCGCGCGTCATCTCCTCGCGATATTGGCCGACCTGGGCGGGCTCGCCGTCGAGGGTCGGCCGGTTCAGACCGCCCTCCATGATCGCGCGGTCGCGCACCACGTGCATCTCGTCGGTGCCCGTGCCGATCCACTGGACCACTTTCTCCGGCGTGGGCTGGCCGGCCACGGCCGACACGCCGCTGATGTCCACCCCCTCGAAGTCGTCCCCCTGGCCGACCTGGAAGGGGAGGAGACCGACGCGCAGGACGGAATGGAGGGCGAACTGCGAGCGGAGATCCTCCTGCGGCCGGGCCTGCCGGCCGCGCCGGATCTGAGGATGGAAGAGCGATTCGAGGTCGACCACCACCGGGTGCTCGCCGGCGGCGATCAGGTTTTCGTAATGGCAATCGGTGGCGGCGAGAGCGTAGAGCACGGCGAGCAGCCCACCCAGCCGCTCGTGGAAGCGCGCGACCTCGACCGGCGATTGGCACGGCTCGGCGACGGCGAATTCCATCCAGCCGTAGTCGCCGCGGTCGAGCACGGCCAGGGTGCGAAAACCTTGAGGACCGCCCTGGGCGTTCACCCAGGCCAGGAGCTCCTGGAAGTGGGCCTCGACGGCGAGCGAGCGCGGCTTGTAGACCAGCCGGGCACCGGAGGCGAAGGTCAGGAGGCGCACGGCCCGGCCGCGGCGGTGGCGGTCGCCGGCGCCGCCGTCGAGAGTGGTGAGCGGGCCCGGGTCCTTTCCTCCAAAGAAGTGTTCGACGAGGGCGGGCCAGTCCGCGGCGAGATGAGAGAAGGCCTCGGCCGTGGCCTCGCGGAAGAGCTCGAGATCGAGGACCGCGTGGCGGGCGAGCACCGGGTATTCGCGCAGGATCGACTCCGCGATCTGCGGGTCGCGCAGGCGCTCGACGAAGGCGGCGAAGCGTTCCTGCGGCGTCTCCCCCGGCAGGAGCCCCTGCAGCCTGGCAACGTTCAGCTCGAGGACGAGGGTACGCGAGAGGAACGGCAGGAGGCGGTAGGGGAGGGTCTCGGAGGCCAGGCGGAGGGCGCTGTCGACGGTGAAGGGGAGAGGGGCTTGCGCCTCCTTCACGAGCCTCGTGAGGTCCGCTTTCAGACGCAGCCGGGCGCGGTCGGCGAAGGGGCGGACGAGCTCCAGGAACCCGGCGGCGCCGACATCTGCTGGAATGGGCAGGGCTTCGAGGGCCGCGGTATCCGGCGTCTGGCGATCCGCGAGCTCCGTCATCCAGGGCGGCCAGGCCGCGGACGGCGCGCCGAGCTGGTCCGGCGGGATTGCGAGGAGACGTGCGAACGACTCCTCGCCCAGGCCCAGGTCGGCCAGGTGCTGGTCCCACGAGGGCCCGGCCCGGAAGGCGGTCAGACCGCGCCACTCCGCGAGCCGGTGGCGGGCGCCCTCGTCCGCTGCGGACTCGGTGGGGTGACCCGGGGAGGCGAGGGCGGCGCGCTCGGCGAGCGTCAGGGCGCGGTACCAGTCGGCGAGATCGGGGGGTGCGTCCGGCATGAGGTCTCCCGGGGGGATTCTGACGCCAAGCGTCCGAAACGAAAAGAGCGGGAGGCGCGAAGCCCCCCGCCCTTCACGGCAGCGCGAGTTTTTCCGTTCTCTAGCTAGGCCGTGGTCGGGCAGCAGCCGGCCGCGCTGTTGAAGGTGTACTCCGTGCAGTTGATGGCGGTGGTGATCGGTGGGCAGCAGGAGCGCCAGTGGAGGAAGGTGTAGTTGGTGCAGTTCGGAGCCGTCGTGGCCACCGTGGCGCCGCTCATGGTCACGAGCTGCTCGTCGCTCAGCTCCGTGAGGCCGGCAGGATGATGGGGCAGAGCCGCCTGCTCCTCCGCCGACAGGGTCGCCCGATAGGCGGGGTCCTTCCAGGCGCGGATGACATCGGTCTTGTTCATGGTCTGATCTCCTATGGAAAGGGCTGTGGAGACACGGGGGCCATTGCGGAAGACCCCTATTCAACGGTGTGTACGACGGGAGCAAGCGGGACAGGCCGGCCCTCGTCACCTCGGCCCTCCCACAGCCGCCTGCCCAAGACCCCTCATCACCCCGACCCTCTTCTCCCCTCGCCCTCCCCCCAGCCGGGAGAAGAGGGAGAAAGGCAGAATCCTTCAGCCGGGTCCCCCCTCTCCCGGTCGGGGGGAGTGCGGTGGGAGAGGGTACAGGGGCATAGGAGCTAACTTTGCTTCACGCCAGGTCAGCAGCCTCCTCCAGGCCTGACTCGACAAGGCGCAGACCCTGGGGCGGCGACTGCAAGCTCCTCTTCAGTCCCTGCGACCGCGGCAGCAGTCGTCGCTGCCGGGGCAGCAGTCACCGCTGGCTCGGCAGCAGTCATCGCTGGCTCGGCAGCAATCATCGCTGGCTCGGCAGCAGTCGTCGCTGTCTCGGCAGCAGTCATCGCTGCCTCGGCAGGAGCCATCGCTGCCTCGACAAGGCCCAGACCAGACCCGACCCCAGTCATCAACGTCAAAGTTAGCGTCTATGGGGGACAGGGGTGAGGGTTTTCGGGAGGGGGGAGAGGACGGGGCGCTGACGACGCCTGGTCAGGCGCCCTGATGAGGTAAGATAATCGGCGGTACGATGACTCAAGACTTCACCGGCCGCGTCGCCCTCGTCACCGGAGCCTTTCGCGGCCTCGGGTTCGCCACGGCGGAGCGCCTCGCCGCCCGCGGCGCCGCGGTGGCCGTCCACGTCCGCGATCCCGAGCGCGCCGCGGATGCCGCGCGACGCCTGGGGGATCGCGGCTTCGCGGTGTCCGGCGACCTCGGGAGCGCCGCCGATCTCCAGGCGATCGTCGCCCGCACCCTCGACCGCTTCGGCCGCCTCGACGTCTTGGTCAACAACGCGGCCGTGGCCCTCTCGACCCGTTTCGAAAAGATCGACGAGGAGGAGTGGCGGCGGACGTTCGAGATCAACGTCACGGCGGTCTTCCTGCTCATCCGCGCCGTGCTGCCGGCCATGAAGGAGCAGCGGTATGGCCGCATCGTCAACCTTTCCTCGACGGCCGGCAAGACCGTGAGCACTCTCGGGGGAGCCCACTACACCGCCTCGAAGGCGGCCCTCCTGGGATTGACCCGCGCCGCGGCCAAAGAGCTGGGACCGTACGGCGTCACCGTCAACGCCGTCTGTCCCGGCCTTTTCGACACCGAGCTGACACGCGAGCACGCCACCCCCGAGCAGCTCGAGGCCATCGCCAGGACCTTCCCCGTCCGCCGCTTGGGCGACCCCGTCGAGGTCGCCGATCTCATCTGCTTCCTCGCCTCTGAGGCCGCCGGCTATGTCACCGGCGCGTCGTTGGACATCAACGGCGGGGATTTGATGGTGTAGAAGCCGTCGCTCAGGGCTGTCCCGGCCTCCGGTGAACCGGGCGGGTGGCGTTGTCGATCTGGATGGCGTCGAAGCCGACGCTGAACTGCCCTCCGGAGTTCATGGTCATCGCCACCCAGGCCTGAGCCGCCGCTGGATCGTCCGGCGGGTTGACGTTCGGGACGACGCTCGTGTTCAGGTTCAGATAGAACCAGCCAAAATTGAATGGAACCGGGAGATCGCTGCCGCCCACCACGACGCGTTGGGTTTCCGCCGGGAACGGAATGAGGCCCTGTTGTTGGGGTGAAAAGGGGATGCTCTGCGGAACCTGCGCCTGCTCCTGCTCGTCGAAGATCACGATGCCCTCCTGTCCCAACGGGTACCAGGGAGGACGCGAACCCGGAGTTACCGGACACGTGAAGGCCTGCTGGTTGGCCTTGGAATCCCGCCACACGATCAGGCTGGTGCCGTTCGTGCTGGCATTGACGTACCGCACGGCGAAGTTCGTCGCCAGCGGCCGCCGGTGATCCACCTTCGACCAGCCGACGTAGCGGCCATAAAAGGTGTACTGGGGAGAGCTCGTGAATTCGGGAGGTACAGGGCTGGGGGGCTCGGCGAGGATGTGGACCAGCGGGTTCCCCTCGGCGGTACCCCGGGTCTGGTTGACATAGAAGTAGTCACCCCAGAGGACGTTCTGGTCAGTGGCGTCGCCGCTGGCGCCGAAATACTGGGGATCACTGGGGAAGCGCAAAGTGCAGTTGTTGACCGTGTCGACCGTAACGTAACCCCGGGCGACGTTGTCCCCCAGGTTACGCCCGGCGCAGAGACCGCTGAAGATCGGCGAGGCGTTGCCCGTCAGCGACAGTTGCAGGTGCTGGATGAAACTTGCCGGCAGGGACGGTGGCGGCAAGATTCCGTTGCAATTCGAGAAGTTGACGTCCTGCGAGAAGGGCCCCTGCGGACTGATGTGGTCGCTCGGGTCCTGACCGGCGGAGGCCGTCTGCGGGAGCAGGCCGTTGACGAGGATGTCGCGCAGGGTGATCGTCTGCACGTCATAGCCGGTCAGATAGATGTTGAAGCCCAGGACGGGAACGGAGAGGTCCGACCAGATCACCACATGGGCCAGAACCGCGATGTCGGAGGCGTTGTTGATGGAGAGCAGGGTGTTCGCGCCAGTGGAATTGCTGAGATCCACCTCGAAATATGGCAGCAGCAGGGTGGCCGCCGGCTCCGGAGCGATCTTGTCGGTGGCATGGGTCGTCGCGGGACTCTCCAAACCCAATAGGCAGAGCGCCACGAGAGCGGAAGAGAATCTCTTCATTTCGGACCTCCTTCTGGATTGAATCGTGCGCGTTCCTCGAACAGCGCGAGCGTCCCGGTTCACGTTTTCGCCAGCCGCGACGGCGGGCGCGGCGCTCCGGCCACTCGGCCGTCGCACCGCGCCCTGTTAGCGTACTATCTCGGCGAGGATCTGCTTACTGCGCGCAGACCTGAGTGCATGACTCCCACGTGGTGTACCAGTCCGCCGGGTTCGTGCAGTAGGTGCTCCCCGGCACGGCCCGGCCGCTGCAGCAGTCGGTCCGATACAGCGTGTCGTCGATTCCGCCCGCGGGGATGCAGGCTGCGGCGCGGGCCGTCGTCGACCCCACCAGAGGCAAGCAGGCGAGACACGCGGCCAGGAACATCAAGCGGACTTTGCTGGACTTTCTCATGACGGTACTTCTCCTTGAAACGGTCCGAAGCTCAGGATGAGCTCAGACGCCAGTCCTTTCGCCAGTCCGCATGCGGTAGGGGCCTCCAGGGCCCAGGGCCCGGCAGCGGCGACCTGCCGGGCTTTCAAGAAGGTAGCATTGTTTAGCGCATAGCGCAATAGCTATTTTAGGGTGGCTTGTCGGAACGGGCTCATCGCTCGAGGACTGTCTCAGTTTCCAGAAACCACCGCCAGGCCGGCACGATACGCACACTGTTGCCGGCGACCTCGACGGTGCCTTCTTCCCGCAGTGTGACCAGGGTGGCCCGCTCGCAGGCGGTCTCTGCCAGCCCTTCCGCCAGGGCTCGCAACTCGCGCTGGCGGGTCGCCGGATCCTCCAGATCGGCGCAGACCTGGACCAGCTCCCGCGTTCCCCTGGGATCTTCCGCCAGGAAATCGACTTCATAGCCGGAGCCGGTCGCGACATAAGCCAGGGATTTTCCCCGGCGCCTCAGCTCCAGGTAGACGGCGGTCTCCAGCAGGTGACCGATGTCCCCGGAGGCCCGGAAGGAGAGGGCCGTCGAGAGAGCAGGATCGACGGGGTAGCACTTCCGCGGATTGACCTGGCGGACGCGGAGCGAGGGGGAGGCGACCGCTATCGTGGAGACGAGGAAGCTGTCCTCCAGATGGGCCAGGTACTCGTACAGCGTATCCTT
>Ga0136846_1222310_pt1 | contig 13044 bp, 11 predicted proteins | sample HopSoiMetagenom2_FD_96841 | JGI IMG/M metagenome (GOLD analysis project Ga0136846, IMG submission 96841) | Grasslands soil microbial communities from Hopland, California, USA - 2 Assembly 2016 (version 4) | ecosystem: Environmental > Terrestrial > Soil > Grasslands | place: USA: Hopland... | reverse complement strand
GCGCCGTTCTGTTCGAAGGCCTGCCAGATGCCTTTCATCTCCAGGAACTGATCTTTGTGCACGTTGAAGCGCTTCTCGGCATAGTCTCGTGCGGCTCCGGTCGTGATGAGGAACTGCCAGTCAGAAGACTCAAGCAGCAGCAACTCACGGCAGAGCTGTTTCATGATGCGTTCGCCGAGGCCACCGTCTTTCCATTTGCCGGCGGTTGCGAGGTCGCGGGTGTACAGTTCAGCGGGATAGATGTGGTTGTAGGTCCAGGAGGTCTCCGGGTTCATCCACACGTCGTTGGTGCCTTCGGCCCCCCATGAACCTTCGTGCATCGAGAGGAAGCCGGCACGCGGGTACTTGTCGAGATACTCGGAGCAGGTGATGAGCTCGATTCCGATGGGATAATCGGCCAATGTGCGAGCGATAGCTTCGAGCCAGAGCGGGCCTTCGAACCACCAGTGGCCGAAGAGCTCGGCGTCAAAGGGCGCGCAGAGAACCGGCGGGATTGAGTCGTTGAAGCCGTCTTTCAGTGCTTCATAGACCAGGTGCACGAAGTGGCTGGCGTGTTCCTTGACCTTTTCGGCGGCTTCCTGCGGCCAGTATGGCATCTTGAAGGCCATATCGAGCTTGGGGCCGGTGACCTGCCAGTAGCGATGGCCACCGGGCCAGCGCTTCTTATGGAAGTCGAGATAGTTGGCATCGCCCGGATAACCGCTTTCGCCGGACCAGACCTGCAGGCCGGTGCGTGGATCGCGCGGGAAGATGGTCGTGGCGTAACGCTTGTCGTAAGGACCATCGACGTAATAGGGCTGGTAGAGCCCGCGATGGTTGCGGAAGGTCATCTGGATAGTGGCTTCATCCCGCGGCACGTCTCCGTTGAGCAGCTCGTAGGGGGAAGGGATACGTTCGGACTCTTCGACCAGATGAGTATCGACGTAGAAGTACTCGATCTGCGATTCGCTGAGGGCCTGTTCGACACCGATACGATCGTAGCCTGGATGTGTGGCGCCATCGGCGTCGGGGACAGGGTAGTTCCAAAAGCCGGCTGGGCGATAGCCGCACTCTGGCACCCAGATGCCGCGGGGATGTTTGCCGATGTGCCGTTTATGAGTAGCGACGGCGGTGCGGACCTGTGCGCGCACACTTTCATCGGTACCCAGCAGAGGCATGTACCCATGCGTTGCGCCGCAGGTGATGATCTCGATGAGACCTTTATCGTTGAAGTGGCGGAAGCCCTTGATGATGTCGCCATCGAGTGCGTTGAAGTCATCCAGCGCTTCCTGGAAGAACGCGTGCCAGAAGCGGGCGGTTTCCGCGAAATGCGTTTCGCCACCCTGAATGAAGAAGGCTTCGTCTTCCGTAGCGGCGGTGATCTTGCGATCGAGATACTTCGGGAACTCAGCTCGGAAGATGGGATGAGCGAGCTGCTCAAGAAGGATCGGCGAAAGATTAATATTCGCCTTGAGTGCTAACCCGTCTTTTTCAAGACGTCCAAGGACACGCAGCAGCGGGAGATAAGTTTCGGCTGCTGCCTCATGTAACCACTCCATACCATGTGGCCATGTACCGTGGTTCACTACGTAAGGTAGATGAGAGTGCAGCGTAAATGTCAGAAATCCTGCAGGCTTCTTCGTCGATGCCAAGGCGGTAGACCTCGTACAGTCTTTGATTGCAGGTGGTTCGTTTGTGTCTCTGGAGGGAACGAAGCATCTCTCCGGGGCAGCGTTGCTCCGAGTCTACTATACGAAAATCTCACCTCGTGGGTTGTTTGAATAGACGCAGATTGATAGAGCAGCGTTGTAACCTACGCGGTTGTAACGCGCGGTTGCCGACAAACGCTGACATGAAAAAGCTCCGGATCCACGAAGGAATCCGGAGCCTTTTAGTGAAACGTCTTAGACCAGTTATTGCATCGGGTGACGTGTGGAGTCATCGTTGCTCGATGCTCCTGCCTGTGTTGCCTGAACGGTGAACGCGTTCGTCAGGCGGAAGCGGATGAGCGATTCGGTGGGGATCTGTACCTGCTCACCCCTGGTGATGGCATTGACGCCCGCACCACCCGCGCCGCCGGCGGCCGCACCGATGGCAGCACCTTTACCGCCACCGAAGATACCGCCGAGGATGGCTCCGGCGGCTGCGCCGACACCAGCCTTGGTAGCCGTATTCTTACCGCGTCCAGCGCCCTCTTTGCTGAAGGCTTCGGTGGAGACAGCAATACGCTCACCACGGCGGGAGATGCTGGTCAGCTCAATAGAGAGCAGCGAGCTTCCTTTGAAGTGGGCCGCATCTTTCGCTTCGACGACGCGTCCGCTGACCGGAGTCCCCTGACGCAGGGCAACCCATCCATCGACGACGATGTCGTTGGAGATGACGCCCGTGAAGGAATCACCTGTTTGCGTGGTAGCGGAGTCCAGACCCTGAGTGATGCGTACCGGAAGGAAGGTTCCGGCAGCAACTGTCACAGTCTTTGTCGTGGGCGCTGGCGGAGGTGGTGGAGGAGCCTGAACAACAGGGGCCGCGGCCTGTCTTACGGGGGCCGGTGCAGGAGCTGGGGCCGGAGCGGGCTGACGCTCGACAATAACGGGCTTGGGCCTTTTCTCGCGCTCAGGCCGTACCGGAGCGGGTTCAGGAGCGGCAGCAACCGGGGCTGGAGCCGCGGCAGGAGCCTGGACGTTCAGGTTGTTGATGACCGTTTTGACGCCGGGAATGGCTGCCGCATCATTGGAGGCCAGCGTTTTGGCCGCCGGATTGCTAACATTCCCGCTCAGCGTGGCGACGCCGCCGGAGACGCCTACCTGAATCTGTTCCGCACTCAGAGCGGAGTCGGAGGTGATTCTGCTCTGGATGGAGGAAGCCAGACTGTTGTCATCCGGAGGAGCCGGAGTATCGGCCTTCTTGCATCCAGTTACGGCAAGGGTGAGAACAAGCGCCAGGCCGGTGGTGCGAAGAGTGTTGTGCATGCGTTCAAGATTCATGGAAATCCCTCTCCTTACGCGGGATGTACGTCCCTGATCTGCGATTGCCCGCGAGCTCCGGGAGTAGCTCCGGGGGAGTGTGTGTCGTCACTCATCTTAGACGTCAAGTTTATCCCTGATGTTTCTGTCATAAGAAAGGGAATGTTCTGGGTAAACCTGGCTCGCGCGAGTAGCATCCTCATTAAGCAAGGGTTTTGTGCGCGAGAAAGGCGAGGTTTGCCGCCCGGTAGTGGATTTGCTACCATCCGATTCTCCGCAACTCGAAGGTTCCACACACGAATCTCGCTCAGGAAAGAGGGAAACAAATGGCAGAGAATGACAATGCGAACGGAATTGGCTGGTTTCTTGCAGGACTTGGCATCGGCGCGCTGATTGGTGTGCTGTACGCTCCGAAGTCCGGGAAAGAGACGCGGGAAGAGCTCGCGCTTTCCGCCAAGGAAGCCCGCGATAAGGCCAATCAATATGTGGAGCGCGGTAAGGAACAGTTGGATGAGTACATTGACCGCAGCCGCCAGTACTATGAGCGCGGACGCAGCCAGTGGACCGAGTATGTCGAGAAAGGTAAGGATTTTCTGCACGAGCAGCAGGACAAGGTCGCTGCGGCTGTAGACGCGGGGAAGCAGGCTTATAGCAGGACTGCCGTCGAAGAACCTTCCAACGAGCACTCGGCGTAAACTCAGCTTGCGTGGGGCTCCGTGCCACGACGCGGAGCCCTGTTACTATTTCCGGAAAGAAAGCGCGGCCTACCCATGCTTACAGCAGCCATCCTTTGGCAAAGCCAACTGGCACAGGACCATTCCAACCTGCTCATCATCTTCATCGCGGTGGTTTCCGTTGCCGTCGTGTTGCAGCTCGTTGTGCTGGTCACGATGGCGATAGGCGCCGCCAAGACGCAGAAGCAAATCCTTGGAATTGCTCAGGAGCTGCATGCGAAGGCCGTCCCGATCATGGATAGCGTCACGCGGGCGGTGGAGAAGACGGCGCCGAAGGTGGACCGGATTACCGACAACCTTGTGGAGACGACAAACGTTCTACGCGACAAGGCGCACGAGCTTGACATTGTGGTTTCCGAGGCTGCCACACGCGCACGCGCCCAGGTGGTTCGCGTGGATACTGCGATGACCGATAGCCTCAACACCGTCGGCCGCGTGACCGCTGAGGTGCACCACGCCGTTATGGTGCCAGTGCGTCATATCTCCGGTGTGATTCATGGGATCAAGGCGGGACTAGAGACCTTGGTCGGACGCGCTAAGACGTGGAGAGATGCCGCCGCGTCGGTTGCGACGGGCGTGGGCGATACCGAAGATTAGCAACGCACTAGCCGAGGCTGAGAGTATGACCGACGGTATGGTGGTGAACCCCCCGGGCTCCCACCCCTTTGATCGCTATCTCAGCGGATCCAGCCGCCGCCTACAACTTCGTCATCCTGATAGAAGACTGCGGCCTGCCCTGGTGTGACCGCCCGCTGCGGTTCGTCGAAGATGGCTTCCACTTCGTCATCGCTAACCTTCTGCAGAGTCGCCCATGCGGGTTCGTGGCGGTGGCGGATCTTTGCCTGCACACGCATCGGTTCGCCGAGTGATGTAATGGAGATCCAGTTCAAATCGCCTACACGCATAGCGGGTGTCAGCAGCTCATCTTCCGTGCCGACGGTGACGCGGTGCGAATCCGGATTGATCTGCAGCACATAGAACGGGTTCGGCTGGTGTCCCTTCAGCCGCTGCTGGACGCCCTTGCGCTGGCCGACGGTGAAGTGGTGCACGCCCTCGTGCGAACCGACAACCTCTCCGGTACTGGTGACCAACTCGCCAGAAGTATCCGGAAGGGGCTGCTCCTGCTCTTCTAGATAGGCTTCCATGAAGAGCTTGTAGTCGCCGCCAGGGATGAAGCAGATCTCCTGTGAGTCAGGCTTCTTGGCCAAAGCAAGAGAATAGCCCTCGGCAAGCTCGCGGACTTCAGGCTTCGTCATGTGGCCCAGGGGGAAGAGCGTGCGCGAGAGCTGCTCCTGGGTAAGGCCGAAGAGAAAGTAGGTCTGGTCCTTGGCCTTGTCCGCAGGCCGCTTGAGAATCCAGCGATCACGCGCCGGATCGTACTCGTTCCGTGCGTAGTGACCGGTGGCAATGCGCTCGGCCCCGATGGAGCGGGCGGTCAGAAGCAACTGATCGAACTTCAGGTGGTTGTTGCACAGGGTGCAGGGAATAGGCGTGCGTCCATGCAGATACTCACGGACGAAGGGCTGCACCACATCGCGCTCGAAGCGCGCTTCCTGATTGACGACGTAGTACGGAATTCCGATCTGCTCGGCCACGCGGCGAGCGTCGTAGACATCATCGATCGAACAGCAGCGGCCTTGAACAGCTTCGGGCATGCCCTCATGTCCGGAGAGGCGGCGCTGGTTCCACAGCTGCAGGGTGAGGCCAATGACGGTGTGCCCTTCGGCGCACAGCATCGCCGCGACAGTGGAGGAATCAACTCCTCCAGACATGGCGACGGCGATGGTCTCCTGCTGACTCATACTTCTCTATTCTCGCCGATTTTCGGGGAAGTTTGTGGTGACGTGGGCGGTATTGGCTTAGGGGCATGCGGCCCTTCGACCTGCCCTGGCGTTGCGAGGATGGGGCACCCGGGCAAGGAAAATTGGGATTAACGGGATTCTCTAAACCGCGACAGCTGAGTTCCATGCTGGAGAGAGCGCGCGAAGGCGGGAGACGACCTCCGGAATGGTCGCCAGAACCGCATCGATCTCATCTTCGGTGGTCATCCGCGAGAGTGAGAAGCGGATGCTGGCGCGTGAGCGCTCGGGGGAAAGTCCCATCGCCAGAAGGACATGCGAGGGGTCGGTAGCGCCGGACTGGCAGGCAGAGCCGCCACTGACGGCGATGCCCTTCAGATCGAGGGCGATCACCAGGGCTTCGGCTTCAAGGTGCGCGAAGTAGAGGTTGGTCGTATTGACGACACGGTCCGCACCTTCGCCATTGATCTCAGTCTGGGGAACCCCGGAGAGGATGCCGGCTTCAAGCCGGTCACGCAGACGTGCGAGGTGCTGTGGGCCACCTGCCCGAAGATATTCCTGTGCAAGTTCAGCGGCTCGGCCAAGACCAACGATGCCTGGCAGATTTTCGGTGCCGGCCCGGCGTTGGCGCTCGTGACTGCCACCGTAAAGCAACGGGCGAAGATGGAGACCGCGCCGCACATACAGCGCGCCCGTTCCCTGGGGAGCGTACATCTTATGCCCGGAGATGGAGAGCAGGTCGACGCCGAGATCTTTGGCATCGATCTCAAACTTACCGGCAGCCTGGACGGCATCGCTGTGGAAGAGCGCTCCACCTTCGTGAGCGATGGCCGCGAGCTCTTTGATCGGTTGGATAACGCCAGTCTCGTTGTTCGCCAGCATGATGGAGACCAGGCGCGTATTTTGCCGCATAGCAGAGCGCAGACTCTCAGCGGAGATGATGCCGGCGCGGTCAGGGCGAAGGACGGTGAGCTCAACGCCGCGCCGTTCCAGCTCTTCGGCGGCGTTCAGAATGGCATGGTGTTCGACGGCGCTGGTGATCAGATGGTCGCCGCGCGCGATCTCGCTGGCGGGCTGCAGCGCACCGAAGAGAGCAAGGTTGTCGCTTTCTGTGCCTCCGCTGGTGAAGACCACCTCCGCAGGGCGGCAGTGCAGCAGTGCTGCCACGGATGCGCGCGCGTGTTCCACTGCAGCCCGGGCCTGCTGTCCCGGCTGATGGATCGACGATGCATTGCCAAAGCGCTGCGTGTAGAAGGGGAGCATTGCCTCCAGCACTTCCGGCAGCACCTGCGTGGTCGCGTTGGCATCCAGATAAATCCGGCGCATCACTCCATTCTAAGAGATGACGCCCTGCGGTGCGGGTGCTAGCCTGATTGCGCGCAATACCCAAAAAGGAGAAGCAATGAAAAGTAAGATCTTGGCGATCGCGATGGCAGCGCTGTGCTCCACAACCATGTTCGGACAGGCGCCCCCGGCGGCACCTCAGGGCCCCGTAGAGCCGGCGAAGGCGGCGGACTTCATGCTCTCCAATACTGAGAAGGATTTCATCGCGCTGATTGAGGCTATGCCGGCGGATAAGTACAGCTTTGCGCCCTCAGCAAGCCTCTTCAAGGCACCTGAGTCCGTTGATTTCAAAGGAGTACGGACGTTCGCTCAGTTGGTGACGCATACCATCCAGGCCAATTACTTTTACTGGGCTCCGGTACTGGGCGAGAAGCTTGATCAGGAAAAGATCGGGGCCATTGGTAAATTGACCGATAAGGACGCGATTGTGAAGGCGGCGAAGGAGTCGATGGAATACGGCCATAAGGCTGCTGCTTCGATTACGGCTGCGAATGCTTTTGAGGGAGCGGGCCGCGGTGCAGCGTCAACGAAGTTGATTAGCCTTGCAGGCGGCGTGATCCACATTCGCGACGAGTACGGACAGATGGTGGTATGGGGTCGTATGGTCGGGGTCGCCCCGCCGGCGAGCAGCGGACGCCCTCCGGCGAATCCAGCGAATAAGTAGATTGTCGAGAATACGAAACGGGCTCGGCGATAGAGCACTTCTCCTAAAAGGTATAGAGCGGAGTTCGACTGTTTGCGCCGTTTTCCTGCGAAGAAAACGGCATTCGCAGATTTATCCAACACCACGGTATTAGGAGAATTGCTCTCGCCGTGCCCGCTTTTGCTTAATGGATTGAGCTAGGCTCGATATCCCATCCATTGCTTTGCAATGGATGGGGCACCCAGAGTATGGGGCGTTGAGGGGCTTAGTAGGAGCGGTGCTTGAACGGGTTGCGCAGGGAATATGTCACTGATACGCCGGTGGTGTCGTACTTCAGCCTCACGCTGCGACTGTAGAAGCCGGAGACGATGACATTGCGATTCAAGGGAATCTCGAGGATGGTATCAACGCCATTATCTTCTGCGAGGCTGACACCAACCGCCCGCTCTACCCAGGCATGATTTACCCGCACGGGACGATAGATTTTCTGATCGCCGATCGGGAGATTTTCATAGGCCGAGGCGATAAAGGCACTGCGGAAGGGTAAAAGAAACTGAGAGCCGGCCTGGAAGTGCGCAATATGGCCGATCGTGGTGTAGGTCCGCTGAATCTCGCGGTCGATCAGGCTGGAAGTGTCGCCAATGCCGGTCTCGACAAAGGGAGCGACCCAATGGGTACTGTAGTCCACCCGGTGGTTCAAGTTGTATGTGACCTGACCATTGCCGAGGCCGTAGCTGTCGGCTCCCGTGGGCAGTGACATGGTCGCGGAACCCGTATAGGTGAACGCCCGGCCGAAGTCAGTGGTGTAACGCGTTGCGAGCGAGGTGTCTCCAACGAGGTGACGCAGCGTCTCCAGCTTGTAGGTCGTCGTGGAAATGGTGGAGGGCGTGCTGGTGCTGCCTGGCGGTGGAGGAGGAGCCGCAGTCGTGGTTGTGCTGGCGACATAACTGTGGATGCTAAAGAACGCCGGGACCGAAAGGTCTACAGACCAGTGACGATTGAAGCGATATGCCACGACCGGAGTCGTCATCTGGGTCCATCCAAGGACAGAGTTGTGGATCGACGAGGAGATGAGGCTGAAACTCAGAACGTTGCGATCCTGGGGTTGAAACCGCTCCGGATCATAGCCCTCCCGGGCGACCGCCATTGCCAGTTCAGCGGCGACTGCATCATCAAGAGCGTCGTCTGCCGTAGAGCTGGAATCAGTGATGGAGGAATTGACAGTCGTTGAGGCAGGAACCTGCGCTGATAGGCCCTGTGCGCGTGCAACAGGGACAAGACAGATGGGCAACAGGCAAAGACCCGCAATCGTTCGAACGACGTGCAAGAGACACTCCAGGGGGACCTAGAGGAAGGCTATCCCGGCGTTATGAGGAATGGCAACGAAAATCGCGGAGGGGATTTCCTCCATCCGGTTAGAGCATTTTCCCTGTTACCAGGCATCCCCGAAGCGGCGTGGAGAGGCGTTTTCATCGCGGAAAACGCACATAGATGCGGAAGCCCCACACTACAGCGAAAATGCTTTAGCGCTGTTCGATCGGTATATACGGCGCCGGATACTCCGGCCCGATGTAATCCGCGCGTGGCCGGATCAGGCGGTTATCGTCATGCTGCTCAATGACATGCGCTGCCCATCCGGAGACGCGGGAGATGGCAAAGATCGGCGTGAACAGGTCAATATCGATGCCCAGCATGGTGTAGGTCGAGGCGGAATAGAAGTCGACGTTGGCGTTGAGCTTCTTCTCGTTCTTGATGAAGAGCTCGATCTCGCGAGACATGCCGTACCATTTGCTGCCGGTGGACTTGGAGAGCTCCTCGCTCATCTTGCGCAGGTGGGTGGCGCGGGGATCTTCGGTCTTGTAGACACGGTGTCCGAAGCCGGAGATCTTCTCTTTGCGCGCGAGCATGTCTTTGACGTACTGGACGGGATCCGCGCCGGCCTCGTCGATGGCATAGAGCAGGCGCATGGTCGCCTCGTTGGCTCCGCCGTGCAGAGGACCCTTCAGTGCGCCGATGGCCCCGGTGATGGCAGAGTGCATATCAGCGAGGGTGGCAGCGATGACGCGGGCGGCGAAGGTGGAGGCATTGAGCTCATGGTCGGCGTGGAGGACAAGGGCTACGTCGAAGGTGCGGATTGCGGTCTCGGTCGGTTTCTCGCCATTCAGCATCCATAGGAAGTTTGCGGCGTGCGAGAGCGATTTATCGGCCTCGACCACAGGTTTTCCTTTTCGAATGCGATCGAAAGCCGCAACAATCATCGCGATCTGCGCGGTGAGACGGAAGGCCTTCGTGACGTTAGCGTCGTGCGTCACGCTCTTCTCATCGGGGTCGTTGCCTTCGGGATACATGGAAAGCAGGCTGACAGCCGTGCGCAGCACCTCCATCGGAGTTGCATCCTTCGGCACGGTCTTGAGGAACTCGATGACCGTCGGCGGCAGGCTGCGTGCCTCGGCGAGACTCTTCGCAAAGTCGCTCAGCTCACTCTTCGAGGGCAGCTTGCCAAACCAGAGAAGGTAAGTGACCTCTTCGAAGGTAGACTTCGGAGCCAGCTCATGAATATCGATTCCCCGGTAGGACAGAACGCCCGCGTCGCCGTCGATCCAGCAGATACCAGAGTTCGCGGCAATAATGCCTTCCAGGCCTTTGGGTGCGGCGGTCATCGTGGTCATGCTGAACTCTACTCCCGTGAGGAAACGTAAATTTAGTACTAACGGTTATAGCGCAGCGCCGCGAGGATTGTCATGACGGTTGTGCGAATACCGGCTTAAATGTGCGATTTACGGCGTAGGCTTGCATGTCGATCGGAACGGGCTCTCGGGACAGTTGCAGACCGACGGCGCGGGCGGTTGCGGCAGCGAGCTGGATCCCATTGCGATAGTGGCCTGTGGCGGCGTAGAGGCCTTCTTCAACAGCACCAATCAGCGGCAGGCCGTCGTGGGTTGCTGGCCGTAGACCGGCCCATGTTTCGACGATGGGCGCCTGCGCTGCCGGTGGAAACAGTTTCACGGCGCGCGCTTTCAGGGCAGCGATATCGGCGCTGTGCACGGTCTTGTCATAGCCCGCATCTTCGATGGTGGCGCCGATGACGACACGTCCGTCGCCTCGTGGAATCAGGTAGATCTCCGGTGTACGCACTACGGTATCGAGCGGCACACCCATCTCGACGGCCATCATCTGGCCTTTTCGGGGAAAGACGGGAAGGTTCCGGGGACCGGCCCAGCTTCCAGTGCAGAGGACGACACGGCCGGTAAGGATGTCGCCACCATCAGTGTGCAACCGCCATCCAGCGCCTTCGCGCGCGAGCGTGTCGACAGCGCAGTGGGATCGTATTGAGACGTCTGTATTAGCACATGCGGCATGGAGCGCTGCGCCGAGGTCGCGCGGGTCGAGTGAACCTTCGTCCTGGAGTGCCCAGGCATACCCCTCAGGAGAGAGGCCGATCTCTTTCAGGGCGTTGAGAGCCTCGGGGGAGGAGCTGCCTTGATGGGCTCCCTGCAGCGCACGATGGGTGCGGATGGGAACAAGCAGACCACTGTGTCGCTCGATTCGTGCGAGGAACTCGGGATAGAGCTCGCGCGACCAGGCGGAGAGCGGCCGCAGGGGAGCGGGGTTTTCCGGGTCGTCAACGGCGAGCATGCCGCCGGCGGCCCAGCTTGCCTCCCTGACCGGATCGTTTTTGTCGGCGACAGCGACCGAAAGCCCGCGGTTGCGAAGCTCCAGCGCGACGGCCAGCCCAATGACTCCTGCTCCTACGACGGCTACATCTACCTGCTGCATACGGTCATTGTAGAAACTCGTCTATCTCAGCGGGCGGGGCAAGGCTATACTTTGCCCCAAGGCTAAGGAGAACGTGGGACGCATTATGAGTGAAGAAATTGAACAGAGACAGATGTCCGGAGCTTTTATTGCGGTGGTCTTCATCGCCTTGGCGCTGGGGATCGCCTCGCTGATCTGGTGCTACGGTTTGCAGAACCACCTTGGCGAGGCGGAGAAGAACCTGGCGGCGGCCAAAGCAGCGAACGCCGATCTGAATGAAAAGCTTACGGCGACGAACGCGCGCTTGAAGGCCGCCACGGAGACTCTTGGAGCCAGCGTCGGTTTGACGCAGCGACAGCTTGAGCAGCGCGCGCAGGGCATTCTGGCGGCGCAGAAGGCCGCCGACGCGAAACTGATCGCCGCACAGGAGGCGACGAACAAGCAGGTAAGTGCGGTATCGAGCGAAGTAAGCGGTGTGAAGACGGATGTGGGCGGCGTGAAGACGGATGTTGCCAGCACCAAAGCCGATCTGGACACCACCAAAAGCCAGCTGCAGCGCGTTGTCGGGGATGCCGGTGTGATGAGCGGTTTGATTGCGAAGAACCACGACGAGCTGGAGATTCTGAAGCACAAAGGCGACCGCAACTACGTCGAGTTCACGCTACAAAAGGGCGGGCAGCCGACGCTGCTTTCGACCATCAAGGTGCAGTTGAAGAAGGTCGATCAGAAGAAGGGCAAGTACACGATGGTGATCTCGTCCGATGACCGCAACATCGAGAAGAAGGATAAGACGATCATGGAGCCGGTGCAGTTCTACTCCGGCAAGAGTCCGGCCCTGTTCGAGATTGTGGTGAACAGTATGGCAAAGAACCAGATCAGCGGGTATCTGTCGACGCCGAAGAGCTAGATGGATTTGTTGGAAATGAAGCAGGGCTGAGAGAAATCTCAGCCCTGCTTTGTTTTGCTCGGTTGCGAAAAGATATCGATAGAGAAGCAGATTTCTCCGCTGCGCTACGAAATGACAAAAAGAGCGGTTCGAGCTGCCGCTCGAATACCCAAGTCCCCTTGGGACATGGGGCACCCCGTTTGGTGGCCGCGATGCTACTTCAGCTCGGCCACGATGGGGTCGTAGTGGTAGGGCGCAATCTTGATTGCGGCGTGCTTGCTCTGATCCCAGGTCTGTTGGGTAGCATCGCGGAAGCCGAGGAGGACCAGGCCCTCCATGTCGCTCATACCGGGGACTTCGGTTTCGCGCAGCAATAGAGGCTTACCGTCAGCGGCTTCTTTCACCTTCGGGAAGGCCGTGAAGGTGGTCGGGACATCGTCCTTTTCGACAGCGCTGGTCAGTAGCTCCGATCCATCGGGCATGGTGAGTGCTCCGGTAAGGTCCTTCAGAAAGACCGGCGTTTTGAGGTTGTTGTGCACCTTCACCGTCGCCAGAACATAGAGGGTGTTTTCGTTAGAGTCGGTCTTGCCGAGCAGCTTCAGCGTCCCCACGTCGTTGGAGTAGGTAACGGTCGTAGGCACAGCGGCAACGTGGGTCACGCTCACCTTTGCCGGTGCATGCGGACTGCGGAGATAGATCCCGATGCCGACTGCGGTAAGAACCACGAAGGCAATGACGATGGGCCACAGAAAGTGGCGGAGGGGTCGGTGGGTCTGGTGAAACTTGATCTCGTGCATGTTCCTCACGGCCTGGGTCGTAACGCCGCAAGAAATTCCTCCGGCGAGTAGGTGTTGATCACGTCGGCCGGCGTAAGCCAGGCGCGGCGCAGTTGGGTGATGCCGAAGGGCATCTGTTCGAAGTCAGAGACAGCGTGCGCATC
>Ga0136846_1227344_pt1 | contig 13046 bp, 11 predicted proteins | sample HopSoiMetagenom2_FD_96841 | JGI IMG/M metagenome (GOLD analysis project Ga0136846, IMG submission 96841) | Grasslands soil microbial communities from Hopland, California, USA - 2 Assembly 2016 (version 4) | ecosystem: Environmental > Terrestrial > Soil > Grasslands | place: USA: Hopland... | reverse complement strand
GAGGCCGTGCTGGCGCGCAAGCGCTCGCAGGGCGTCATAGTCCGCAGGTTGGCCGGCATAGTCTACCGCCACGATGGCGCGGGTTTGGGGCGTGATCTTGGCCGCCACCGATGCCGGATCGATCAGCATGGTGTCGTGCTCGACATCGGCAAAGACAGGCACGCCGCCTTCATAGATGGCGGCGTTTGCGCTGGCGGCAAAGGTGATGGCCGGGACGATCACCTCGTCACCCGGTTTCAGATTGATGCCTCGCATCGCGGCATGCAGTGCGGCGGTGCCGGAATTGACGGCAACACCTTCGCGCGCGCCGCACGATTGGGCAAAGGCCTTCTCGAATTCCGGTACCCGGGGACCGGTCGTCAGCCAGCCGGAGCAGAGCGCTTCGACCACCGCCTTGACATCGGCATCGCAGATTTCCTGTTTGCCATAAGGCAGGAAGGGAAGGGTGTTGTCCTGCTCGGGCCGGTCGGGCATGGGATCAGGTAAAGGATTGGGCGAGCAGGGTTTGCAGGCCCCGCGCGTCCAATTTTTCCGGGTTGCTGTCGCTGGAATACGAAAAACCGTCCGCGACCGGCTTGCCGCCGCGATGCAGATAGGCGTCACGCGCCGCGTGGGCGAAACTCTGCAGGATCACATAGCGGTCTTCCAGTTCGATGGTGCAATGGGCATCGTCAGCCGGGATCATGGTTTCGTGCAGTTTTTCGCCGGGACGGATGCCCACAACATGCTGCTTGTGGGACGGGCTGACTAGGGTGGCGAGCTGCGGGATCGTGGAAGACGGGATCTTGGGCACATAGATTTCGCCGCCTTTCATCATCTCCATGCTGGAGAGGACGAAATTGACGCCTTGGGTCAGGGTGATCCAGAAACGGGTCATGCGCTCGTCGGTGATGGGCAGGCTGTCGGCGCCATCGGCTACCAACTTTCTGAAGAAGGGTACGACGCTGCCGCGCGAGCCGAACACATTGCCGTAGCGAACAACCGAGAAGCGGGTGCCATCCGCGCCGGCCAGGTTGTTGGCGGCGACAAAAATCTTGTCGGACGCCAGTTTCGAGGCGCCATACAGATTGATGGGATTGGCAGCTTTGTCGGTAGAAAGGGCTACAACTCTTTTGACGCCGCAACGAAGAGACGCGGTGACAACATTTTCCGCCCCGAACACGTTGGTGCGGATGCACTCAAACGGATTGTATTCTGCGGTGGTGACTTGCTTCATGGCGGCGGCATGGACCACAAAATCCACACCGTTCAGGGCCAGTTCGAGCCGGTCCTTGTCGCGCACATCCCCGATGAAATAGCGAATGAAGGGATACTTCTCGAGCGGAAAATCCTGCTGCATCTCGAACTGCTTGAGTTCGTCGCGCGAAAATACGATCAACCGCTTGGGCTTGTATTGCGCGATCATAGTCTTGATGAAGTGCTTGCCAAAACTGCCGGTGCCGCCGGTGACCAGAATCGTCCGGTTGTTGAGGTCCATCCAGGGCTGGCTGAAGTCCCTGAGAGGCGCCTCCACGGATGCAGACTGCAGCGCGTTAGGTACGGCGACGGAAAGGGCGGCGGATGTGTTCATAATCTGTTAATCCCGTTAGTCGAAGCCCAGTCTCGTACGAAATGCTTAACCGACTGTTGCGCTACTCCATGGGTTAACAGGCGTTAAGCGCCGGGCTAGCCGTATTTTTCCAACGGGCTGAGGGTAATACACGTGAAATACGTCGTGTGGGTGACGAGTGATGGCTTCAGACCCATCGTCCTCCATCACTTGCCTCCGAATTTCGCGGCCTTACTCGCCACGACAAAAGGTGGATTAAATACGGTCCCACTGCCCAGCGCGTCCAACTTTCTTTTTAAAACGCGCTTATGAATGGCGATCCATCGACGATCCCATTACAGATCACATCCAACGTGGCGTCCCTGCCCGGAAGGAGCCCGGCGGCATCCCTGAAGACATAGAATTTTTCTCCCGGCTCGCGGTGGGCGCGATAGGGGTTCTCGGAAATCGGAGGGAAATCCATCATTTTCTGGAAGAAGAAATAATATGCGAAGCGCAATGCTCGTTCGATCATCTCCGGCGAGTTTCGGGGCAGATCGGGCGCACTTTGCAGAAGTGAAAAATATTCTTCCCGGCTTTCGGCATCGTAGGTGTAGCCCTTGCCGCGATTGAAAGTTTCTCCGGCGACGATCACCGGGATACCGCGATATGCGATTTCCAACCCCATCTTGGTTCCGAAAATTAGGGTTGCCCGGCTCATTTCCGCGATAGTATAGGAGCTCAAACCGCTGTCGGAGTTGACGATGAAGACATTGGGCGGCAGGGTCGGGAAGCGGCTCATGATCTCCGGCAAGATGGGCTGACGGGTGACAAAGCCGCCAACCGTTTCCGCCGGGTGGATGCGGATGATGAGTTGCAGGTCCGGCCGTTGCGCGAACCAAGCAATGGTCGAAAATACCCAGTCAAACACATTATCGAAAGCGTTGAAGCTGTAGTAGATTTGTGCGTCCCAGATGACATTGGTAAATAATGAGATAATTGGCTTGTTCGGATCCAACCCCAATGCGTCGATGATGGGCTGGCGTCCCAGAACGGGGTTTGGGTGATAGTTGACATTGTCGCGCCCGCCCGTGGCCTTTGATCCCAGATATGTCAAAAGCTTCTTGCGCCGCGGTCCGTCCAGCACGTCATTCTGCCAAAGCGATGCCGGCTCGCTCACAAGACTGCGATGATAGGTTTCCGAATGGGAGAAAAGTACGGTGCCCTTGCGATAGGGAACGCCGTAAATATCTACACCGACGTTGCGGGTCCGGCATACGTCCGCTATCGTGCCATGTATTAAGTAGACACCATGCACGCCGACCACCTTGTCGGGACGGAATGCGTCGATGAAGCGATTAAACCGATCCACCATCAACATGGATGAAGCCAGCTGCCGGCGATAGATCCACAGCTCGTCGGGGTCGTCGAGAGCCACAAATCCGCGCAAGGTGCAGCGCAATGTGGAGGAAAAGGCGTGGTCGCCGACGGGGACGTCTTTATAGACATGAGAGCGGATTTGATCGGGCGGGATTTTTTCGGACAAGGCCAGGATATTTTCCACTTCTCCGGGCAGGACATACTGAGAAAGCGAGTGCAGTTCAGAGCCGGTTTCGCGCAATACTGCGCTGGCACCGGTGCTGCAATCCAGGCATGGCCTGTGATTCGCCGCCGGCGTTAGTGCAATGCGCAGGTGTGCAGGGACATTCAGGCCATAGCCGCGGAAATTGAATTCGCAGGAGGGCAGGCCTTCATTGCAGAATAATGCGGCGGTCACGTGGCCGCGCATTTTCAGGCTAAGAAGCCACAGTGCATCATAGCTGAGGGACAGCGCATTGACGCCGTGGCCCGACACGATTGCCACGCGACGGGGGGCTGTGTGGGACGTGGGCTGCGCCGAAGCCATGATTTCACGTATTTCTCGCGCCAGGCGCTTGGCCGACTCTGCGGCTGGCGAAAACCGGCCGAGCGCCAGTTTGCCCCAATGGGCGAGCTCACCATAAAAGCGATTAGGTCTCAGTGCGGTCATGGTCGTAGGAGCGTGCCGATCATATCGGTGACAAAGAGATTGCCTGTACGTTCGTTTCTTATGAGGCTCTGTTCATATGTCCTGGCGCGGCTTTGTTTTTCCCGATCGAGCCGCCGCACGCATGCATAGAGCAGTCGGCCCGCACGTGTAGGAATGCCGGTGGTCGCGCTATAGCGCAGGGCAGGGCCAAGGCTTTGCAATCCTAGCGCGTCCAAACGTTGCCAGGCATGGCAATAACGCGCAAAATCATTTTGGTAGTGGACGAAAGCCAGCCGCTTCCAACCGATCGCGATTCTTCCGTCACTCTCGTTGATCGCCCTAGCCGATGTGCCGCACTGTTCGCTGAACCACTCTCCCGGGAAAAGCGGGTTCTGGATCCAGTAAAAATCGGAATTGAAGATTTCCCGGGCTTCGGATTGCGGCAAGCGCCCACCCGCGACGAGACACTGCAACAAGTCCTGGTCGTGGCGAATTGGCACGGGATACCAAGAGGCGTTGCAATACCGGCGGTCGTCCCGGGCCGGACTCCGCTTGATCTGCGCCGCGGCGAGATTGAAAGCGGCCGGATCGCGGTCGAGTCTTTCCAATTCCCGTCCATAGCTTCGTAGCCACTCCATGTCTGAGATTGCAGTGAAGCAGGGGTTTCCTTCAAGAATGAAGGTTTTTCCGGCTATGTCCCGTGTTATGTCGTCAAAGGGCGCTGTGAAGGCGATATCGCCGTCGACGCCGACCAGGGGCAGCGTAATATCTCCCCTGTCGACCAGCAGTTCCAGAATGGGCCAGCGGAGATAATTGTAGGCGAAATAGGTCGGCAAGCACGCAATATTCGGAAAGCGGGACAGCACCAAGGACATGTCTGCTGAATTGTCATGGACCTGATAACCATGCTCGCGCAGCGCGCGGTGATAGGCTTGCGACAGGCGCTCGGCCCCAAGCATAAAATGTACATGGAGTTTGTTTTCGATGCCAAAGCGGCGCATGAATTCTGCATGCCGTATCAGCGGAATGTTGGCTTCAAAGGCCTCGTCACCTGCCGTGGCATAGACGCAAATCCTGTACACGGGCCTCTATCTCCCTGTCATATTTGGCTCTGGTGGCACATCGAGGAATAACTGGCAAGCCGGTTCAATGCCGTGGCTGGATTTGGGCGGAAGGAAGAGGAGCTAACGCAGCGGATATTCGCTTGCAGGTCCACTATCGCGTCCCGCTATATTGTACCCGGAATCCGTATATTCCCGCTACAAGCATGCGCTCGGCCGTTGATCCGGCATCCAGATGATAGTGACAAGAAGGGGGGCTGCCACCACAGACCACGACCGAGTACTGTCAAGACCTCCCCAATTCATGGACGTTTTTGTTATCCCGGCTCCGCTTGCAGCAGAGCCAATTTATTTAACGGTTGACAGCGCGGGCGCTTATTTGACCAAATCGCGCGGAAACCGTTTCCGGGGCAAACTCCATTATTTCCGCCTTTTTTTCGGTGACTCGCAGCCTGGCAGCCGCTTACCGCCGCGGGCGTCTGGTTAGACTGGCTGTCATTGGGAGCCATTTCCAGCCCACCTTCCGCACAACGATCCGCAACGATGCCAGCCGGCAAGCTGTACGGATCGGCGATCATGTCGGCGTACTTGATGGCGAGTTAATTTGCTATCCCAAAGGCCACATCGCAATCGGTGACCACAGCTGGATCAGCCTGCGCGCGCAGATCATCTCCGCCGTCTCAGTCAGCATCGGCAGCCACTGCATATTGGCAAGGGACGTTTACATTAGCGACACGAACGAGCATCCGCTGGATTCCGCCGCGCGCAGGCGGCAGACTGTGGCTTTCCTAGAGCGGGGAAGCCAGCCGGATCGCACTGAGGCTGCTGCATCGCCGGTCAGCATCGGGTCGGACGTCTGGATTGGCGAGCGGGCGATAATTCTGAAAGGCGTGACGATTGGCGACGGCGCCGTGGTGGCAGCCGGTGCCGTTGTGACCAAGGCCGTTCCGGCGGGTGCAATTGTTGCGGGCAATCCCGCCCGGATAGTCAAGCAACTGGATGGAGCCAAAGAGGGGCGGACGTGATGGCTACAAAGGTCGTCATATTTGGCGCACAGGGATCGGCTCGCGAGATCGCCTGGCTTGCGGCAAACGCTGGCATGGAGCCTGTCTGCTTTGTCGATCAAGAAGCCTCGCCGCGACTCGGAACGAAGCAGAACGGCCTCCGCATTCTTTCCGCCCAACTGGCGGCGAGCACATTTTCTGGTGCTGGCGCCATTCTGGCGGCGGGAGATCCTTCCCTGCGCCGGCGACTGGAAGCGGAAGCACGGAACTGCGGATTCCATTTCGTCACCCTCACTCATCCCGGAGCGTTGCTTTCACCCTTTACGGAAATTGCAGAGGGTTTTGTGTGCTATCCCCTGGCCATGATCGCCACTAATGTGGTGATCGGTCGCCAAGTCCAAATTAATGTCGGTTCCACAGTCTCGCATGACACGATCCTGGGAGACTATGTGACCCTGTCACCTGGTGTGCGCCTCTGCGGCTATGTCGATGTGGGACACAGCGTTTTTCTCGGCGCCGGCGCCACTGTTGTGAACGGCACGTCGGAGCGCCGCTTGACGATTGGGCAGGGAGCGTTTATCGCGGCGGGTGCCTGCGTGACGGCCGATATAGCGCCAGGAGCCCGTGTCGTGGGCGTGCCTGCGCGGCCCACGGTGCGGTAGGCTGGAGAAAGTAATGTCGATCGACAATTTTATTCCCGTCGCCATTCCAGACTTGGGCGGCAATGAGGAAAAGTATGCCGCGGAAGCCATTCGCAGCAGCTGGATTTCCTCGACCGGAAAATACATCGAAGAATTCGAAAGCCGCTTTGCCTCAATGTGTCAGGTCCGTCATTGCCTGGGGACTGCCAACGGCACTGTCGCACTGCATCTTGCGTTGATGGCACTGGACCTGGCGCCGGGCGACGAAGTGATCGTGCCATCGCTGACTTATGTCGCCACGGCCAACGCCGTCCGCTATGTTAACGCAGAGCCGGTTTTCGTCGATGTTAGTCCGACGAACTGGTGCATTGATCCGCAAGCCATCGAAGCAGCCATCACGCCTCGCACCAAGGGCATCATTGCGGTGCACCTATACGGCCATCCTGCCGACATGGATGCAATCAATGCGGTGGCGCACCGCCATGGCCTATGGGTGGTGGAGGATGCCGCCGAGGCGCACTTCGCCACGTACAAGGGACGCACTACGGGTGGGTTGGGTGATATCGCGACCTTTTCTTTCTATGGCAACAAGACTATAACTTGCGGCGAGGGCGGCGCGGTCACATTCAATGACGATCGACTTCTGCTACGCAGCCGGATGCTGCGTGGGCAGGGAATGGATCCCGATCGCCGCTATTTCTTTCCAATCGTCGGCTACAACTACCGCTTGACCAATACTGCCTGCGCGATACTGACGGCGCAGCTGGAACGCGCCACTGAGATCGTCGCTGCGCGCAGGCGCATCTGTGATCTCTATACCCGAAAGCTTGCCGGCACTCCCGGGATCGGCTTTCAGCCCGTTGCGGAATGGGCCGTGGTTACGCCCTGGCTCTTCTGCATCACCGTGGATCCGATCCTGTATGGCCGGAGCCGCGACGAACTCGCGGAATTTCTTGCCAAGAGCCGGATTGATAGCCGCCCGTTCTTCATCTCAGTGCACCGGCTCCCGCCCTATGCGAAGAACGCAGGCCTTCATTTGCCTATCACTGACAGGTTGAGCGAGACCGGGATGAACTTGCCCACCTATAACGGTTTGACCAACGCAGACATTGATCGCGTCGTCGATACAGTCCGCGCCCATGCGCGCAGCCCATGAAGGTTGGAATTGACGCGCGCCTAGCCGCCGGCCATGTGGGTGGCGTCCAACAACTGATCTTTGGGCTCGCACACGGTCTGGGCCAGCTTGCTGGAACGGACGAAGAGTTCGTCTTTGTGGTTGCCGAAGGCAATACAGAATGGCTGGTGCCCTATCTGAAGGGCTCTTGCCGCGCTGTCGTCGTACGCGGCGATACCTATCGACCAAGCCCGGTGAACAGGTTTTCGCGGTTCATACCGGCGGCGGGGCAGCTGCGGCGGCTGTATCACGTCGCGCGCGCATTCACGGGGGAGGGCACCCAACCCGCGCCATCGTCGGGCGTGTTCGAAGGCATGGCCGCGGATGTCGTCCACTTCCCGCTGCAAACGGCTGAGCTGGTGGCGCTGCCTAACATCTATCATCCGCACGATCTCCAGCATGTCCACTACTCGCAGTATTTCACGGCCTTTGAAAAGGAACTGCGAGATCACCAGTATCGCGCCTACTGCGCCAACGCGTCGGTCGTGGCGGTCGCATCAAATTGGATCAAGCAGGATCTGGTCACCCAGTTTGGCCTGTCGGCCGATAAAATCCGCGTCGTGCCCCTGGCGCCGCCCAATGAGGCGGGTGCCTACCAAATCATGACTCCTGAAGTGGAAGAAGCGCAGGCAAGGGCGATGAACCTTCTACAGGGATACTTCTTCTACCCGGCCCATACCTGGCCGCACAAAAATCACGCGGTGCTCATTGACGCCCTGGCTACCCTTCATAGGAGCGGGCGGACCGCGCATCTGGTCTTTTCCGGGCGGATCACCAGTCACAAGACTGTTCTTGAACGCCAAGCCGCCAACCTTGGGCTGGATGGCTTCGTGCATTTTGTCGGTTTTGTCACGCCGCAGCAACTCCAAGTCCTCTATCGCCGCGCAACGGCTTGCGTCATTCCAAGCCTTTTCGAAGCGGCCAGCTTTCCCGCTTGGGAAGCATTCCTGGCCGGTGCGCCGGTGGCGGTTTCAAACATCACCTCGCTGCCTGAACAGGTGGGCGATGCGGGCTTGTTGTTTGATGCCAAGGATGTCGCGCAAGTGGGCTCGGTTCTCATCCGGCTATGGGACGATTTGCAGTGCCGTGAAACCTTGCGGGCCAGGGGGTTTCAGCGCGTACGCCAGCTCAGCTGGCGTAAGACGGCCCTGCATTTCAGGGCTATCTACAGGATGCTGAGCGGACATGCTCTAACGGAGGAGGATGTTCTTTTGTTGGCCAGCTTGCCGGTCGTTTAGCAAGCCATGGTGAACGGGCATCCGGCAGACAGGTGGCTGCCTGTCAGGGAACGAAGGCAATAATCCCTTGTTTTGGGCCCTTCTTGGACCGGAGGCGGACCGAGGGGCATTCGGATATTGCACCGCAAGCAGAGATAATGCATGTCATGGCCGGACTTGGCTGGGCGCGCCCCGCACCGTAGGTAGGAAAGGGAATTGGAATGAAAGCGGCTCTGGTATGTGGTGCCGGTGGTTTTATCGGCAGCCACTTGGTCAAGAGACTCAAGAGCGAGGGCTTCTGGGTCCGCGGTGTGGACCTAAAATTTCCTGAGTTTTCCGAGACCGAAGCGGATGACTTTGTCAAAGCCGATCTTCGGGATCAGTTGGTCTGTCGGGAGGTCGTGGATCGGAAGTTTGACGAGGTCTATCAGCTGGCTGCCGATATGGGCGGCGCCGGGTATATTTTTACCGGCGAGCATGATGCGGAGGTTATGCATAATTCCGCTACGATCAATCTCAACATGGTTGAAGCTTGCCATCGCCGCAATTGCCGCCGCGTTTTCTATTCTTCCTCGGCCTGCATGTATCCAGCCTATAACCAGGAAGATCCCAACAATCCCAACTGCGCGGAAAATTCCGCCTATCCCGCCGCGCCCGACAGCGAGTATGGCTGGGAAAAGCTGTTCAGCGAGCGGCTTTACTTGGCCTACAATCGCAATTACGGCATGGAAAACCGGGTGGCACGGTTCCACAATATCTTCGGTCCGGAGGGCACCTGGACGGGTGGCCGCGAGAAGTCGCCGGCCGCCATCTGCCGCAAAGTCGCGGAAGCCAGTGATGGCGGGGAAATCGAGATATGGGGCGACGGCGAGCAGACCCGTTCCTTCCTGTACATCGATGAATGCCTTGAAGGCGTCCTGCGTCTCACCCGTTCGACCTTTGAGGGCCCCGTCAATATCGGTTCGGAAGAGAGGGTGACTATCAACCAGCTTGCGCGCATTGCCATGCAGGTGGCAGGCAAGCAGCTTCACATCAAGCATGTGCCTGGACCACTCGGCGTGCGAGGACGCAATTCCAACAATCGCCTGATCAAACAGCAGCTTGGTTGGTCGCCCAACGAGCCGCTACGGGACGGCATCAAGAAAACCTTGGACTGGATCACCGCACAAGTCAGCCTTCAGCGAGGTCAGAACCGTTCTGCCGCTTGACAGCTGCTACGAGCCGGACCAGATGCGCATCGTTGTTGCCGACTATTCGGGCCATCCGTTCCAGGTCCAGCTCAGTCGTGAATTGGCGCGTCGGGGGCATGTCGTACTGCACCTTCATTTCGGCGAATTCCAGACGCCCAAGGGCCGGCTCAAGGTAGAGAACGCAGATCCCGCCACGCTAAGGATCGAGGCCATTTCCATAGGGCGGCCTTTTGCAAAGCATAATTTGTTCAAGCGCCGCTTTCAGGAAGTCCAGGTCGGCAAGGGTTTTGCGGCCCGCATCTTGGCATTTCGGCCTGATGCGGTGATTTCGAGCAATCTGCCGCTCGATACGATTGATGAAGTGGAAAAAGCCTGCTGCCGCGACGGCATCAAGTTCATCTTCTGGCAACAGGACATCTATTCAGTTGCCATCGAGCGCCTATTGTCCGCGCGATTTGGCTTTGTCGGCAGACAGATCGGTCACCTTTACAAGGCCAAAGAGAAGCGCGTGCTGCAGGCCAGTGACGCCGTGGTTGCTATCTCGGAAGATTTTGTCGGCATATTGCGCAAGGTCTTCCAATTGTCTGGCGGCAAGGTGCATGTGATCGAGAATTGGGCGCCGCTGGACGACATCACGCCAAAACCGAAGGACAATGGCTGGTCACGCCTGCACAAATTGGCAGACAAGGAGGTCGTTCTCTATACCGGAACACTGGGCATGAAACATGACCCCGGCACTCTTGTTTCGGTGGCAACCTCTCTGCAATCCAAGCCCAATGCGCGCATGGTGGTGATTTCGGAAGGGCCTGCTGCCGATTGGTTACAGGCGGTCAAGCGGGAGCGCCGCTTGGCGATGCTCGAAGTCCTACCATTTCAGCCTTTTTCCGTCTATCCGGAAGTTCTGGGTACCGCCAACGTACTGCTTTCGGTTCTTGATGCCGATTCCGGCGTCTTTTCCGTACCATCCAAGATACTGAGTTATCTTTGCGCGGGGCGGGCGATTGTCCTGTCGGGACCGCGGGAGAATCTGGCGGCCCGTACGTTGGAAGCGACGGGCGCGGGCATCACCGTTTCGCCTGATGAACCCCAACAGCTTGTCACCGCCGTGTCCGGTCTGCTCAACGATGCCGAGGCCTGCCGCCGCGCGGGCATAAAAGGGCGGGCCTATGCCGAAAAGGCCTTCGATATCGGTGTCAAGGCTGACCGGTTTGAGGCGGTGCTTCGCGGTTGCATGTCTATGTCATGAGGGCATGACGGTCCGCGGCTAGATATCAATCACCTTGCGCTGAAGATTAGAGAGCGGCAACTTTTCCGCGAAGGTTCCGCGCCAGCATCCAAGCCGTGGATAGTTTCCATACCCAGTGTTATAATAGATGAACAAAGCGTGGCGCGGTTTGCGCACGCGGCTGCCGAAGTGATAGCAGCGGCCGGTATCGACCAACGCGCGGGCCCCCGCAGAACCGTGGAAGCGGATGAGTCGTCCCATGTCGCAATGAACGGCGAGAAGCTCGTCGCTCAGATAGTGGGGGGCGAATGAGGGGACTTTGCGGCTTTCTTGCCGTGGCACCAGGGTGAACGGGCCTTCATCATCGCCGACATCGTTGATGTAGATCAGCTGTTTGACGACCACACTGTCCGTTCGGTCGATGTGCCAAAGTTGGCTGCGGTTCATCGCGGGCCCTGACGGGAAGCTGGACAGCAATTCTATCGTCTCCAGGTAGGGCACAATGCCATAGGCCCGGCTGAGCACTTCGATGATGTGGGGATTTAATGCGGTTTGCATGAAGCAGGGTTGGGCTTCCAAATCCTGCTGAGTAAGGAGTTGGGCAAAAAAACCTTTTCCGGTCCGTTCGGCCTTGTCCGCCCTTTGGGCGACAATATCGCGGCAAGTTTCCACCAGGGTGGTAAGCACAGGATCAGCAAATTCGAGTCGCGCTAAGCCTGACTGCTGGAGATTTTCGACCTCCTCCGCGATGCGCTGATCCGCCTGCGCATTCTGCACAAAGCTGCGCGCCAGTGTCTTGCGTTCCGAATAGGTGCCCAGATTGGCAACGACCCGCAGGCCCTTGCTAACCCTTGCGGAATAACGGCCGCCAATCTCGCGTACTATACCTAGCTGTAACATGGGCTTCGACCACCGGGCTGCCAGGTTGACATATCGCGGGGCATCCGGCTAAGTCCATGAAATTCGACATTTTCCGTACCGGAAATCATACTCGCTTGATGCTGCTACGCGCCGGCCAGAACTGGCCACAATGCCCGCTGCTAAAACCGATCCCGCGATGAACAGTCTGTTGCACGGGGTTCGTTCATTCCGGTCGTTTTGCGCCCTGGACTGGCAAGGATTGCTTTTCCGTTTCCACGCCTTGCGACGTGGTTCATATGTCGAATATGGCTGCCGTTGCATGCGCGATGGAGAGATCGTGTTGGGCAGCGCCATTGTGATTCAGCGCAATGCGGTGATCGGCGTGCGGCGGGGTGCGCAGCTGTCTGTCGGGAATAATACACGTATCGGCAGCGACTTTGTGTTGTCGTGTGGCGAACGGGTGGACATCGGGGCAAGTGTGTTGATTGCCGCCCGCTGTTTCATTGCTGATTATGGGCACGCTTTTTCCGATCTGGGCCGACCGGTCATGGACCAGGGTGCCGAAGCACCGCGCGCCGTGGAGATTGGCGATGGTTCCTGGTTGGGGGTGAACGTTTGCATCATGCCGGGGGTCCGGCTCGGCAAGCACTGCGTGGTTGCGGCCAATTCGGTGGTTACGACCAGCTTTCCCGATTTCTCGGTGATCGCCGGGGCACCTGCGCGCCTGGCGCGCACGCTTGGCGCAGACGAAACAGTGCATGACGAAGCGTAGTCCGTTCTGGGCAAGCAACCTGGTGCAGCTTGGCGCACGCTTCCTGCAGGCCGCGGTGATCGCACGGTTTGCGGGCCCGCACAATTTTGGCATCTATATCGGGGCTGTTGCGATACCGCTGATCCTTGCGCGGGTATTCGAGTTCAACATATCTCAAGGCCTGGCTTATTTTACCCGTCTCCATCCGGACACCTTCGGACAGGCGCTGCACATCCTCTTCAGGCATGTGAGATTGATTTTTGTTCCGGTGGCGATCACCATTATCCTGATGCGCTTTTATCCCTATGGCGAGGATGGCATTGCAGGCTTGGTCGCATCGCTTTGGTTTCTGATTACTCTCAGTCTGGTTTCGCAGCTCTTCCTGG
>Ga0136846_1223398_pt1 | contig 13047 bp, 16 predicted proteins | sample HopSoiMetagenom2_FD_96841 | JGI IMG/M metagenome (GOLD analysis project Ga0136846, IMG submission 96841) | Grasslands soil microbial communities from Hopland, California, USA - 2 Assembly 2016 (version 4) | ecosystem: Environmental > Terrestrial > Soil > Grasslands | place: USA: Hopland... | reverse complement strand
TCGAGGATCGCCTTGTAACGCAGGTCGCGGCGGGCGCGCTCGAGCATCTGGTGCTTCTGCAGCAGCAGCGCGTACACGTCCTTGTCGAGCCGCGCGCTCTCGCCCGTGAGCCGGCGCGCCGCTCCGGGCCACGCGCGCACCGCGTGCGACGTGGGGCAGTGGCGATCGATGCCCGTGACGAGCCGGCTGAACGAGCCTCCGAGGCGCGTCCCGGTGACGGAGCGATCGATGAGCGCGAGCAGCTCGTCGGGCAGGCCCATGGCGCGGGCACGCATGTCCCGGTCGATGTCGCCGATGCGAAGGATCAAGGCGTCGAGCGAGTCTTCGCCGAGGTTCTGCGTCATCGCCTGCGGCACGCGCAGGTACACGAAAACGCCGTACATGCCGCTCAGGACCACGGCCAGCATCAGCACGTAGGCGAAGGTGTGGACGTTGAATCCCAGCTCGAATCCCGTGTGCAGCGTGACGATGACGACGAGCGCCGTCCCGAGGTACACATGCGCCGAGAGCCATTCCTGCACGGTGCCCGCGGTGGACCGGTAACGGCGCTTGCGCACGCCGTAGTAGAGCAGCCAGAGGATCAGCGCCGCGCCGACGCTCCCCAGCGTGTAGCCGAGCCAGCTGCCGCCGTACGGCTTGGTGGGCGGGTTGTGCCAGAGATAGGCCGCGGCCGCGAGAAGCGAGAGCACGACGGCCGCCTTGAACCAGCGAAACCGCGCGTACTCGAGAATCGAGTAGTGCCTCACTCCCGGGGATTCATTTTCGAGCCTCGTTCGATGCCGTCGATTGTAGCGGCCCGCGCGTCGTCCCCACATCCCCCTGATTCATTGCGCTTTCTCAATCGGGATCGCGTCGCCCGTCCGGTATAATTTCTTCACTCTCCGCTCTTTCGCGCCGCTGATTCCATGGCCGTCTTCTGGATCCTCGCCACGCTGATGACGGCCGTGGCACTCGCGTTCGTGCTCGTGCCGCTGCTGCGCACGCGCACGAGTACCGCTCCCACGACCGACGAAGCGAACCTCGAGGTGCTGCGCGCGCAGCGCCGCGAGATCGACGCCGACGTCGCAAGCGGCGTGCTCCCCTCCGGGGAGCGGGCTGCGGCGCTGGAGGAGCTCGTGCGGCGCGCCGACCAGGACCTCGCGGGTCGCGATGCCGCCAGCGTGCGCGCAGGCAAGCCATGGGTCATCGCGATCGCGGCCGGCGTTCTCGTGCCGCTCATCGCGTTCGGCACCTACCTCGCCGTGGGCACGCCGCGCGCCGCCGATCCGGCGGTGATGGCTGCCATGCGCCAGCCCACCAACGACGCTCAGGTCGTCGCCATGGTGGAGAGCCTCGCCGCCAAGATGAAGGACCGGCCCGACGATCCCCAGGGCTGGAGCCTGCTCGCCCGCTCCATGGCCGCGCTGGGACGTTTCAAGGAATCATCGGACGCCTACGAGCGGCTCGCCAAGCTCACTCCCGACGATCCGCAGGTGCTCGCCGACTGGGCCGATTCGCTCGGCATGGCGCAGGGCCGCAGCCTCGCGGGCAAGCCGTACGAGCTCGCGAAGCAGGCCCTGAAGATCGATCCGAACCATCGCAAGGCGCTGGCGCTCGCCGGCACTGCCGCCATGGATGCGGCCGAGTTCAACGCTGCCCGCGATTACTGGACTCGCCTCGCCGCGCAGATCCCGCCGGACTCTCCCGACTATGCGCAGGTGCAGCAGGTGCTTGCCGAGGTCGCGACGCGCGCTTCCAGCGGCGGAAGGCCCCTTGCCGAGGCGCCGAAAGCGGCGGCGGCGCGTGTGCCCGCCGCAGCCGGATCGAAAACCGTCTCAGGCTCCGTCGCGCTCGCCCCGGCGCTTGCCTCGCAGGTCTCCGGCGGCGAGACGCTCTTCATCTTCGCCCGCGCCGAGGGCGGGCCGCGCGTGCCCCTTGCGGTGATCCGCGCGAGTGCCAGGCAGCTGCCGATGCAGTTCGCGCTCGACGACACGCAGGCGATGGCACCGAACATGAAGCTCTCCGGTGCCGACGCCGTGCGCATCGAGGCGCGCGTGTCGCGGTCGGGAAATGCGGCGCCACAGGCGGGCGACCTCGTCGGCTCGAGCGCCGTGGTGAAGCCGGGCGCGCGCGACGTGAAGATCCTCGTCGACAAGGTGGTTCCCTAGATGGCCGGCCCGCACGTCGAAGGACGTGCCCTCGCCTGCAAGCGCGGCATGGCAACACTCTTTCGCGATGTGTCGTTCGTCCTCGAAGCGGGGGAATGGCTCGCGGTCCGCGGCGCCAATGGCAGCGGCAAGACGACGCTCCTTCGCTGCGTGGCCGGACTCACGCATGCCGACGCGGGAAGCGTGGAGCGCGCTGGTGATTTCCTCTACGCGGGCCACCTGCCCGCCATCAACGACAGCCTCGACGCGTCCGAGAACCTGCGCGCGCTGCTCGCGCTGCGAGGCGTCGCGGCGGACGCGGCAGCGATCGATGCGGCCCTCGATCGGGTGGGACTCTCCGGTCGTCGCATGCTCCCCGCGCGCAGGCTTTCGGCCGGCCAGCGACGGCGCGTCGGGCTCGCGCGCCTCGCCCTCGACCCGGCGCCGATCTGGATCCTCGACGAGCCGCTCGCGGCACTCGACGACGCCGGCCAGGCACTCTTCACGCAATTGCTGGGTGGCCACGTGCGGCGCGGCGGCCTGGCAATGGTCGCGACGCATCACGACCTCTCACCGCCGCCGGTGCGCGAGCTGCGGATGGGCGCATGAACGTCGTGATCGAGAGCCCCGGCCCCGCCGCCCCCGAAGGATCCTTCGGCGCCGGCTTCGCATGGGCATTCACGCGCGACCTGCTGCTCGCGCGGCGCCATCCGGGCGAGACGGTCCTCGTGGTTGCGTTCTTCGCGCTGGTGGCATCGCTCTTCCCGCTGGGCGTGGGCGCCGAGCCGCAGCTCCTCGCGCGGATCGGGCCGGGCATCATCTGGGTGTGCGCGCTGCTCGCGGCGTTCCTGTCGCTGCCGCCGCTCTTCGCGACCGACTACGCCGATGGGATGCTCGAGCAGATGGCGCTCTCGCCCCACCCGATGCCGGGGTGGATCGCGGGAAAGATCGCCGCGCACTGGATGTCCTCGGGTTTGCCCCTCACGGTCCTGTCGCCGCTTCTCGGGCTGCAATTCGGCCTCGATGCGGCAACGCTCGGCACGCTCGCTCTCGCGCTTGCGCTGGGCACGCCCATCCTCTCGCTGCTCGGCGCCGCCTGCAGCGCGCTCACGCTGGGGGCGCGCGGTGGCGGGACGCTGCTGGCACTCCTGGCGCTGCCGCTCTTCGTGCCGGTGCTCATCTTCGGCGCCGGCGCGGCGGAGGCGGCGGCGGGCGGGTTGTCGGCCGCACCGCACCTGTCGCTCCTCGGCGCGGGGCTCATTCTCGCCGCCATGGCGGTGCCCTTCGCCATCGCGGCGGCGGTGCGAATCGCGCTCGACTGAGATGAACTTCTACTTCTTCGCCTCGCCCGCCACCTTCTTCCGCCTGGCGGGGGCAATGGCGCCGATGTTCTTCGTGCTGGCGGCGATCTCCGGGGCCGTGGGCCTGTACCTCGGGCTCGTCGTGGCCCCGACCGACGCGCAGCAGGGCGAGGTGTATCGCGTGATCTTCATCCACGTTCCGGCCGCCTGGATGTCGATGTTCATCTACTTCGTCATGGCCTGCTATGGCGGCATGACGCTCGCCTTCAACACCCGGCTCGCGGCCATGATGGCGCGGGCGCTCGCGCCGACCGGGGCGATGTTCACCTTCGTGGCCCTGTGGACGGGCGCCTTCTGGGGACGGCCGACGTGGGGCGCGTACTGGGTATGGGATGCGCGCCTCACCTCGGAGCTGGTGCTGCTCTTCCTCTACGGCGGCTTCATCGCGCTCGCCAACGCCTTCGAGGACCCGCGCCGCGGCGACCGCGCTGCGGCCCTCCTCGCGCTCATCGGCGTTGTCAACCTCCCGATCATCTATTTCTCGGTGCAGTGGTGGAACACACTGCACCAGGGCTCGAGCGTAAGCTTCAAGGGCACCTCGATGCACGTCACCATGCTGTGGGGCATGCTGCTCATGGCATTCTCGTTCTGGATGTACGCGGCCGGCGCAGCGCTGGTGCGCTGCCGCACGCTGATCCTCGACCGCGAAAGGCGCACCCGCTGGGTGCGGGCATTGTCCTGATGGACCACCAGTTCTACCTGTGGATGTCGTACGGCGCGACGGCGCTCGCGCTCGCCGCCGAGATCGTCGCGCTGCGCGTGGGCCGCGCGCGCGCGCGCAGCCACATCGAGTCGGAGCGCGGGCTTGAAGAACAGGACTAGGCGCGCCATCTGGATCGCCGCCGGGCTCGCGGGCCTCGGCATCGCGGCCACGCTGGTGCTGAACGCATTCCAGTCGAACCTCGTCTTCTTCCTCACGCCGACGCAGGTCGTCGCCCACGAGGCGCCTCACGACCGCTCCTTCCGCATCGGGGGCCTCGTGGAGGAAGGCAGCGTCGCGCGCGACAAGGACGGCCTCACCGTGCGCTTTCGCGTGACCGATACCGCGAAGACCATTCCCGTCGTCTATGTCGGGATCCTTCCCGACCTTTTCCGCGAGGGCAAGGGCGTCGTGGCGCAGGGCCGCATCGGCGGTGATGGCGTATTCAAGGCGACCGAGGTGCTCGCCAAGCACGACGAGAACTACATGCCCCCCGAAGCGGCGGAAGCGCTGAAGAAGGCCGGGCATCCCATGGACAAGGGCGCCTTCGCCGGCCAGAAAGGCACGAAAAAATGATTCCCGAGCTCGGACACTTCGCATTGGTCATCGCGCTGGTGCTGGCCGCCGCGCAGTCGATCCTGCCGCTGGCGGGCGCGGCCACCCACCGCCGCACCTTGATGGCGACCGCGCGGCCCATCGCCGCCGGCCAGTTCGTCTTCGTGCTCGGCGCGTTCGCGGCACTCGCCGCATGCTTCGTCGGCAACGACTTCTCCGTCCAGAACGTGGCCACCAACTCGAACTCGAGCCTGCCCACCCAGTACCGCTTCGCGGCCACGTGGGGCTCGCACGAAGGCTCGATGCTCCTGTGGACGCTGATGCTCGCGGGGTGGACCTTCGCCGTCTCGATCTTCAGCCGCCACCTGCCGGAGCGCATGGTCGCGCGCGTGCTGGGCGTCATGGGGCTCGTGAGCGTTGGATTCCTCCTCTTCATGCTGCTCACCTCCAATCCCTTCGACCGCCTGTTGCCTCCGGCCGAGGACGGGCGCGACCTGAATCCGCTGCTGCAGGACCCGGGGATGGTGATCCATCCGCCGATGCTCTACATGGGATATGTGGGCTTCTCGGTCGCCTTCGCATTCGCGCTGGCCGCCTTGATCGAGGGACGGCTCGACGCCACGTGGGCGCGCTGGTCGCGCCCATGGACCACGGCTGCGTGGTGCTTCCTCACCATCGGCATCGCATTGGGCAGCGCCTGGGCGTACTACGAGCTGGGCTGGGGCGGCTGGTGGTTCTGGGACCCGGTGGAGAACGCGTCCTTCATGCCGTGGCTCGCGGGCACGGCGCTGATCCATTCGCTCGCGGTCACCGAGAAGCGCGGCACGTTCCGCTCGTGGACGGTGCTGCTTGCGATCGTGGCGTTCTCGCTCTCGCTGGTCGGGACGTTCCTCGTGCGCTCGGGCGTGCTGACCTCGGTGCACGCGTTCGCGACCGACCCGCGGCGAGGAATCTTCATCCTGCTCTTCCTCGTGATCGTGATCGGTGGATCGCTGCTGCTCTTCGCCTGGCGCGCCCCCCGCGTCGGCCTGGGCGGCGGCTTCGCGCCGGTGTCGCGCGAATCCATGCTGCTCGCGAACAACGTGCTGCTCACGATCGCGCTGGCGGCGGTGATGCTCGGCACGCTCTATCCGCTGTTCCTCGATGCGCTGAACCTGGGCAAGATCTCCGTCGGCCCACCCTACTTCGACACGGTCTTCTATCCGCTGATGGCGCCGGCCATCTTCCTCATGGCGGCCGGGCCGGTCGCGAGCTGGAAGCAGGCGGCGCTGCCCGAGCTCTGGACGCGGCTTCGCTGGGCGCTCGGCGTGGCGCTCGTGGCCGCGGTCCTCGTGCCGCTGGTGGCCGGGCGATTCTCCATCGGCAAGCTGGTCGCGTTGTGGCTCGCTTTCTGGGTGATCTTCTCCGCCGCGGTGCAGGTATGGCACCGGCTGCGCACCGCGCCGCAGGCGACGCTCGGCGCTAAGCTCGCCGCACAGCCGCTCGCGTGGTGGGGGATGACGCTCGCGCACCTGGGAATCGCCATCTTCATCCTGGGAGTCACGCTGGTGCGCGGGTACGAGACCGAGCAGGACCTGCGCATGTCGCCCGGGCAGAAGGTGGCCATCGGCGGCTACGAGTTCACCTTCGTGGGCACGCGCGAAGTGGCCGGACCCAACTACACCGCGACGCAGGGGTCGGTGGAGGTGCGCCGCGAAGGTTCCGCGACGCTGGTCGAAACGATGAAGCCGGAGAAGCGCACCTATCACGCCTCCGGCCAGACCATGACCGAGGCCGACATCGACAGCGGCCTCACCCGGGATCTCTACGTGTCCCTCGGGGAGCCGGTGGGCGACGGCGCGTGGGGCGTGCGCATCTACCACAAGCCTTTCGTGGACTGGATCTGGGGTGGCGCCTTCATCATGGCCCTCGGCGGCTTCCTCGCGATCGCCGACCGGCGCTATCGGCTGCGCAAGGCGCTGGCCGCGGATCCGGCGCTCGCCACGCGCGGCGCGAAGGCATGAAGGCACTCAAGTTCGGCATCCCGCTGGTGCTCTTCGTCGCGCTCGCGATCTTCTTCGCGGTGGGCCTCACGCGCGATCCGCGCGAGGTGCCCTCCCCCTTCATCGACAAGCCGGCGCCCGCCTTCAAGCTCGAGCAGTTGCACGAGGCGAGCCGCGGCTTCGCACCCGACGACATGAAGGGCAAGGTGTGGCTGCTGAACGTCTGGGCCTCGTGGTGCGTGTCCTGCCGTGTGGAGCATCCGCTGCTCGTCCAGATGTCGCGCGACAACGTCGTGCCCATCGTGGGCCTCAACTACAAGGACAAGCGCGAGGACGGCGTCGCGTGGCTCACGAAGTTCGGCAACCCGTACGCGCTCTCGGCCTACGACGTGGAAGGCCGCGTGGGCATCGACTATGGCGTCTACGGCGTGCCCGAGACGTTCGTGATCGACAAGGCCGGCGTCATCCGCTACAAGCAGATCGGCCCGATCACCCCCGAGGCGCTCGAGAAGACGATCCTGCCCCTCATCAGGAAGCTCTCCGCTTGATTCGAGCCAGAAGCATCGGCGCACTCGCCGTGGCCATCGCTTTGGCCTTTTCAGGCCCGGCGTTCGCGCAGGCCGAGGAAGTGGCGAAACCGGATCCGGTCGTCGAATCGCGGCTGAAGGCGCTGGGCGAGGAGCTGCGCTGCCTCGTGTGCCAGAACCAGACGATCGCGGATTCGTCCGCGCCGCTCGCGGTCGACCTGCGCAACCAGATCCGCGCGCAGATCGCGCAGGGTCGCAGCGACTCGCAGATCCGCGACTACATGGTGGAGCGCTACGGCGACTTCGTGCTCTATCGCCCGCCCTTCAAGGCGACGACTGCGCTGCTGTGGGTGGGCCCGTTCGCGCTGGTCGCGCTGGGTGTGGGCATCTTCCTCGTGACGGTGCGGCGTCGCCGGGCTGGGGCGACTGAAAACCGCGAGGAAGTTTCCGCCAAGCGCCGCGACGAGCTGCAGAAGCTGCTCGCCGACCGCGGCGGCGATTCGGCCTAGGCCATCTCCACGGCGGGGGCCCGCTCGGGCTTCGCCGGAGCGGCCTCGATGTAGCCGAGCGCGCGTGAGATGTCGCGCCCTGCGGTGATCGCGAGCCGCGCGAGCTCCTCGCGCCTGGGGCCGAGGATGTTCGCCTCGGCGCCCCACACGCCCACCGCCGCCACCACGCTGCCGCTGCGATCGCGAACGGGCGCCCCGATGCCGCAAACGCCCACGCGGAACTCGCCACGGTTGATGGAGTAGCCGCGAGCGCGCGTCTCCTCGAGGTCCTTCTCGATGTCGCGGCGGCGCATGAGCGTGATGGGCGTATAGCGCTTCACGTGCTGGAAGGCCACGTCGAGCGATTCGGACGGCAGCCACGCGAGGATCGCCTTGCCTGTCGAGGTCACGGTGGCGGGCACGCGCGAGCCGATCGTGGTCATCGCCTTGAGCGGCTGCGCGCTGTCCACCTTGTCCACGTAGACCGCGAAGCCGGAATCGAACACCGCGAGCTGCACGGATTCGTGGGCCTCCTCGCACAGGCGCCGCAGCCGCGGGCTCGCGACACCCACGAGGTCCACGTCGCGCACGAGCATCGAGCCCATCTCCCACAGCTTGAGCGTGGGCGAATACAGGCTCGTCGCGGGATCCTTCTTCACGTAGCCCAGGATGGAGAGCGTCGAGAGCAGGCGATAGACGTTGGGTTTGGTGAGGCCGAGCTGTCGCGCAAGCTCGGTGAGGCGCCGGGGCTGCCCGGACTTCACCAGGGCCTCGAGAAGATTCAGCGCCTTCTGGACCGTCTGTTCCATGTCGGCCTCCCCTTGAAGACGCCGAACTGCGGTTTCGCGGATCGTATCACATCACCACAGGGCGGTCCGGCAGCTCGTTGCGATGGCGTCCATCGGGCGGGAAATCCCGCGCGAGCAATTCGGACACCGCCCTCACGCCCGCGATCGCGCCTTCGCGGAAACGGCTCGCGCGGAAGTGTTCCTCCATCGCGCGGCAGATGCCCTGCCATTGCTCCTCGGTCGCGCGCACGCCGCGGTCCGCGACGATCTCCACCTTGCGGTCGGCGAGCAGGAGGTAGATGAGCACGCCGTTGTTCTCCTCGGTGTTCCACACGCCTTGCGAGGCGAACACCTGGCGCGCGCGATCGCGCGAAGTGAGGTCGCGCCACAGGTCGGCCGACGACAGCTCCGCCTCCACCACGAAGCACAGCTCGCCACGATGCGATCGTTCGAGCTGGCCCACCTCGGCTGCGAGGGCGTCGAGCGTCTCCGGGCCGAAGGCGCGGCGCGCCTTGAGCGGGCTCATCGATACGTGGCGCCAGAAACGGGCGAGGTCCATCACCAGCTCCCGGACGAGCCGCCGCCGTCGAAGCCGCCGCCACCGCCGCTGAAGCCGCCACCCCCGCCACCGAAGCCGCCTCCGCCGCCGAAACCGCCACCGCCGAAGCCGCCGCCGCCGATCCAGGGGCCGCCGCGACCCACGCGGCTCGCCGCCGAGCTGCCGAGGAAGAGCGTGAACAGGAACGCGAGCAGCGCTGCGACGGCGCCGAACACCACGCTGCCGAAGACAAGCCAGGCGGCGACGCCGGTGAGGCCCGACGTGGCGCCCGCACCGAGCGCGCGTCCCATCACGCCGCGAAGGACCATGCCGAGGATCGGGACGGCGAAGAACGCGATCCAGAGGAAATCGGAATACGAGGAGATCGTGTCGACCTTGCGCGAGGCGCTCTTGCGCGCGGGCAACGGCAGGGATTCGCCTTCGATCGCCTTCATGATCGCGTCGGCCCCCGCGTCGATGCCGCCGGCGAAGTCGCCGGTGCGGAAGCGCGGCGCCACGATGTCGGCGATGATCCGCCGCGACAGCGCATCGGTGAGCGTGCCCTGCACGCCGCGGCCGGTGTGGATGCGCATCTTGCGCTCCTGCTTCGCGACCACGAAGAGCACGCCGTCATCCACGCCCTTGCGGCCCAGCTTCCAGTCGTCCGTCACGCGCCCGGCGAAGTCCTCGATCGCCTCGCCGTCGAGCGAGGGCACGAGCAGCACCGCGACCTGCGAGCCTTTCGCGTGCTCGAACGACGTGAGCTTCGATTCGAGCGACTCGCGTTCGGGCACGGTGAGCGTGCCGGTCGAGTCCATCACGTGCGCCGTGAGCTTCGGCACGGGGATCTCCGCGCGCGCGAGCCACGCGGGCGCGAAGAGCAGCCAGATCCCCGCGAGCGCGGGGATCCACGAGCGCCTCATCTACTTTCCGGGCGCGGGAGCGGTGGCCGGCGGCGCGCTCGGCGCCGGGGCCGCGGGCACCGCGGACTTGGGCGCGAAGTCCACCTTCGGCGGCTCGGCGATCGCCTTCTCGTTCTCGACCTCGAAGCTCGCCTTGGGCTTGTAGCCGAACATCATCGCGGTGAGGTTGGTCGGGAACTGGCGCGCGAGGATGTTGTACTCCTGCACCGCCTTGATGAAGCGATTGCGCGCGGTGGTGATGCGGTTCTCCGTGCCCTCGAGCTGCGCCTGCAGGTCGCGGAAGTTGGCGTCGGCCTTGAGGTTCGGGTAGTTCTCGGCGACCACGAGCAGCCTTCCCAACGCGCCGGACAGCTCGCCCTGCGCCTGCTGGAACTGGCGGACCTTCGCGGGATCGTCGAGCGCCTCCGCGGGCAGCTGCACCGAGGTGGCCTTGGCGCGGGCGTTGATCACCGCCTCGAGCGTTCCGCGCTCGTGCGCCGCGTAGCCCTGCACGGTCTGGACGAGATTCGGGATCAGGTCGGCGCGCCGCTTGTACTGGTTGAGCACCTCGGCCCAGGCCGCCTTCACCTGCTCGTCCTTGGTCTGGAAGTCGTTGTACCCGCAGCCGGACAGGGTGAGCGCGGCGAGCGCGGCGACGGCCCAGAGCAGCTTTCTCATTGTTCCTTCTCCTTGTGGTGCCGGCGGGAACCGGCGCGAATGAGTTGGGGGCAGCGCTGCCGCTTTCAAGCGGCGGCGAGCGTGCGGCGCGCGAACAGCAGGTCTTCCCACGCCTTCGCCTTCTCCGGCAGGCTGCGCAGCAGGTAGGCCGGGTGGTATGTGACCACAACCGGAATTTCGCGGTAGCGGTGGACCTTGCCGCGCAGGCTCGCAAGGCTCGCCTCGGTGCCGAGCAGTCGCGTCGCCGCCGTCTTGCCCAGGGCCACGATCAGCTTCGGGCCGATGAGCTCGACCTGGCGGTCGAGGAACGGCGCGCAGGCGTCCGCTTCCTCGTGCGTCGGTGTGCGATTTCCCGGCGGGCGGCACTTCACCACGTTGGCGATGTAGACCTCGCGACCGCGCGCGCAACCGATCGCCGCGAGCATGCTGTCGAGGAGCTTGCCGGCCTGGCCCACGAACGGCTCGCCCAGCTCGTCCTCGTCGGCACCGGGTCCCTCGCCCACGAAGAGCCATGGGGCCGTCGGATGTCCCACGCCGAGCACGGCTTGCTTGCGCTGCTTGCACAGGCCGCACGCGCGGCATTCGGCGACCTGGACGCGAAGCTCGTCCCAGGTGGCGTTGCCCGCAGGCGGCACAACGACATTTGCCTCCGCCTGCAGCCGCGCGTTGGTCTCGGCGGCAGCGCCATAGAGCCGCACCACATTGTCCAGCTCGAGCTCCTTCAGCGCGCGTGCATCCATCACAGCGACAGCCCGAGGAAAAGCGCGTCCTCGCGGCCGCTCACCGCCGGATAGTATTCGGGCCGGATGGCGATCTGCTGGAAGCCCACCGTCTTGTAGAGGTGGCGTGCCGCGACGTTGGAGGGCCGCACCTCGAGATAGACGATCTGGCAGCCGGCCTGCTTCGCGACCTCGACCATGTGGTGGAGGAACCCGCGGCCGATGCCCTGGTTCTGCCATTCGCCGGCGATCGCGAAATTGAGCAGGTGCGCCTCGTCCAGCGCCACCATCAACACGGCGTAGCCGATCACGCTTTCGCCGTGCGTCACCGTCCAGCAGTCGTAGCCCGCGGTGAGCGAGTCGCGGAAATTGCCGAGGCTCCACGGAAATGCGTAGAGCGACTTCTCGAGATGCGCGATCTCGGGAAGGTCCGCCATGCGCATGCGGCGGTAGTGGAGTTGCGGGATCGGGACCGCGCTCAACGTTTCGTCCTTCGCTCCTCGGTGGTGAGGGCCACCTTGTCGCGCAAGTATAGGGGCGCTGCCTGCTCGGCGGCGACGCCGCCGCCGCGCGCGAAGCGGCGGGCTGCGATCCGAGCGACACTGCCGGCGCGCGGAAGGTCCCCTTCGAAGCGCATTTCCACCGACGCACGATAGGCGTCGCGAAGCCACGCGTGCCGGTCGAAACCGCTGCCCGTGGCCGCCCAGCTGCGCCCCGGCAGCGGCGGAAGCACGGACGCGTCGGCGAGCCGCGGCGCGATCACCTCGTCCCAGTCGTCGCCGTTGCGCGCGTACGCGGCGAGATAGGCCTCGCCCATGCGCGCATCGAGTGCGGCGATTACCCGGGTTTCGTTGGATTGCTCGGCGAGCGCGAGCAGCGATGGCACCGGCACCACCGGGCGGCCGGCGGCGAACGCCAAGCCCTGGACCACGCCGCAGGCGATGCGGATGCCCGTGAACGACCCGGGTCCCTGGCCGAAGCCGAACGCGTCCATGCGCCGTGCATCGAGCCGGGCACGCTCGAAGATGCGCCGGACCATCGGGGCCAGCAGCTCGGAATGGCGATTCTCGGCCATGGCCTCCTCGACGAAGAGCTCGTCGTCGCGCAACAGGGCGACCGAGCAGAGCTCCGTGGAGGTCTCGATGGCAAGCAGGTTCACGCCGGCATTATAACCGACGCGGCAATGAAGCTCCGCGATAACTACATGATTATAATTCTGTAGTTACCGCGGCTTTCTAACGTATTACTTGAGGTTACTTCAGGCGCCGTGCCGGTGGCCCTTCTTGCCGCCTTGGTGGGCTGCGCGCAGCTCGTCGGCGGTGATGAAGCCATCGTGGTTCGAGTCGACTCGGTCGAAGCGCTCCGACGCCTTGGCCAGGGCCTCGGCCTTGGAGAGCTTGCCGTCGCCGTCCGCATCGCCCAGGCGGCGCAGGACATTGGCCTGGCGGAAGGCGCGCATCTCGTCGCGCGAGAGCTGGCCGTCGCGATTGGTATCGATGGCGTCGAAGTGCTCCGCGAGCCGCGGCAGGGCTGCGGCTTCCGCGCGGCTGATGAGGCCGTCGCCGTTGGTGTCCGCGGCGCGCACGCGCTCGCCGCCATGGCCTTCGCCCGCGGCCATCACGACGGTGGCGGCCGAGCCGAGCGCGAGCGCGGTGAGGATTGCGACTGTCTTCATGGATGCTC
>Ga0136846_1229952_pt1 | contig 13051 bp, 15 predicted proteins | sample HopSoiMetagenom2_FD_96841 | JGI IMG/M metagenome (GOLD analysis project Ga0136846, IMG submission 96841) | Grasslands soil microbial communities from Hopland, California, USA - 2 Assembly 2016 (version 4) | ecosystem: Environmental > Terrestrial > Soil > Grasslands | place: USA: Hopland... | reverse complement strand
CTGCACAAGGTGCAGAAGGCCTGGATCGAGAACGACGTGCCGCAATGCGGCTACTGCCAGTCGGGCATGATCATGGCCGTCGCGGCGCTCTTGAACGACAAGCCGAAGCCCACCGACGCGGACATCAACGCCGCGATCACCAATATCTGCCGCTGCGGCACGTTCCAGCAGGTGCGCGCAGCCATTCACGCTGCAGCCAAAGCCTAAGGGGAACGCCATGAGACTGAATCGCCGTTCCTTCATCGTTGGTTCCGCCGCCGCAACGGGCGGTCTCGCGCTCGGCTTGCGCCTGCCATTCGGCCCTGCCGTTGCCCGCGCGCAAGATGGCTCGCCGGAAGTCGGCGTCTGGGTCGCCATCGCGCCCAACGACACCGTTTACATCCGCGTCGTGCGCTCCGAGATGGGGCAGGGCACCATCACCGGCCTCGCCCAGCTCGTCGCCGAAGAGCTCGAGTGCAACTGGTCCAAGGTGCAGATCGAATACCCGACGCCCGGCGAGAGCGTGCGCCGCAAGCGCGCCTGGGGAGACTTCTCTACCGGAGGTAGCCGAGGCATCCGCGAGTCGCACAAGTACGTGCGCGAAGGCGGCGCTGCCGCGCGCATGATGCTGGTGCAGGCCGCCGCCGACCAGTGGAAGGTTCCGGCAGCTGAATGCCGCGCCTCCAACAGCGTCATTACGCATACACCGACCAAGCGCACCCTGCGCTATGGCCAGGTGGCGGAAGCGGCTGCGCGTCTCGACGTGCCGAAGGATGTGAAGCTGAAGGACCCGAAGGAGTGGAAGCTGATCGGCAAGCCCGTCAAGCGGCTCGACACGGCCGACAAGGTCAACGGCAAGATGGTCTACGGCATCGACGTCAAGCTGCCGGGGATGCTGAGCGCCGCGGTCAAGGCCTGCCCGGTGTTCGGCGGCAAGGTGAAGAGCTTCGACGCCGCCGCGGTCGAGAGCATGAAGGGCGTGAAGAAGGTCGTGCAGGTGGGCGACGACGCCGTCGCCGTGGTGGCAGACACGTGGTGGCGCGCGAAAAGCGCGCTCGACAAGCTGCCGATCACCTGGGATGAAGGCGAGAACGCCAAGGTTTCGAGCGAGACGATCGCCGAGATGCTGAAGGCGGGTCTCGACGCCGACCAGGCATTCGTCGGCAACCAGGCGGGCAACGCCAAGGACGCGCTCGCCGGCGCGAAGAAGAAGGTCGAGGCCGTCTACGCCTATCCCTTCCAGAACCACGCCTGCATGGAGCCGATGAACATCACGGCGCGCTGGACGCCGGAGAAGTGCGAGCTCTGGGGACCGACGCAGAACGGTGAAGGCGCATGGGCACAGGCCCTCGCAGCATCGGGTCTCACGGCCGACAAGGTCGACGTTTACAAGACGATGCTCGGCGGCGGTTTCGGCCGGCGCGGCGCGTATCCGAACGACTACGTCAACCAGGCCGTCCTGATCGCGAAGCAAATGCCCGGCACGCCGATCAAGATGCTTTGGTCGCGCGAGGAGGACATGGCGCACGGCCGCTACCACCCGATCATGCAGTGCAAGCTGGTCGGCGGCCTCGATGAAAAGGGCAACCTCACCGGCTTCCATATGCGGCTCTCGGGGCAATCGATCCTCGCTGCCGTGCGGCCCGAGGTGGTCGCCGCGCAGAAGGGCCGCGATCCGAACACCTTCCAAGGCGTCTTCGAATCCGGCGAGCACTCCTTCACGTACGACATCCCGAACCTGCTGGTCGACCACGCGATGCGCAACACGCACGTACCGCCGGGCTTCTGGCGCGGCGTGAACATCAACCAGAACGCCGTGTTCCTCGAGTGCTTCATGGACGAGCTCGCGGAAGCGGCCGGCGTGGATGCGCTCGAGTTCCGCCGGCGTCTCCTCGGCAAGAGCCCGCGCGCTTTGGGCGTGCTCAATGCCGTCGCGCAGAAGATCGGCTGGAGCAAGCCCGCGCCCAAAGGCGTGTACCGTGGCCTCGCGCACCTGAAGGCGTTCAATAGCTATGTCGCGGGCGCCGCCGAGATCTCGGTCACCGGCAACAAGGTGAAGGTCCATCGCCTGGTCGGCGCGACCGATCCCGGCTATGCGGTGAACCCGGCGCAGATCGACCGCCAGGTGGCCGGCTCGTTCGTGTACGGGTTGTCGGCGCTCTTCTTCCAGGAGTGCACGGTGAAGGACGGCCGCATCGTCGAGTCGAACTTCCACGACTACAACTCGATGCGCATCGCGCAGATGCCGAAGGTGGAGGCGATCCTGCATCCCACGGGTGGCGACACCTGGGGCGGCGTAGGCGAGCCCACGATCTGCGTCGCGGCGCCGGCGGTGTTGAATGCGTTGTACCGTGCGACCGGCAAGCGCATCCGCACCGTGCCGCTCAAGAACCACGGGTTCGAGCTCGTGTGAGGGCATGGCTTCTCATCCTTCCGTTTTGTTTTTTCGGGAAGGCTGCAGGAGCCGATGAAGGAATCCCGGCCTCGCTTACCGGCGCCAAAGGCGACCCGGCGCGGGGCCGGGCGATCGTCGCGAATCGCCAGGTCGGCCTTTGCCTCCTCTGCCACAGCGGTCCATTCCCGGAAGAGCGCTTCCAAGGCAACCTCGCCCCGGACCTGCGCGATGCCGGCCGCCTAAGCGAGGCACAGCTTCGCGCGAGGCTCGTCGATCCCGCCCGCTTCAACCCGCAGACCATCATGCCCGCGTACTACCGCACCGAAGGCACTCGCGTAGCGCCGAGCTATCGCGGCAAGCCCGTGCTGTCGGCTGAGCAAATCGAGGACGTGGTGGCGTTTCTGGCCACGCTGAAATGATCTCCCGCCGCCATTTCCTCTTACTGGGTGCGATGGCGACGCCGGCCTTAGCGCAGCTGGATCCCAACATCGCGGCCAAGCGCAAGGCGGCCCTGGACGAAGCCGTCCGCGCGGTCACGCGAGGCGTGCAACTGCGGCCCGGTCGCGTGAAGCTCGATGTGCCGCCGCTCGTCGACAACGGCAACACGGTGCCGATCACCGTATCGGTGGAAAGTCCGATGACGCAGGCCGATCACGTGAAGGCAATCACCGTGCTGACGGAGAAGAATCCGCAGCCCTACGTGCTAAGGGCGCACCTCGGCCCGCGCGCGGGGCGTGCGATCGTCTCCGTACGCGGACGCATCGCCGATACCGGGAACGTCATCGCTATCGCCGAGATGAGCGATGGCTCGTTCTGGTCCGACACGATCTCGGTGGTGGTGACACTCTCCGCGTGCCTCGAGGACGGGCTCATCTGATGGCTGCCGTGTCCGTAACGGTGCCGAAGACCGCGAAGCGCGGCGAGGTGATCGAGATCAAGACCCTCGCCGCCCACGTCATGGAGAACGGCTTCCGCACGTCGCAGACCGGCGAGCGCATCGCGCGCGACATCATTACGCAATTCGTCTGCACCTATAACGGCGTCGAGGTGTTTCGCGCCGAGCTATATCCCGCCATGGCGGCCAATCCGCTCATCGCCTTCACCACCGTCGCCACGGAGAGCGGCACGCTGGCATTCACCTGGATCGGCGACAACGGCTATTCGGTGTCGCACTCGGCCACGATCAGCGTCGCTTGAAGCTCATTGCGCTCCTCGCTCTCGCCGTGCTCGCCCGCGCCGGCGAGATTCCGCTCGCCGAGCGCCGCTCCGGGTACGACGTCATGAGCCGCGAGACGCGCGCCATGCAGGACGACGACACGACGAACCCGGCGCTCTTCACGCTGATGGAGGGCGAGGCGCTGTTCAAGGCGAACTGCGCGAGCTGCCACGACGACATGAAAGGCGTCGCGCCGCGTTATCCCGCGGTTAAGGCCGGCGAGCTGGTCAATCTCGAGCAGCAGATCAACGCCTGTCGCACCGAGCGGCAGAAGGCGCGGCCTTTCGCATACGAGAGCAAAGAGCTCCTCGCGCTCACCGCGTATGTCGGCCGCGAGTCGCGCGGCATGCCGATCGCCGTCTCACCCGACGATAAGCATCTCGCCGCCGGCCGCAGGCTCTTCGAGCGCCGCCAGGGCCAGCTCAATCTCGCCTGCAGCCAGTGCCACGACGACAATTGGGGCAAGAGCCTCGCCGGCACGCCGATCCCCCAGGCGCACCCGACCGGCTACCCGATCTATCGCCTCGAATGGCAGGGCATGGGCTCGCTGCAAAGGCGCCTTCGCAACTGCATGATCGGCGTGCGGGCCGAGCCTTATACCTACGGCTCGCCGGAGCTCGTCGAGCTGGAGTACTACCTGATGTGGCGCGCGCGCGGCATGAAGCTCGAGACGCCGGCGGTCCGGCCGTAGAACAAGGGGGTTCCATGCAAAGTCGGGGGCTTGGGATTGCTGTGGCAGTGGCGTGCGTCGCCACTTCCAGCCTGGCCGCGGACTGGCCGGACAGGCCGATCCGTTTGCTGGTCGGCGTTCAGCCGGGCGGCGCCATGGACGTTACGGCTCGCGCCATTGCCACTCGGCTGAACGCGTCGCTTGGCCAGCCGATCATCGTCGAGAGCCGGCCCGGCGCGGGCGGCAACATCGCAGCCGAGACCGTGGCCAAATCCAAGCCCGATGGCAATGTGCTGGTCGTCGGGTCCATCCAGCTCGCGGTCAATCCGGCGTTCGCGGGCAAATCCGCCGTGGACCCCCTAAATGACCTCTTCCCCGTGATGCGGCTTGTCGACGTCATCAACGTTCTGGTGGTGCATCCGTCGGTGCCCGTTGCATCGGTAAAGGAGCTCATAGCGCTGTCGAGAGCGCGTTCGCTCAATTCCAGCCATTCAGGCTCCGGCTCCGCCGGACACCTGGCGGTGGAACTCTTCAATGCCATGGCCGACACCAAGATCATCGCCGTACCCTATAAAGGTGGTGCACCAGCGATGACGGATCTGCTCGGCGGCAATGTCGATATCGCGTTTGCCACGGCGAGCACTGCCGTCCCGCACATCAAGACCGGCCGCCTGAAGGGTCTTGCCGTCACGACGGCAAATCGATCGGCTGTGCTGCCGGACGTTCCGAGCGTCGCCGAGGCGGGGCTGCCCGGGTTCGAAACCAACAACTGGTATGGCCTCTTCGCACCGGTGCGCACTCCCCGACCGGTCGTCGACCGCCTCAATGCAGAAGTGACGCGCATCCTGAAGATGTCCGAGGTGAAAGGGCTGCTCCTCGCCCAAGGTATCGAACCGCATCCGACCTCGGCGGAGGAATTCGCGGCGTACGTGCGGTCAGAGACCGCCAAATGGGGAAGGTTGGTGCAGACGGCGGGCATCAAGCCCGACTAAGCAATTTCTCCAGCGCCCCACGGTACGGGGGTCGCGCAATGCCTTGCTCGCAGATGATCGCCGTGATGAGTTCGGCGGGGGTAACGTCGAACGCCGGGTTGCGCACACTCACGCCCTTAGGGGCCCAGCGGGCCTTGCGATAGCCGAGCACTTCGTCCGCCGGCCGCTCCTCGATCGGGATGTGCGAGCCGTCCGGGATGCTCAGATCGAAAGTCGATAGCGGCGCCGCGACGTAGAACGGGATGTCGTGCCGCTTCGCCATCACGGCGAGAGCATAGGTGCCGATCTTGTTCGCCACGTCGCCGTTCGCTGCGATACGGTCCGCACCGACGATAACCACGTCCACCTCGCCGCTGCTCATCATGTGGCCGGCCATGTTGTCCGTGATCAGCGTGCAGGGAATCTTCTCCTGCACCATCTCCCAGGCGGTGAGGCGCGCGCCCTGCAGGTAGGGCCGCGTCTCGTTGGCGATGACGGATATCTTCTTCCCCTTCGCCGAGCGGATGACGCCGAGAGCGGTGCCGTAGCCCGCGGTGGCCAGCGCGCCCGCATTGCAATGGGTCATGACGCGCGCGCGCTCCTTGATGAGCTGGGCGCCGAGCTCGCCGATCGCGCGATTAGCCGCGATGTCCTCCTCGTAGATGGCGAGCGCTTCGGCTTCGAGATCGGTGGCCTTCTTCATGCGCTCGAGGGCCCAGAAGAGGTTCACTGCTGTCGGCCGGCTTTTCGCCAAGCGCTCGTAAGCCTTCTTCGCGCCTTTGCCGAGCACGACGCCGAATGCCGCCGCGCAGCCGATGGCTGGCGCACCCCGTACCACCATGTCCTTGATCGCTTTCGCCACCTGCTCCGCGGTGCGGCAGGTGAGGTAGACCGTCTTGTCCGGGAGGAACCGCTGGTCCAGCAGCTCGAGCAGATCGCCGCGCCAGCGGATGGGTTGTACCGCGGATTTCTTCAAACGACGCGCTCGTTCCCGCCATCCACCGGCACCTGCGCTGCCGTCGTCTTCGCAAATAGCGGCCCGCACATCTCGGCGGCGAGCTCGGCCACGTCCTTCGACGACACCTCGGCCTTGAGCAGGTTGTTTTTCTTGTACTGCTCGACAGTGAGGTTGTAGGCCTTGGCGCGCGAGGCGAGGACCTCTTCGGTCCACAGCCCGGTGTCGAACACCTGGTTCGGATGCAGCGAGTTGATGCGGATGCCGTCCTTCGCCCACTCGAGAGCCGCGACGCGCGCGAGCTGGTTGAGCGCCGCCTTCGATGCGGAGTAGGCAGCGGCGCCGGGCCCCGGCGCGGGTACGTTCTTCGAGCCAATGACCACGATGCGGCCGCCGCGCGGTGCGAGCTTGAGGAGCGGATGGCAGGCCTGCATGACGAGCAGGTTCGCCTCCACATTCACCGTCATCGCGCTGCGCCAGCTTTCCGGGGCGATGCTCTGGATCGGCGAGGAGGAGGGGAAGATGCCCGCGTTCAGAACGACGAGGTCGACGCCGCCGAAGCGCTTCACTGCTGCATCCAGCGCGCGCTCGATTGCGTGGGCATCGGTGAGATCGCACACCACGGCGAGCACGTCGGCGCGCTTCCAGATCGACTCGATCGCAGGATTGCGATCCAGTGCGACGACTGCTGCGCCGCGCTTCAGGAACGACTCGACGCACGCCTTGCCGATGCCCGACGCCGCTCCGGTCACGAGCGCCACTTCGCCGGTGAAGGCGGGCGGCGTGCCGCCCTTCTTCAGCTTGGCTTGCTCGAGGTCCCAGTACTCGATGTCGAAGGTGTGGCGCTGGTCCAGCGCGCGCCAGCCGCCGAGCGCCTCGGCGCGCAAGATGACGTCGATGGTGTGGTCGTAGAGCTCTTCGACGATCGACGTGTCCTTTGCCGTGCGGCCGGCGGCGACGAACCCGACCGAGGGGTCGAGCGCCATGCGCGGCGCGGCATCGAGCATGGTCTTCTTTTCCTTGGCGTTCGATGAAAAGCGCTGGAAGTAGTCGCCATAGCGCCTTGCGTAACCAGCCACGTCCCGCCCCAGCATGGGGAATGGCTTCGTGCGGATCACATGGTCGGGTGTCGCAGGACCTTGCTGCGAAAGTTTTTCGACGTCCTGGCGCTGCGCGAAACCCAGGAACTTGGCGCTATCGCTCACGCGCAGCACGAGCGGGAAGCCGGCCTGGTCGGACATCGAGCGACGCAGCGCGGCGATGTCTTCGCGCTTGAACGAGGAGGGCGCGCCGGGCTTGAGCGCCGCGTGCCAGGCACCTTTGCGCTGCAGGTACTCCTCGGCCATGGAGACGAGCTCGATCATCCGCTCGTAGGACTCGCGCGCGTCCTTGCCGAAAGAAAAGATGCCGTGCGACAGAAGCACCATGCCGACCGTGTTCTTGCCGGCCTGCTTGGCAAACTCGCGCGCACAGTACGCGGCGAGATCGAACCCAGCCATGATGTACGGGATGATGACCACGCGCTCGCCGTAGATCTCGCGCACTCGCTTCTCGCCGTCCGGCGCATTGGAGACGGATAGCACCGCGTCGGCGTGCGTGTGATCGACGTAGGTATGCGGCAGGATGGCGTGCAGGATCGTCTCCACCGACGGCGACGGCGCTCCGGCGCGCAGCGTGTGCGTATTGAGCTCGTTCACCATCTGCGGATCGGAGAGCGAAGGCAGCTGCGCCAGGCGCTTCACATAGCCGAGCGACACCGGCGTGAAGCCCGGCGCCTCGATGGTCTCGAGGTCCCAGCCGCTTCCCTTCACGTAGAGAATGTCCTCCTCCTCGCCGAAGAGATTCTTCTCGCGCATCTTCACCGACGTGTTGCCGCCGCCATGCAGGACGAGCGACTTGTCGCGACCGAGGAGCCGCGACGTATAGACGCGAGGGCCGAGAGGCCCGCTGTACTGCGCGGCTTCGGCGTCGCTCCAGAGACTTTTCATGCGCGGATTATACTTTTCGCGCCATGGTGAAGATCGAACTTCTCGACTGGCGCGCCGCGCAGGCCGAAGCGAAGCCGATCCGCTTCGCGGTCTTCGTCGACGAGCAGCGCGTGCCGGCCGAGATCGAGCTCGACGAGCACGACGCGCATTGCGTCCACGCGCTCGCTTATTCCGACGGCATGGCGATCGGCACGGGGCGCCTGCTGCCGGACGGCCACATTGGCCGCATGGCGGTCCTCAAGACTTGGCGCGGCCGCGGCGTCGGAAAGGCGCTGCTTCGCGCACTCGTCGATGCTGCTCGAAAGCGCGGCGACAAGCAGGTGCTGCTGTCTGCCCAAGCGCACGCGCTAGGGTTCTATCGAGCGGAAGGATTCGAGCCGCAGGGGCCGGCGTATGAGGAGGCGGGCATCCCACACCAGGCCATGCGTCGCTCGCTTTAATTCGGGGACAGAGCCCTATCTAGTTAGGGCTCTGTCCACGAATTAAACTGGAAGTGAAGCGTAGTGCCATCGGCGCCGTCCGGCCCGAAAGCGCGTTCGGAGTAGCGCATCTCTTTGCCGCTATCGAGGAGCACCGTGGAGCAGCGCGTGCCGTACTGGGCGTTCACGATCTTTGCCTCGGCGACGACGGTGAAGAGCGCCTCGACCGATGGCGGCGTGTCGGCTGCCTTGGCCTTGATCGGCTGCACGTCGTCGGAGTCGAGGAGCAGGTTGCCGAGGGCGTAGTGGCCGGGCTCTAGCTTTCTCGGCGTGCCGTCGCGGTTCGACATCCACCAGAGCTCGTCGCGATCCGCCACAAGCAAGTTGAACCCGCTGTATTTCGCTCCGCGGCTCGCCACACCGGCGACATAAGCGCCAGGGCGAGAAACGTCCGCCAGGAAGCCGGTGACGAGCGCGCCCCGAGACTCGGCGGCGGAGGGCTCGCGCGCGCCGCGGTAATTGGTGACGGCGGCGAATTTGCCGCGACGACTCACGCCCATCCAGGTGCCCATCGCCTGCAAGTCGCGTCCGGCGAGGATCTCCGGCCGGTCCTGCCAGAACGCGGCGCGCGCCGCCGAGCGCGAGTGGAATTCATCGCGATTGGCGGCGACGATCAGCGGATAGCGCGGATGAATCTTCCATCCGAGGACGATCAGGCAGATACGAAAAGCTCCGTGCGGCGCTGCAGGCCCAGGCCCGCGCTTTCGCGGCTGAGGACCGTCTCGAACTTCGCCGTGTCCTTGACGTCCTCGTAGACCTCCATATAGGTGACCGGATCGTCGCGCCGACGCATCCAGCGGCCGCGCACGCCGCATTCGCGCTCCACGACGTCGAATAGGCGCTCGATGCCTGCCCGTAGCTCGGCGACGCGCTTCGGATCCACCTTGTAATAGACGTAATAGTTCAAATCGGCATCACGGCGAGGAGCTCGCTGCCGTTTTCCGCCGGCGCCACGTCGACGACGGTGCCGCCGTTGAACTCCCAGCCCGGCTGCAGCGCGATGCCCGCCGGCGCCGTCGCGTGCACCATGCGACGCTTGACCCCCTGACCACGATATTGGGCGCGCGCGACGATTTCCTGGCCGGGATAGCAACCCTTCTTGAAGTCGACGCCGCCGAGCTGCTCGAAATTCACCATCTGGGGCACGAACTGGTCCTGCGTGGCGCTCGTAATCAGCGGCCGGCCAGCGCGGATCTCCTGCAGCGCCCACTGCGCTTCGGTGGCATTCACCGGCTCCCTGACCTCGCCGGCCGGCGCGAGCTGGAGGAATCGCCGCTCGCCCATGCGCACGGTGGCCACATTGCCACGCCAGGAAAGTGCCGCGCCGACATCGGCATCCCAGACGCCGAATTGCTCCCAGCTTTCGCTCTCGTCAGCAATCTTCACCTTGGAGCGCAGGATGAACATCGACAGGCGCTTGGCGACCGGCGCCGAAAGGTCTCTCGCGAGCTGCAGCAGAAAGCCTTCCGCGCGCGGAACGACCAGAAAAGTGGCGAGCAGTCGGCCCTTCGCCGAGCACCAGCCCGCGAGAGCGGCGCTATCGGCCGATAAATGCTCGATGTCGTTCGTGAGCTGGGCGTGAAGAAATGCGCGCGCGTCCGTCCCGGTGACGGACAGCAAACCGTAGCGGGTTAAGTGTGCTCGCTGCATCGTAGAATGCGCATTTTACCGCGCGCCGAATTGAAAACTTTTTTCGTGCTCGTGTTGTTGGCCGTGCTCGGCGCCGGCGGCTATGCCGCCTGGTACGTCAAGTCGCCGGTCGGCATGACGGCAGAATCCACCGAGATCGAGATCCCGCCCGGAACGCGCTTCCGCGGCACGGTTGCGCTCCTGGAGCGCGCCGGTGTGCGAGTGCGGCCCACGCATTTCGAGGCGCTGGCGAGAGCGCTCGGCCGTGAGCGCGACATCAAGGCCGGCAACTATCTCCTCACGCAGCCGATCACGCCGGTCGAGCTCCTCGACAAGCTCACCCGCGGCGACGTCACGCAGGCGGAGATCCGCCTCATCGAAGGCTGGACTTTCGCCCAGTTCCGCGAAGCGCTCAACGCGAACGGCGATCTCAAGCACGACACCGCGGCAATGGAGGACGGCGAGATCCTGAAGCGAATCCAGGCGAGCGAAGGCCATCCCGAAGGGCTCTTCTTCCCCGATACCTACCTGTTTGCCAGAGGATCGAGCGATCTGGCCGTGTTCCGCCGCGCCTACCGCGCCTTGCAGCGCCACCTCGGCAACGAATGGAACGCGCGAGCGCCGAACGTGCCGTATAAAACGGCGTATGAGGCGCTCATCATGGCTTCGATCATCGAGAAGGAAACCGGCCGCCCCGAGGAGCGCGACCTGATCGGCGGCGTGCTGGTCAATCGCCTTCGCATCGGCATGCGCCTGCAGGTCGATCCCACCATCATCTATGGCCTCGGCGCCGCGTTCGACGGCAACTTGAAGCGTGCTCACCTGGTGGAAGATGGTCCTTACAACACGTACACGCGGGCCGGCCTGCCACCGACGCCGATCGCGATGCCGGGCCTCGCATCGATTCGGGCCGCCGTGCGCCCGGGCAAGACGGACGCGCTGTACTACGTTTCGCGCGGCGACGGCACGAGCCATTTCTCGCGCAACCTGAACGACCACAACCGCGCGGTCTCGAAGTACCAGCTGAAGAAATGAAGCTCCTCACGCTCGAAGGCGTGGACGGCGCGGGCAAATCGACGCACATCGAGTTCATCGCCGATGCGGTGCGCGTGAAAGGCGCTCACGTCATCGTCACGCGCGAGCCCGGCGGCACCGACCTCGCCGAGCGGCTTCGCCAGGCGATCCTCGGCGAGCCGATGACACCGCTCATCGAGACGCTCCTCATCTTCGCCGCGCGCGCCGACCACGTCGCAAAAGTGATCCAGCCCGCGCTGAAGGCCGGCCATTACGTCATCTGCGACCGTTTCGGAGATGCGACCGCGGCCTACCAAGGTGCCGGCAAAGGCGTGAGCGCCGATCTGATCGCACACCTGACCGCGGCCGCGCATCCGGGCCTGAAGCCACATCGAACGCTTGTCTTCGACTGCCCCTACGACGTGTCGCGCCAGCGCCTGGCCAAATCCGGTCGCGAGCTCGACCGGTTCGAAAAGGAAGACCACGCTTTCTTCGAAAGAGTGCGTAGCGCCTATCTCTCCATCGCCCGCTCGGAGCCCGACCGCGTGCGCGTCATCGACGCCTCGGTAGACGCTCACGCGGTGCGCGAGCAGGTGAAAACTGCGCTACAAGGGTTCTGATGCATCCTTGGAACCAGCCGATCCTGGAAGCATTCAAGGCCACGCGGGAGCGCCTGCCGCATGCGCTCCTGCTGCACGGCCCGCGCGGCGTCGGCAAGCTCGAGCTAGCCGAGCGCCTCGCCCAGCTCCTCCTTTGCGAGCACGCCGATCCCACCACCCGGCCGTGCGACAAGTGCGACGCGTGCCGCTGGTACCTCGCCGGCAACCACCCTGACTTCCGACGTGTCGAGCCCGAAGCAATCGCCAAAGTGCCGGCGACGGAGGAGGAGGGCGGCGAGGAGGGCGCTACGACCGACGCCCCTGCCCGGCGCACCAAGCAGCCCAGCCTCTTCATCCGTATCGAGCAGATTCGCGCGCTGGCCGACTTCCTCAACGTCGGCTCGCACCGCGGCGCCCTCCGAATCGCGCTGGTGCATCCAGCCGAGGACCTATATCCCAACGCGGCCAACGCTCTTCTAAAAAGCCTCGAGGAACCGCCGCGCGGCGCGGTCTTCATCTTGGTCTCCCACCGGCCGGCCCGTCTCCTGCCGACGATCCGCAGCCGCTGCGTGGCGCTTCCGGTGCCTATTCCGCCGCGCGACGCGGCCATTACATGGTTAAAGCAGCAGGGCGCTGACACCCCCGATCGCTGGCTTGCCTACGCCGGCGGCGCCCCTGTCCAAGCCAGGATTTACGCCGAGGAGGCGGCCGGCTGGGACCGCCTACTCAAATCCCCGGCTCCGGTCGACGATCGTGAAAACCTGGAGCGGCTGACCGAAGTCCTGCAGAAGATCGCCTACGACCGCGCCTTCTCCGCCTTTGGCCTGCCGCCCAAATACAAGACCGGCGCGGCGGCCGGCAATTCGAACAAGGCCCGCCGCTGGTTGGCTTTCGCCCGAAAGATGGGGGAAAACCGCGCCCTCAGCCGTCACCCGCTGAATCCGCGGCTCTTCTCGACTGAGCTATTGGCCGAGATGGATGATTTAACATAATATGCATTGTGTACCTTTAGGTGACCTCCTGACGGGTAGTCCGTGCGGTCGCGCGCCGCTACGGAGCACTCGCCCACTAGTTTCACGCGTTGCGACCAACGTAAGGCAGCACGCCGCAATCAGGTCCGGCGCGTGCAGCGCCTGCCCGAGGTCGAGGACCTATT
>Ga0136846_1229710_pt1 | contig 13051 bp, 15 predicted proteins | sample HopSoiMetagenom2_FD_96841 | JGI IMG/M metagenome (GOLD analysis project Ga0136846, IMG submission 96841) | Grasslands soil microbial communities from Hopland, California, USA - 2 Assembly 2016 (version 4) | ecosystem: Environmental > Terrestrial > Soil > Grasslands | place: USA: Hopland... | reverse complement strand
CTACATCCTCTTCTCGGTTTTCCAGTGGGCCCGCATCACGAGCCAGCAGGACGTGCTGCACAACACGGATCCCCTCCATGCCTGGCGCGAGCGGATCCTCGACCTGCACGCCGGCTTTGCGCGCGCAACACCCACCGCCTGATTAATAATTGGGGGTCTGGCCGCAATTATTTCTTCACTGCTCCTGTTCCTCGCGCTGCCGGCGTGGGCCGCGCTCGACCTGAACGAGCTCAAGCTCGGCGCTAGCGAGAAGGAACTCATCCAGCGCTTTCCAGGCGCGCATTGCCGGCCGCTGGAGTGGCCGACGAACGCCGCGGACCGCCGCTGCGACGACTCGCGCATCAAGGTGACGAACCTCGAGGCGAGCGTCACCTTCTACTTGCGCAAGGACTCGGTGGAGGGTTTCGACCTGCGGTTCGAGAAGGCGGTACTTCCCGTGATGAGCAAGCACTTCCTCGACCGCTATGGCAAGCCAGTAATCGAGAACAAGGAGGACATCGTCTACGAGTGGAAGGCCGCCGACGAGCGCGCGCGCCTCACGTCGGAAAAGGGACGGCGCCGCGCCTCGCTGCTCGTCTGGCGCGGCACCTTCGAGCAAGAGATCTACAAGATCAAGTAGCGCTCTACAGTTTTCGCAGCGCCTTTACCGCTTTCGCGGCATCGTCGGCCGTATCGACGGCAATGAAGCCAAGGGAATTCTTGCCGACCGCCGTGCCGTTCAGCGCGCGAAAGCTGATGCCGGCGTCGGCGAGCGTTCGCGCGATCTTCGCGCCTAGGCCTGGCTTGTCGGTGGCCTCGATCCTCACGCCATGCATGTTCTCGGCGCGACGGAATCCCGCCTGCTCGGCGGCGGCGAGGACCTTGCGCCCTTCCAGGGGGCTCGCGAACAACACACCCTGGTCGGGATGCTCGGTCGAGCCGCGCGCGATCACGATCTCCAAGCTCGCGCCGGCCGCGGCCAGCGCTTCTAGCTTGTCGGCAGCGCCTCCGGCACGGTTATCGATGACGGCCATCCAGATGTCGTTGCGGCTTATCTTCATCGCCATGGTTGCCTCCTCTGGGGCTTGATGGGGAGGCATAATCTACGCCCATGGATGCACGAGCGATAGAGCGGCGGCGCGAGATCGAGAAAGCGCTCGCCGATGTGCGCGCCATCGAGCGCGAGCACGGCGTCACGCCTGAAAGCCTGGACCGGATCAAGCAGCGGCTCGCTCGCCTAGCCACGCGGCAGGATTTATTTACCGCTACGGACTTCCCGCCGCCGCAGCCGGGCAGCAAGCGCAATTCATGCCTCTATCGCGTGGCCGAGGACCCGGACCACCGCTTCGCGCTCTATGTGAATTCGTCCGAGGGCAACTACGGCACCCCCGCGCATAACCACACCACGTGGGCGGTGATCGTCGGCGTCTCCGGCGAAGAGCTGAACCGCTTCTACGACCGTGCGACCGATGGACCGCGCGAGAAGGGCAGCGCGGTCGTGAAGCAGGGCACCGGAGTGGCCTTCATGCCCGACGACTATCACTCCATCCATATCACCGCACCGCTCATCAATTTCCATATGTATGGGCTCGCGCTCGAGCAGCTTTCTCGCCGCGAGTACTACCAGCCGGAAGAGCGCACCTGGAAGGTGTTCCCCGCGCACTCCGACATCCGCGAAGCCCGGGGTTGAAAGCAGCAGAGCTGCAGCACCGCCTCGCGGGGCATGGCGAGCTCGCCTTGCTCGATGCGCGCGAGCAGGGCGTCCACTACCGCGGCCATCCGTTCTACGCCAGCTCGGCGCCGCTCTCGAAGCTCGAGATGATGATCGCCGATCTCGTTCCGCGGCGAAGCGCTCCTATCGTCCTGTTCGACGGCGGCGAGGGCCTCGCGCGGAAAGCCGCCGCCAGGCTGGGCGAGCTCGGCTATGCGGCGGTGGAAATCCTCGAGGGCGGCACGGCCCAATGGAAAGCGGCCGGCGGCGAGCTCTTCGCCGGCATCAACGTGCCGTCGAAAGCATTCGGCGAATTCGTCGAGCACCGCTACGAGACGCCGCGCATCACCGCCGGGGAGCTCGACCGGCTGAAGAAAAGCGGCAAGCCGATGCTGATCGTCGATTCGCGCCCATTCGAGGAATACCGGCGCATGTGCATTCCGGGCGGCATCGACATGCCTGGCGCCGAGCTCGCCTACCGCGTGCACGACGCGGTGGGCGATCCGCACACGCTGATCGTGGTCAACTGCGCCGGCCGCACGCGCAGCATCATCGGCTGCCAGTCGCTCAGGAATGCGGGTGTATCGAACCCCGTCGTGGCCCTGAAGGACGGCACGATGGGATGGGAGCTCGCCGGCTTCGCGTCCGAAAAGGGCGCCGAGCGGCGCGCCGCGGAGCCAAGCAGCGCAGGATTGGCGAAGGCGCAGGCGGCGGCTGAGCAGGTTGCCCAGCGTTTTGGCGTCAAGTTTGCGGACGCGGGGATGGTTCACCGCTGGCGTGCGGAGGGCAGCCGCACCACGTATCTCCTCGACGTGCGCACGCGCGAGGAGTTCGACGCCGGCCATATCACCGGCTCGCGTCATGCCGCCGGCGGCCAGCTCGTGCAGGCGACCGACGAATACATGGCCGTGCGTCAGGCGCGCGTCGTGCTCGTCGATCCGCAGCGTGTGCGAGCGATCATGACCGCGTCGTGGCTGGTGCAGATGGGCTGGCACGACGTCTACGTGCTCCCCACCACCGCGGGATTCGACATCGAGCGCGGTGCACGCAAGGCGCCTCTACTCGGGTTTCGCGAATGGCAGACGACGCTTGAAGCGTCCGGCACGGTGCTCGACTTCTCCACCAGCCTGCGGTTTCACTACCAGCACATCCCCGGCGCATGGTGGGTCGTTCGCTCACGATTGGACGAAGCGCGCGCCAAGGTCGGCGAAGCGACCTCGCTGGTGTTGACCTCCGAGGACGGCGTGCTCGCGCATCTCGCCGCGCCGGAGGTCCAAGTCCTGTGGCCGAGTGCGCAGGTACGCGTTCTAGAGGGCGGCAACGCAAAATGGCGGGGGCCGTGGGAGCAGGGCCACGAGCGCTCGACCACGCTGCGCGACGACGTCTGGTACAAGCCGTATGACCATGAGGCGGGGTACGAGAAACACGCACGCGAGTATCTGCAATGGGAGGTGGAGCTGATCGAGCAGATCAAGCGCGATCCGACCATCCGCTTCCAGTCGTTCTAGATTGGTCGTTCATCTCATCGACGGCACGTACGAGCTCTTTCGCCATTTCTACGGCCTGAGGCGCTTTACCAAGACCGATCGGCCGCTCGGCGCGGTGGCCGGCGTCCTGAACACCGTGTTGCAGATGATCGAGCAGGGTGCAACGCACGTCGGCGTCGCCACCGACCACGTCATCGAGTCATTCCGCAACGATCTCTATCCCGGTTACAAGACGGGCGCCGGGCTCGAGCCGGCACTCCTTGCGCAATTCCATCCGCTGGAACAGGCGCTCGCCGACATGGGCGTCGTCGTCTGGCCGATGGTCGAGCTCGAAGCCGACGACGCGCTTGCCTCGGCGGCGAAGACCGCCGAGGCCGACAGCCGCGTCGAGAAGGTCTGCATCTGGACGCCGGACAAGGATCTCGGCCAATGCGTGCGCAGCGATCGAGTGGTGCAGGTCTATCGACGCACGAAACAGATCCTCGATGCCGAAGGTGTACGGAAGAAGTTCGGCGTCGCGCCGGAGCGCATCCCCGATTTCCTGGCGCTCGTCGGCGACGCGGCCGACGGCTACCCGGGCATCGCGGGCTATGGGTCCGTGGGCGCCGCGCGGGCGGTGAACCAGTATGGCGCGCTGGAAGATTGGCCACCCGCCATACTCGGCGAGCGATGCGACACCGCGCTTCTCTTCAAAAAGCTCGCAACGCTGCGCACCGATGCGCCCCTCTTTGGCGATGTGGGGGCGCTTCGATGGACCGGCCCGAAGGAAGCCTTCGGCGCGTTCGCCGCGAAGAGCGACGATGCCCGCTTGCTGCCCCGCGCCATGGCGGCGCCACGGTCCTAGCTCACTCGATAACCCTCGTCGCCTGCAACAACACCGACTGGGGGATCGTGATACCCAGCGTTTGGGCCGTTTTCAGATTGATGGCGAGGTCGTACTCGGTCGGGAATTCGAACGACAGATCGCCTGGCCTCGCGCCCTTCAGGATCCGGTCGACGAAGGCGGCGGCGCGTGTGGCGATGGCCGACGGCCTCGCGCCGTAAAACATGAAGCCGCCTCTCTCCACACTGATCGGCGATCCGCCGAAAAACGTCGCGAGCTTGTTGGCCGCCGCGTAGCTGACGATGTAGTCGAGCTCTGCGCCGACGACTGCCGATGGGCCGACACGCAGCGCGCCGACCTTCGACTTCGCCGCATCCTCGAGCGCGCGCACCAGGTCGTCGCGCCGCTCGATGCGGTATTCGGAAAAACCAACGCCGACGGAGCGTGCCGCAAGCGCCATCGCATTCACGTTGGCGTCGAGCCCGCTGCTCGCCGGATAGAGATACCCCACGCGCTGCAAAGCCGGCATAACGTCGCGCATGATCTGCACGAACTTGCCGGAAACGGACGGATCGACGGTGAGACCAGTGATGCTGCCGCCCGGACGTGCCAGGGTCTTCGCATAGCCGTACTTCACCGGATCGAGTGCGAACAGGGTTACTACGGGCATCGTCGGCGCGCCGCGCAGCACCGAGTCGGCTTCGCGATTGGTAACCACCACCGTCACCTGGACCTTAGCTCTAACCAGCTCGTTCACGAGCGCCGGCATGCCCTCCGGGCCGCCGTCGCCGAAACGCATCTGGAGGACGAGATTGCGTCCCTCGGTCCAGCCGGCGGTGCGCAAAGCCGAGCGCAGAAGGTCGGGCCAAGCGGTATCGGCCTGCGGATAGCCGACGAGGATGCCGACGCGCGCGGGCCCGGGTGACTGCGCGAACGCGCCACGCGCCACGAGCACCGTGCCCACTGCGATAAGGACTTGCCGCCGTCGGCGCTGGCTCATCGGCCTCCCCGGCTGCATTGTGCCCCTGCCGGCGCACGGCGGCTAATCAGCGCGGATAAGAGCCGTTATTGACGTCGAGCGTGGCGCCGCTGATGTAGGCGGGCGCGGCGGTGCCGAGCCAGAAGATCGTCTGCGCGACTTCATCCGGGCTGCAGGGGCGGCCGGAATAGACGGAGCGCATCACCGCATCCTTGCGCGATTGCGGCAGCTGCTCGTACATCGCGGTCAGCGTCGGTCCGGGAGCGACGGCGTTCACCAGGATGCCGTCCTTGCCGAGAAAGCCGGCGTAGCTCTTGGTGATGTTGAGCAGGCCGGCCTTCGTCGCGCCGTACCAGAGGTCGGGATGGCCAGTGAAGGCGGCGACCGAGCCGACGTTGACGATGCGGCCGGCCTTGCGCTTCTTCATCTGCGGCGCCACCGCTTCGATGAGCGCCACCGGCGCGCGCAGGTTCACGGTGATGATCTCGAGCGCGTCCTCCGTCGGGAAGGCGTCGTGCGGATGGCAGTAGAGCGTGCCGGCGTTGTTGACGAGGACGTCGATCTCGCCCAGGCGCGCGACCAACGCCGCAATGCCGTCGAGGTGCTGCAAGTCGTAGGTGATGCGCTCCGCCGTCTTCGGCAGATCGCAAGCTGAAAAGTCCCGGTCGAGCGCGAGGACGCGAAAGCCGTCGCCCAGGAAAAGCCGGGCCGCGGCAAGTCCGATGCCGCGGCCAGCGCCGGTGACGAAAACGGTCTTCAACGGAGGAAGCAGCCGTCGGTGATGTCGACGACGGCGCCGTTGATGATGGGCGGCGCCTCTAGCGCCAGCCAGCGAATGGTGTCGGCGACCTCCTCGGGCTTGCCGGCACGCTTGGTATAGACCTGCCGCATCAGGGCCTCGATGCGCTCGGGCTGGGCGTTTTTCAGCAGCGCGGTATCGATAGGGCCGGGCGCCACCGCGTTCACCTGGATGCCATGCGGCCCGAGTTGGGCGGCGAAGGTGCGGGTGAAGCTGATCACGCCGGCTTTAGTGACGCCGTACCACACGTCGGTGTGCGCGGTGTATGCGGCGACGGAGGCGAGATTGATGATCCTGCCGGAGCGCCGAGCCAGCATCCGCGGCGACAGTGCGCGGATGAGCTCGACCGGCGCTTCGAGGTTCACGCGGAGGATGCGGGCGCGCTGCTCGTCGGTATAGCGGTCGATGGAGACCGCGGTCTGTACGCCGGCGTTATTGACGAGGATGTCGATCTCGCCCAGGCGCTCGACCAGCCGCCGGATGCCGGCGAGGTCGGTGAGGTCGTAGACCACATCGCAGCCTTCGCCGCTCTTTTCACGATCCAGGCCGATCACCTTGCAACCGGCCTCGCGCAACGCCTCGGCACTCGCGCGGCCGATGCCGCGCGCGGCGCCAGTCACTAACGCTGTTTTCAGCCGGCGAGGCCCGGCATGCTGAACCCGGCCGCTTTGAGATCGCGGATCAGCTCTTCTTCCTGCGTGCTGGTGAGCTCGGTGAGCGGCGGACGGCAGGTTTTCCACTGCGGATCGTTGCCGAAGTGCGCTACGCAGGCCTTGAGGGCCGGGATCATCGGCTGCTTCTGCACGATCTTGCGCGTGGCGGTGATGCCGGCCTGCAGCTTGTCGGCCTCGGTCGAGCGCCAGTTCTTGTAGACGTTGGCGATGGGGCCGGGATTGACGTTGCCGGTGGCGGTGATGCAACCCTTGCCGCCGTTGCGCATGTTGTCGAGCAGGAATACCTCGCTGCCCGCGAACACATCGAAGCCGGCCTTGGCGAACTGGTCGAGCATGGCCTTGGTGTTCGCCCAGTCGCCGCTCGAGTCCTTTACGCCCGCGACGATGCCCGGATATTTGGAAAGCAGGCGCTCGATGAGGTTGAGCGTGATCGCGACCTGCGAGACCGGCGGGATGTGATACAGGTAGAGTTGCAGCCGCTCGTCGCCGACGCGCTCGATGATCTCGGCGAAATTGCGGTACAGCCCCTCGTCCGACACGCCCTTGTAATTGAAGGGCGGCCGCATCAGGACGCCGGCGCAGCCCATTTCGACAGCGGCGCGCGTGAGCTCGATCGAATCAGAGAGCGCGCAGTGCCCGGTGCCCGGCATCAGGGCGGAGGGCGCGACGCCGCCGCCGATCAACGCTTCGAGGAGTTTGCGCTTCTCGGCGACCGACATCGAGTTCGCTTCGCTGTTCGTGCCGAACACGGCGAGACCCGCGCAGCCGCTTTTGAGCAGCCAGCGGCAGTGGCGCACGAAGCGCTCGGCGTCGGGCGAGTAGTCCTTTCTGAACGGCGTGACGACGGGCGAGAGCACGCCCTCGATGCGCTTCACCTTCGCGAACGCAGGCTTGTTCATCAGTCGACCTTCGCTCCGGATTTCTTCACGATGGGGCCCCAGCGCTTCAACTCCTCCTGGATCATGTTCGCCATGTCCTCGGGCGAGCCGGGGATGATGTTGTAGCCAAGGTCGTGCATGCGCTTGATGAATTCCGGCTGCTTGGTGGCCTGCACCGCGGCCGCGTTCAGCTTGTTGATGACGTCCTTCGGCGTCGCGGCCGGCACCATCAGGCCGAACCACACGCCGGACTCGTAGCCCGGCACGCCGGACTCGGCGATCGTCGGCAGGTCGGGCAGCGTCGGGTCGCGCTTCGCGCCGGTGGTGGCGATGGCGATCAGCTTGCCCGCCTTGATATGCGGCAGCGATGACGGGATGTTGTCGAACATCATGTTGGTCTGCCCGGCGAGAAGGTCGGTCACCGCCGGCGCGCTTCCCTTGTACGGGATGTGGACGATTTCGGTGCCGGTCAGCTGGGTGAACATGGCGCCGGACATGTGGATGCTGGTCCCGTTTCCGCTCGACGCATACGTGAGCTTGCCGGGCTCCTTCTTCGCGAGCGCGATCACTTCCTTCACCGTGCGCGCCGGCACCGAGGGATGCACGACCAGCACGTTGGAGAGCGAGACGATCGGCGCGACCGACGCGAGGTCCTTGTTCACATCGAGCGGCATCTTCGAATAGAGGAACGGGTTGATGGCCTGGATGCCGCTCGTGCTCATCACCACGGAGTAGCCGTCGGGCGCCGAGCGGGACACGTCCAGCACGCCGAGGTTGCCGCCGGCGCCGGGCTTGTTCTCCACCGCCACCGGCTGGCCGAGGATCTTGGTCATCTCGTGGGCGGTGGCGCGCGTGGCGATGTCGACCGCACCTGCAGGGGTGAACGGCACGACCATGCGGATCGGCTTGGATGGGTAGGCTTGGCCGAGCGCGAGCGCGGGCAAGAAAAGGACGAGGGCGATCAGGCGGAACACTGAGGGACCTTTAGACGGTAGAGTGACGCCGCAATTATGTCCCAGAAAAAACGCGTCTTGAACGTGGGTGGGGGGAACGAGGCGATCCGGTTGCCCCCGCAATACGCGGCCTTCGACGTTCTGCGCTTGGACATAGACCCCTCCGTCGCGCCCGACGTGCTGTGCGACGCGCGCGCGCTCGAGCGGCTAGAGCCGGCACAGTTCGACGCCATCTACTGCGCGCATAACCTGGAACACTACTACCGGCACGAAGTGCCCAACGTTCTCGCCGGGTTCCTCCACGTGCTGAAGGACGCGGGCTTTGCCCACATCATCGTGCCCGACATCGCCGAAGTGATGCGTATCGCCGTCGAGCGGCATCTGGATCTCGAGGATGTCCTCTACACCTCGCCCGCCGGCCCGATCACGGTGCGCGACGTGATTTGGGGCTGGAGCGAGGAGATCGAGCGCAGCGGCAACGACTTTTTCGCGCACAAGACCGGCTTCACGCCGAAGTCGCTCACCGGCGCGATCCAGCGCGCGGGATTCGGCCGGTACTACCACACCACCGGCAGCTACGAGGCGCACGTCCTCGCGTTCAAGTCGGCGCCGGATGCGGAAATGAAGAATCTCTTCGGGTTGCCCGATGCCTGATCTCTCCCACGCCGTCAGCGTGGAGGACCTGCGCGCGATGGCGCGCCGGCGCCTGCCGCGCGCGATCTTCGATTTCTTCGACGGCGGCGCGGAGGACGAGGTCACGCTGCGCGAGAACCGCGCCGCTTTCGAGCGCGTGCGCCTGCTGCCCAAAGTGCTGGTCGACGTGGCACAGGTCGACATGACCACCGATCTCCTTGGCATGAAATCCACGCTGCCGCTCGCCATCGCGCCTACCGGCGGCATCAGCGCCGGCCGCGCCGGCGCCGAGCTCGCGCTCGCCCGCGCGGCCAAGGCCTTCGGCGTGCCCTTCACCCTGGCGACGCCTGCCGCATTCACCATCGAGCGCGTCGCCGAGGAAGTCGGCGGACGCCTTTGGTTCCAGCTCTATGCCGTGCGCGAGCGCGAATTCCGCAACAAGCTGGTGACGCGGGCTCGCGATGCGGGCTACGAGGCGATGTTAGTGACGGTCGACCTGCCGGTTTCCGGCAAACGCGAGCGTGACCCGAGGAACGGCTTCCGCACGCCGTACAACCCGAACTGGCGCAACTCGCGCGACGTGATCTTCAAGCCGGCTTGGCTCCTCGAAATCATGCGGCATGGGCTGCCCGGCATGGCGAATATGCAGGGCTACAAGTTCTCCACGCCGAAGGGCACCGACATCGCGACCGCGGTCGGCCGTGAGATGGATCCGAGCCTCGACTGGGAGCAGATCAAGGGCCTGCGCGAGCTCTGGCCGCGCAAGCTCCTCATCAAGGGCGTCGAGCGCGTCGAGGATGCGCTGAAAGCCGCGGCGATAGGCCTCGACGGGGTCGTCGTCTCCAACCATGGCGGCCGCCAGCTCGATGGCGCCGCACCGACGTTGGAAGCTCTCCCCGGGATTGCGAGAGCCGTCGGCGGCAAAATCGCCGTACTGCTGGATGGCGGCGTGCGCCGCGGCGTCGACATCCTGAAGGCGCGTGCCCTGGGAGCGCATGGCGTGCTCACCGGCCGCGCGACGCTCTTCGGCGCCATGGCGGGCGGCGAAGCCGGCGCGCGTCACGCGCTCGACATACTCGCGAGCGAGCTCGAGCGTTCGATGAAGCTATGCGGCGTGCGCTCTATGGCGGATATTGGGCCGGACATCCTCGCGCCGCGCTTGTAATTACGTACGCCGCACGGAATTGCGCATGGAAATGAGCTGCACGGCGAGCGCCGAGGCGGCCGCCAGTGCTGAGATGGCGCACACCGCGAGCCAGCCAGCCTGCGCCAGCGCGAGCGAGGCGATGAAGGCGCCGAGCGCATTGCCGCTCCACACGCTGATGCCGAACACGGTGTTCGATCGGCTGCGCGCGTCCGGCGCGAGCGAATTGACCGTCGTCTGGTTGGCGACCAGCGTGGCGCGCAGCCCGCAGTCGAGGATCGCCGCTCCGACGGCGAGCGCGGCGGGCCACCAAAGGCCGAGCGCGAAGACGACGTAGGCGCAAAGCATTAGCGTGACGCCCACGCGCACGATCGGCGCTGCACCGCGCTGGTCGAGCAAGCGCCCGGCCGGACGCGTGATCAGGATGCCGGCCGCCCCGGGGATCGCGATCAGGCCGGCGACCTGCGGCCCAAGGCCGTGGACACTCAGCAGCATGGTGGCGATCGTGGCCCAGAATCCCCCATAGCAGACACCCAGCAGGATCTGGATGGCGAGCACGCGGCGCATGTCGGCGTGCTCGGCGAGGAGGCTGAGAAGGGAGGCGATGAGCCGCGGATACGAGAGCGAGGTCTTCGGTGCCGAATGCGGCAGGCGTGCGACGAGCACCGGCGCGACGGCGATCATCATCGCGGCGCCGATCACGTACATCCAGCGCCAGCCGAGATGCGCAGCGACCATGCCGCCCACGATGCGCGCGAAGAGGATGCCGAGGAAAACCGCGGTCAGCACGGTGCCCACGGCGCGGCCGCGCTCGTTCGGCGGCGCGAGCTCCGCGACCAGCGGGATGATCGACTGGCTGGTCGAGCCGCAGATGCCGATGACGAATCCGGCCGCGGCGGCCGTCGCCAGCGTCGGGGCCGCCGCTGCGGCAAGCAGTGCCACGATGCACGCGAAATGCTGCCGCAGGATGAGGCGGCGCTTGTCCATGCCGTCGCCGAGCGGCGCGAGGAGGGCGATGCCGGCGAGAAAGCCGCCGAAGGTCGCCGTCGGGATCCAGCCGATCTGGGCCGTGTCGGCGCCAAACTCGGCGGCCATCGGGCCGAGCATGGGCGTCTGGTAATGGATCCCCCCCGCGGCGGCGAAAGTGGCCGCGGTGAGCAGCAGCATCAGGCTGCGGTCCAATTACTTGCGCTTCTTGGGCTTGGGCTTGCTTTTGAAATCGCGCACGTAGTCGGGCGGCGTGAACACCCATTCGAGCGCGTCGTAGTAGCGCTCGGGCTTGCGTCCCATGAAGATCTGGTTGCGCACCAGGCGCTCCACGCCGTCGGGCACGTGGAAGATCTGGCCGACCAGGCTGTCGGCGGAGATGTGCACCCGCGAGGCGCGCACCAGGCGCATGTCCTGGTAGCGCCGGAAGGCCTTCTCGAAGTCGCCAGGTGTCGCGTCGCAGGCGACGCCCAGCGCCACGGCGTCCTCCATCGCCATGGCCGCGCCTTGTGCCATGTACTGGAGCATCAGGTGCGCCGCATCGCCGAGCAGTGCCACCGGACCTTTGACCCAGGTGTCTACCGGGTCGCGATAGCGAAGCATCCAGCGGGTGAAATTCTTCGGCGTACGCATGAGTTTCAGTGGCTTTTCGCAGTAATGCGCGAATTGCGGCAACACCTCCTCCGGGGCCGCCACCTCCGCGTGCCCCTCGCTGATCGGCTGGCCGATCGAGGTGGCGACCAGGTTGAAGAGCTTCCAGCCGCGCAGCGGATAGTGGACGATATGCGTGTCATGCGCGGCCCAGAGCGTCGCCGCCGCCCAGCGCAAATCCTTCGGCACGTCGCCGGCGTTGAGCACCGCTCGATAGCACTTGTGGATCGTAGAGCTCGGCAACGGGTCGCCGACCAGCGCGTCGCGCACCACCGACTTCGCGCCGTCGGCGCCCACCAGCGCGGCGCCCTGGATGCGTTCGCCGCTGGCGAGACTGACCGACACGCCGTCGCCAGCGACCTCGAACCCTTTCACGCGGCTGTTCGTGCGCAGGTCGATCAGCTGCGGCATGGTCTTGCAGCCGTCGACGAGCGAGCCGTGGATGTCGGCGCGATGCGTCACCGCATAAGGGTTGGCGAAGCGCCGGGCGAAGCGCTTGTCGAGCGGAATGTCGATCACCTTCTCGCCGCTCACGCCGTCCATCATCAGGAGCCGCTCGATGAACACCGCCTCCTTCTTCACCAGCTGGCCGACGCCGAGCGCATCGAGCGCGTGCCAGGCGTTCGGCGCGATCTGGATGCCGGCGCCGATCTCGCCGAATTGCGGCGCCTGCTCGAGCACCACGCTCTTGAATCCGCGGCGCGCAAGCGCGAGCGCCGAGGCGAGGCCGCCGATGCCGCCACCCGAGATCAGGACCGGAAGCTTGTTTCGTGGCGTTTTGCTAGAGGAGGACGGCGATGCCATCGAGCTCACCTTCGGAGTTGACGAGGTCCACGCGCTTGTGGGCGATGGCGAATGTATCCCCGTTCCGGCGCAGGCGATGCTCTACTAGCGCGGCGTAGAGGCGCTGTTTCTCGTTGCGGAACTCGACCACCACGAGCGTGGAGGCTAGCCGCAGCTCCTGGGCGGCTTCCCCGAGCGGCACTATGTTGCTGATCTGATGGACCGTCCTTGCCAGCGGCTGGCGCGCGTGCGCGCGAGCGTGGCGGTATTGCTTGACGCGCAGCTCTAGGAGCGTGCGGTCGTCGTAGATGATCGAGGAGGTCTCGATCGGATCTTTTTGTCTCTCTTCGAGCGGCAGCCAGTACGTGGCATCGGGCGTGAAGAGGGCGAGCCATTCCTCGTACTGCTGCGTGTCGAGAAGGCGCGCCTCGTAATAAAGGAATTGCTCGGGCGTCACTGGGACGTCATGTAGCGCAGCCACGCCGCCAGCTGGCCGCGGACAAACACTTCGCTGGTGCCCGTCTTTCCACGCAGCGCGCCAGCGTCCGGAATATCGGCGCCATGCCCGCG
>Ga0136846_1222190_pt1 | contig 13054 bp, 11 predicted proteins | sample HopSoiMetagenom2_FD_96841 | JGI IMG/M metagenome (GOLD analysis project Ga0136846, IMG submission 96841) | Grasslands soil microbial communities from Hopland, California, USA - 2 Assembly 2016 (version 4) | ecosystem: Environmental > Terrestrial > Soil > Grasslands | place: USA: Hopland... | reverse complement strand
TTCACGGCATTTGATGCGGAAGGCAATACGCTGCACCAGGAGACGATCTTCTCCGTCGGCGGCGGCTTTGTAGTGCAGGCAGAGGACTTCGGACGGCAAAGCGCTGTTGCCACGCGTAACGTACCGTATCCGTTTCACTCGGCGGCTGAATTGCTGCAGGTTACCGCGCAGCATGGCCTGACGATTGCACAAGCCATCATGGCGAACGAGGTCGCACTCGCCGGCAGTGAAGCAGCAGTTCGGGAACGCATCCTCGCCATCTGGAAGGTGATGCAGGAATGCACGGAGAAAGGCATCACGACGGAAGGCATTCTTCCTGGCGGCCTTAATGTGCGGCGACGCGCTCCAAGACTCGCGACCCGTCTGCGCGCCGAGGGCAGTAAAGATCCATTGGCGCCGATGGACTGGGTGACGGTCTATGCCATGGCGGTCAACGAAGAAAATGCCGCAGGCGGACGTGTGGTCACCGCACCGACAAACGGAGCGGCGGGCATTATCCCTGCAGTCGCGCACTACTACCTGAACTTCATTCCGGACGCAGACACCGAAGGCATTCTGCGTTACTTCCTTACCTCGGCCGCGATCGGTGTCTTGTACAAGGAGAACGCCTCCATCTCCGGAGCTGAAGTGGGATGCCAGGGCGAGGTGGGTGTTGCCTGCAGCATGGCTGCAGGCGGACTCGTCGCCGCATTGCATGGCAGCAACGATCAGGTAGAACACGCAGCGGAGATCGCCATGGAGCACAACCTCGGCATGACATGCGATCCCATCGGCGGCCTCGTACAGATCCCATGCATTGAACGCAATGCGATGGGAGCTGTAAAGGCAGTGAATGCTTCACGCATGGCAATGCATGAAACAGAGGGCCACAAAGTATCGCTCGATCAGGTGATCAAGACGATGTATCAGACAGGTCTAGACATGCAATCGCGCTATAAAGAGACCTCACTTGCAGGCCTTGCGTTGAATGTCATCGAGTGTTGAGACGAGTTCGCATTCGGGTCGTCGCAAACTTCGTTACAACTTTCTTCACTTTTCTCTTGACACAGTTTTTTCAGACTTCTATACATTCCCTAGTTGCAAGTCAGCGTTGCTGTCTGCAACAGGGAGAATAGAGAGGCGACAAGAACGGCGAAAAAGTAAACCGCCGGGAGTCAGCCTCCAACGTAAGGCAACAAACAAGGCAACACATGCGGGGAGCGCGACAGCGCTCCCCACAGTGTTTAAGCTGGATGTGATGACACGACGCCGCTGGATTGCCGATCGATGGAATGACGAACGAACCTCTGCTTCCCTGCTGGGAGAACAAGCGCAACACCTCGCGCGGGTCTTGCGTGCCGAGGTCGGTCAGACCTTTGACGTCGTTGCAGGCGGCTTTCTGCATCGCGCAACCGTAGCAAGTGTCAGCGAGGATGAGGTTCGTTTCGATCTGCACGAAGAACAGGAGATCGACCACGCACTTCCGATTCATCTGCTGCTGGCGGTCTTCAAGTTCGATCGCATGGAGTGGGCCATTGAAAAAGCCACGGAGCTCGGCGTCGAGCGCATCACTCCCATTCTGGCTCGCCGCACGGAGAAGCATCTGGCACAAGCCGCGGCCAAACGCGTCGAGCGCTGGCGCCGCATTGCGCTCGAAGCCAGCAAGCAGTCGCGTCGCGCATCCGTGCCTGAGATCGGCGATCCCGAAACGTTGAAGGCTGCTCTCGGCAAAGAGACCTCCACGATCAAAATCCTGCTCTCAGAGACGGAACAGCAAACGACCATCGCTTCCGCACTTCGCCAGACTGAGGCAACCGCACTCGCCATCGGTCCCGAAGGCGGATGGACACCTGAAGAGATGGCGATCTTCCAGCAGCACACCTGGACCCCGGTAACCATCGGCCCCAGAATTCTGCGGGCAGAGACGGCTGCGATTGCCGCGCTGGCGATCGCCGGAGCTTTTCTGTAGAGCATTTTCCCTGTTGCTGGGTATCCCTAAACGGCATGCAGCGGCGTTTTCATCACGGAAAACGCCCATAGATGCGGAAGCCCTACATTACACCCCCAGGGAAAATGCTCTAACGCTAAAGAGAAAGGCGCGGCTGATAGCCGCGCCTTCTATCCAAATCGAAGAGCTCTGCTCCGTAGAAGAGCTGTGATCCCTAACTGAAGATATCCTTCACCTTGTCGAAGATGCCCCGGCCATGCGGCGCATTTTCAATCGACATGCTCTCGCTCAGCTCTTCCAGAAGTTCACGCTGCTGCTTGCTGAGCTTGGTCGGTGTCTGCACGCGGATCTCGACCAGCAGATCGCCCTTCCCGCTGGCGTTCAGGTGGGGCACACCCTTGCCTTTGAGCTTGACGACCTTGCCGCTCTGTGTGCCTTCGGGAATCTTAACGGTCGCCGGACCTTCGAGCGTAGGTACTTCCAGTTCTGCGCCGAGGGCCGCCTGTGGGAACGAGATCGGTATGGAGCAGTGCAGGTCATCGCCGTCGCGCTCGAAGAACGCATGCGCCTTCACCGTAAGGACGACGTACAGATCACCCGACGGTCCGCCGAAACGGCCCGCCTCACCTTCGCCGCCATACCGGATGCGTGTACCGTCCTCGACGCCAGCAGGGACCTTCACCAGGATGACGTGATCGCGCTGCACACGGCTTTCGCCGCGGCAGGTTGGACACGGATCCACAATCAATGTTCCAGTGCCTTGGCACGAGGTGCAGGTACGAGCGATGGAGAAGAACCCCTGCTGCATCCGTACCTGTCCACGACCGCCGCAGTGCGGGCATGTGATTGGCTGTTTGCCCTTCGCCGCGCCGCTGCCATGGCAGTCGTCGCAGATCTCCATACGGCGGATCTTGATCTCCAGCTCTTTACCGAAGGCGGCATCTTCGAACTCGATCTTGAGATCGTAACGAAGATCGCGTCCACGCTGCTCGCGCGTCGGACGGCTGCCGCCGCGTCCTCCGCCGAACATCTCGCCGAAGAGGTCGCCAAAGATATCGCCGAGGTCCTGCGAGTCGCCGAAGGGGCTGCCGGTAAATCCGCCGCCTGCACCCGCTCCGTTGACGCCCGCATGTCCGAAGCGGTCATACGCGGCGCGCTTGTTCGGGTCGCTGAGCACCTGGTATGCCTCGCTGCATGCCTTGAAGCGTTCTTCGGCATCCGCATTATCGGGGTTGCGGTCGGGGTGGTATTTCAGCGCCATCTTGCGATAGGCCGCTTTCAGTTCGGTATCTGTCGCTGTCCGCGATACTTCCAGGACTTCGTAGTAATCAATCTTCACGTTAGCCGTCGCACTCATCCGTACTGCATCCCTACAAGATTGCTAGAGCAATTCTCCTAATACTGTAGCTCTGGATAAATCTGCGAATGCCGTTTTCTTTGCCGGAAAACGGCGCAAACAGCCCAGACTCCGCTATACGCCTTTAGGAGACTTGCTCAGTCGTTTACCTGCGCATGATTAACGGCGATCTTTACCATCGCCGGGCGCAGCAGTTTGTCTTTGATGCGGTATCCGCGCCGCACTTCCTCTAGTACCTGATGATCGGGATACTCGGAAGTTTCAACCGAACCCAGGGCCTCATGAAAGCGCGGGTCGAACTGCGCTCCGACGGTCTCAACCGGGGTAACCCCGAGCGTCTTCAACGCCTCTTCCATCTGCTTCAGAATCAATTCGACACCGGAACGAAGCTGCTCCGCATTTCCCTGCGACTTCAGCGCAAGCTGGAAGTTGTCCAGCACCGGCAGAAAGTGTTCTACGGCGTTCGAGACGGCATAGTCCCGGAACTCTGAACGCTCTTTGGCTTCACGCTTACGGAAGTTATCGAACTCCGCCTGCAGCCGCGCAAGGCGGTCCACCAGGCTGTCACGCTCAGCCTTGACTGTCTCCAGCTCAGCCGCCGTGGCGGCTTCGGTTCCTTCCACCGGAGCAGCGACCGCCTGCTCCTGCATCTCAGTTTCTTGACTCATATTCCTGAAAATCCTTCTCATCTATTCTCTCGCATCAGGGCAACTCTGTGGTGCCGCCGGTGTGGAGCATCCGGTCGAAGAGATGCGCGACGTAGCTGACGGCGCCCATCGTCTGCTCGTAACGCATTCGTTGGGGTCCGATGACGGCCAGCGCTCCCCGGGTTTCCCCGGCTACCGACGCAGGAGCTGCCACCAGGACCAACCCCTCCATGCCGGGAGCATGCTCTTCCAGACCGAAGATGACGCGAACGCTCTTCTGCTGCGCATCGATATAGGCGTTCAACAAATCGATCAACCGCTGTTTGGTCTCGAGCGCCTGCATCATGGCGCGTAGACGATCTCTATCCGCAAGGCTGGACACCAGGTTGGCAACACCATCCACGTATACGGTCTGGACCACGGTCTCTCCGGAAGGCAGTGCCTGCCCCCAGAGCTCGTTCACGCGGGCAAGAAGCTGATGGTATTCGCTACGCTCGGATTCAATGCGAACTCCGAGCTCTTCTCGAATGGTGTCGAGCGTCCATCCGCGAAAGTTTTCATTCAGATAGCTCGCCGCGATCTCCAGGTCGGCGACAGTAAGATCGTGACTCACTGTCAGCATTCGATCGCGCACAACGCCTGGCCGGGTTACTACGACCGCCATCACACGACCGGAGCCCAGGCGCGAGAAATAGATGTGCTCCAACTGGTCACTGATGCGCGCGCTGGCAAATGCAATTCCCACACCGCTGGAGAGCGCTGCAAGAACCCGGCTGGTGCGCTCCAGAAAGTTCTGGGTATTCCCGACTCCCTGCAACTGCTGATCGATCGCGACACGCGACTGCTCCAGCAAGGTAGCCTGACTGGAACGAATCCGCTCGACGTAGACACGGAATCCAGACGCGGTAGGAATGCGCCCGGCGGATGTATGTGGCTGCTCGAGGAGACCATCGTCGGAGAGGTCGGCCATCAGATTGCGGATGGTCGCAGAGCTCAGCCCTGCGATCTCACCGATGGCATTCCGCACAACGGCCTGGGACGAGACCGGCTCGCCCGATGAGACATACTCTTCCACGATGGCCGTAAGTACGGCAAGCTTGCGCAGAGAGAGATTTGCAGTCACAGCCTGTCCCATACCTCTATTGTGGACCATTCCGGAGGGATAGCTCTACCGGAAAAGCTGGCCCCGGTAGACCGCTTTCCGCAAAGCCTTTGCATCCTGCATCTTGAGCAGATCCGGAAGGACTTCGTGCTGAGTGCCAGAGATGTCGTTTCCCCATCCCACCCATTGCGAGTCACCGCAACGAACAAGTTCGTCGGGGACCCCCTATACGCAATGGATGGGCACCCAGCTCTGAGGTCGATTCGGCGATATGTCTAGGTGATCTCCAGCACGTCGTCAGACTTGGCGCTTACCTCGGCGGCGCGTGCGATGACATTCCGGGCAATCTCATAGAACCCCTTTGCACGTTCGGAAGTCTCGCCTCCGAGAGCCACGGGAAGACCGCGGTCTCCGCCGGAGCGAATCTCGGGATCGAGATCGATGCTGCCCAGGAATGGCAGACCGAACTGCCGTGCTGTCTGCTCCGTTCCGCCGGCGCCGAAGACGTCCAGCATGCTTCCGTCTGGCATCTTCATCTGGCTCATGTTCTCCACCATACCGAGCACTTCGACATTTACCTGGTGGAACATCTCCAGCGCCTTACGCGCGTCCTGCAGCGCCACGCTGGAGCCGGTGGAAACCACGACAGCGCCAGTAAGAGGCACAGTCTGTACCAGTGAGATCACCACATCGCCTGTTCCCGGAGGCAGGTCGACCACCAGGTAATCCAGCTCTCCCCACTCCACCTGCTGCAGGAACTGACGGATGATCTGGTGCAGCATCGGACCGCGCATCACCATCGGCTTGTCGCCGGGCGAGATGAGGCCGATGGAGATGAACTTAACCCCGTGCGCCTGGATCGGCTCAATGCGGTTCTCACCGACGACGTTTGGTTGGCGCTGCGTCCCCAGCATGATGGGCACATTCGGACCATAGATATCGGCATCCACCAGGCCGACACGATACCCGAGCTTCGCGAGCGCGATAGCCAGGTTCACGCTGGTTGTGGTTTTTCCTACGCCACCCTTACCGCTTCCGATGGCAATGACGTTAGCAATTCCAGGCAATCTTTGCGGGCCCTGAGGCGCGCCATGTCCCATGTGTCCCATATGGTCGACTCCCAAATCTCTTTCGGTTACGGCGGTTAGAGATACCAGCCGGTTTCAAGACTTTTGCGGACGCGCTTCTTTCGCTCCGTTTCGCCGCTGCGCGCTTCGCGCCGCTTCAGGGCATCCTCATAGCGGCGTTTCTGATGCTCTGTCTCAGGAAGGATGCAGTCCACCGCGACGGGATGCCCCGTATTGTCCACGGCCACGTAGGTGAGGTACGCCGAGGAGACGTGACGGAGCTCGCCGGTCTTCGGATCTTCCACCATCGCTTTGACACCAACCTCCATGGAGGTACGGAAGGCACGGTTGACGCTCGCCCTCAGAATCAGCACCTCGCCTACGTGGACAGGCGCGACGAAATCGAGCGAGTCCATACTGGCGGTGACGACTGTTGTCGCTCGCGCGTGCCGATAGGCGGCAACTGCACCTACCAGGTCAATAAACTGCATCAGACGTCCGCCGAAGAGGTTGCCGAGACCATTTGCATCGGCGGGAAAGATCACTTCGCTGCGCTCGGCCTGACTTTCGACGACCTTACGCTGTCGCTTCTCTTGCATACCAATAGTTTACCGCCGTAGCCGGGAGGCGGTTTCCTCGGGCAAACCTGAGAAAGCAGATCCCTTACTGCACCACTAGCAGAGCTGCTCAGAGCCACATACGGAATGACACATAAAAAGCGGGCGCGCGGAGCGCGATACCCCACGCTAAACCCAGCGAACAAGTTCGCCGGGACGCCGCCCTTCATCTTCGACAAAGAATGGGGCAACGAGAGTCTCGGCTCGACCGGATTTGATGACACGCCCTGGATGCATCAAGCTAGGTATATGAAATCCGCACTCGTCACGTCGTACGCCCAACTACCCGCTTTCGACGACTTTCAGGATCCCGCTCCCACGGAGAACGAGACCCTGATCAAGGTAACGGCAGCCGGAATTCACCCCATCGTGAAGGCGCTTGCCAACGGAACGCACTATGGCAGTACCGGAAAGTTTCCGTTTATTCCGGGCGTAGACGGCGTAGGAACGACACCTGATGGCAGACGCGTCTTCTTCGGCATTGCTCGCCCACCCTTCGGATCGATGGCTCAGTACACCCTGGCCGGCGACTTCATGATCGAACTTCCGGAGAGCGTGGACGATGCTTTTGCGGCGGCGGCCGCAAACCCGGCGATGTCGTCGTGGGCAGCACTGGCGATGCGTGCGAAGTTTCAGGCCGGCGAGTCTGTACTGATCCTTGGCGCTACCGGCGCTGCGGGACAACTCGCCGTGCAGATTGCAAAACATCTTGGAGCGCGGCGAGTTGTTGCCTGCGGCAGAAATGCGGCGGCTCTTGAAGAGCTTACGGCCCTGGGTGCAGATGCGACGATCTCGCTGACGCTTCCGCCTGAAGAACTTATCGAGGCCTTCAGGAATGAGATCGCCATGAACGGCGTGGATGTCGTCCTCGATTATCTGTGGGGAGCGCCTGCGGAGGCCATGTTGAACGCCATTGCGCATAAGGGCCTCTCGCATCACGCTCCACGCATCCGGTTTATTCAGATTGGCTCATCTGCTGGACCGGCGATCACACTGCCGGCATCTCATCTCCGTTCGAGCGGAGTTGAGTTGTTGGGCTCAGGCTTCGGCTCGGCTTCGATGGATGAGCTGAGGATCGCCATCCAACAGTTCTTTGAAGCCTGCAGCAAAAAGCCCTTTCAGACGAAGTTTGTAGCGCGTCCGTTGGAGGAGGTGGCCAGCGCATGGGCCGAGCCGAATGAGCCGCGTGTCGTTCTTCGGCCCTAACACTAAGACAAGTATCGATGTAGTTCCGAATGCCGATACTCTCGTTTCCCATGCTTTGTCGCGAAGGGTAGGCTCCCCGGCGAACTCGTTCGCTGAGGTTTAGCGTGCGGTATCGAGAGAAGCGAGACCGTTTTCCCATCCCCATGATGGCAAGAACAACACTCTAAAACTCCAAATCAATGCTTGGGCTAGTGAAGGCCGGGCCCATGTCCCCGAGGGACATGGGGCACCCGGTGCATGGGCTATCTTGAACCAGTCGACACACCCTAAACTAACGTTATGGACAAGATTGCCGCACTGACCGAGATTCTCACCCAGGACCCCGCCAACGCCTTCGCACGCTACGGACTCGCCATGGAGCACCTGGGTAAAGGTGATGCGGAGACCGCACTCCGTGAATTTCAGGCATTGCGCGAGCACCAGCCTGATTACGTTCCCGGACATCAGATGGCGGCACAGACGCTGATCAAGCTGGGCCGCTACAGCGAGGCGCGCGAACGGCTGGAAGCCGGCCTGGCGGCAGCGGAGAAGACCGGTAATGCGCATGCCTTGTCAGAGCTCTCGGGTCTGCTGGCAGACCTTCCCTAAGGCATAGCTGCTGCAACACTTTGCCTAGAGCATTTTCCCTGTTGCTGGGTAGCCCGCAGGGGCGTGCAGCGGCGTTTTCATTGCGGAAAACGCCCATAGATGCAGTAGCCCTACTCTACATCTACAGGGGAAAATGCTCTGTCGCGAATAGCTCACCTCGGGTAGCATGGTGCCCATGCTCGCTGTCGTACTGCCTGTAATGTCTCCTGTGGTGACGTGGACGGATGTCGCGTTGCGCCTGGGACTGGCTGCTCTGGCTTCCGCGGGGATTGGCTTCAATCGCGATGAACGTTCGCACCCCGCAGGACTTCGCACCATCATGCTGGTCTGCATTGCGGCAACACTCGCTGCACTGCAGGCAAATCTCGTTTTGCCGACTGTCGGTAAGGCCCTCAACTCATTTGTGCAGGTCGACCCGATGCGCTTGCCGCTTGGCGTCCTAACAGGCATCGGCTTCATCGGTGCAGGCGCGATCGTACGCCGCGAAAACTTCATCACCGGTCTCACGACGGCGGCGACCATCTGGATCGTCACCATCCTGGGCATCCTGTTCGGCCTCGGCCAACTGGTTCTGGCCGGCATCGGCTCTGTCCTCACGCTCATCATCCTTTGGTGGCTGCGGTATGTCGATGATGTATTGCCACGAAAGCGTCGCGGGACATTAGCGGTATCGATTACGTACACGCCTACGATTGAAACTGAGGTGATGTTCCTGCTGGCTTCAACAGGATTTACCGCGGACAGATGGCACGTGGTGCACGATGAGGTCAACGGAATCACCACGTTGCAATGTGATGTCACCTGGAAGACCAGGGGAGGGCATCAGCCGCATACGCCACGTCCGTTCACCGAACTGCGAGCACTTCCAGGGCTCCGGACCTTCTCCTGGGAGGAGTGAGCGCGCTCCCTATGCATGAAGCCTATACTTGTGGCATGCCGGTACCGACGAATCTGCCCCTGACCCTTGGTGCACTGAAGAAGAGCGAGTGGACTCCGGAGCGCGTAAACCGCTCCGTCAAGGATGAGCTGCGCGAAAACCTGATTGCGCGTCTGCGCTCCCGGGAGACTATCTTTCCCGGCATCGTTGGTTACGAAGACACCGTCGTTCCGCAGATTGTGAATGCCGTATTGTCGCGGCATCACTTTATCCTTCTCGGTCTGCGCGGTCAGGCCAAGAGCCGTATCCTGCGCGCGCTGACTGGCCTGCTGGATCCCGTCATCCCCTATGTCGCCGGATCGGAACTGCGCGACAACCCGTATAAGCCGCTGAGCAAGTTCTCGCGCGACCTGATCGCGGAACAGGGCGATGACACGCCCATCTCCTGGCTCACTCCCGAGGATCGCTACGTGGAGAAACTGGCGACTCCGGATGTCACCGTCGCCGATCTGGTCGGTGACCTTGACCCCATCAAGGCGGCGCGCGGCGGCCAGGAGCTCTCCTCTGAACTGACCATGCACTACGGTCTTCTTCCCCGCGCCAATCGCGGCCTGTTCATCATCAATGAGCTACCTGACCTCGCGGGCAAGATCCAGGTGGCGCTCTTCAACATCATGCAGGAGGGCGACGTGCAGATTAAGGGCTACCCCGTCCGTCTGCCGCTGGATGTCGCCATTGCCTTCTCCGCCAATCCCGAGGACTATACGGCACGCGGCAAGATTGTGACGCCGCTCAAAGACCGCATCGGCTCCGAGATTCGTACGCACTATCCCGAGTCGCTGGAAGAAGCCATCACCATCACCACGCAGGAGGCATGGGCTTCACGCCCCAACGCGAAGATCGAGATTCCGCAGTACATCCGCGAAGTGGTTGAGTTGATCGCCTTCCTTGCCCGTGAAGACAAGAAGGTGGACAAGCGCTCCGGTGTCTCACAGCGCCTGCCGATCTCAACGATGGAGCTTGTTCTGTCGAACGCCGAGCGGCGCGCGCTGATGCATGACGAGACACTGGCCGTGCCTCGGATCGGCGATATCTACACCGCGATGCCGGGCATCACCGGCAAGATCGAGCTCGAGTACGAAGGCGAGATGCGCGGCGCCGACGTGATTGTGCACGACATCATTCGCCAGGCGGTACAACGTAGCTTCGATAAGTATTTCGCCAACATCAACACGCAACAGATTGAGGAGTGGTTCAATCTCGGCGGCACGGTTCAGTTGAACGATCAGCAAGCTGCAGCCGCATCCCTGAAAGAACTCAAGCAGATTCAAGGGCTGATGGACAAGCTTGAGCCGCTGGGCATCACCTCAAAGTCGTCTCCAGAACTCGCGGTTTCGGCAGCAGAGTTTCTGCTGGAGGGTATGACGGCGCATCGTCGCATTACCCGCAGTGAAGAACGCAGCTTCTCTGCCGGTGACAAGGCACGCCGCAATGAGCAGGCGGCCAACTTCCATGAGACCGTGCGTGAACGCGAGAAGGAACGCGCTGAGTGGGAGGCAAAAAACCGGACCCGGCGCGGCTTCAACTAATAGCAACGAAAGTAGAGAGACGTGGCCCAGAAAGAAAAGCCGGGCCCATGTCCCCGAGGGACACCACCCCAACGAACAAAGTTCGTCGGGGACCCTGACATGGGGCACCCGGTGCATGGGCGGGCCTGAGTGGATAGATAACCTCTACACATTCGAAGATTCAGATTTCTTATAAGCTAGCGACTTCCTACCGCATCAGCGCTTATGGTTCAGGTCATGAACATCAGCGCTACGCAGCTTGTCTTCGATACCACCGCCGCCACCTACGACCGGGACCGTGCAAAGCTGATTCCCCCGCACGACGATTTCTATGGCTGGGCCATCCGCCTGATTCCGCCAGCAGCGAAGACCATCATCGACCTCGGAGCCGGTACCGGCATTCTGACGGCACTCATCCGGCAGCACTTCCCCGAAGCGCAGATTCATCTCGTCGATCTCTCTCCATCGATGCTCGATATCGCTCGCGAGCGCCTTGGGCATGACAGCCGCATGCACTTCCATCAGCTCGACTACGCGAACGATTCCCTTCCCGGTGGCGTCTGTGCGGTCGTCTCAGCTCTTTCGATCCATCACTCGACGGACGAAGCAAAGCAGAAGGTCTTCGGTGCCGCCTTCAAGGCGTTGAAACCGCGCGGGGTCTTCATCAATGCGGATCAGGTGGCAGGCCCTACTCCCGCTGTCACCGATCGTTATCACGAGCTCTGGCTACGCCAGGTGCGGAGGATCGGAGCAACCGAAGAGCAGATCAAGGCGAGTCTCTACCGGATGACCGATGACAAGTGTTCTCCGGTCGAGGAGCAGCTCCGCAGGATGCGTGAGGCAGGTTTCGTGGACTCCGACTGCTGGTTCAAAGAGGCTCGCTTCGCTGTAATGGCCGGTACGCGTCTATAGCCGGCGTCATCAAAGCAGTCCAATAACGAGGGGCGTATCATCGAAGCAGGCCGATGAAGACGACGCGCTACAAGAAGTACGAGGGCGACCTGGCCAGCGAGCTTGGCCTTGAAGAGCTGATGGAAGCGCTCGGCGATTTTCTGCTCGACTCCGGCTTCCAGAATCCCTACGCCGATTTCAACGAGATGAACCTCGACCAGACGCTCGACGACCTGCGCGAGGCCATCCGCCAAGTGCTGGAGAACGGCGACTTCCTCGACGAGCAGACACAGCAGCAGTACGACGAGATGTCTGCCGAACAACAGGAGAGCCTGGTCGACCGCCTGGTCGAGCGCATGCAGAACGAGAACATGATCCGCACCGATGCGGAAACTTCGGACAGGACACAGCAGTCCGCCGCTCCCGGCGAAGTCGGCCGCAACGAGTCGCAGGTACGCTTCGAGGTCACCGACAAGTCGATGGACTTTCTCGGATACAAGGCGCTGCGCAATCTGCTTGGCTCTATGGGCCGTGCCAACTTCGGCCGTCATGACACGATCCAGGAAGCATCCGGTGTCGAGGCCAGCGGATCGTCCAAGCCCTATGAGTTTGGCGACACGCTCAATCTCGACGTCACCGCTACGCTGAAGTCCGCCATTGAACGCGAAGGTCTGAGCATGCCGCTGAACATCGAGTACAGCGACTTGTACGTGCATCAGTCAGAGTTCCAGGCATCCTGCGCCACGGTGGTGATGCTCGACTGCTCGCACTCGATGATCCTCTACGGTGAAGATCGCTTTACCCCGGCGAAGCGGGTAGCGATGGCGCTCTCGCATCTGACGCGTACGCAGTTCCCCGGTGACTCGCTGCACCTGGTCCTCTTTCACGATTCAGCCGAGGAGATTCCTATCTCGCAGCTTGGCCGCGTGAAGGTAGGCCCCTGGTATACGAACACGCGGGAGGGCTTCAAGGTCGCCCGCCGCATTCTTTCCCGTTCCAACAAACAGATGAAGCAGATCGTGATGATCACGGACGGCAAGCCTTCGGCGCTGACCCTTCCCGATGGGCGGATCTATAAAAACGCCTTCGGCCTCGATCCGCTTGTGGTCTCCGAGACTCTGGAAGAGGTTGGGCGGTGCAAGCGCTCCGGCATTCAGATCAATACCTTCATGCTCACCAATGACTTCGCCCTGGTGCAGTTTGTGCA
>Ga0136846_1238163_pt1 | contig 13055 bp, 7 predicted proteins | sample HopSoiMetagenom2_FD_96841 | JGI IMG/M metagenome (GOLD analysis project Ga0136846, IMG submission 96841) | Grasslands soil microbial communities from Hopland, California, USA - 2 Assembly 2016 (version 4) | ecosystem: Environmental > Terrestrial > Soil > Grasslands | place: USA: Hopland... | reverse complement strand
TCATGTTCAACTTTAACTTGAACTTGAAACAGAGTCAACAACTCCCAAATAAATTGGCATCGATCACTGTTCGAGCCTGAAAAACGTGGGGGAGTTTGTCGCGCGCATCACCACAGAAATAGCTGTGGCGTTGGTGGTGCGAGGATAGGCGGCTGCTGCCCAGACTGCTGACGTGAGTTGCGTGGCTTGTTTGAGTTGAAATTCCTGAGCGAATAAAGGCCAGAACACAGCGACGTTTGTTCCTGCGGAACTGATGGTCAATCGCGCCTTGGGCGTTGCGGTATTGGGTCCAATACCGCCGTTGGTATTATTGCTCTCAAATGCCCCGAGGTCGCGCGCGGAGGGACGGATTCGCCAGCGGCATACGTTGGTTTCATTCAGGTAATATTCTTTGCCGGGCAGACCGTAAACCGACGTAATTGCGGCATTGATGCAAGGGCTGCCGTTGGTAAGAGTGAAATCTTTTGCGCCCGGATTGCGAAAACCAGGTGAGGCGGTTTGCACTGTATTCGTCAATGGGCCGGGGGCGGCACCCGTCTGCAGCCAATTGTTTGCGCCCACTACAGTCCCATGACTGGCGTCTTCAACCAGGCTGGCGGTTTTTGTGCCGTAGATGATGTTGTTCCAGATTTCCGCATTCATCCGGGTGCCGTCAGCGTTGGAGACGTGAACGAACGCTGCATTGGTATTTGCGCCGACATAAGTGTTGTAGAGCGCGCGGACGTTCAGGGTCAAATTCGTCAGTCCGGCATCGTTATACATCGCGATAGCTTGCGAATGGTTGCCGGGCAGCAGATTTTGCACGAACAGGTTGCCCCGAAGTGTAAGCGTCTGGGTGAATGGTCCCGGACCGGAAAAATCGTCGTCGGTCATCAGGTCGCCATCGTAATTATTTGCGCGGGCGAACCAATTGTACTCCAGCGTAGCATCGCGACAGCGGATGTGGAAATTCTGTCCCTGGGCGCTGTCGTGAACGTAACAGTACCTCAGGGCGAGATAACCACCGTAGACGTAAATGCTGTGCGTAGGCGAGGACGTTGACGCCGCTGGATTTCCGTTGGTGCTGAATTCGCAATATTCCACCACGGCCTGGCTGTCCTGGGTGCCGCCGGTGAGACCATTGTCATTGAAGGCGAACACGCAATCCTTGATGTATAGGTTTGTGGTGGAGTTGTAGTAGCGGATGGCGCCCGCATTTTTTGCGGCATTGCGGCAATTCCGAAATACGATCCCCGAAATGGAGTAGTTCTTTGCTCCACTGAATTGCCAGCCACCGCGGGCTTTGTCTCCGGCGGTATAGCTGCCGGGTGCATTGTCGAGCAGTACCGAGCCAAAATCCCAAACGGGAGGGTTGGCCGGATCCAGTGCGTGAATATTGATGGTGCTCGAAGCGGCTTTGGTGAGATAAACGCGGAAGGCGTAAGTCCCAGGAGAAATGACGACTTCGTCGCCGGCCTGCGCGGACTCAATTTTGGCGTAGGTATCGTTGGTGGTGACGGTGATGTGAACGCCAGGAGCGCGGAACGAAGCAAGGACGGAAAGGGCTGATGAGACCAGCAACACTGACAAACTGCGACGCATTTGGTCAAAGATAGCACTTTGCAAGCCAGCATTGAAACACCAAGCTCCAAGTCCTCCAGGCACCAGATAAAACCAGACAAAGATGGTAAAGGGGGAGCAGGTTGCACGGCAGAAGCTGTCCCGACGACATCTGTCGCTTGCCACGATCCCCCAGCGTGCTCACTATCCGAAGTTTAGTTCGCGCATGAATCAGATTCTCGACAACATCGTTTGGCACACACTGAGTGGGCCACACAAGAAATTCTCGGTCGGTTCTGACCGCGCACGCCGGTATGCCGTTGGCTTCTCGCCCATTATCGGTTTTGCAAATCCGCAGAGCCCTGATTTCAATGCGCTGGTAAATTTTTGCGAGCCGGGCGAACATTTTTACTGTGATGGTTGGACTGGCCCCTGCCCCGCCGGATGGCAGATCGAAGAGGAATCCACGATGTATAAAATGGTTTGGGTAGGCCCGAAACCTGATTCGGACCGCGCGCCTGACGCAATTCCGCTGACTACAGAACACGCCAAGCAGGCCCTGGAACTTGCGACACTTACGCGGCCAGGTCCGTTCGATCTGCGAACGATTGAACTTGGGGAATACTTTGGTTTCTTCGATGGACTCCGGCTGGTGGCCATGGCCGGTGAACGAATGACTGCCGAATCATTTCGCGAGATAAGCGGCGTATGCACGCATCCGGATTTTGAAGGGCATGGGTATGCGCGGCGATTGATGGAAAAATTGATCTTGCGGCAAATGGAACGGAAGGAGGTTCCGTTTCTGCATGTCATGCACGACAACACGAAAGCACATGAATTTTACAAGAGAATGGGGTTTAGGGATTATAAGGAGTCGGTAGTGAGGGTGGTGGCGAGGAAAGCTTGATTGATTACTGGCGAAAATTAAGCGAGTGAGCTATGCGGGAAAACAAACTCAAAATCGGTCTCGGAATCGCCATGTTCTTGTTCCTGGTCGCTTTTGCCGCATATGTCTTGATTCACCCGCGAACATATCCAAGTGAGGCAACTGCTCTGGTGGCAATAAAATCCGTCCTCACGAACGCAGGATATGCCCAAACGGGGGAAAAGTTCTACGGTGCGCAACTAAGTGATGAACCGATTGATTTGAGGATAAAAAATTCTTTCGCTGGCGGAAATACAAGCAGTCGGCTCGGGCGTGCCATTGCCGGATCACACAGCAATTCACGTGTGTATGATTCCCCGAATGCAAAACTGGAGGTCCGGACCGATGTGAGCGCCGGCAAGGTCTACGCCATCAGCATGGTCGGTGATAAACTGCCTGCAGATTGCCGCGAGGAGTTAGTCCGGCGATGTGAGTCGCTCGGCCTCAAAATCACTTTTAGAAAACCACAGAGCGATCCGCACTCCGGCGCGCCTGCTAGCGAGCAGAAAATGTAAGCGTCAGAACGCGCCTCGGTAAGTCCTGATCGAGCACTGCAAGAGAATCTGTTCGAGGACGAGATGAATAAAGAAAAAGGGCATCCGGAAACCGGATGCCCTTATAATTTTGTTTGGCGAACGCCTAGCCGACGAGCGGATTCTCGGCCAATGCCGGTGCCTCTTCGGGCTCGGGTTCGTCCACGATCTCGACCAGCGGTTTCAAACGCACCTTGCGGTGATGATCGAAGCCAGTGCCGGCCGGGATGATGTGACCCATGATAACGTTTTCCTTGAAGCCGCGCAGGTAATCCACGCGCGCGCGGGTTGCGGCTTCGGTCAGCACGCGAGTCGTATCCTGGAAGGAAGCCGCGCTGAGGAAGCTCTCGGTTTCCAGCGAGGCCTTGGTGATGCCAAGGAGCACCGGTTGTGCTTCAGCGGGTTTGCCACCCATCTTCTCGACGCGGGAATTTTCTTCTTCGAACTCGAGCTTGTCCACCTGTTCGCCCCAAAGGAACGTGGTATCGCCCGGTTCGGTGATGCGCACCTTGCGGAGCATCTGCCGCACGATGATTTCGATGTGTTTGTCGTTAATCGTCACACCCTGCAGGCGATAGACTTCCTGCACTTCGTTGACCAGGTGTTCCTGCAGTTCCTGTGGTCCGCAAATGTCCAGAATTTCGTGCGGGTCAATTGGACCTTCCGTGAGCTGCTGGCCTTTCTTGACGTAATCGCCCTTGAACACAATGACGTGTTTGCCAATCGGGATGAGGTGCTCTTCCTCAACCTGCGTCTGCTGGTCTTTGATGACGATGCAACGTTTGCCACGCACACTCGGACCGAAGTCCACCACGCCATCAATCTTCGAGATTTCCGCCGCGTCTTTCGGACGGCGAGCTTCAAAGAGTTCGGCCACACGCGGCAGACCGCCGGTGATGTCCTTGGTCTTGGAGGTTTTGCGCGGCGTCTTGGCCATCAAGGTGCCGGCGACGATCTTGTCGCCTTCGGCCACGACGATGTGAGCGCCGGATGGAATCGGATAGTTCGCGGCGGGTTCGCCGTGATCATCGAGAATGACGATCTGCGGATGCAAATCCTCCTTGTGCTCGATGATGACCATGGCTTCCTGCTGCGTCTGTTCGTCCACTTCCTGCTTCATGGTGACACCTTCGATGATGTCCACGAACTTCACCTTGCCAGCTTTCTCCGAAAGGATCGGCACATTGTAAGGATCCCATTGCACGAAGGTCTCACCCTTCTTCACCTTGCTGCCATCTTTCACCGAGATGACCGAGCCGATGACAACGTTGTGCTGCTCCAGCTCGCGCCCGTCCTCATGCAGGATGGAAACCGAGCCATTCTTATTGAGCACGATGTTGTTGCCGTCCTCGAGTTCGACCAAACGCAATTCGTTGTAACGGACAATTCCGTCGAATTTCGCCTTGATCTGCGGCTGTTTGAAGACCTGCGACGCCGTTCCACCGATGTGGAAGGTGCGCATCGTAAGCTGCGTGCCAGGTTCGCCGATGGATTGAGCGGCGATGATGCCGGTGGCTTCGCCCAGCTTTACCCGCGCCCCGGTAGCGAGGTTACGGCCATAGCAATTCATGCAAACGCCATGTTTGCTCTCGCAAGTGAGCACCGAACGAATCTTCACCCGCTCGACACCCGACATTTCGATCGCCTTGGCTTTGAGCTCATCAATCTCCTCGGTCGCTTTGACAAAAACCTCTTTGGGGTTCTGAGGATTATGAATGTCGTCGGAGGAGTGGCGGCCAACCAGGCGTTCGCTCAGCTTCACGACTTCGTCTTCGCCTTCATAAATGGCTTCGACCCAGATGCCGTTGGAAGTGCCGCAATCATCCTCGCGGATGATCACGTCCTGGGCGACGTCCACCAACTTGCGGGTCATATAACCCGAGTCAGCGGTCTTGAGGGCCGTATCAGCCAGGCCCTTGCGAGCGCCGTGCGTCGAGATGAAGTATTCGAGCACCGTCAGACCTTCGCGGAAGTTCGACAAAATCGGCTTTTCGATAATGTCGCCGCTGGGTTTGGCCATCAAACCGCGGACGCCCGCCAACTGGCGCACCTGCTGCTTGTTGCCACGAGCGCCGGAGTCCACCATGAGCGAAACAGGATTGAATTCCTTTTTGCCCTGGTTGTGCTTCAGCGTATCGAGCATGACGTTGGCGATCTTGTCGGTGCAGTGCGTCCAGATATCGACAATCTTGTTGTAACGTTCGCCCAGCGTCAGCACGCCCTTGCGGTATTGCTTTTCGACTTCTTTGATTTGCTTTTGCGCTGCTTCGATTTCCTGCTCTTTTTCCTTTGGAATGATCATGTCATCAATCCCGATGGAAACGCCGGCGCGGGTGGCTTCACGGAAGCCAAGCTCTTTCAGCTTATCAAGCATCGTGACCGTCTTTTCATGGCCGGAAATTTTGTAGCACTTCCAGATGAGGTCGCCCAACTCGGCCTTTTTGACTGCCTTGTTGGGGAAGCCCATTTCTTCAGGCCAGATTTCGCTGAACATGATTCGGCCAATGGTCGTCTCGATGACCTTCTTATTGGCATCGCCGAACTCGGTTTTCTTGCCGAAGTCCGGGTTGGCCATACGAACGCGCTCATGCGTTTTCACCGCGCCGTCCGCGAACGCGAAGAGCGCTTCGGTCTTGGAACCGAACAAACGCAGGTCGTTCTGATTGGTAGGCGCGGCGGACCGCGGTTCGGCAGTCAGATAGTAACAGCCCAGCGTGATGTCCTGGGTGGGCGTGATGATCGGCTTTCCGCTGGAGGGGCTGAAGATGTTGTTCGGCGCCATCATCAGCAGACGCGCTTCCATTTGCGCCTCGACTGAGAGCGGAACGTGAACAGCCATCTGGTCGCCGTCGAAGTCAGCATTGTAAGCTGTGCAAACCAGGGGATGAATGCGGATAGCCTCACCTTCGATCAATTGCGGCTCGAATGCCTGCACTGAGAGACGGTGGAGCGTCGGCGCGCGATTCAACAGCACTGGATGCCCGCGCGTAACTTCTTCGAGGATGTCCCAGACTTCCGTGGTTTGCCGCTCGATCATTTTCTTGGCGGAACGCACGGTGTGCACATAGCCGAGCTCTTTGAGCCGGCGAATGATGAATGGCTCGAACAAGACGAGCGCCATCTTCTTGGGCAAACCGCATTGGTGCAGTTTGAGTTCCGGACCAATGACGATGACGGAACGGCCAGAGTAATCCACGCGTTTGCCGAGCAGGTTCTGCCGGAAACGTCCGCTTTTGCCCTTCAGCATATCGCTCAGCGACTTGAGCGAGCGGTTGCCCGCGCCGGTCACGGCGCGTCCATGGCGGCCATTGTCGAACAAAGCGTCCACGGCTTCCTGCAACATGCGCTTTTCGTTGCGAATGATGACTTCCGGCGTCTTGAGCTGGAGCAGGTTTTTCAACCGGTTGTTCCGGTTGATGACGCGGCGATAAAGGTCGTTCAGATCGGAGGTCGCAAAGCGGCCGCCTTCCAACGGCACCAGCGGGCGCAGGTCGGGCGGAATCACCGGCAACACCGTAAGAATCATCCATTCCGGACGGCTCTTGGAGGATTGCAGACCCTGGAGCAGCTTGATCCGCTTGGCGATCTTTTTGCGGATCTGTTTGCTCTTGGTTTCGGTCATCGCGATCTGCAATTGATCGACTTGCTTGCCGAGGTCCACTTTTGCCAGCGCGTCGCGGACGGCTTCAGCGCCCATCTTGGCCAGGAACGCTTCAGCGCCGTAGGTTTCACGGGCTTCGCGGTATTCGTGCTCGCTGAGCAATTGATTTTGCTTCAGCGGAGTCGAGCCGGCATCGATCACCATGTAATCCTCGTAGTAGATCACACGCTCGAGATTGCGGGCGGTCACGTCCAGCACCAACCCGATGCGGGAGGGCATGCATTTGAAGAACCAAATATGGCAAACCGGCACGGCCAGTTCGATATGGCCCATGCGCTCGCGGCGCACGCGCGCCAGCGTCACTTCGACACCGCAACGATCGCAGACGACCCCGCGATGCTTGATGCGTTTATACTTCCCGCAGGAGCATTCCCAATCCTTTACGGGACCGAAAATGCGCTCGCAAAACAATCCGCCTTTCTCAGGCTTGAACGTCCGGTAGTTGATGGTCTCCGGGTTTTTTACTTCCCCTTTGGACCACGACCGGATGGCATCAGGCGAGGCGACGGAGATCGCCACGTATTCTACCTGATTGACCTTATCCAGGCCGAGCAACTCGCGGGCGTTTTCTTTGGTGCTAATCATATGTCTAAAACTTTCTGGTGGTTGGGTCAGTTCACGGGGGTCGAGCCGGGCGCACCGCTTAAGCGATAAACGCCGGACTCAGCCGTTGCTGCCACCCCTCCAAAGAGGGGTGTGATTAAAACTTTCAAACTGGGCATGTTCCTGTTTCTAAGCGGATGTCAGCACAGACACCGGTTCCTGGGGCTGGTCCACCGGATTTGAGTAGCCAACCTTCACATCGAGGCCGAGCGACTGCATTTCCTTGACCAGCACGTTGAACGATTCCGGTATTCCCGCTTCAAGGCTGTTATCGCCTTTGACGATGCTCTCGTAAATGCGTGTGCGGCCCTGGACATCGTCTGATTTGACCGTAAGCAATTCCTGGAGCGTGTAAGCCGCGCCATAGGCTTCCATGGCCCAGACTTCCATTTCGCCGAAACGCTGCCCGCCGTATTGCGCCTTGCCACCCAGCGGCTGCTGGGTAACGAGGGAATAAGGACCCACTGCGCGAGCGTGAATCTTGTCCGCCACCAAGTGGCCCAGCTTCATCATGTAGATATAGCCGACGACAATTTCCTGGTCGAAACGTTCGCCCGAGCGTCCGTCAAACAGTTCGATCTTGCCGTGTTCGGGCAGCTTCGCTTCTTTAAGGTAGCCCCGAATGTCTTTTTCCTTGATGCCATCGAAGACCGGTGTCGCGAACTTGAGTCCGAGCAGCTTGGCTGCCCAGCCCAGGTGCGTTTCCAACACCTGGCCGACGTTCATGCGCGAAGGCACACCAAGCGGATTCAAAACGATGTCCACCGGCGTTCCGTCCGCGAGGAACGGCATGTCTTCTTCGGCAACGATCTTGGCGACCACGCCCTTATTTCCGTGGCGGCCTGCCATCTTGTCACCGACCGAAAGCTTGCGCTTGGAGGCAATGTAAACCTTCACCGATTTCACGACACCGCTGTCGGCGCCTTCACCAGATTCAGCGCGTTCGATTTCTTCGTCGTACTGCATTTGCAGGTCGTCGAATTTCTTTTTAAACGTGCCGATGATTTCGTTGATCTTGTTGCGAATTGGCGAAGGATCGATTTCGATGCGGTCATAGACCGTCGCCAGCTTGCGCAAGAGCGTCTTGGTGATCTTGCGGTTGGCGGGGATGATGATCTCGCCGGTTTCGCTGTTGACCACGTCGAGCGGAATCTTTTCGCCCAGCAGAATGTTGCTCAGGGCTTCCGTAAGCTGCTCGCGCAACTCCTCGGTCTTCTTGCGAAATTCCTCTTCGACTTCTTTCGCATGACGTTTTTCTTCGGTCACCACGGCGCGCATTTCGCGATCGGACTCCTTCTTCGCGGAAACTTTCACGTCCATGACGATGCCGTAAGTGCCGGAGGGCACTTTGAGCGAGGTGTCCTTCACATCCGCGGCTTTTTCACCGAAGATCGCGCGGAGCAAGCGCTCTTCAGGCGCGAGTTCCGTTTCGCTCTTGGGCGTAATTTTGCCAACCAGGATGTCGCCGGGCTTTACTTCCGCGCCGACGCGAATGACCCCGTCCGGACCAAGGTTTTTCAACGCTTCATCGCCGAGGTTCGGGATATCGCGCGTGATTTCTTCCGGCCCAAGCTTCGTATCGCGCGCGCCGACTTCGAATTCATCAATGTGAATCGAAGTAAAGATGTCGTCTTTGACGATGCGTTCGGAGACGAGAATGGCGTCTTCGAAGTTGTAGCCGTTCCACGGCATGAACGCGACCAGGACATTTCGTCCCAACGCCAGTTCTCCACCCTGCGTGCAAGGGCCGTCCGCGATGGTTTGGCCTTTCTTAACGGTCTCGCCTTTGTGGACCAGAATTTTCTGGTTGATGCAGGTCGCGGCGTTGGAGCGCATGAATTTGCGCACTTGATAAACGTAAATACCTCTTGCGGGGTCGTGCTTAAGCTTTTTCTTGGTGTCCGGCAGTTTACCATCTTCAGTGATGATGATGACGTTGCCGTTGACCGAAGCGACCTTGCCACCCTCTTCAGCGACGATGACAGCGCGAGAATCGCGCGCGACGCGCTCTTCCAGGCCGGTTGCCACCAACGGAGCATCCGTCACGAGCAAAGGCACAGCCTGGCGTTGCATGTTCGAACCCATCAACGCGCGGTTGGCGTCGTCATGCTCAAGGAATGGAATCAAACTGGCCGCGACCGAAACGAGCTGCTTCGGTGATACGTCCATGTAATCAACGTGCGCGGGCTCCACGTCAATGAAGTCGCCTTTGCCCCGGCAAACGACACGGTCCGTGCTAAACGAGCCACGCTCGCCTACCGGCGAATTTGCCTGGGCGATGACGAAAGCTTCCTCGCGGTCGGCGGTCAAATAGTCGAGATGATTGCTGACCTTGCCGTCGTCCACTTTGCGGTACGGTGTTTCCAGGAAACCGAAATCGTTGATGCGCGCAAATGTTGCCAGTGACGCAATCAAACCGATGTTCGGCCCTTCCGGAGTTTCGACCGGGCAAATGCGGCCGTAATGCGACGGATGCACGTCGCGCACTTCAAATCCCGCGCGGTCGCGCGAGAGACCGCCAGGTCCCAGCGCCGAGAGACGCCGCTTGTGCGTCAACTCCGCCAAAGGATTGATCTGATCCATGAACTGCGAAAGCTGGCTGCGGCCAAAGAAATCGCGAATTACCGCCGAAAGCGCTTTCGGATTGATCAGCTTTTGCGGCGACATGGATTCCACGCCTTGATCGAACAGCGTCATGCGCTCTTTGACCAGGCGTTCCGTGCGGGCCAGGCCGACACGGCATTGGTTCGCGAGCAATTCGCCAACAGTCCGTACGCGGCGGCTGCCGAGATGGTCAATGTCGTCCAGGCTGCCTTCGCCCTTCTTGAGACGGAGCAGGTACTTCGTGGCAGCCACCAAATCTTCTTTGGTAAGGATGCGTGAATCGCCGCCTTTGATGCCGAGCTTTTGGTTGATCTTATAACGGCCGACGCGGCCCAGGTCATAGCGCTTGGCGTCAAAGAAAAGGCGTTTAATAAGCGCACGAGCATTCGCGGCTGTGGGTGGATCGCCAGGGCGCAAACGACGATAGATGTCCTTGAGGGCTTCTTCCTCGTTCTTGGCGGGATCTTTCTTCATGCACTTGATGACGATCCCTTCGTCAGCCGCGGTATCCACGACCTTGACTTTGTTGATGCCCAGTTCGTTGATCTGCTTGGCGACTGCCTTGGACAGCGGTTCGAAGGCGCGGGCCACCACCAGGTTCTTATCGGCGTCCACCACGTCCTCGACCAACACTTTGCTGGCCAGGTCATCGCGTTTGTCAGCTTCTTTGAGGTTGAGGTCCTCGATCTCGTAAAACAGCTTCAGGATTTCCTCATCCGTTCCGCGAGTCGGAGCGTCTTTGTCTTTGGCTTTGGTTTCCCCATCGAGAAACGCCAGTGCGCGGAAAAACGTTGTGGTCAAAAACTTCCGGCGGCGCTTTTTGCGGTCCAGATAGACATAGAGCAAATCGCTGGTGTCGAACTGGGCTTCGTACCACGAACCGCGATCGGGAATGATGCGGAACGAATGCAATGTTTTGCCGTTCGGATGCTGCGTCGCTTCGAAAGCAAGACCCGGCGAACGGTGCAACTGGCTGACGATGACGCGCTCAGCGCCGTTGATGACGAACGTGCCTTGCGGAGTCATCAGGGGCAGTTCGCCCATGAAAACCTTCTCCTCTTTGGTCCCCTTTTCCTCTTTCAGGAGGAAGGTGACATAAAGCGGCGCGCCGTAGGTTAGACCTTCGCGCAGGCATTCCAGCCAATCCAGCTTCGGCTCGCCGATTTCATACGAATGAAAATCGAGCACGCATTTGCCGTCATAGCTTTCGATAGGAAAGACCTCAGTGAAAACCGCCTGAAGCCCAAGATTTTTCCGTTTGGATTGGGGAATTTCCGCTTGCAGAAATTCCTTGTACGAATTGGTCTGCAATTCAATCAGGTTGGGCGGGGCGATGATCTCTTTGATCTTACCGAAGTTAATCCGTTCAGTGGCACGCGATGGCATTTAGGACCTTTTCTCTATGTCTGGCAAAATTCACCAGACCGTTACAGTTACCGTTAAAAGACAGAAAGCAAGCCCGCCGTGTTCAAGAGCGAACTTGCCACAAATCAAACACCGAGATTGGCTCGGGGTTGCGTTGGATTCCCGTTTATTTATCTAAAATTCTCGATTTTTACTAAAAAGCAAATTTTTGGTGCGGCCCGGTTTTGCCGGGGCCGCACCGCTAAAATGTCGTGGTTACTTGACCTCGACCTTGCCGCCGGCTTCTTCCAGCTTCTTCTTGGCAGCATCGGATTCCGCCTTCGGTGCTCCTTCGAGCACCGGCTTGGGCGCGCCTTCCACCAGGGCTTTGGCTTCCGCCAATCCCAAACCTGCTTTGACTTCCCGCACGGCCTTGATGACCGCAATTTTCTTGTCCGCGGGAACGGAGGTAAGGATGACGTCGAAAGTCGTCTTCGCTTCCGCAGGAGCCGCCGCTGCCGCACCAGGTCCGGCAGCCGCTGCTGCCGCAACCGGCGCTGCCGCCGTCACGCCCCACTTGCCTTCGAGTTCTTTGACCAGGTCGGCGATCTCGATGACCGTCGCTCCGCTCAGTTCTTCTACCAATCTAGCTTTATCTATAGCCATTGTTACCTTTCAATTCGTCTCGTCGTCGCCCATGGTCCTGCCTTCGCGATTGCTTCGGCGTGACACGCCATGGCCGGTTTAAGTCCGCAGACTGCAGACCGACGATTTACGTTGTTGTTTGTTTATTTCCACCCCGTTTACTTCAACGGACATGAAATTCGTTTAGTTATGGTTACGCGGGAACGGGAGCCGGCTCCGGAGCGGCTTCGCCCATTTTTTCCTGCCGCGCTTTCAAAATTCGAGCCATCTGGGTCGCGGGCGTGTTCAACAGCCGGACAAACTTGGTCGCCGGTGCGTTCAGCACTCCGAGCAACTGGCCCCGCAACACTTCAATCGACGGCAAATCCGCCAGCGTGAGGATGGACGGCTGGTCCAAACGCTCGTTGTTCAAATAACCGAAGGATATCTTCAGCCGTTCGAATTCCTTGCCGAACGTCTTTACCACCTTGGCGGCGGTCGAAATATCCTTCTGTCCCGTCACGACCGCCAACTGGCCGGCCAACGAGCCATTCAAGTCCGTCACCCCGGCCTCTTTGGCCGCGATGCGGAAAATGGAATTCTTGACCACGTGAAACTCCGCGCCGGCTTTCTCTCTCAACCGTTTGCGCAGTTCGCTCATGTGGCCAACGTTCAGGCCTTTGTAATCCACCACGATAAAAAACGGGGAGGCGTTAAGGCGCGCGAGATATTCTTTCGTCAGGTTTTGCTTTTCGGGGCGCATGTTCTTTGCCTTTGTAAAATATAAAATTAATCGTTCAGTTCCACCGGATTACGCCGCGAACTCTTTGAGGTCCAGCCGCACAGGCGGGCTCATCGTCGCCGAAAGTGTCGCGCTTTGGACGTAAATGCCCTTAACGCTATTCGGACGGGCCTTCATCACGGCCTCGATCACCGCGCGAGCGTTATCTTCGATTTGGGTGCTGTTGAATGAAGCTTTGCCCACGGGCACGTGGACGTTTCCAGCTTTATCTATCTTGAATTCCACGCGGCCGGCTTTGACTTCCTTCACAGCTTTGGCCGTGTCGTCGGTGACCGTGCCGGTCTTGGGATTTGGCATCAGTCCCCTGGGCCCAAGCACTTTGCCAAGCTTGCGGACTTCACCCATGGCTTCAGGCGTGGCGATCGCGACATCGAAATCCGACCAGCCTTCCTGGCATTTCTTGATCATGTCTTCGAACCC
>Ga0136846_1221344_pt1 | contig 13063 bp, 14 predicted proteins | sample HopSoiMetagenom2_FD_96841 | JGI IMG/M metagenome (GOLD analysis project Ga0136846, IMG submission 96841) | Grasslands soil microbial communities from Hopland, California, USA - 2 Assembly 2016 (version 4) | ecosystem: Environmental > Terrestrial > Soil > Grasslands | place: USA: Hopland... | reverse complement strand
AGCCTTACACGGTGGGAATCACCAACAGCCAGCACCCGGTCACGCAGGGCGTCAACGATTTCCCGTCGCATCCGAGCAGTACTACACGCACACTGACCGCAACAACATCGTGCTCGCTGAGATCACGTTCGGTAGTGAGCACTTCTCTTGGCTCGACGGGTTGTCCAGCCGCGTAGCCTGAGTTCGCACCTGGGGCGAGGGTCGCGTCTTCTACCACGCCAGCGGCCATACCCCCGATGACCTCGAGGGCGCCGACGTCCGGCGGCTGACCAAACAGGGCATCGCCTGGGCCGCCCGAGGCCGTCGGGCAGCCTGATCAGACGATCGCTGGCATGATCACCGGATGGTGCTCAGCCCCGCCGCATCCGCCACCGTCCACCGGCTGCCTGCGACCCCGTCGACCGTGCACTGGGGCTATTTCGACCCGCGCCTCTCGCCGGTACTCACCGTCGCCCCGGGAGATTTGGTGGCCATCGAGGCCCTGACCCATCATGCCGGCGACGCACCCGACCTGCTGATGGATGCGGGCGTCACCGATGTGTTCGATCGGGTCACCGACCGTGGCCCCGGCCCGCATCTGTTGACCGGCCCGATAGCAGTCGACGGTGCCCTTCCGGGCGACGTGCTGCAAGTCGACATCCTCGAGGCCACACCGCGGCTGCCGTATGGCTCCAATCTCGCGGCGCATTGGGGCTTTCTGTACGACGAGATTCCCGTCGAGCGCGTGACGATCTACGAGCTCGACACCGACGCCAGCCTCGGCCGGGCCCTGTTCGCGTACGACTGGACCGCCACGCCGCTGGCCGACCAGCCCGGCACGCTCGTCACGCCCGACACGGACGCCCGCCAGCCCGCGCTGCCCGGCGTCGTCGTGCCCCTGCGGCCGCATTTCGGCACCATGGGCGTCACACCCGTGGCCCCCCAGCGCGTGTCGTCGGTGCCGCCCGGCGACCACGGCGGCAACGTCGACAACTGGCGGATCGGAGCCGGCGGACGCATGTACTACCCGGTGCAGGTGCCAGGGGCGCTGCTGTCCGTCGGTGACCCCCATGTCTCGCAAGGCGACGGCGAGATCAGCGGCACCGCGCTCGAGGCATCACTGAACGGCCTGCTGCGCTTGACGATTCGCCGCGATCTGCCGTTCACCGTGCCGGTGCTCGAAACCGCCACCGAACTGCTTGTGCACGGTTTCGGCGACACCCTTGACGAGGCGATGAAGGCCGCTGCGCTGCGCACGCACGGCATTCTGCAGAGTTATCTTGGGCTTTCGCGTGCGGACGCCTACTCGTTCATGTCCGTGGCCGCCGACTTCACCGTCACGCAGGTCGTCGACCAGCGTCAGGGCGTGCACGGGCGCATCGACAAACGCTGCTTCCCCCGCTGGACCGGGACACCGGCATGAGTGACAAGGCAATTCGCTCGTTCACCTTCACTCCCGCGGACGGGGTGCCACCGGCCGTGGCGCCGTTTGCTCATGCCACGGCCGCCGGGCCCACGCTGTACGTCACCGGCCAGATGCCGACCGACGTCACCGGTGCCGTGGTCGGCGACTACGTCGCGATCCAGACCGACCAGGTGCTGCGCAACCTGCTGCGGGTCACGGAGTTGTGCGGCGGGGGACTGGCCGACGTCGTCTCGGTCCGTGCCTACCTTCTCGACTGGAACGACTACGGCGCGTTCAACGCCGCCTACGCGGCCTGGTTTCCCGGCCGGTTGCCGTCGCGCACCTGTGTCGGTGTCACCGGCCTGGCGGTCGGCGCCCTTGTGGAGATCGATTGGGTGTGCTGGCGAAGCGACGGCTGGGGGACCACAATCGGGTGATGAGGCCCGCGCGGCCGCAGGACCGCCGCGGAATGGTCCGTCGAGGAGGACACCATGAGCATCCTCTACACGCTCGCAGTTGCCGGGGTGAGTGGCCTTTCAGTGCTCTGGCTGGCATTGCAAAACATCCGCGTGATCAGGCAGTTCGAACGGGGCGTGGTCTTCCGCTTCGGTCGGGTGCAGAGCGGCGTCCGTGGACCGGGGCTCACGATGCTGATTCCGATCGCGGATCGCCTCCAAAAGGTGAACATGCAGATCATCACGTTGCCGGTGCCCGCCCAAGACGGAATCACCTGCGACAACGTGACCGTGCGCGTCGACGCCGTCATCTACTTCAAGGTGGAGGACCCGGTGCGCGCGGCCGTCGACGTTCAGGACTACATGTCAGCCATCGGGCAGGTCGCGCAGACCTCACTGCGTTCGATCATCGGAAAGAGCAATCTGGACGACCTGCTGTCCAACCGTGAACGGCTCAACCAGGGCCTCGAGTTGATGATCGACAGCCCCGCGCTGGGCTGGGGTATCCACATCGACCGGGTCGAGATCAAGGACGTCAGCCTACCCGAATCGATGAAGCGTTCGATTGCGCGCCAGGCCGAGGCGGAGCGCGAGCGCCGGGCCCGGATCATCACCGCCGACGGTGAGCTCGCCGCGTCCGAGAAGCTGTCTCAGGCGGCGAAGGTCATGGCCGAAAGCCCTGCCGCGCTTCAACTTCGGCTCTTACAAACGATGGTCGAGGTCGCTGCGGAGAAGAACTCCACCCTCGTCCTCCCTTTCCCCGTCGAACTCCTCCGGTTCCTGGAGCGCTCGACACCGGAAACTGATGAGAAGACGAGCGCGTCCGGCAACGGCGAGACGCCGGAACTGACCGCGCCGAAGGTGCCCGACGATCCAAGCGGCATCTCGCTCGACGAACCGCTCAAGCAACGGCGTTCCGACCAGAAGGCATAGGAGCGGCAAACATGTGGGGCATGATCTGGTCATGCCCGTAGACACCGATGCGGTTAACCGCTGGTTCGACGAATACTTCGACACCTTCTCGGCGTGTGCCCGAGGTGATCGGGACATGTCGGCGCTGCTGAGCCATTACGGTGTTCCTCTGGTCCTCACCACCGACGACGGTGTCACTACGCTGATGACCGATGACGAGGCCGCCGCGGTGATGCAGAGCCTGGCCGATGGCCTGCGCGCCAATGGTTATCACCATACCGAGGTGCTGCATTCGGAAGTCTCCGTGCTGAATTCTACGTCAGCGATCTACCGTGGATCGATGTCGCGCCGCAGCGTCGATGGCGGTGAAATAGGTTCCCCCACAATCACTTATCTCGTTACCGACGACGTCGCCGGATTGCGGATCGTGGTGCTCGCCACTCAGGGGCAATAGCTAGAGCGGCGCACGTTCCGTCGGCGCGGCGGCGTCGAGCGCCGCGGGTGTAGCGAGATCCAGGTCCACGACCATGGATTCCAATGCCGCGCACCAGCTTTCGTAATAGGGGCGCTGCGGATTCTTGGCGATCTGATCCATCAGCCTGCGACGGAACACGTCCCATGGCAGGCCGAGCTTCTCGACGACGGCGACGGCGATCGCCAATGCGCGCGCCTGCCACGGTGCTTCGAAGACGAGCTCGCCGTTGTCGCGGGGCAGCGACTCGTCGTCGAGGCCGCTCGTCATAGCCGCTGCACCCCGATCATCGAGTCGCGCGTGACGATCGCGGCGAGCTGCTCTTCGGACATGTTCGCCGTGCCATCGGGGCGCATCGGTAGCACCAGATAGCGCGCCTCGGCACTGGAGTCCCACACGCGGATCTCGACGTCGGCAGGGATGACGGTGCCCATGTCGGCCAGCAGCTTGCGGGGTTCCCGCACGGCACGTGATCGGTAGGCGGGCGCCTTGTACCACTTCGGCGGCAGCCCGAGAGTCGGCCACGGGTAGCAGGAGCACAGCGTGCACACCACGAGGTTGTGGACCGTCGGCGTGTTCTCGACGACCACCATGAGCTCGCCTTGTGGTCCTTGGAAGCCGAGTTCGGCGACCGTCGCGGTGCCGTCCGCGAGGAGGCGGTCCTTGTAGGCGGGGTCGGACCACGCCCGGGCGACGACTTTCGCGCCGTTCATCGGGCCGAGGTTGTCCTCGAAGTGCTGGACGATCTGGTCGAGGGCGTCGGTGTCGATGATGCCCTTTTCGACGAGTACGGACTCGATCGCGGCGACCCGGGCTTCGACCGGCGCCAGTTCCGTTGGGTGATGGTGGTCAGCCGTCATTGGGCATCCTCGAGGTAGCGCTCGAACAGGTCGACGTGCATGACTTCGCCGTCGGCTCCGGCTTCGCCCCACAGCTCGCGCGACGTGAAGCGCACCGAATAAAGGGGGTCGGCCACGGATCCGCCGCCGTGGGCCGCGATGTCATCGATGTCGAACGCGCCGTCCACCCGGACGACCGTGCCGCGCCTGCCCTGCACGTAGCGCGGCGCGCGGGTGTGTCCCGGCGGGTGCCATTCCCGGACGCGGACTTCGTCGCCGACGGCGTACCGTGGCTCGGTGCGGGGGCTGAGGTCTTCGGGCAGCACCCCGCGATCGGGCTGGGACAGCGGGAAGCGTCCGCCGGAGCGGCGCTCGAGTTCGTCCCGTGTCGTGAATCCGGATTCGGTGGCGATCGTTGCGAAACCGGTCAGCCAGTGCTCGTAGTACGTCGACGACAGGTAGTGCTCGGGCGCCATGCGTTCGATCGCATGGCGGAATCGTCCGCCAGGCAGGCTTAACGCAGCGATCAAACCGAGACCTATCCGGAAGGCGGCCCGCTCCCAAGCCTGCTCGAAGTAGGGCTCGGTCTTCCGGTGCTCGACCGGGCCGAACCCGTCGAGCCCGCCGAGGTCGTGCATGCCGTCCACGCGAGCATCGTACGGCGATCGCTTTGTTGAACTTCGAACTTTCCGACAGCGGCACCCGTATCTATGGCGTGCTCGCGCGTATTGGTTCCTTCGTCATCGCCGGTATCGCGACCACAGGAGTTGCCGCGCTTGCGGCTGCGCCACTGGCGCCACCGGCTGAGCCTCACGGGCCGCCAACTGTCGTCCGCGGCGTGCAGTTGACAGCCTCCCCCGCACTCGGGGCGATCCCACTGGCCTTCATCCGCAATCAGTTTCAGTACTGCAGCCTGATCTGCCCGTTCGCCGTGCAAGGCGCGAACAGCGTGCCCATCGCCGTGGCGCAGGCTCCGGCGACGTTCCTGGGGTCGCTCGCGTCGACGGGCTCGCCGCTCAGGGCGATCGGCGCGGCCGCCGCATCCGTGACCGGCCCGGCCAACGCCGTGGTAACGCCGCTCATCAACAACGACGTGTTTCTGGTGGTGCCGAAGGCATTTCACGCACTCGACGTCGCCATCGTCGAGGCATTCAACGTCAGTGCGGCGGTATTCACGCCGGGCGAGTTCGTGCAGGCGGTCCAGAACGGGCGGACCAACATTCTCAACGCCCTCAACCAGCCGGTGGGCCCGCCGACGACCCCGACGGGCGCCACCAACATATTGCAGGTCGTATCCGTCGCGGCGGTCGATGTCACGACGGCTGTGGCGTTCCAGGCCGGCGAACTGCTGCTGGCAGGCGTGGTTCAGGTCGCCGACGCAGCGGCGCAGGAACTGGCGCAGTCGGGCGACCCCGCCGCTGCACTGGCGGCAGGGGCCACGCGGGCGAGTCAGGTGGTCAGTGTGGCGAGCGCACCCGTCGTCTCGGCGGTGAACACCGCGGTGACGAATATTCGCAACTCACTGCACGATCCGTTCCCTTCGGTGGCCAAGACGAGCATGCCTACCGGGGCCGTACAGGCGATCAAGGACGAGCCCACACCGTCCGAAATCAGCCGGTCCACCAAAAAGGCCACGGAAAGGTCAGGTATCGCCGCGAGCCCAGAGGCGACGGTGGATCGCGATAAGGCGGGCGACACGACGTCAAAACCGGAGTTGAAGAAACCCAAGCGTGCGCCAAAGCGCAACGATGCAGGGAACGATCAAGGCCGGCACGCCGGCAAGAAGTCGAACGCAGGCTCGTCGAGCTAGGAATCGCTCTGGTCGGCTGGTTCGTCGACGGCCGCGGCCTGATCCTCCGCCTGCTGCTCCAGCGACAACGCGACCCCGAGGGCAAGGAAGAAGATGATGAAGAGCGGCCCGCCGAGGTAGAAGTTCATCGCGCCGCCCGGCGATATGAAGCTGGCCGGCGGGCCGATGATCGTGATCGTCTCGATCAGCTGCTCGACGGCGAACACCGCCGCGAGTATCCCGAGCCACCGCGGAAATCGATCGTCATTGGCCGCCAACAGGATTGGCACAGCCACCATGATGTCGGCAACCGTCAGGATCGGCCCCCACATTACGGCGATGTCGGTGATGGTCCGCGCCGTCGTCGATCCGAGCTGGTCGTGATGCAGGGCAAGTCCGGCCGTGAACCACATCGCGATGAACACCTCGACGAGCACGACGGCCGAGCCGATGGTGAACACGTAGGCCGACGGGCCGGTCAAGCGATCACGCGCATAGCCGAACACCACGACCAACGCCAACGATCCAAAAGTCACCAGGAGCGCCTGCATCCGCATCGCGGCGGAATGCTCGTTGACATGCGACACGATGTCATAGCCCGGCTTGTCGATGCCGGGAAGCGTCGGAACCATAAGCAGCGCAGCGGCGAAAAGCACCGCAAACGCGATACCAGCGATCATCGGGATGCGACGATCCATAACGAAACTGTAGACAACGCGGTTATCCACATACGGGATTTCATCCACAGGGCGCGTTGCCGGAGCACCGCCGACGGCCGGGTGGTCTGACCGCGCGCCTACTTTGACCGCATGCGAACCGAATTGCCCGCCGAGCGACTGCAGCGCCGTCTCGGTGCCGACGATGAGTCGCCTGCCGACGGCGACGGCGAACCGGACACCTCGCTGTCGCGCTGGCTGCCCGACACGACCAAGCCCGACGGCGCGGCCGGCTGGGTCGCGGCCGTCCGTGCAGACCCCGGCCGGGCCGGCGTCATCGGGTTGGCCGTCGTCGGCGTCATTGCGGTGCTGGTGACTGTCTTCACCCTCGTGCGGGACAAGCCACCGCCGGTGGCATCGGCGAAACTGCCGCCGGTGGAGATGGTTTCGTCGGCCAGCCCAACCCCTGGGTCCGCGCCACCCGGCGCCGACGGACCGGTTGTTGTCAGCGTGGTGGGCCTGGTGCACAAGCCCGGCCTTGTCACGCTGCCGCCGGGTGCACGGATCGCCGATGCGCTCACCGCGGCCGGTGGTGCGTTGGACGGTGCCGACCTGATCGGGCTGAACATGGCCCGCCGAGTCACCGACGGCGAACAGATCATCGTCGGGATCGTCGCGGCACCCGGTCAGCCCGCAGCGATGGGTAGTTCGATCAGTTCCGAGCCTGCCACCGCCGCTCCGTCCGATGCGCCGTCAACTGCCGGAAAGGCGCCGGCGCCAGGCGGTTTGGTGGATCTGAACGCCGCCACAGTGGAGGAGCTAGACACGTTGCCGGGAATCGGTCCGGTGACCGCGGCCGCGATCATCGCCTGGCGCGACGCCAACGGGCGGTTCACCAGCGTCGACCAACTCGGCGACGTCGACGGCATCGGACCGGCGCGGCTGGAGAAGCTCCGTGACCTCGTTCGGGTATGACACTCGATACCGGCGTCGCCCGGTTAGACCTGCGACTGGTCCCGGCGGCTCTGACCAGTTGGGCGGTGACAGCGGCCGGAATCCTCTGGCAGGTGGGCGGTTCGGTGGTGGCTGTTGCCGTGGCGATCGCCGCGACGGCGGCAGTGGGTCGGTGGGGTAGTGGTCGTCGCGAATCCGGAGTCGACGTCCGGGCGGTCGTGGCCGGTGTCGTCGCTGTCGCGGTGGTCGGCGTCGGTTTCGCCGTCGCGATCGGGCTGCGCGTTGGCGAACTGCGCGATCATCCGATTGTCGAGCGCTACGGCACGATCGCCGCCGTCGTCGTTACGCCGACCGAGACACCTCGCTCACTGGGCGGCGGCCGGATGATGTTCCGTGGGTCGCTGCAGCGTGTCGGCGGGAGTGAAATGCTCGGCCGGGTAGTCGTTTTCACGCGTGCTGCAGAGTTCGCCGAGCTGACGGCGGGCCGGCCGGCGAGCTTCCGCGCCCGCATCGGACGGCCGACGCGGCGCGACCTGACCGTGGCGGTGCTGTCGGCCACTGGAGAGCCGAAACTGGGCGAGGCCGCGCCGATCGACAGGGTCGCGCATGACATCCGCGCCGGCTTCGCCGACGCCGCGCGTACCGCGCTGCCCGCTGACCAAGCGGCGATGCTGCCTGCGCTGGTGCTCGGCGACACGTCGACGTTGACCGTGCAGACCACCGAGGCGTTCCGCGCGGCCGGGTTGACTCATTTGACCGCGGTGTCGGGCGCCAACGTAACCATCGTCTGCGGGGCGGTGTTGATGACCGCGGCACTGTTGGGGCCCAGGCTGTCGGTCGCAATGGCCGCACTCGCGCTGGTGGCGTTCGTCATAGTGGTGCAGCCGTCGGCCAGCGTGCTCCGTGCGGCGGTCATGGGCGCCATCACACTGCTTGCCGTGGTCTCGCATCGGCGCAGGCAGGCCATTCCGGTGTTGTCTGCCAGCGTGATCATGTTGATGATCGCCGCGCCCGAACTGGCCGTCGACGTCGGATTCGCGCTGTCGGTCTCGGCGACGGCGGCGCTTGTGGTGATCGCGCCAGCGTGGTCGCAGCGCTTGGTCGCTCGCGGCTGGGCGAAGCCGCCGGCCGATGCGGTGAGCGTCGCGGTCGCCGCGCAGCTCGTCACCGCGCCGCTGGTCGCCGGGATATCGGGCACGTTCAGCGTGGTGTCGGTCGTCGCCAACCTCGCGGTGGCGGCGGTGATTCCGCCGATCACGGTCGTCGGCACGGCGGCCGCTGCGCTGTGTCCGCTGTGGCCGTCGGGCGCGCACCTGCTGATCCGGTTCACCGGCCCGGAACTGTGGTGGCTGTTGGGGGTGGCGCGGTGTGCCGCCGCAGTTCCGGGCGCGTCGATCGGTGTGCCGTCGGGTCTTCTGGGCGTGGTGTGTGTTGCCGCCGGCGGCATCGCCGCGGTGCTGGCGTGGCGGTGGCGATGGGTACGCATCTCGGCGGCGGGCGGCGCGGTCTGCCTGCTCGCGTGGACGGTGACGGGGGTGTCGGGCATCCATGACACGATCGTCGGGTGAGCGAAGAGATCTCAGGCCTACACCTGGTGTTGGGCGATGAGGAGCTGCTCGTCGAGCGCGCGGTCGCCGCCGTGCTGCGGCAGGCGCGCAAGCAGGCCGGCACCGACGACGTCCCGGTGAATCGGTTGCGTGCCGGTGAGGTCAGCACCAGTGAGCTGGCCGAGCTGCTCAGCCCGTCGCTGTTCGCCGACGCGCGTGTCGTGGTTCTGGAGGCCGCCGGGGAAGCGGGCAAGGATGCGGCGGCGCTCATCGCCGACGCCGCAGCCGACCTGCCGCCGGGGACCATGCTGATCGTCGTGCACTCCGGCGGGGGCCGGGCCAAGGCTTTGGCCGACCAAATGAAAAAGCTTGGTGCGCAAGTACATCCATGCGCTCGCATCATCAAGGCCGCCGAGCGGGCCGACTTCGTGCGGAAAGAATTCCGGGCGTTGAAGGTCAAGGTCGGCGACGACACTGTCACCGCCGTGCTCGACGCGGTCGGCTCCGACATTCGCGAACTGGCCGCTGTCTGTTCGCAGTTGGTCGCCGACACCGATGGCACCGTCGACGCCGCCGCGGTCCGCCGCTATCACTCCGGCAAGGCAGAAGTGAAGGGCTTCGACATCGCCGACAAGGCCGTCGTCGGCGACGTCGCCGGAGCCGCCGAGGCGCTGCGCTGGGCGATGATGAGCGGCGAGCCACAGGTGGTGTTGGCCGATGCGCTGGCCGAGGCGGTGCACACCATCGCCCGTGTCGGTCCGCTGTCCGGCGATCCGTATCGGTTGGCGGCCGAGTTGGGGATGCCGCCGTGGCGGGTGCAGAAGGCGCAGAAGCAGGCGCGACGATGGTCGCGCGGTTCGATCGCCGAGGCCATGCGACTGGTCGCGACGTTGAACGCCGATGTCAAAGGAGCCGCGGCCGATGCGGACTACGCGCTCGAGGCGGCGGTCCGAAAGGTCGCCGAACTAGCGGCAGACTGATCAGATTTTGTTGAAGGCGCGCGAGAGGGCCGACTTGCGGTTGGCCGCCTGATTCTTGTGGATGACGCCCTTGCTGGCGGCCTTGTCCAGCTTGCGGTTGGTCGACGCCAGCAATTCGCCGGCCTTGTCTTTGTCGCCGGACTCGACGGCAACCCGGAATCCACGCACCGCAGTGTGAAGCGACGACTTCACCGACTTGTTGCGCAGTCTGCGCTGCTCGTTGGTGCGGTTGCGCTTTTCCTGCGACTTGATGTTGGCCACGCGTGTTCCTTCGCAAATCTCAGCTGGGTTGGGTAAGTCTGTGGGCGCCCGGCGACGGGCAGCGACTGTTCAGGCTACCAGCGCGACCCGGAATCTCCCAAAGCGAGACCGTCTGGCCTGCCGAAACCCGTCGTGTGGTGCAGCATGTGATGGGTGAGCCTTCGAACCTTGCCGACCGAGACCGCACGGACGTCACGCACCAACTCACGGGCGTCCAAACGGTACGACGGCATCTTCGACGGCTACAACAGCCTGGGCAGCTACTCGAAGGCCTTCGACGAGATGTTCGACGGCCAGGGCAACGTCCGCGGGCCGTACAAGGGCATTTTCGCCGAGCTTGCTCCATCCGACGCCTCGGAGCTGGAAGCCCGCGCCGACGCACTCGGCCGCGCGTTCATCGACCAGGGCATCACCTTCTCGCTGTCGGGCCAGGAGCGGCCATTTCCGCTGGACCTCGTCCCGCGAGTGATCTCGGCGGCCGAATGGACACGCCTCGAACGTGGCATCACGCAGCGGGTCAAGGCCCTGGAGCACTACCTCCACGACATCTACGGCGAGCAGGAGATTCTGCGTGACGGGGTCATCCCGCGCCGGCTCATCACCTCCTGCGAGCATTTCCACCGCGAGGCAGCGGGCATCGTGCCGCCCAACGGTGTGCGCATCCACGTCGCAGGCATCGACCTGGTCCGCGACGCCAAGGGCGACTTCCGGGTGCTCGAGGACAACCTGCGCTCACCGTCGGGTGTCTCGTACGTGATGGAGAACCGCCGCACGATGGCGCGGGTCTTCCCGAACCTGTTCGCGACGCACCGGGTGCGCGCGGTGGGCGACTATGCCTCACATCTGTTGCGGGCGCTGCGCAACGCCGCGGCCAACAACGTCGCCGATCCGACCGTGGTAGTCCTCACCCCGGGCGTCTATAACTCCGCCTACTTCGAACACTCGCTGCTGGCCCGGCAGATGGGTGTCGAGCTGGTCGAGGGCCGTGACCTGTTCTGCCGCGACAACGCCGTCTACATGCGCACCACCGAGGGGGAGCGCCAGGTCGACGTCATCTACCGCCGCATCGACGATGCGTTCCTCGACCCGATGCAGTTCCGGCCGGACTCGGTGCTCGGCGTCGCAGGTCTGCTCAATGCCGCCCGCGCCGGCAACGTCGTCATTTCCAGCGCGGTCGGCAACGGCGTGGGCGACGACAAGCTCGTTTACACCTACGTGCCCACGATCATCGAGTACTACCTGGGCGAGAAGCCGCTCCTGGGCAACGTCGACACCTACCGCTGCTGGCTCGACGACGAACGCGAGGAAGTACTCGACCGAGTCGACGAACTCGTCGTCAAACCGGTGGAAGGCTCGGGCGGGTACGGCATTGTGTTCGGCCCGGACGCGTCCGAGAAAGAGCTGGCCACGATCAGCAAGAAGATCCGCAGCGACCCACGCGGCTGGATTGCGCAGCCCGTCGTGCAGTTGTCCACGGTGCCGACCCAGATCGACGACAAGTTGGCACCCCGCCACGTCGACCTGCGTCCGTTCGCCGTCAACGACGGCGACCAGGTGTGGGTGCTGCCCGGCGGACTGACCCGCGTGGCGCTGCCCGAGGGCTCACTGGTGGTCAACTCGAGCCAGGGCGGCGGGTCCAAGGACACCTGGGTGCTCGCGTCGCGCACGTCGGTGGCCGATCGTGAGCTCGCCGCGGCAGAAGTGGTGCGGTCGCTGCCCAAGACGACCAAGGGCCCGAAGGCGGAGAACGGGTCCGACGGGTCGTCACAGCAGCAGCAACAGCAGCAATCGCAGCCGCTGCGGCCGGGCAATGGCTCGAGTCAACAACAGCAACAGCAGCAGCAGTAGGCGGGTGATGATCTGATGTTGGCGCGCAATGCCGAATCGCTGTACTGGATCGGCCGCTACGTCGAGCGGGCCGACGACACCGCCCGCATTCTCGATGTGACGGTGCACCAGCTGCTCGAGGATTCCAGCGTCGACCCCGACCAGGCCTCACGGACCTTGCTGAAGGTGCTCGGCATCGAATCGCCCAAACAGCAGCTCGATGTGTGGTCGCTGACCGACATCGTCGCGTTCAGCCGTGACACCGAGGGCGGCAACTCAATCGTTGAGGCGATCTCGGCCGCGCGCGAAAATGCCCGCGGTGCACGGGAAGTCACGTCGACCGAGATCTGGGAGTGCCTCAACACCACCTACAATGCGCTGGCCGAGCGGGAACGGGCGGCCAAACGCCTTGGCCCGCATGAGTTCCTGTCGTTCGTCGAGGGCAGAGCCGCGATGTTCGCCGGCCTGGCGGACTCGACACTGAGCCGCGACGACGGTTACCGATTCATGGTGCTGGGCCGCGCCATCGAACGCGTCGACATGACCGTGCGGCTGTTGTTATCCCGCGTCGGCGACAGCGCCTCCTCGCCGGCGTGGGTCACGTTGCTGCGGTCGGCCGGCGCGCATGACACCTATCTGCGCACCTACCGCGGCGTGCTGGACGCCGTCCGGGTCGTCGAATTCATGCTTCTGGACCGGCTTTTCCCGCGATCCATCTTCTACTCGCTGCGGCTTGCCGAACACAGCCTGGAGGAACTGCTCAATCGCCCGCACAACCGACTGGGCGCCACGGCGGAGGCGCAGCGGCTGCTCGGGCGGGCCCGCAGCGAGCTGGAGTTCCTGCAGCCGGGCGCGCTGCTGGAGTCACTGGAGAAGCGGCTGGCGGGTCTGCAGCAGACATGCAGTGACGTCGGAGAGGCGTTGGCGGTGCAGTACTTCCATTCCGCTCCGTGGGTGGCATGGCATGACGCCGGGCACAACGGTTCT
>Ga0136846_1216449_pt1 | contig 13064 bp, 13 predicted proteins | sample HopSoiMetagenom2_FD_96841 | JGI IMG/M metagenome (GOLD analysis project Ga0136846, IMG submission 96841) | Grasslands soil microbial communities from Hopland, California, USA - 2 Assembly 2016 (version 4) | ecosystem: Environmental > Terrestrial > Soil > Grasslands | place: USA: Hopland... | reverse complement strand
GGAACGCCGTTCTTCGACGAAGACCAGTTCATCATCAAGTTCAATAATTTTTGGACGATCCAGCTGCCCCCCGGTTACTCGGTTCTAGTCTCGCATCCGATCAACCGCGACGACCTGCCGTTTCGCGCCTTGAGCGGCCTCGTCGACTGCGACCGCTATCACGACGCGTTCGTGCAATTCCCGGCGCGCTGGGTCGATCCAAACTTCAATGGCGTGTTGCCGAAGGGAACGCCGGTGGTGCAGTGCGTTCCGGTCAAGCGGGAGACCTGGGCGCTGCAATTCGAAAACCTGACCGATGCCGACAAGAAACACGTCTACGACACCGGCCTCAACGTCTCCAGTTCGATCGGCCTCTACCGCCAGCAGTTCCGGGCGCCGAAGCGCTGACCTGAAACATCGAAAAGCTCGGAACTCGATTGTGGCAAACCCAACGCCCAACAAACCGCGAGGCCCAGCCGCAATGGCGGACGCGCTGGCCCGCGCGAAGGTCGCGCTCGATCAGGGCCGCGCGGGCGAAGCTGAACAAATCGCTCGCACCGTGCTCGACAGGGACACGCGAAACGCGGTGGCGCTGCAATTGCTCGGCAGCGCTCTGCTGCTGCAGGAACGCCATGAGGAGGCGGTCGCGCCACTCGAGGGCGCGGCGCGGGTTTTACGCGATCCCGCGCTCGACACCCAGCTTGCGATCGCGCTTCGCGAAACCGGCCGCAATGAAGACGCGCTGGCGCGGCTCAAGCGCGCCATCAAGCGCGAGCCACCCTATGCTTTTGCGTTCCATGAGCTTGGTTTTTTGCTCTACTCGCTGCAGCGCTACGACGAGGCCATCGCGGCGATCCGACGCGGCATTGAGGTTGCACCATTTGCGTCGAACCTCTGGGTGCTGCTCGGGAGCATTTGTCATGCCCGGCACGACCTGCAAGGGTCCCACACGGCTTACGCCCGTGCGCTGTCAATCTCGCCTCATCTCGCCAGCGCGCATTACGGTATGGGAACGGTGCTGATGTCTCAGGCCGCTTATGCGCAGGCCGCTGAGCATTTCCGGATCGCCTCGGTCAACGCTCCCGGCGATCTCCAGGCCCGTCTCAAGCTCGCCGGATGTCTCCTGGAAATCGGCCAAACCGATACGGCGCTGGCGTCGCTTCGCAGCGCTGTTCGTGGAGGACCACAGCAGGTCTACGCGATGTCGCTGAAGCTGATGCTGAGCTCGGGCCGGGGGCGCTTCTGGCTGCGGCCCAGCGCCGCCGCGCGGGCGCTTATTTCGGGTGGTTGACCAGGATCAGCCCGGCCGCGACCAACAGCACCGCCACCGCAAACGCCGGCGTCAGGGGCTCGCCCAGCATTAGATCACCAGCGGCGACCCCGAACAACGGCGTCAGAAATGTGAAGGCGGACAGACGACTTGCTGAAAACTTTACGATCAGTGCGAACCAGAGGCTGAAGGTCGTACCGACCACGATGGTCTGATAGGCGAGCGAGCCGAGCGCCACCGCCGACGGCATCGCCACGATGCGCTCGCCGAACACCAGCGCACCGAGCGTCACCATCACCACGCAGACCACAAGCTGATAGAGCAGCGTCTTTTCTGGCGAAACACGGGCGAGCGCGCTCGACTTGATGATCAGGGTGGTGGCGGCCCAGCCCAGAGCAGCGAAAGCCATCATCACATCGCCGAGCAATTGGTTGGGCTCGGTCGCCGGCGCCGGCACGCCAAACGCCACCACCATCCCGAGGAAAGCCATCAGCAAACCGAGCCACTGCTTCAGACCGAAGCGGTCACCGGGAAATAGCCAGCGCGCGCCGATCACCACGAAGAACGGCGCCAGATAGATGAACAGCACCGCGCGTGACGCCGTTGTGTAGAGAAGCCCGCGGTAAATCAGCAGAAACTCAACGCCGAACAGCAACCCCGCCATCAGACCGGGTACGAGCGTGCCATCGCGGGCGGCAATCGGCAGGCCACGCAGCCGCATCAGGCCGAGCACGATGAGCGTCGCAAGGCTCGAGCGAATGGCGCATTGTGTGAGCGGCGGTACGTCGTGGATTGCAAGCTTGATCGCCGGCTGGTTGAAGCCCCAGGTCAAGCAAATGAACACCACCAGCACCATGCTGGCGGCGTCGAGCGGCCGTGTATGACTTGCGGAGACTTCCGACATCAGGCGTGGTCGTGCTGCCGGCAATGGGCGCAGACGCCGCCGATCTCGATCACGGGCGCCTTCGGCGTAAATCCCGCCGAACGCGCCGCGGTCTTGAGCTCACTGGCGACCGCAGCGGACGCGGCCTCCCCCACCGCGCCACAATGCTCGCAGATCAGGAACACCACGAGATCGCCGGTCGCGTGATTGTTGACGCAGGCGACGAAGGCATTGCGGCTTTCGATACGATGTACGAGGCCGTTGTCGCGGAGGAAATCGAGCGCACGGTAAATCGTGATCGGCGCCGGTCGCCCGCCGCGCACCGACGAACGATCCATGATCTCATAGGCGCCGAGCGGCTTGTGACTCTCCAGCAGAACTTCGAGCACCTGGCGACGGATCGGCGTCAACCGTTGCGCGCGTTGCGCGCATAGCACCTCGGCGTGTTTTAACGCATCCGCGGTGCAGCGCTCATGATCGTGATCGGGGGCGTGAAAAACCGGTTGCGACATCGTTCGGGAGATATGGGTTCAGCGGCTGGCGCGAATTGTACTCTGACGGGCCGGATCGCAGGAAAGTGAACCCGCCACAATTTGATGTTGCAACGCAGCAATACAATTGCCACTTTGACGGTGGATTACACCGGCAGGCTGTCAATTTTGCAGGCGTAGAACCTATTCTCACGTGTTGTCAATAGCTTAAGGACCTCATCATGCTCAAGGGAAAGAATGCAGTCGTTACCGGTTCCACCTCCGGGATCGGGCTCGGCATCGCGCGCGAGTTTGCCAAGGACGGCGCCAACGTCCTGATCAACGGCTTCGGTCCGGCCGCCGATATCGAAAAAGAGCGGGCCGGAATCGAAAAGGACTTCGGTGTCAAAGCAATCTATTCGCCGGCCGACATGACCAAGCCCGCTGAGATCGCAGCCATGATCAAGACCGCGGAGACGACGCTCGGCTCCTGCGACATCCTGGTGAACAACGCCGGCATCCAGCATGTCGCGCCGATCGAAGAATTTCCAATCGACAAGTGGGACGCCATCATTGCGATCAATCTCACTGCTGCGTTCCACGCCATGCGCGCCGCGATCCCCGGCATGAAGGCAAAGAAGTGGGGCCGCATCATCTCAACCGCGTCGGCGCATTCGCTGGTCGCCTCGCCGTTCAAAGCCGCCTATGTCACCGCCAAGCACGGCCTCACCGGTCTCACCAAGACCGCGGCGCTGGAAGTTGCAACCTTCGGCATCACCGTCAACTGCATCTCACCGGGTTATGTCTGGACGCCGCTCGTCGCCAAGCAGATCCCCGACACCATGAAGGCGCGCAACATGACCGAGGACCAGGTCAAGAATGACGTGCTGCTCGCGGCGCAGCCGACCAAGCAGTTCGTCACGGTCGAGCAGGTTGCGGCTCTGGCGCTTTATCTTACTTCGGATGTCGCGGCCTCGATCACCGGCGCCAATCTCTCGATTGACGGAGGCTGGACCGCGCAGTGATGAATATCCTCTCGCGCGCTTTGGGCCGTCCGAAGAATCCGCCGCCGAGCGGCAAAAAGCGCATCAATCTCGCGCTGCAGGGCGGCGGCGCGCACGGCGCGTTCACCTGGGGTGTGCTCGACGAGTTGCTGGCCGACGAACGGATCGAGATCGAAGGTATCTCCGGCACATCGGCAGGCGCCGTCAACGCCGTGATGGTGGCCGACGGGCTCGCCCGCGGGGGTCCGGAGGAAGCCCGCAAGCGTCTTGCCGACTTCTGGCGCGCGGCGAGCCGCGATGGCGAGATGTCGAAGTTCAATCGCGCTGTCTCCGACCGGCTGTTCTCGCTGATCCCGATCGCCGGCGGTCCAATGAAAGCCTGGTTCGACACGATGGCGAGCTACCTGTCGCCCTACGACCTCAACCCGCTCAACATCAATCCGCTGAAAGACCTAATTGTCCGCTTCGTCGATTTCGAGGCGGTGAAAAAGAGCGGGATGCCGCTCTTCATTGCAGCGACCAACGTGCACACCGGCCGCCTTCGTGTTTTCCCGCGCGAGAAAATCGATGCCGACGCGGTGATGGCTTCGGCAGCGCTGCCTTACGTTTTCAAAGCGGTTGAGATCGACGGCGTCCCCTATTGGGATGGAGGCTACACCGCCAACCCGCCGATCTATCCGTTCTTCCGCACCACCGACACCGAGGACGTACTGGTGGTGCAGATTAATCCGGTGCTGCGGCCGTCGACGCCGCAGACGTCGCAGGAGATCGTCAACCGCATCAATGAGATCACATTCAACGCGTCGCTGATCGCCGAATACCGCGCCATCGAATTCGTGCGCCGGCTGATCGACGAAGGCGCGCTCAAGCATGGCACCGGGCCGGGCGAATATCGCCGCATCAACGTGCATCGGGTCGACCTCGGCTTCATCGGCAAGAAATTGACCCCGCAGAGCCGGCTCAACACCGACTTCGATTTCTTCGAGATGCTGCACCGCGCCGGCCGTCGCGCCGGACGGCGCTTCCTCGACAGCCATTTCGACGACATCGGCGTGCGGTCGACAATCGATCTGCGCGACGAGATGAGAGCCGAAGGCGGGGAGGATATGCCGTCGGGCATGGATCGGGTGCCGCCGCGGTAACGTTCAGCGCCGCTACTGCGCCTCCAGTCCTGCGGCTTTCGCCACCTCGCGCCAACGGCTCACCTCTTCGGCGATCAGCCTGCCGAACGCTTCGGGCGATGACAGCGACGCCTCCGCGCCGATGTTCTCGAGCTGTTTCTTCACAACATCGCGGGACACAACGTCGGCCAGCGCCTTGTGCGTCTTGACGATGATGTCGTTCGACACGCCGGCCGGATAGACCATGCCGTACCAGCCGTTGATCTCGAAGCCCGGCATGCCGGACTCGATCATGGTCGGCACATTGGGCAGCGACGGAAAGCGTTTACCCGTCGTCACCGCGATCAACTTCAGTTCACCCGAAGCCACTTGGCCGCGCACTGCGTGCGCCAGATCGACCGCATAGGCAACGTCCTTGCGCAGCAGCGCCGTCACCACCTCGCCGGTGGTGCGGAACGAAACGGCCTGTGCCTGCAAGCCGGCACGCTGACGGAACAGCTCCGCGATAAGATGCTGCGTGGAGCCAACGCCGACGGTCGCGTAATTGTATTTTCCCGGGTCCTTCTTGACGATCTCGATCATGCCCTTGAGATCGGCCGCCGGAAAATCCTTGGGTACCACGATGGCGATCGCGGAGTTGGCGAAAACGCCGACCGGCGCGAAATCCATTACCGCGTCATAAGCCTGCGACTTGATCATCGCCGCCGATACCGTGTGGCCAGTCGAGATCATCAGCGCGCTGTAGCCGTCCTTGGGACCTTTCGCGACGAGATCGCCAGCAATGGTGCCGCCGGCACCGGGTTTGTTCTCAACCACGAAGCGCTGGCCGAGCACATCACCTAAGGGTTCGGCGACGATGCGGGTCGCAACGTCGGTGCCACCGCCCGCGCCAAAGCCGACCATGAGGCGAATCGGACGCGACGGCCACGAATCTTGAGCCTCGGCCGCCGCAGATTGCAGCGCCACGAACGCCATGGCCGCGAGCACAATCCTGATTGCCGACATTGGCATCATCCCTCCTCTGCGGTCCGGCTTTACGGTTCTTGCCCGACAGCAAACGCGGGGTTTCGCATCTGGTCAAGCTCGCCACGATGGCTAGATTGTCGCCATGCCAACGCCGCTTCTCAGCGTCGAAGTCGGGCCGGCGCGGCTTGAGGTCGTGGTCGCCGACATCACGACGCTCGCGGTCGACGCCATCGTCAACGCCGCCAACACTTCACTGCTGGGCGGCGGCGGGGTCGACGGCGCGATCCATCGCGCCGCTGGGCGCGAGCTTCTTGAGGAATGCAGCACGCTCGGCGGTTGCGCGACCGGATCGGCGAGGATCACTCGCGGCTATAAGCTCCCGGCGAAACATGTGATCCACGCCGTCGGACCGGTGTGGAGCGGCGGCAAGAAGAACGAGCCGGAGCTGTTAGCGTCTTGCTACCGCACGGCTTTGAATCTTGCGGCCGAAAACGGTCTGCACTCGATCGCATTCCCAGCGATCTCAACCGGCGTCTTTCGTTTTCCCGCCGGCCTCGCCGCACGGATCGCCTTGGGCACGGTGGTGTCGGAAATTTCGACCAATGCGCGCGGGATCGATCGCGTGGTGTTCTGCTACTTCTCGCAGGAGTCAGCCGTTTACCACATCAATGCATTTGCTGAGTTAGGACTGGACTAACGGCGACAGCTACTCTGATCGATCGAAACACTCAAACTTTCGGATCGACGTCGAGGCGGATGACGAGCCCTTTCAGGGCTTCGGATGCCGCCGGGTAAATCTTCATCACCGCGGGATCATGGCCCGGGACGATGTGATTGCGCGACGATGCCAGCCGCTTCAGCGTCTCGTAGCCTTCGAGGACCTCGCCGAGATTGTAGGTGGTCGGAAATACGCGGGCTTCGTCGAGGTGTGGAAACAGATGCACCGCGTCGGCCGCGAGCATCACGAACCCGCGCCTGGTCTTCACCCGGATGCTCTGAAGGCCCATCGCATGGCCGCCGATGTGATGCAACGTGATGCCCGGCGCCATTTCGCTCACGCCTTCGTGGAAGGTGACGCGACCGGCAAACACCTTGCTGACCATCGACAGCACATAACCTTCTTCATACGAATTGCGGAGCTGCTTGTGGCACATGCAGCGGCCGGTGCAAAAGTGCATCTCCTTGTCTTGCACGTGATAGCGCGCACGCGGGAACATATCGATGTTGCCGCAGTGGTCGTAGTGCATGTGGCTGATGATGATGTCTTCGATCTTGTCGGGCTCGATGCCGAGCCGCTTCAGGCCCTCGTTGATCGGTGTGATGACGGTGCGGCCACGCTTCGTACCAACTGGCTGGTCGAATCCGGTGTCCACCAGGAAGGTGCGCTTGTCGTTTTTGATGATCCAGACGAAATAATCGAGCGGCTGCAGTACGTCGTGCGGATCGCCGCCGATATAGTTCTCTGCGGCCTTGCGCTGATGCTCGGCGTAGCGGACCGCATAAACCTCCCAGATGTCGTCACTCATGGCCGCTCCTGCTTCTTTTTGGCGCGCATCTGCACGCCGGCGCGTTTCTCGACGGTCTTGGCGAGCTCGGTGAAATCCGATCGCTCGCCCTGCTCAGTCATGGCCGTCTCCCACAGGCTACCGACCGCCTTCGCGACCTCGACCGGGATGCCGAAATCCTCGGCCTCGGCCAGGAACAGCCGGACGTCCTTCACCATCAAGGCCATGCCGAAGCCGTAGTCGAACGTGCCGGGCAGCACCGAGCGGGGAAACTTCTGCGTGGTAGCGGTGTTCATGCCGCTGCCTGCATTGATGACCTCGCACATCAGGCTCGGATCGAGACCGGCTTTGACGCCCATCGCGATCGCCTCCGAGCTCGCCGCCATGCCGGTAGCGGAGAGGAAATTATTGGCGAGCTTCATGCTTTGCGCGAGACCCGCGCGATCGCCGCAGACGAACACTTTGCCGAACACTTCCAGCGCCGGACGGACATGCTCGATCTCGTCAAACGGGCCGGACACCATCACGGCGAGAGTGCCCTTCTCGGCACCGGCGACGCCACCGCTCACCGGACTGTCGATCTGGACGATATTGCGCTGCTTCAGAATTTCCGCGGTTTTGAGCGCGGCGCGCGAACCGGTGGTGGAGAGATCGACATAGCGGCGCACGCGGTTGCCGCGGATCAGACCGTCGTCGCCACTCACGACCTTCATGCCGATGTCGAGGGAAGGCAGACTGGTCAGTACTGTCTCGACTCGGTCGGCAACGTCGGCCGGCGAGCGCGCGGCGTCCGCGCCGAGCTTGATCAGCGGCCCCATCGCCTCCTTGCGGGTGTCGAACACAGTGAGCTTGTGCCCGGCCTCGACCAAGCGCCGGCTCATCGGCCCGCCCATGCTGCCGAGGCCGATGAAACCGATTTCCATTTTCGCCTCTCCGACCGTGTTTTTTCGCGAGCGAGAGTGCCCGAGCGCGGCGCGGCCGTCATCCCGCCTGCGCAGCGGGGAGACTTGCGACTATAATAAGCTAACTTATATTATCGCTACATAGGAATAAGGACACATGCCGCACCGCAGTCAGAACCGCGAAATACTCTTTACAATCAGTGACGTAGGCCGACTGTTACGAACCTACGCTGACCAGAAGGCCCGCCGATTTGGTCAAACTCGGGCGCAATGGGCGGTCTTGCTGCGCCTCGAACGGCGCGAAGGCCTCAAGCAATCCGACCTTGCCGAGGACCTCGATATCCAGCCGATCACCCTGACCCGGCTGGTCGACCGGCTCTGCGGCAACGGCCTGATCGAGCGCCGGCCCGATCCGAACGATCGACGCGCCAAACGACTTTACCTCACGCCCGCCGCGCGACCGTTGCTCGACCGCATCGACGGCCAGGTTGAAGAGCTGGCCGGAACGGTGCTGGCCGGCGTCGATCCGACCGCCGTTGGCGTGCTGCTCACGCAGCTTGGCCTAGCGCGAGAAAACCTCAGGCAGGCGATTGCCGACAAGACACCGCAGGACGAGAAACGTTATGGCTGAGCCTTCATTGAAAGTCGTATCCGACTCACCGTCGATTTCCGACGGCGCCAAATCGCTGGCAAAGAAACTCCCGCGCAAGCGCCTGCGCATAATCCTGCTCGTCGCGCTGCCGCTGATCGCGCTGGCGATCGGCGCCTTCATGTATCTCGGCTCCGGCCGCTACATCACGACCGACAACGCCTATATCGGAGCGCAGAAGGTGCTGATTACGCCAGATGTGTCCGGCAAGATCGCGCGCATCATCGTGCGCGAGGGCCAGCACGTCAAAACCGGCGACGAGCTATTTGAGATTGACCGCGAGCCATTCCGCATCGCCGTCGACCAGGCGCAAGCCAAGCTCGCCGCGGTGCGGACCGATTTCACCAATCTGAAAAGCGACTACCAGATCTACCGCAACCTCGCCGACGTGGCGCAGCAGAACGCCGAGCTGAAAAAGTCCGACGTCGAGCGCAAGAAGGCGCTGGCGGCGTCGCACGCCGGCTCGCAGGTCGATTACGAAACGGCCATCTCCGCCCAGCTCACGGCGCAACTGCAAGCCCAGTTGGCTGTGCAACGCAAGGATCAGTCGTTCAACCAACTGCTCGGCGACCCGAACCTGCCGATCGAGAAATTCCCCGCCTACATGCAGGCGGCCGCGGCTCTTGAACAGGCGCAGCGGGACCTCGACCACACCCTGCTCCGCGCCCCGATCGACGGCATGGCGACGCAAGTCGACAGCATCCAGCTCGGCCGTTTCGTCACCGCCGGTACGCCGGTGTTTTCAGTGATTGACGACAGCGCGCCCTGGGTCGATGCCAACCCGAAGGAAACTGACATCACCAATCTGCAGATCGGCCAGCGCGCGACGGTGTTTGTCGACACATTTCCGGATACGACGTTCTCCGGCACCGTCGAGTCGGTGAGCCCCGGCACCGGTGCGCAATTCGCAATCCTGCCGCCGCAGAACGCCAGCGGTAACTGGGTCAAGGTGGTGCAGCGCGTGCCGTTACGGGTGCACCTCGACAACAACCCGATGCTGAGCAAGCTCCGCGCCGGCATGAGCGCCATCGTCGAGATCGACACCGGCAAACGCCCGTCGAGGTTCAGCTCGGCTGAAGTAAAGACGGCCGACAAAAAATGATGCGCCTTGCCGCCGGCATGTCACCGTCCGCCCGTCGCATGATGCTGACGGTGTGCGCCATGACCGCGACCATCATGCAGGCGCTGGATACAACGGTCGCCAACGTGGCGCTGCCGTACATGCAGGGTTCGCTGTCGGCTTCGCTCGACCAGATCAACTGGGTGCTGACCTCCTATATCGTTGCCTCTGCCATCATGACGGCGCCGATCGGCTGGATGTCCGATCGGTTTGGCCGAAAGCGCCTGTTCATCATCTGCTGCGCGGGCTTCACATTCGCGTCGCTGCTGTGCGCATCGTCGCAGGACATCGGCGCCATGGTGTTCGCCCGACTGTTGCAGGGCGCATTCGGCGCGGCGCTCGTTCCGTTGTCGCAGTCGGTGATGCTCGACGCCTATCCTCCCGAGCAGCGCGGCCAGGCGATGGCGATCTGGGGCATGGGCGTGATGCTCGGCCCGATCCTTGGACCGGCGCTCGGCGGCTTCCTCACCGACCAATACTCCTGGCATTGGGTGTTCCTGATCAACTTGCCGGTCGGCATCGTCACGGTGCTCGGCCTGATGCTGTTCATGGATGAAACCAGGAAACAGACGGCGATGCGCTTCGACTGGTTCGGTTTCATCGCACTTGCCATCGGCATCGGCTCGCTGCAATTGATGCTCGACCGCGGCGAGCAAGTCGGCTGGTTTGACTCCAGCGAGATCGTCATCGAGCTGATCGTCTCGATCGCCGGCATCTATTACTTTTTCGCGCATTCGCTGACGACCGATGAGCCGTTCGTGCGGTTCGAGCTGTTCAAGGACCGTAATTTCGCCGCCGCCTGCCTGTTCATGGTGATGATCGGCGTATCGCTGTTCGGCACCATGGCTCTGATCACGCCGTTCACGCAGAACCTGTTGGGCTATCCGATCCTGACCGCCGGCTTCGTGCTGGGCTCGCGCGGCGTCGGCACGCTGGTCGCCATGATGGCGGTCGGCCGCCTGCTCAAGTTCGTCGAAGCCCGCACCTTGGTGTTCTGCGGCCTGACGCTGACAGCGGCAACCCTCTATCAGATGGTCAGCTTCACCGCCGATACCTCGACCCAGACCATCGTCGTCGTTGGTATCATCCAGGGCGCCGGCCTTGGTCTCGTTTTCGTGCCGCTCTCCACGGTCGCGTTCGGCACGCTTCCTGGCGAACTCCGCAACAGCGGCACGGCGATGCTCACGCTGGTCCGCAACATTGGCAGCTCGATCGGCATCTCGATGGTGATCGCCAACTTGACCAGCACGACCACACTGATGCATGCGCGGCTGGCTGAAAACATCACGCCGTTCAACAACGCCTTGCAGCAGGCCAGCTCGATGCTGAGTACCGCGACCGAGCAGGGTCGCGCCCTGTTGGAACTCATGCTGACGCAGCAAGCGACGATCATCGCCTATGACAATACGTTCAAGCTGCTGATGATTCTGACGCTGATCGCTTTGCCGCTGGTGCTGCTGATCGGATCGTCGCGGGCCAAGGTCTCCGGCCCGGCTGAAGTCCACGCACTGGATTAGCGCTTGAATTCCACTTTGATCTTCTCGGTGTGTTCGCCGACCGCGGGCACCGGGCCATACTTCCGCGCCTCGCCCCCCCATTGCGCTGCCGGCGCGGGATAGGACAGAGGCCCACCCGGCGAGCCGATCGTGATGCGGCGGAGGTGCGGGTGCCGGGCCAATTCGCCCGGTCCGTTGACGCGGCCGAAGGCGATATCGGCGGCTGCAAGCTTGTCGACCAGCGCGTCGACCTCGAGCGCACCGAATGCCGCCGCGACCTTGCCGTCGGTCTCGGCCCGGCGCTTCACCCGTTCGATGTTGGTGGCGAAATTCGGATCGGCTGCGAGCGCCTTATCGCCCAGCACCTTCTCGGCCAGTTCCCGCCATTCGCGGTCGCTCTGGATCGAAATGAGAATGTCGGCACCATCTTTGGACTTGAACACGCCATAGGGTGCGATCGAGGTGTGGGCGAGACCGATGCGCTTCGGCGGCACGCCGCCCTCGTGTTGCAACAATGGCGTCGTCATCCAATCCGCCATGCCGTCGAACATCGACACCGAGATTGCCGCGCCCTGGCCGGTGCGACCGCGCGCGATGAGCGCCTCCAGCACCGCCTCGTAGGCGTTCATACCGGCACCGATGTCGCAGACCGAAATGCCGACCCGTGCCGGCGCCTCCGGTCCGCCGGTGACCGAGGCGACGCCGGCCTCGGCCTGGATCAGCATGTCATAGGCTTTTCGCTGCGCATAAGGCCCGGTGTCGCCGTAGCCTGACACCGAGCAGACGATCAGCCGCGGATAATCTTTTCGCAGCCGCTCGACCGCGAAGCCGAGCTTGGCGACCGCGCCGGGCTTGAGGTTCTGAATGAACACATCGGCCTTCCCCAGCATTGCCTCAAGCAGCGCCTTGTCGTCGACCTTGGTGAGATCGAGAACGAGCGATTCCTTGCCGCGGTTGAGCCAGACGAAATAGGTGCTCTGCCCCTGCGCCAGCGCGTCGTAGCCGCGCGCGAAATCGCCTTCAGGCCGTTCGATCTTGATGACGCGGGCGCCGGCGTCGGCCAGACGGCACGAACACATCGGCGCGGCGACGGCCTGTTCGAGCGAGACGACAAGAATGCCTTCGAGCGGGAGCGGCATGATCAATACGACCGCGGCAGGCCGAGGACATGCTCGGCCAGGTACGACAAGACCATGTTGGTCGAAATCGGCGCCACGGTGTAGAGCCGCGTTTCGCGGAACTTGCGCTCGATATCGAACTCCTCGGCAAAGCCGAAGCCGCCGTGGGTCTGCACGCACATGTCGGCAGCGGCCCAGGACGCCTCGGCGGCAAGCTGTTTCGCCATATTGGCCTGCTCGCCGCAGTCCTGACCGGCTTCATAGAGCGCCGCCGCCTCATGCACCATCAGCTCGGCGGCGCGCATCTGCATGTAGCAGCGCGCAATCGGGAACTGCACACCCTGGTTCTGCCCGATCGGCCGGCCAAACAGATTGCGCTCCTTGGCGTAGGCGGCGGCCCGGTCGATGAACCACTTGGCGTCGCCGACGCACTCCGACGCAATGAGGATGCGCTCAGCGTTCATGCCGGACAGGATGTAGCGAAAGCCCTTGCCCTCCTCGCCGATGAGATTCTCCGCCGGCACCTTCATGTTGTCGAAAAACACTTCGGTGGTGGCGTGGTTCATCATGGTGCGGATCGG